>JGI24158J21664_10010329_pt1 | contig 12462 bp, 6 predicted proteins | sample Ectturendosymbi3_FD_21664 | JGI IMG/M metagenome (IMG submission 21664) | reverse complement strand
ACTAGACTGGCCGATCCGTTTGAGCCGTTGAACAGCTCTCTAGCACAATCGGCGGAGGAGCTAGGGCGTTGGTAAGGCAACCGAAAACTGCTGTTTTTTTTTGCGAAAATCGCCAAAACCACCCAGACGCCAAGGAGTTAAGACTCTTGAGTGCAACGTTTTCAAGAAAACAAAATTATTTTGTGATGTCATAAAGGGGCGATCATCTTCAACGTTGTTATTTCAATCAACTTGATGATCTGTCTTCAACAGCTTTCAAAAAGATTAATGTGTGTTTTGGCAAACAGACTGTCAAAAAAGATAATGTGTGTTTCAGTCAGACATTTTAAGGATTGGAAATAAAAGTTTGAAAACACAAGGTTATTTCAGATTTTTCAATAAAAAGTTTAAAAAAGGTGCATTCATCTTTTTTAGGTGCTAAATTTAAATGGCATTTGTTTTTAAGCAGAAAATCTTGTGTCTTTATTATAATATTTTACATCCAAAGTCAGTAGGAAGCTTAAGTTCTTATTCAAGTAGTCTTTAGTAATATCAATAAAATTGTAAAATTAATATCCTTCATGAGCTGAATACTGTTTTCAAAAATTTTTCGCAAAGGTAACTTCATGGATATATACAAGTATTCTAGAATGTTAATTGTAATAACTAAACCGATTTTTAAAATTATGCATGAAATTTGAATAAGTCTAAATATTTTTATGTCAAAGTGTGGCCTAATTAACATGTTCTCAATTTTGTAATACATCGAACAAAAATTTACAGCAGATATATTTAAGGATACATTTAACAAAGAATCACATCAGTGACACATTAATCATAGTTCTGTTCAGTTTAATGCTGTAAGCAACTAACAAATTCTATGATTGTGCTGGATTAATTCAAACTGCTGCAAACAACCAATGATATAATTTTAAATAAAATTTAATTGAAATTATATTTGTGCCAATTTTTTGTAGATCTCTATTTTCTTCAGTTTGTGTTTACACATGTGAATATTTCAGAAAAGATGTTATGGCTGGCAAGTTTGAAAAACGGTCCAAATATTACTTGGATGATCGAAATCCATATGATATAACTGGACTTAAGGATTCAAGTGTCAGTGTAAACCATATGGAAGATTACATCAACAGTCGTTTTGACGAAAACATAGCATTGCAGCTGCTGTCATCTGATTCAACACGAGCTGAAGCTTTGCATTATCTGGATAACCATTTTCAAGAAAGTAACAATATCTTAATTTTTAGAGACAAAAATAGCTTGTTTTGTGGATTGTCAGATGCTCTTTCAGATGCTAACCCCTCAGTACGAGCCCAATTCACAAAGCTGATCACAAAAATTATTCCTCAGCTAGGTCCCGATGCTGATAAATACATGTTGCTGGTGCTACCTAGTATCATTACTAATGTTGGTAGCCCAACTGTGAGTTTGCAAAAAGAATCCATACAAGCATTGCATCTGCAAATGAAGCACACTAGAGATGTATCGAAAACTCTTAAATTAATAGCCAAAGATGGTATCATACATGCAGATGTTAAAACCAGGCAGCAAGTTATCCACAAATTTCCCACCTTACTTTTCTCAGACTTTCAGCATGAAGATTTTTATGAAATTGTGCTGGGTCTTGTCACTAACTTGGATGAAACATTAGTTGATAAAGAATTAGTTACACAAACTCTGCAAAAAGTTGCAAAATATGTGGGGTCAAAAAAGTTTTCATCCTACATTGATCGTCTCCCTGCTTCATTGCAACAAGTCTTCAATGATCAATTTTCGACTGCTGGAAAACATAGAAGTCTTTCTTCAAGTACTGCTCAAAGCAGGGAAGTCAAGCATTACAGCAGGTTTGAGTCGGATGGAACTGCAGTGCCATTAATGTCATTGTCTGATGAACAAGAAAACAAAGTTTTCTCCAGCTTGCCTCAAAGGCATGGTTCACTAGTGAACTCTGGAATGCAAGAGCCAACCTCAATGATAGAGCTTGGTTTTATTCCAAAAGAAGTAATTGCAAGACTGTCAAGTGCTAATGTTGCTGATCGACTTGAAGCTGTAAAGAATTTGAAAGTTATACTAACTGATATGAACAATGCAGCAGTTTTAAGGCAGAACATTATTCCTTTATTTAGCTTACTGCAGCCAGTGATTGATGACAAAAATAGCCCTGTGTCCTGCTTAGCTCTTCAGGTGTTTGATGTCATTATCTCCAAGATGGGTGGAAATTTGAAAGATGTTTTAAAGTTATTCATTTTTGCTGTTGCAAAAAAATTAGGCAACAACAAAGACTGTGTACGTTCTGAGCTTACTAAGGTGGTTCTACATGCTATGGAAATTACTGGACCCCAGGCAGTGCTTGATTTAATTTGGCCCAAAACACAGCATAGGCAATCCAGAGTTCGTGAAGATGTTGTTAACATTGTCATTGCTACTTTGCTTACATTTTCTCGGGATCTCTCTTACCAAAATGAGATCAATGTTGACAAGCTGTGTGGACAATTGGCACCTCTACTACTTGACCCAAAACCTGTTGTGCGCCAAGCAACTCTGGATTGCTTTGCTTTAGTAGCTCATTTGTCCGGACCTTCTGCTTTGAAACCAATTTCTAATGCTGTGGATCAAGTGGAACTTCAAAATGATAATGCAACAGGGATCATGTCTGCTGTTCATGCTCGTTTGCTACGAAAACAGCTCCCTCGGTTGAATGACCAATATCTGGTTGAGTATGCTGTCCTGCCACCTTCAACGGCTCCCCCAACGCCACATAGTGCTGATCTCATTTGGGTTTTAGCTGCTGGGTCAAGTGATTCGAAAACAAAATTTAATACATTCAATGGAAAAACTGCTGTAAAATATGACAAGCCGTCAGTGAGCAGTGAGGATACTGTGGGTGAGTCCACTTCAAAAAGGCATCTTAGTGCTGGAAAGCAACGAGCTTTTCCATGGATTAGTAATGATTATGATGGTCCCACCTCAAAGCATCCCAGCAGTGCTCCAGTTAAGGTACGTGAATTCAAATGTTTTCATACTGAAGTAAATACTAGCCAAGTTTTGTAAACCTCAAGAAGGATTGTAGCACATGTGTTTTCTAGTTCTTCATCATTTCTCTTCTTACCACAGAATAGTTAAATTTTGTTTTGCACAGTTAGCTGTCCATAAATTTGCCACCTCTACGTAACTTTAGGAGTTGTGATATATCTTCCTCAAGTTATTTTCTGTCCATGACAGTCATTAGAAATTAAGTTATTTAACATCTTCGGCGCCGGGTTGATTTACATTTAAGACCCTTGTGGACAACTTTTTTGCCTTCGCTTTGCACCATCATAACTTGCCAGGCGATTGAGCTAGAGAGCTGTTCAAACCTTTGTTTCTCTTTCTGCTGAGGCATATCAGTCATTTGTCCCATACTAGTATTGAAACTTGCCATAATGGTATTCACTAGCCTAGATTAGCAGACAATATGACCAAATTAACTTAATTTTTTTCAGTCATTTGAAAAAAATTTGGTCTTAAACCCAGGTTAAAGCTCTCAAAAGATGGGGCGAGTCTTCTAGTTGTTTTTTGTAGGTGATGTCATAAGTGAGATAAGCTTAGGCATTTTTGGCTAAGGTCATCGGGCCTTGGGTCCCAATGGCAAGAGCCAATTTTTGACTCAAGTTTTTATTGGAAACTAGGCTATAATCTGACTCTTCAGAGCCCTTGATTGGCTTTCTAGCATTTCTGGTTCGAAAGTTATGGCTAAAAAATGGATATATAATTAAATTAATTAGGGATTAATTAATTAATTTGTTGTTTTGGGGCCATAACTTTTTATTATTTGGCTGTTTTCAGGCCACAACTTGTGTTAAGATGCATAGGAAATTGAAACATCTTCGAATATAAGTGTGTTGCTTCTTTTACAATTACTTAAATTGACATACTTTATTTCTGTTGTGTCTGGTATATTTTAATATAAATTTTATGCTCTAATAATAAATTCAACTTGTTGCAAACCACACAAAGCTGTGATGGTTATTGGTGTGTGAGTTAATTAAACATAAATATGCCTCAACAAGTAAGTTGGTGAAGAAATTGTTATCAGTTTCAAGTATTGCAATATGAGTAGCCTCTTTAGTATATGTGCACCTTGAATGTGCTGTCCAATACACAAACAAAGTTCATGTACAATTGATCAAAGAAGCATAACTTATGAATTAGTGCTTGTTTTCATCTTGGTCTTAGTAATTAAGCTGAATAGTGAGATGTGGGCATTTTCTGAAAATGTCCACAAGGGATTAATTTTATGTTTGTTCCCTGAAACACTAATACGTTTCACTGGAATTGTTAATGGGTTCGTCAGAACAAGGGTTTGTGTTGAAGTAAACTACCTAGTGTGACATGTATTAACTGGACAAGCTTAAACATAAGATACTAATCTGGACTATCATGGACAATGCTGTGTGCAATTGAACTATGGTCCATTCAATTTGCTTGAAATACTGCAGTGCTGTTAAGCTCATGAAAAAAACTATGTCAAAAATAAGTTCTTGCATTGCATTTCAACAGCACTATATAGCTGTTTTTTCTTGTTCTGCTGGTGTGTAATGCTTGTATGCTAAATGATGCTTTTTAAGGGTCCATTTAAATCCAAATGTAAGGTAAGATGATATATAATGTCATTGAAAACATTGCTATGTCGTAATCCTGTTCTATCAATACCTGATGTATTGTTGCATAGTTTCTATGCTTCTTTGAAATATTTGAGATCCCATTATAAAATAATTGGATAGATGATGATCTATTAACAGGTGCAACAAGGTACTATAGTGAACAGAACTTATGACGCTGGCACCTTAAAACCTGATGTATGTGTACTGGCTAGCAGTATTGTTCAGTGGATGAAAACCCATTGATGCTGTTCTGATTTATATATTTATTGATTTCAGAGCATGGCTCAAGAGATTGTCTCTCTAAGGAATGGTCAGGTTGCACCTGGCTTCTTAAGTGCTATTATCTGCTCTTTATTAAAATGTATGTTAACTGATTTCAGGCATTTCGATCTAGAAAGCAGGAAAGACCACCTGTTGTTCCACGAAACACTTGGGGACCAGAGTCAGTGTCAGATGCTAATTCTGCTCAAGCTTCCAAGACACAAAGCAGCAAAAGTTCTCAGAATTCAGGTTTATTGAATTGTTCTTTACATTGCATTTTGATAACAAGGTCAGAGGCCCTAGTTATTGTGTATAACCAAGACTTAATTTGCTGAGCATGTTCAATGGATGTTCAGAAATGCTAAATGTGTTAATCCTGTTACTGCAAAGAATGATATGGTTGCACATATGCTTTTTGAATAATTAATACATTTTGTGTTTAATGACACAACCTGATGGTGCTTTAGTTTAATGAGGTCTACTTCTGCAAGATTTGTGTAAATTTTTTAAAGCTATTGTTTTCAGGGCTTTCATTCTTTACTGTCAGAGTTGTAGCTAAATTTGACCCCCAAAAAGAAAAAAACGATGCATAACATACTAGTTCAGTATCTTCTAATGTTGAAAATGCAAGAATGCTGCTAAACACCTTTCTTATTAATTGATATATAATTGTGTAAGCAGGTGTATGGTCTCATTAGGTTAAATGCAATACTTCAGCCAGCACATGTAATGGAATATATCTGAGTTTGAGCCTGCATGACTGTTTCAAATGTTCAGTTGTGCAGTAATGCCTTTGTTGCTTTGCTATAAAACATTTATCATGCATAATCATGATATTGCATTGTTCTAGTATCAAAATATGTTTCCATACTTCAGAATGCTGTTTCATCTTCACATCTAAAGACAGATAATCCAAATTTCTCTGATTGTGCTTAGGGCAAGTTTTGTTTTCATCTACTCATGTGCAGGATCGATGTTCCACATTTAAAACCTGCATTTTTATGCCATGTCATCTTTGGTTCAAGGTAATTTCAAAGATAGACAAGGCATAATTGCAAAGCTATTATCTGAACTACAGGGTGATAAGCACAACACAAAAATACATATTGCAAAGAAATAACATTGTTGAAAGCTACATCATACACGATGCTAGAGCTAATTTATATTGGTTGTTCTGCACATGCCACTTTCAAAAAATCATCAGTGTGTAAATGTCTTTACTAAATGGCTTGACAAAAGATCGTCATCGTCCGATCCCACGTGCCAATATTTTGGCTCGCAGTATTTTTGGATTCTAGGCTAAAATACGCATCTTTAGAGCCCTTGATTGAGTTTCTAGCATTTCTGGTTCAAAAGTTATGCCAAAAATATTCCAAATATGTCAGGAATATCCCAGGGGATTAGCAGGGATTAGTGGGGATTTCCCTATTTAATATTCTACCATTTTTGCCATAACTTATCAACAAGAAACGCTAGAATGCCCATCAAACCCTCTAAAAACTCGTACTATAGCCTACAATGCGTTTAAATTTTGCACGATTTCGCACCAGTGATTCGGCTCGATTTACGCACTCCCACGGAACGTTGACATCATGGATTGTTTTGACAGACCTCTCAAAACATGTCAAAACATCCTGTGGTTTTGTAAATATGGCCAGAAAGGCCGAAATCGCACTTTGAAAATTGTTTTTTTCAGTCTGAACTACAAGTCTTTCCTGATTCAGAGCGGATTTGAACAGCTCTCTAGCTCGATCCGCTGGCGACTGTTGGCCATATAGAAAAGGGGGGTTTTCCACCACAGACTAAGGTTTTCCACCACAGACTAAGGTGAAGTGGGCCAAAAAGGCTTAAAACTACTCCACTTATGATGCCACTCACAAAAAATCCAAAAACCCAAACTAATAAAAAAATTTTTCATTGGAGTCTTGCTGCGTCTTTTGAGGGTTTGAACAGCTCTAGCACTTTCAGTGCTGGAATTATGCCCGTGCAAAGACATGTACAAACTGCTGGATATTAGGCTCAAACCGTCCGACAACTAAGGTGTTAATAGCTGCATATTATAGTCTTCTCTACTCTCATCTTCAGTATGCAGTAATTTGTTGGGGATCAGCTTCACCCTGCCTACTTAACCACAAGATAAAATTACATTTCGTTCACATAGAGCAAATGCTCAAAACCTGTATGCACTGCCATTTTAAAGTTTCAAATAGCTAAATGATGCGTCAATTCAAGCATAGTTGTCCACCATCAACATTTAATAAATGGCATCATGGCCTCACGTGCAAGCTACTGCAACCTGACAGGCACACGTTCTGCATGATCATAGAGCTGGTTGGCAATTGCAGCGTCACCCTTACATTTGGNAATGACAAAACAGAGCAGGTTATGGCACCTCAAGAATATTTTCCCACAGGCATTTGTCCTGGCACTCCTTCTCTTCAACATCTACAACTCTCAGTTGCCAGCCACTGTCTCCTGAAAGTATGCATAAGCTGACGGCCTAGCAATCATGCATGCTGATGGAGGCTGGCAGGTAGTGGAAGGGGTGCTGAGGAAAGACATAGCAACTGTAGGTGGATACCTCCAGACTTGGAAGCTGAGGCTCACAATTACAAAAACAGTGTCGGCAGTCTTCCTTCTCAAGAACAAGGAAGCTAAAAGTCAACCACAACAATGAAACTCTGACCTTTTGCTCCAAGCCCAAATACCTCGGAGTAACGTTGGACAGGTCGCTCACATATTGCTGACCCCTGGAGTCAATTCGCAAAAAGCTGATATCATGTGGCGCACTCTTGAGGCAACTTGCTGGCTTGGGCTGGAGCAACAATGTTGGGAACAGCCACCTTAGCCCTGGTCCATTCAACAGCAGAGTACTGTGGTCCTGTCTGGTGCCGCTGTACTCACATCCACCTCATTGACCCTGCCATCAAAAAAGCCTTGTGAATTGTGACTGGATGCCTGTGTGGTGTGCTGCACCAGTGGACAACCTTCCCATCCTCACAGGCATCCAACCTGTTGAGCTTCATTGCAAAGGAATCACACTGTTTTTAGCATGCCACACCATGGAGCCTGGACACCTGCTTCCCTCAGTGCTCACTTGTCCACCGAGTGCGTATGCACAGCGTCTCAAATCGAGATAGCCATTTGTACTTGACACACAACAACTCAGTTCATCTGACAACAGTAACATACGTGCGGTGCTTTGGATTGGATCACCGACGGAATGCCAAGTGGTTGGACAACACTACAAGACTCTGCACTTTCATCCCCAACACTAGCACCCACCCTCTTGGAATGACCCTTCCAAGAATAGTGTGGGTTCGGCTTACCCACCTTTGCACCAGTGTCGGACGTTTCCACTCCTGCTTGCACAAATGGGGTATGGTCTCTTCGGCAGCCTGTGAGTGAGGCACAGAACAAACTGTCAACCATGTTGTTCTCGAATTTCCAATCAATTACCCCCCATGTACTGCACAGCCTGATGGTTCTGGATGATGAGACAATTGAGTGGCTGCTGAACACCTGCCCCAAGATCTGTGCGGCCAAGCAGTGGGTTGAAAGAACTGGCCCAAATGATGAAGGATGGTGGGGGACCTAACTAAAAAGACACCTGGTTATATTAAGTGTCCCGGGAGAAAAGTAAATCTGATATTAATGTGATAAGGATAAGTTTATTTGCCATTGATAGAGATGGCAGTTCTAGGAGTGATCCAGCTTTGAAAAGTACAATAAATAATCTTGTTTTGGCTTGGAAAGCAATCAGTATGCTTATATGATTTTTTTGCTTGTTTGCTTACCTTATTTATATTTGTGAGCTTTATGTGCTCCTCGAATGAACTGAACTCGTAGATGGTTCCATTTTCCCAATCCATGTTAAAACTGTGGTGTCATTTCTTTAAATCAGCCACAGTAAGAACATTGCTGTTAGTGCTGTTGCATTGTGTTGTGTAGCACAAGTCATCTAGCAACATTTTTACTGCCTCAATAGTCAATATCTAAAAATGTAGGATTTTCATAAAATTTTTAGTAGTACACAAAAAAGAGCCTGATGATTTTGGAAATTTTTAAGAGTAATGTACATTATAAGATTCCAATAATTCCAACTGGTATTTAAGTGTATTCAGCAAATGTGTAAACATTATTTGTTGCAGTGCGTTACAAAGTGTGATGGCCCACATCAACATTTAACATGTTTGCTGCTGGTTTAAGAAATACTCGTATTTTGAAATCTGGCATTGAGCTGTTATTTTTGTGCCATTTTGCAACTCCGTAACTCGCCACCACGATTGAGCTACAGAGCTGTTCAAACACTCAAAAGATGCGGCGTGTCTTCTAGTTTGCACTAAAAATGAAATTGTTATGTTTTGGATTTTAGTTTTTTGTGGGTGACATCAAAGTAGGGTAGGTTTTAGGCCATTTTGACACAGGTTATCTAGGCCGTGGGTGCCAACCGCACAAGGGAATTTTTTGACATAAGTGTTTATTGGAAACTAGGCTAAATCAGAGTCTTTTCAGCCTTTCATTGACTTTCTAAAGTTTCTAGTTCAAAAGCTAGGGTGAAATAACCCAAATTTGGGTTTAAAAAATCCTTTTGGGTAATTTGTACCCAAAGTTAGTTTTTTTTGGCTTGTGCTTTTGAACCAGAAATGTTAGAAAACAGATCAAAGGCTTGAAAGACTCGGATATTAGCTTAATTTCCACTGATAACTTTATAGTGAAATCCTTTCATCTTGTTCTTAGGAGCCAGGTAACCTGGACCGAAATGGCTTAAAACCTAACCCACTCAACATGTCACCCACAAAAAAAACAAAACTTAAGATTTTTTTTTCATTGCCGACGAGAAGACTCACCAAGTCTTTTGAGGGATTGAACAGCACTAGCCTAATCAACTGGCAAGTTACGGAGTTGCAAAGTGTGGAGAAAATACAGGATTTACAGGTAAATCCAACCGTCATTGAAGATGTTAATATGGCCTGCATCAGAATTTTTGTTGCCCAAGATATAACACAACGTTGCGTCAAAATGAAACTCTGTAAAAAAGCAGTTACTTAGACACTAAGTCAAGAGAAGGCTCGTTTGCTCCTTGACGCTCGTTTGCTCCTAGTTTTCTCTTGTTATTGTCTTTTTGAAGATAGGGGGTTGAATTTTGAAATGAATTCACTAATTTTTGCAGCCCNCCAGGGATACTCCACAATATANGTGGTCTGAGATAGCTGGTAGGTTCCCTACCCCTGGTAGTCATTTTACTGTGGTATATTTTATAGTAGCTTTCTTAGGGCAGGTAATAAATGGCATATTTTTAAAGAACGATAAAATCTATATATTTTATGGTTTGTGAGTATTAACAACAGCTTTCTGAAGAAGCTTTTTATAACTTCAATTTCAGGGTCGTATCAAGCAATTTATGAGAAAAAGAAGGCTTTACAAGGACGTTCGCCTTTATCTCAGATCACGACTGTTCAAGGTACTGTATGATTGGTTTAACATGTGAGATTTCTCGTATATTTGTGTAATCAAGCCAAAAACAAATATTAGTCAGACCTTATTTATCTGGACTACTTTGTTTTGTCAAACAAGGTCAGTTTAGGCAGGTATCCAGATAATTGAAATTAAAAGTATAAAGAACTAAATTCTTTCCAGAGCAAATGCCAACAGTGTATACAAAAGTGACGATGTGCAGTACAGTAGAACTTGCTTAAGCAGACGCTCAAAGGGGAACATGAGAAAACTGGAGACTTAGACAAAATGTCAACCAGGGTTGCAGAGCCAGAGTCGTTAAGAGTTGGAGGTTGTTGGGTGGAGTCAGAGTGGGATTCTTAACAACACCGGGAGCCAGAGTCGGATTTTTTTGTCCGACTCCTGATGTCCAGTTGGATCATTTTTTACATCACACTCCTAAATTGCAAATTCCTGTTGAAATGGTTCAATTTCTTTTGAAACTTTTGTTGAAACAGATTTCTTGCTGTGCACCATGATTTCCATTGATTTTAACAGCCAAATTTCATTCCCTTGATGTTAAGGAGTTGGAGTCGGATATTTTACCTCTGACTCTGCAACCTGATGTCAACTTAAGCAAATCTTCTGACTAAGTGAAACACTCATAGTTTCTATGGTTATTAGCAGATCTGATCGATGTATGCTAGTATCCATTCAGGATGAGATTAAATGTGAAAAAGAACTGTACAAACTGCGCCGTGCACATTCTGCCATTGTTACATTCACTGTGCGTAGAAAATTGACTTTCACACTTCCACTGTGATTTAATAAGCAACTAAGTAACAATTGGGGTAATCCAGTTTACCATTTTTTTTCTATTGACTTGATATATCTGTTCCAAAATTTCCATGTCAAAGTCAGACGGCGAGGTTTCTGGGTTAAAGGGGTGAAATGCATTGGGAGAAATCCGTTCCTACCAGTTTGTGTTGGATAGTGGGGATTCCAGTTTTCGGAGTTCGGATAAATGAGATCTGACTCTACATGCAACTGTCAGATTCATGCATTTATGCAGCAAATCAGTCACATTAATGTTCAAATAGAATGTAAATAGGATATTTATGTGTCTGTTAATTTTGTAAGTTCATGAAAGTAACAATTGCACATGTTTCAGATACAACACTATCATTTATATATGCGGAAACCTTTCTTGCTGAAACATTGAGCATTCTTAACACCTTTTGAGCGGGCCTGGTTTTACCTTTAGAACTCGCGTGAGCCACCTAACACCTTCATTGCGAGGTTAATTCAAGCAGTTTGCGCTAAAACAGCCAGATTGCACATGTTTTTGCGCAGGCATAACTCTGGCGCCATAAGCGCTAGAGAGCTGTTCAAAAGATTCGCCAAGTCTTCTACTTAGCAGTGAAAAAATTTTTTTTGGTGTTGTGTTTCGGATTTTTTGTGAGTGGCGTCACAAGTGGAGGACTTTCAGGCCACCTTGGCCCACTTCACCTGACCCTGGGCCCAAACTGTTAGATGGTAGTATTTCACTGAAGTTTTTATTGGGAACTAGGCTAACATTTGAGTCTTTTGATACTTTGGATGACTTGCTAAGGTTTCGGATTCAAAGGTATGACCTAAAAACAACAAAATTACTAATTAATCCCATAAATCCTGTGAAACATCACGGAAACACACAGATGAAGAAACAAAAGCTACAGAAGGGATAAGTCCTAGCAGGCTATATTCACCAAAACCAAAACAAAGTGAGACTGCTGCCAATTGCTGAATGCAACAGGTCCAAAAAATTGTTGTGGTAATCATTGCAAGATAACATTCGCTTAATATTCATAAATTCCATGTGCACCAGTTTGTCGGAACTGGCAATGTCATAAGAGCGGTGGAGTAAAGAGTTGACAAGGTTTTGTTTCTTGTGCAACGGAACGAAACTTGACTATTTTGAGTGGAGACCTGTATGCATGGTTTTCCAGTAGGTAGAAGTAATAAAACCTGTTGGTGGTTTCTCAATTGAAACATCAAGAAAGTGGAGGCAATTATTAGTTTCTAGCTCCTTGGTAAAGACAATATTCCTGTGAATGGAATTAATATTGGTAAAGAACCTGTTGAG
>JGI24158J21664_10010327_pt1 | contig 12462 bp, 8 predicted proteins | sample Ectturendosymbi3_FD_21664 | JGI IMG/M metagenome (IMG submission 21664) | reverse complement strand
AGAAGCTAACACTCTATAACCTCACACACAGAAAGAAGCATCAAACTTCTCCACGTTATGTGAAGACTGTCATTTCACGGACTCCAACCGCCAGCTATACCCACTCGAAATAGCTAAATATTGTGGACTATTGTTAAATAGGTAACAGCTCAAAGGCTCACACCCTTCAACTCTAATACGCTTTACGACACCTACATATTTCCTTGAAAATTGCTTACAATTGCGAAAATTGCGTAACTCTTACTTTTCACATTTTTCAGAGCATAGCTTTAACATAACATGGCCAATCACATATCTGATACTGAACTTGTGAATCTTAAGGGACAATCCACTGAACAATCCATGGAGGATTCCACACCTTGAGACCAATCCTGCTTGCGAACAGGATAACAATACTAACTTCATACAGGTTACGGAATCTACAAAAGCTGAAGTGTTACAATGTCAGCAAGATAAAGATCAATGGGCAACACGTGAAGATCTACACACTATCACGGAGATGTTATACAAAATCACCAAAACGCTTAACCATACTCACAATATCGTGACAAAAGTCAGGAAACACACAGTCGCACAACAGCTCTTAACTTTCGATCGTTTGCAAAGCCACTGTAAAGAGCACACGTAAGTCTATTTGGCAAAACCGTTAGNATCTAGGAAGGGACCCGGAGCNGGANCTACCTCTCAAATGGNCATAACTTCGGCTCCGGTCCGAAATTTTTAACTGAACTCCAGCTCCGGCTCCAGGCAAAATGCCCACTTCCGGCTCCGTGGCCCTGGATTATTTTCACAAGAACTCTGAACATAATATTAGCGGCATAATACAATTGCTTAGTTCAGCTTTTTGTTGGCTCGGATCAGCTCTTTAATACTTTCTTTAAATAAAATTCTTTAAATGTAGTACCTTGCGTTTGCTTTATCAGGCTTGGGGGGGGGAAACGACGTGTTGAGAGTGAAACGGGGGCGATGGAATAAAAAAGTTTGAGAAACACTGAGCTAAACCCTCTTACCACTAAGCCAGCGAGGCGTGGTTCGTATCAGGGCAGCTAAATAACCTTCGCCTTCATTTGAGCATCAGTGGTAGAAAGAATCAAGTAGTGAATTGTATCTGCATCGCCGTTTCGTTTTTGCAACGACTTAAAACTTTCATTTCCAAAATGACCCACCTGCCATCACTCTTACTACAACACTTCTGTGCCACCGGACACAGGGTTTCGAATGCTGGAGGCGCCCATCTTGTAAGATGGGGGCGTGTTAAACTCCCTAAAGCAAATAGCTTCTCTCATTTACGTCACAATTCCTTGGTGGTTTGAGGACTTGGTCACAAAATTAGAAAAATTTCATTGTTTGCTAATTCCTGTTTTTCGTAAGACTTCGCACAATAAGGTTTCAGCCAATTCGCAAATCGCGTATTCCGCATAAGATTGCTTGTTCCCTTTTTCGGATCACTGGAAGACGTGTTTGTTCGAAAAAAAAAAAATTTTTCCTCGCACCAACGCATATCGTCCTGTTCTGATCTGTGAATGGCGATGGTCCTGAAATCACAAGTGACGTTGTGCGCCGATAATTTTATGCAAATCTGCTGAATCGCAATTTTGAAATTATCTCACCGTGCCCATTAAAAAGCATGCGATTGGCTTCACGTACTGTAAGCAGGGCCAATAAGAGCGGGATACATCGTAAACGGTAGGATAGAAATGCGCAAGCGAAATTTTTCTATAATCAAGACAAATTTACTACATTATTGCCAGGTAGTTGTTAGTATAACATTTGACCTACTTCTAAATCTCAGCATGGTAGCAGTTTTATCTATATTCTGATTACTGCACAAACAAGCTATACCAGTTTCGATGAGGGCCCCACAAACTAGGGGGACCAATGTCGGCTTTCGTATTCCCTGGTAAAATTCCTCTTGAGGCCCTGACCGTAGGCTACTGGCAAAGACCGCAGCAATTGTACGCGCCATCGAAACAACGCATGTTACGCGAAATTTACTTCAAAAGACGTTCGAAAACAGACCAGCCTCGTACAAAATTCTCAGCCTATCTGCTATTGTACTCAAAGACGAAATAGTAAAGCCGTCGTTTTAAAAAATGACCAGATACACATTTATTTAACCAGGGTTTTTCTTAAGGTGTTTTAGGGACCCGATTCGGGTCCCTAGAATCAGAGAAAATATTTATCAAGGGAAACATCCGAACGGATACTGCAATCAATATTATGAAATGGTAATACTGGATGCTTTGAAATTTAGTCAGAAATTTTTCGGTCCTTCCCGGGTATCTAACATTTTCTTTAAAAAACAGCTGGATTTCATCATTTATTTAATGCTGCCCAACTACTGTACCACTTGCTTAAATTTTCTTCCAGTGAAGTTCGCTGTTACTCGCAGGTATAGGAACCGAACTTTCCGTTCAGAAAGATAAGACACCGTTTTCGTGCAGTCATAAAGCTATTTTTTCACGATTGACGAAATATTCAGTGAGAAGCCTGTAGTATGACGCAGGTATTTCAGCGAAAATTCACCTCCACAAATACATGCGTGTCGGAAAACAGACGAAGATTTTGCGCACATCTCTTATCAAAATCGCGCGCATGTCCGTGTTCACCTAAAAGTCGAATTTTTGTTCAGCGTCCCATTCGAACAGCACAACACAAACAAGAGCTACTACATCTTTTTCAGCGGCGTAACCCCCAACACCCGCATTCCGGAACCGAGGACGGTGCGAGCGCAGCGAAAGCACAGCAGCCTCGCCTGAGCGCGTTCCGGTTCAGCGCCTTTCACGACGCACGTCCGGTGGGCCTTGGCCACCAGGTGGCACAGCTGATAGAGGTACCGGAGCAGAACACTGGGCTCCAGCGTTTCACAAGTCCTGCGCGTCACGTCGGCGTAATCGTCCAAGTGACGAACCAGGCGAATCGCGTCAGGAGTTTCATGAAGTGACGTGACGTCGCAAGTGACGTCAGGATCCAACGTCACGCCGCAAAGCTTTTCCAGGTTGCTCAGGCGGCAGTGGGTGTATTGCAGAAGTAGCCCGTGGTGTCCCTTGGATGCGATCACCGCGTCCCAGCTGAAAGCGTAGCCCTTGCGCAAAGACGCTTTCAGGTCCTGGCAAACGAGGCCGGTCAGGGCCAGGGTCTCGATCACGTGATCCAGGTCTTCGATGTCCTGCCGCCTGGTGTCGTGCTGGTACCGATCCTCGGCCACGCGCTTACAAGCGTCGTCCAGTGTTTCCTGCAGAAAAACGACGTTGCCTCGCCGCGTACTCATGTTTCTGACCTTGCCGAAGCCGACGTGCACAAGCCGGGCCTCGCTCGCGTGGGCCCAGCGATGGCCCATGAGCTCCAGGACCGAAAAGAGCTGCCTAAAGTGCAGTTCCTGCGAAGAGTCGGTGACGTAGATCATTCGATCGAAGCCAACTCGCGCGTAGCGGTCGACGGCGGCGGCCACGTCGCGAGTCAAGTATAGACTCGTGCCGTTTTGCCGTGCAAGGATCGGTTTGACTTCATGCGGTACACCTCCACCCCCGTCGTCGACGAACCGACTCGTACCTTCCAAATTCACGAACCGTGCGCCGTTCTCCCCGGTCTCGAGCAGACCCAAAGCCTCGAGTTCCTGCAGAACGCCCTTGCCTTTCTCGACGTAGCGCGACTCGCCGGCGTACTCGTCGAAACTCACGCCGATGCGCGAGTACATTTTCCTGAACTCGTCCATGCTCAAATCCAGGCAGGTCTTCCAGAAGGCGAGTGCCTCGGCGGCAGCGCCGTTTTCCATGTCCATGAACAACTGCCGGGCTTGGCGGCGCAAGTCCGGATTCTCGTCGGCCTCTTTTGAAACGGCGACGTAAACGCTGTACAAGTGCGTCAGCGGGTCGCTGCGGAGCACGTCGTTGTCGCCGTAAAGCTTGAAACCGAGCGCGAGCAGAGCGAACTGCAGACCCCAGTCGCCGGGATAGTTCATCTTGTAGACCTGGTGGCCAGCCGCGGCGTGGATGTTGCTCAGCGCGTTGCCGATCACCGTTGAACGGTAATGTCCGATGTGGAACAGCTTCGCAATGTTCGGCGAACTGAACTCGACGATAACTTTCTGTCGCGGCAGCTTTGCGAAATACTTCGTGTGGAAGCCGTAGCGACTTCCGTGTTCGTGTATCGCTTGCAGGACCTTTGCAGGGTCGTGACTCGACGGTTCTTTTGCACTGGAGGCAACGGTGGAAAGGAAGAGACGGCGTGAAAAAACGGCCCGAGGCCAGTGTAACACTTCACGGTAATAACGATTCGGAAGCATATCGTACTAGTCGCGACTGCTGCCCTGAAACAAATATATAGCGACTTAAATAGTTTCGCGTTGAGTGACAATAGCATAATCATGATGTTCGTTTTTTTTCAACCGCTACTTATGATCAGCCAAGTTAAAGAAGTGTAACAATCTTGGATACATGAAAATCACGATCGATTGCGCCAAAAAGTCATGAAATTTTCCTCAGTTATATTTCACAAATTACACAATGGGATCCTATCTATCGAAAGTCTAATGCTTAGCACCTGAGTTCTGTTAAGACAACCTTGTGATGCACATTGACGGGAACCTTTTAAGAAAACATTCGAGGAGCAACTGAAAACAAATACTGTTAATTCTTTGTTGTTTAATGTGACAAAACATGGTCTGAAAATCTATTTGCAAAGAGTCTTTGGATCATACTACACTTGTAATGAAAAACTTGGGCTTTTATATTTTCTTGGTGAACCTTGGCTTTTAGTGTAACTCGACACCAGGGGCATACCGACGTTAGATCGCCCCCAGGTAAAGAAACAAGTTTGGCGCCCCCATGTTCGAACCTAAGGTCTTTCGGAAGCAACTGTGCTGTAATGAAGCAAGTACTTACAACATTGTTGGAATTTTTTGGCGTCCCCCCTGTGATTCAGCATCTGGGGCATTGTGCCCCCTCGTCACGCCCCTGCTCCACATGTATAGCACCTGTTTCAATTTTACCTCCTTGAACTTCCACTCCTGTCGGCACATTGGACACTGCTGATTTACTTGTTGAGATTGCAACCACTTCAGAATGCAATGCATGTGAAAACAATGACTGCACTGTCCCCAAACTATTAAAACAACAGAAAATTATAATACCAAGAAGTATCTTGACTAGCACAAAAAGCAAATTTTTACTATTTGCTGTGGTAACTTCAACAATTCAAAGGTTTTGAATTCAATGACATCAAGTATACAGCAACACTGATTTTCTGAATGCACACTTGGCACTAAAAATAAAACACCAGGCAATGTTTTGATTTGCACAATCATCTTTTTCAAAACATGGTTTTGAATGGGATGTGCTGACAACATGAACAGGACAAGAGCACAATTATCCTAAAAACTGGTGATAAATGGTGAAAAGGACAGAAGGGGTGACAAGCATATGTGGTACAAAAGGAAATAGAAAATTATGAGAAAAGCTTTGACAGCTAAAAATTTCTGAAGTGGCTTCTCTTTACCTTTTATTTCTTTTTTACAATACATGCTTATTGCCCCTGCGCTCTTTTCAGATAGTGTCTAAATGACCATATCCAACTTTCGCTTTGGAAGGACTAAAAAAACTGTATCAAGAGGAAATGCTGACCTCTGCAAGATATCTGACCAATTATTCTATGTTAGTTGCTTCTCAGTGTAAAAGATTAAACTTGCAATTAATTTTTGTCTAACCCGTAGCCCTAACTCTAAACCCTAACATTCAAACCTAACGCTAACCCTAATCCAAAACCCTACATACATCAAGAGCGTTTCCCCCAAAATTGGGAAACATATAAACTGATCTTATAACATCAAAAGTGGCATCTCCATAACAAAGCCAAAGCAACCAAGGAGAGACCCTCTCTCGCACAGCAGGAAGATATATTCCTAGTCGACTACATTCACTATATTGCTAAAGTCACAAGTTCACCTTTAATCTGGCACAACACCAGATACAATTTTTTTAGTCTTTCAAAAATGAAAACCAGACATGGTCATTTAGACACTACTGTCTTTTTATTATCAATCACTATCACCAGGAGTGCTTGTATCCTTAACAGTTTCTGTTACCAGCACCAACCAGCCTTAAGCTTTGTTATGGCAAAGATAATAGTGCAAACTATCAACACACTGGCTCATCATTTCAGTTTTATTATTTTCAGTACCAATTGATCATATAGAAAAGCATGAGTACTATTAACTCCAAGAAACAAACATGTACAAAAAATTGACATTAGCTGTACTGTCAAAACCATTAATTCATTGCAGCATTTAAATGACTTCTGAAGATTGACACATCTGTCAATTCAAAATGAGAGACCAAGATGAAGGAACTACTGACTCAGACAAGTATAGCACATGTAACATTTCAGATTTGAATTATAAACATACATAAAAGATATGTAATTGGCAAACTTGCCCTCGAAAGTAGAACAATTCAACTTATGAAATTGGGTATTACTTGCATTCATGTAAAGCACAACATGCGGAAGAATCTATGCAACTAAGTGCAAATACTTACCTATAGGGCAATCATCCCCAGCTGTTTTGCAGCTAGAACAGCAATATTCAAAAGGATACCGGCAAATACCACAACTATCATCAGATGCTTGCCAATGCCAGCTAGCCACAGCATGCCATTTCTTAAATTTCACTTTCATTTTGGCAGAATAAAATAGTTTCTGTTATCACACATGATCAGATGTTCAAATTTGAAAGTACTGTTAAAAGCATTGAAACACAAGTCATATAATGCCCACATAAAAACAGAGACACATCAAACTTTGTGGTGATATATGCACGGTTGCCAAATCTAAACAGACCTTCCAACTGAAAAAAATTGCAAAATCCCGATAGAATTTTTAATCACAAGCTAAATTTAAAGCTAGAAACACTTCTCACATTTTGATCAACTGAATCAAATGCTAAAAGCGACTGCAATGAAGATGATGAGCCAGAGAAAACATGAGGAGGTAAAAGTTGGATAAGAAAATATATTATGAACCCACTGCCTGCCAACAAAGGTCCTGTACACATACTACAGCTTGTGGTCTGTGAACTTATAGAACACCTCACTTCTATCCTGTACAGCAGCACACTGTGGGCTTGGGGTACTACACAGTGGACCATTATCATACTTACCGCTCATCCAATCATCAATCTCATGCAGGTTTTTTTTAAGGAAAATGTTAGGTACCCAATGTGGACCTGTAGGGACCCGATTTCTCTGATTCTAGGGATACGATTTCTCTGATTCTGGAAACCCGGTGATAGCTGATTTTCGGGACCCGATTTTCAATTCTAGGGACCCGAATCGGGTCACTAAAACGCCTTAAAAAACCCTGATCTCATGTGCTGACTCCTAAGTGCTCACCTGCTCAGTGCTCACTGACTGGCAGCCAGCGCTAACTACTAACTAGTGACTAAATTGCACAAAATTACAACTATTCATGCGAAACGAAAAAACTACACAACGATTTATACACAGTCATGCAATTAAACAATGATCAATGGGAGGTAGATCAGAACAAAGCAGGACATATTGCTCTTAATTCACCATGGTTCCAGCTCAAAATAAGCTAGATTTCAAGCTAGCTGCCAGACCAGGAGTTCCCAACCTGGGGTACATCTAAGGTTAGCAATAGAAGATAGAAATATATTTACATTGTGTTTATTTCCAAATACTTATATATATATATCAATTACTGTTATTATCAAAAGTCATTACATGCTTATTGTTAAATATATCTATGAATAATCATGATAAATTATTTTGTGATAAGAAATTTTAGGGGTAAATGTTTAATCTCTTGAAATTCAATGTACTGACCACCATCACTGCCTACCACTTGCCATTGTATCAATGTGTAGCTATTGCCTTCTGAATCCTCGTTCTTTCTGCAAGATTCACTGTTCCCTCAGTTGTGCAGTGTTACCTTGTGCATTGGTTAAATATCTTGTCAATCGCATAGCCTATGATGAGAGTACAGCATGGTGTCATATTCCACATTGCTTGAAACCTCTGTGGCACAATTTTGTGAAAAAAATCTGTTGAAATGCTGTAGGGATACATGCTGATCTGTTGGAATGCTGAAGGAGTACATGGTAAGAAAAAGTTTGGGAAGACCTGTGCTAGACTAATTATTTTGGAGCAAGACAGGATTAAGATCTGCTAGATATAGCAGAAAATCTGCTAAATTGGCAACCCTACATTTATGGTTACTTGTATTTTATAAATCAGTTACTAGAATCAATAAAATTGAACATACAGCAAAACTGAAATTCCAGGACAATTAAAAAAGTGTAAGTTAAAGATAATTCAACTGAAACATGAATTGCTCATTTGGTAATTTGACAAAACTTAATTTGAAGCAGACTAAACAAAGTCTGCCTTAAGTTAAGCCAAGGTATAATATTTGTAATAGTAGATTAGATTCTTTTATCACAAAATTTATTCACCAAAATATCTGTGAATAATGTTTTCCTTCAGCAAGTCCATTAGTTCTATGATATCATGCTTAACTTATTCAAATTAAATAAACCTCTATTTTTAGATAATAATCATAACAAGCAGCTTAGCGTGATACAGATAAAAACAAAAATTTTAAAAAACTTCGTATTGAATGTAACCATCACTAGCTTCTAAAACATTCATTGCAGAAGAAAATTGCAGTTGACTAAACACCAATACCATCATATTCATTTTTTCTTTATCAAACATTATGGCAGCATCTAAACAAGCATATCAGTATCTGGTTTTTGCTTGGGAAAGACTAAAAAAACACATCAAGTAAAATTTTGTGACCGCTGTGAAATATGTGACCGCTTCTTGACATGTCAGTTGCTTCTCAGAATAACTAAAGGATTAAAGTGGCTATTAATTTTTGCAGCCCTAAACCTACACATAACACTAAACATCCCTAGCAACAACATGAAAAAGACAAAGAGATTAAGAAGTACAGCCAAGGAGTAATTGATATTGAGAAGTCTTCATTCAATTCCCTTGTTTTTACAAGTGGTGGGATGGCACCAGAATGCACCAGTCTCACAGACATTAATTTCAGTCTAATTCCTAGGCCCACAATCATGAAAAGCTGATGTGTGTTGTCAATTACATGATGGTAATCAAATTTGTACAGTACGTGGATATATCTCATATGACAATATAAATGAAATATTATCTTTTCTAAAACTAAATACTCTGCTTGTTAACTATACTTCTTTTGTTTTTCATTTACGCAACATGTATTGGATTAATGTTTGCTGCTAAACATGTTGTAATCTGTTTATACCAGGGGTTCCCAACCTTTTCACGATCTCGTACCACTCAGGCACCCCGCATTGTCAACGCATACCATTTTTTCCAGAACAACATATTTGTTCAAGTCTTAGTTTCTTCAGAAGAATAATATAAATTAAATATCAATGAAAGACCACAACTTGAACTAAATCAAATGACTCTTTTTTTGTTTATCTTCCACAAATTGGTTGATATGCGGTGCAAATAAAATTTGCTAACAGCTCATCGAATATCATAATGTTACGAAACAATAGGAATAGCAGGCTAGAGAAGCATTTATTTATTTGGAAACAAAGCCTGAAATGTAAACTAGAAAGCTATGAATCCAGGTTTTTGTGAAAAAAATGGAAGTTACTCATATACCACCTGCAAGACCTTCGTGTACCACAAGTTGAGAACCCCTATTTAACCCCCTGTTTCTTCAACCTCATTTGGTGACACCACATCATGTCTGGTGGGACATACACTCATCGATGATACTCACTCCATTATAGTCTGTGGGCAATTGTATTACTTCTTCCCACTTTGTGTGGACAAAGATACCTTGCTTTCTGTCCTTGGTACTTGCTTTTGTAATGCAATATTGTGTTTCAATGTATTGTTCTTTCTTCACTTAAATGTGTATGCTAATGCTATATCACTATCAGCTAATCTCCATATACCTCAAGTCTTTATTTCTTCTCCATGTTGTCATCCTGTTGCTGTATGTGATATTGCTATTGCTTTTTTTTATTGGTGCATTGCGTGGTTGATTGTGACGACGCGAAAGGTTATGTTGGGCTCTGCTGATTCATTATCACCATTCTTGTTTTTGTGTATATTGTATTGTTGTTATGTTTTCATTTGTTTAACATGATACTTGTTTCTGGATGTTATTGCATTTTTAGGGATTTTCAAAAGGTAGTGTCTATTTTACCAGCGATATTCTGGCGGCAACAGATCGGCGGGAGCTATTGTGCCGGCAGTCGAAGATTCAATCTCGTGGCATGACGCAATACAGCAAAACGATGTCCTGTTTTGTGCAATGGTTACGCGTTACGGATAACACTAATTGGAGGGCCAGCAGGCTGGAGAGCCGTGTTTCCAAATGAAAAACGTTATTTTAGGAGGGGCTGCACATATGACAGAGGACCGAGCCGGCGGGCTGCACGAAAGGGCGGTCTGGTGGGCTTTTCCGCAGCCCGCCTTTATGTGCAGTTCACTGGCCCACCCTGTTGTGCAGCACGCCGGCCTGACCTTCTGTGCAACCCGCCAAAAATTCATGTTATTCATTTGGAAAGACGGTCCTCCAGCCCGCCCGGCCTTGTTTAGTGTTACCCAGTGCTACGGCTGGTATGCGAATGGTTTTCTGTAAGACTCTCACCTTGCCGGCTTTCGTTTTGTTTTTTTTCTTAGCTCTTTTTCAGGCTCCGCTTTGGTGTTATGTTTAGGGGTTGGTGTTGTCAGGTTAGGTTAGAANTAGGGTTAGGTTAGAATTAGGGGTAGGTTAGCGTTAGCTTAGTGTTAGGTTAGTGTTATTAGGTTAGCTNAGCATTAGGTTAGCTAAGGATAGATTAGTTTAGGGTTGGGATTAGTAGGGTTAGGGCTACGGATGTTGTCGGTTTTTCTTTTTGTTACATTTAGTACTTCCTTGCTACCAAGCCTTTTGCTGCTGCTATCTTGGCGGCAAAATAGACACTGCCTTTTCAGAAATGGGTAAATCGAATCATTTCAGTTTATTTTGCATGTCATGCTTGCTTCTATTTGCAACACTTATCTCATGGCCACGGTGGTCCAAATTTATGCTGCATGAAAATCGATTGTGTTTTTGATGATTTGTGTTTCTTGTTGCTAACACCAAACCCTAACCCCAGACGCTAACCGTATAAAACTAAACCGTTAACCTAATCCAAAACCCTAAGTCTAAAGCTGTGTCTGCTTTCCGAAAGCTTTTACGAATGAACATCAATTTCGGGTTCAAAACCTTCAACAATTCAACATACATCTCGAGCAGGGCAGAGGTGGCCGCAATCACTTTTTCCGACTCCGCTCCTGTTCCAAAATTTTTAAATCCGGATCCAGGTCCGGCAATTTTTCAAACCTGCAAATCCGATTCCTGTTCGGATTCCAGCTACCACACCATTGGTCCAACCAAAATTTACACATGTTTCCACTTAGGAATGACCACGCAGAAAAGGTGGCTCCGGTTCCGTTATTTTCACAAATTTTTGTCTCCGGCTCAGGATCCGAGAGAAAAACACAGAAACCCGACGGATTCGACTCCGGCAACCGGTTCCATGACCACCTCTGGTACAGGGCTCTCACAAATGCAACTCCAAATATCCCTAAAACAGTATCAAAAACTCCCTAAATCTATGGGGGTGCAGCATAAAATCGGAGTGTCATGCAAAATGTTAAAAATAAAACTAAATATGATTTGCAAAGCAAACTGAAAGAGTTCATTTTTTCATTTTCATAGGCCTACCTTAAATAAAATCCCTAAAAAAGGTTAAAACTTCCAATCTATACTTTTAGGCCCATAGCGGCCAATTATTTCACGAAACTTTTTTATTCCATAACAATCCATAACTCGCCAGCAGCAAGAGCTAGAGACATGTTCTCGGCAAGTCTTCTAGTTTCGACTGAAAAAAAATAACTTCTGGGTTTGGGGTTCTCCTGGGGAGATGTCACAAATGGGGTGTTTTTGTGGTTNATNGACTACTTTACCCGGCCCTGGGCGCCAATCAAATGAGCCAAGTTTTTTGCGAAACTGGAGTATCATCCGANTCTGTAGAGTGCTTCATTGGCTTTCTAGCATATCTNCAGTCAAAATTATACCACAAAACGAANAGTTCGTAAAAATTTCTACCCCCACAAAGGGAAATCTGGGTTAAATAACACTCATCTTTGTATATGGCCATAACTCGCCGCTCAAATAGGCTAGAGAGCTGTTCAAGCCCTCTAATGACTTGTGAAGACTTGTAGTTTAGACTGAAAAAAGGAATTTTAGCATGAGACGTCGTCTTTTTTGTTGATGTTTACAAAACGAGAGGATGTTTATGCATATTTGTTAATATTTTACAGCTAAGTTTTAGGTTTTAGGGGTGGTTTAACCTTTTAGCTGCTTTAGGCATAACTGAATGGCTAGCTACATGGGTTCGTCAGTTATACC
>JGI24158J21664_10010326_pt1 | contig 12464 bp, 5 predicted proteins | sample Ectturendosymbi3_FD_21664 | JGI IMG/M metagenome (IMG submission 21664) | reverse complement strand
TTAAGGACTAGAGGTTTAAGTAACATGCGCTCCCAGAATTTTGAGTATTTTAACATCATAAAGAGCTAACTGGGGGAAGACTCACGAATACATAAAAGAGAAGGACATACTTAAAAACTGAAGGCAATGGTTTTATATAAAACTACTAGACGAATACAAAGTTGAAAATCTATAACATTTTCTTGGATAACACTTTGAAGAAGTGACAGGAAATTTAAAGAAATACTGCGATTTAATGGTTTACTTTTAATTATCTAACTTCAAAGACAAAGTTGTCTTTCTTGCCTTTGTTTTAAATTTATTTCGTCGAATTATTTCGTCGAAAAAACGGTAATTTAAATGTGTCACATTCATTACCTAGGAAACATCTAAGGCCAGTGACGCTTCATCAGAAGTTCTAGGTTATCAAATTTGAGACCTGAATTTCAACAATCATATCCACAGATGCTTAGTTTATAGGTCAAATTAATATAAAACACACGTAGCAGTAACTGGAATGTTCACAATAACTAAAATTCTGAATGCTATTGCACAGTTGCAAATGGAAACTTGCAAAAGTAGTCAGCATATATTTAAACATCAAACAAATAAAAATCATCATAAAAATACCTTCAGAACCACATCAAATCCAATTCAACTTGACATTTGTCAAACCAACAAGCATCAGATCTGTTGTAACTTCCTGAGGTCGTAGGCTGGGCTTGATTAATTGACTGCTTTGGTCGTCTTTCGCCCAACCTATGCTGTTTGTTTTAAGCTATGCCAATTGAAATGTGTTTTATTGCTGCGTACTTGCAACGCAAACATGGCTTGACTTGACTTGTGTTGAGGTTCGATAATGCTCGGATGAACTGCTTGATTGTACGCACCCCTACCAAATTCTAGTATTGACGAATGTGAAAAATACAGGAGTTTAGAATACGTAAAAACTAGTGTTATCGAGAAATTATAATAAAAATAATTTAAAGAACATCTTTTGTTTTTACTGTGTTAGTTTTTAATAATTTGTTTCATTCTGTGGGCCTGAGGCATATGTTTATAAGCAAATCTCTTCCAGACATAGGTATGCATTAAGCATTTACATGTTGCATTTATTCATGCAAACACGTATCAGATAGGCAAGTTCCCGTCAGATCTATGCAGCGTGTGTTAGTGGCCAATAAGAAGCGTCTCGTTACAAGATTTTAATAATATGTATTTTTGATAATTTGATTCTTTGGTTGTCTCCCTGCCTTGAATGCCCAGGGCCGACGCCTCGTTCGCCCTCCCTCTGCATGCCCCTGGTAACAACCAATGGCGTATCCAGGGGAGGCGATTGTGGCGATCTTCCCCCTTAAAACCTACGAAAATATCTTTATTCACTATGATTTTGTACAATTCGGAAAGCAGCATTAGCGATATATGGCTATTTTGTCGTCCATTGTTTTGTCACAGCAATGTTGTGAAGTATACATCATCTCTTTTACGGTAGTGAACCCATAATGAGACTTGACTACTAAATATTACTGAAATCGCTCCCCCCTCCACCCCTGACCTTACTGAATGGATCCGCCCCTGGTAACAACAACATATTGTAAGTTTCACCGCTGCTCTCAACGCATGCGCAATATAGCATACTGCATGCATGCACTGTGAACTCTGTTTTCCCGTCCCACTGTGACGCAACTATAAAATCAAAGCGAAGTCCGAAAGTTCGCAACCCTGGCTATCTGAAAGCTTTGTGAAGAAGCCATGAGTCAAGGCACATGCGGCGTTGATTGCTTCAGACAGAAACTCCGCCTTAAAAAATGTCACTAAGGTTCATAATTGCTCGCTTTTCGCTTTTCGAACCTGGTTATCTTGATGAGATTTCGCAGCTGGGTAACAGCCGCTAGCATTCTACGTTTTGTAAGTCGTAATTATCAGCATTCACTGACATTTAACATTTCGTAATTATTACGTAATATTCCGACCTCAATTTGGCGCCCCCAAAGAGCTGCGCCCTAGTTACGCCACTGCATGCGGGGAGGGCGCGGGTTGAATTTCCTCCCGGTGGTCGTGGGATGAGAAATTATTTGTGCGGGTAACTGAGTATTGAGCCAAAACACGAACTTAATCAGCTTAAAAATCGTGGATGTACTAAAGTTGTTTGCCAGCATTGCGCTTAGGACAGTAGGACTGCAGCAATCATAACATTACGAGGGTAACAACCCATTGTTGCGAAACATTAGCTCAGACTTGCCATGTGATGGGCAAGTGACCATTTTCCAATTCTACCGTCGTACTTGGTGAGGAAAAATTCAGTCTAGCAGCCTTTACTAATGGATAAGACAGCGCTTAGCGCAAAGCTAGTCAAAAGTGGACTGAAACGTGTTTTATATCACCTCAAATCTGCTGACTGCGAAAGATCAGATCTGTGGAAAAGTTTTGGTTGCCAATGAGAAAAATGAGCAGCTTGATATTGCTGCTTATTAGGTTTGTCGTCAAGCGTTGTGAGTAGGGCAAGTTTTAGCAACATTTTTTACAGCTTCCTAAATACTCAGCATTTATGTAGTACGATGTTTCAAGCTGGTCCAAGGAATTTTGTATTGCAACATTTTCCTTTTTCACATGCAATTTTGTACTGCAACTTTTATGGAAGTATTTCGAGAAATGTAAAAGTGTGATTTAAAAAGCATGCTTGAACTATTTCAGTATAGTCCTGTTCTCTTTGGTAACCGATTCGAACTGAATAGGAACGTATAAGCAATTTTAGAAATGACCCGGCCAAACATCAGAACTGCACGCCAAATTGTTGAATGACGATGCAGCTTCACGCACTGTGGAGCGAGCGAAGTTTTAGCATGCTACGCAAACTGTTGGCAAAAGATCGCCATTTCTCCCAAGACAATTTTATAAATATTTAGCATTATATGTAAATAAATCGTTTGAGTAAATCACTGCCGTTTAAAATGCTTGTGCATAAATACAACTTTTGGCTACAAATTTTGTTAAAAATAAATGCATACTTCTCACGATTTTATTGCCACAAAAACTTGCCCTAGTTACGAGTTTTAGCAGTTTTCGGACAGGTGCAGGGTTGAGACCGAAAAAGTGCGGGGCTCGTGCGGGTTAGAAGTGTGCGGGTGCGAGGCGAGAGCGGGCAAGATTTCTCTAACTCCGGCGGGGAGGGGCGGGATTAAATTTTGCGAGTGCGGGTCGGTAGTGGACAATATTTCAACCCGCGCAGGACTCTAACACCCATTCCTTCTCGACCCACCGGCTGGAAACCACTTGGTTAGATATTACACACAGAATGGAGCAAACACTTAACCAGCGCCCCAGCAACTACTAAATCCTTCTTTGCAGAAAGCATTGCATCAATATAGAACAAAACCAATTATAGTGGTTCTGCAAAGCTGAATGCTAGGAAGGACAACTTAACTTCGTTAATGGTTAATACGTTAACCTTAACCTTAACCTTAAAATCCGTTACTTCCTTTTAATAAGTAACTGAGGTTAACGTTAAACCGTTAATATCCACATGAACTAGCTTCAGCCTCTTGCAGAACCATCAATTGTCCTGATGAAAGTCCATGGTTAAGCCGACCAAATGTTGACATGGCTCCAGCATTTTACTCTCATCAGTTGCGTCAAAGAAATAAAAATATCTTATACACCGTTCTATAAGACAACTACATCTATCGGCCCCCCCAAAAAATGGTTGCTGTTTAAGCAGGAACTCTACAACGCTTTGTTACGCATAGTATGTATTTCACTTACAAAAATCATGTAGGCCTACTGCTTTCACTAGCGCATGACCAGCACAGAAATTGAGACGCTTGCAAAGCTATTTTTGAATCAGGAATTTTTGGCTTACCGTATATCAGCTATTTTTGAATCACGAATATCGGTTCTACTCCGCTTTATACGTTTTTTTCTGCAGTTGTTATCGTTAGGTGCATCAGTAACAACAACCTGAACCAAACAAAAACAACAGGTTTCCGCGTAGACACGATTTTTGCGTCAACTGCTCAAATGCTAAATGCTGTCAGTAAAAGTTCCTTCATCAATTGCATCTGTGACCACTTTTAAACAATTCTAAATAGCAACCTGATTAATATGCTTTGGCGTAGCTTGAGAGTGGAAACACAAGTTATTATTTTTTTAAACCTTGAGTTTTATCGCAATCATGCCGCTGGTTTCGCAGCACGATGCTTGGTATTCGCTGCACAATGCTTAGACTACGCTGGTTTTGCTATAAATATTATTATTCTATTTAAATAAAAGCGGATGACGCCTACCTGTAGGCGACATACTGTATATACTCTTAAGATCTTAGTGTCTGATTCTTGGCTGTGAAAGGATTCCTTTGGAAAGACAATTTTTCTGAACTGCTCTGTTAAAATACTGAATATATCGCATCATCCAAAAAGATTCTAATTCGACGGCAGAAATATTACCTTTTGAAGTAGAATTCGCGCAAAATCATTGTGCAGCACAAAGAACCGTCTGTAAAAAATTTTCTTTCAACAATTTCTTTTTTTAACGAAATGATTAACTGCCGTTCCTCTTGTTACTTCCAATAAAAGCCGCAAATTATAAGACGTTTCAGGCATAACTGAAAGAAACATGCATTTTATCAACAAACAGTGTTGCAAAAAACAGGAGAAACGGCTCTTGGGGTTTTATACAGGTCCCCAAAACTTAGTTGGAAAATCTCGTGACGTTACATTAATACAAAAAGTTCCAAATCCAAAAGTACCCACGTTGTTTTCCGTTTTTTGTAAAAAGAAACTAGACGCAAACCTTCTTGTTATTCTTGTTATGAGGATTCAAGTGACTCTTCAGCGCAATGGCGCGCCGAGTTTACAAGAATAGTGAAAGCCAATATTGAGGCTTTCAGAGCGATTTTTTGCCATAAATCGGCGAGTAATTGCGCTAGAGAGTCACTTAAGGACGTAAAGGAGTTTTTTCACAGGCCCGAAGCCTTCATTGGAACCACATGGTGACGTCACACTACCCTACAAAGTCTTAAGCACCAATCTTTTTAATTGAGAGTGCAAGACATTCTGCATGTTTTGATTCTTCGATTAGATTGCTTGGCGAGCTACGGCTGAAAACGTTCCGAGTCGTTACAGCGGCTTTCGCGGTTTCAAAGGGTTTATTTTTTAAAATTAACTTAGCGTTAAAAATAAAGATTTGGGGGCCACCTCCAGTCTCTTGCCAGGTACGTCTGCGACATCTCCTTTGCCTTTGCTTGTACTTTTGTCGGTTTCAACACCCTATACGAGTCCACCAAAAATCTAAAATACAAAAGGGTTTGCTGCATAACTACAGGCCCAGCGAGCCGTTTGGTGAAAAGATGCTTGCCAGGCTATTGCATGTAAGTACGCCATATGTTAATGCAGAATTGACCGTCACCGATGACTTGTTAAATGCGTGTTCTGCCCTCTGATTGTCAGTACAGAAGATTGAATTTAGCCATGGGCTTCACAACGAAGTAGGACCAGAAAAAAATCACCGGGTTCCAAAATAAATCTAGCCTAATTCCCCAAATCGAATGCGCTCCCATCCACCTTCAAATTGATTGGATTCTTGCTGGACTCAGTAGGAACTGTTTTATGAAGCTTGTTCATTATCCATTATCATTCGCCTTAACTTTAATTTGAATTTTCGTCCTTCGATATTTCTATCACTCATACACATGCCCAGGCCCGCAACCAGGGGTGGGTAACCAGGTAATTGCCCCGAAATTTCAATTACAAGTTTAGTTGTTTCGTGCAACAACAAGTTACAACCTTTCTGCACCCGCCACCCGACAGTTGTACAACAAAATGTTACAATCATTTTGCCCCGCCCCCCCGAAAATATCAGTTGGGTGCGGCCCTGCACAGGCCAATCCAGCAAAAATTGTCCACAGCAACGCCTTCCCAGGGTGCCTGGATATATCACAAACGTTGTTGTTGTACCTAGGGCGCAATCGGTTTGTCCAGTGGTATAATTTGCAGAGATACTACCATAAAATACTCACATTTAATAGATAACCATCGCGCATCGGTCATCGCGCGCGTTACCAAGACCGTGTTCGGGCTTTACGTAGAGAGAGTCGTTCGAAAAATTCGCGACAGTGTCCACCATCATCTACATACAAATGGAAGGCCCACGTTACGCACTCGACGAATCTGCAAGGCGAATTGGGACAGCACAGAACTCTTCGAAAATTGAAAGCCACGCGACATGGCGATCTTGCCGTAAGCTAGTCGTAGCAAACTGGAATACTGCGTCACTCACAGAAAACAACGCACTTACATAAAGAACGGGGTTAGAACTGCACTTACTGCGTAGCACTTTCCAAACAACATCGAACCGCGTACCTCGGCGCCCATCGCATCGAAGCATAGTTCGACGAAGCTTGACGCCGAAGGTGTTTAAATATAAAACATGCTGCGTCGTTTGCAGCCCAGTGCCGGTGGTCAACTGTTAGCCGAGCAAGGCACATGCGTCACACAATGTTTGTTTGGTTCATCGCCGCGATTCCTTGAAGCTAGCCATCCCATAATTGGCGTCAGTTTTGCTGTTTGGCTTCGGTGAGAGCAGAATTGATGGTCATAGCGTTTGCTTGAAACTACAGTTCGTGTGCTTTCTCTAAGTCTTGCTTTACTCCTTATCATTTCACCCGCAAACTCTTCCTAGCCTTCCTGGAAACGTGCATGATAAGCGCCCTGAAAATAGTTGAAGCGACGTGGTTGAACTAAAGCTGAAGAAAACCAAAGTGCAGTTTGCATCCTGGCCGTAGAATTACAAATCATCTTTAAAACTCCAGCAAACCTTTATAGAAATATTGTACAGTAAGTATGCCAGGGATATCTACGCATGTGCTGTCGACCTCGGACGGAAAGCATACCAACGGGTCCGTTTAGAAAGGGTTTGCGGAGTGTTGCGGGAGCATGGACTGTTTCCGGCCGCCTTTTACCGACCTTCAAGTTTTTGTAAACCTGCTCAGACGTTTTTGTCTGTGTTGGCGGAGTTAATCACAACCGTTCACTGTGAATGTTCGACTCCGACTAGGGCGTGTGCTGTCACCACTGNATGAATTCGGTAGACGTAGACGTANCAGCCGATTCAGCCAGAGTGTCGCTGATGGAAGCTGCAGGATCAAGGTCAACCGTTTGCATTTTGCGGGCGATTTGATACTGCTTACAACTTCTGAACAGAGGCTTCAGGTTAATGGGTTTGGAACTGTTTCCGACCAAACCGGATTGAAAATAGCACCAAAAAGACCGTGGTATTATGTCTTTCCGGGAACCATGACAGTGCGAGCTGCAAGTACGCGATAATACACTGCAGCAGGTCGAGAGGTTCAAGTACCTTGGAGTGTTATTCACGAGCGAATGAAGGCAGAACAAGACTGATACTTATATTGGTAGAGCAAATGCAGTTCTGCGTAAGCTTATTGTTCCGTCGTCACAAAAAGGGGAACTTTTAAACACCACCAAGCTGTCAGATTTTAAATTGGTCCNTGTTCCGATCCTCACTTATAGTCATGAACAATGAGTAGTGAATGAAAGAGTGCTGTCTCAACTACAAGTNAAAGACATAAGATTTTTGCAGAGTTCACGGCGTGAAGCTTTCCAACAAAGCGTTCATCTGTGAAATTTGTGAAACGATGAGTGTTGAGCTTATTCTCCCGAATAGAAGGATTACAGCCACGGTGGTTAGGCGATGTGACCAGAATGCCCCAGGAAAGATTAGAGAGGCGAGTACTGCTGTACTCCAACGGTAAAACGTCCCAGAGGTCGGCCAATGAGGTGCTTCGTCTGCGCGCTGCAGCACTCGACCAAAGGGAGCTCCCAGTGGCTTTCGTGCCATCGGGGATGTTATTATTAGCACGCCGCATGCAGCAGCCGTCGTGCTACTACACCAAACACCAGTTGGCGTGATTAAATCTCCAACGTGGATTTATCCCGTCTTGGTGTGGAGCTAGCAAAACTTCTGAGGTTGCTGAAAACCCCGCGTTATTTCCAGTTATCTTAGGACTGCTTACCCCTCGAACCTTTCTGAATTGCGGGTATAAAAATGAATGAAAGAATACAATTTTGTTTTTCACACTTCGTATTTTTGGAATTTCAGCACGTTCGCTATGCTCATTGACATCACGGAATCGCCGCCAGAAATGTCCTCCGAAACCTTCGTCGAGTTTTCAGGAACTATTGTCGAAACATTCAAAATAGGTAAAAGATTACGACGTTTGTCCCACAAATCTGAAAGTTTAAAATTTATGCGCGCATGTACTTAAAGAAGATCAACATTTATGATTATTTCGCAATCAACTTCAACTACGCGTTCGTTGTGTACAGGGACAGACACAGGACTGCAGCGAAACAATAACCGCACGTTTGTAACCAGATCAGATTGCAGTCGTGCTTGCCGAGATCAGGACCTGGAAAAAGCTGCCAGAAACAATCCCAGTGTAAGTTTCAAGTTTTGTTTTGAAAGGCAACGTTCTGCTCTCACATATAAACTCGTCAATACTTGGATTATGAAATGCCCTTATTTGTTACTGCTTACTGGTGATGGAACACTCTTGGTTCCTTCAACATTTAGTAGTTAGATATTTAAGTTTAAAGCTTGGGGTGCTTGGGGTAACGTTCCATTTTAGTACATCATTATTGAAATATTTTCAAGCTTTGTGTTTGGAATGACCCTTGTTACCTCGCATTGACCGAATGTGAAGACGCAACAGCCTGTAAAAAAGCGATTTCACAAATGCAAGCAATGCGCCCAGCGGCGTAGCGAGGCTAAGTGCCTACTGTGGCCGACCAGAAAAGTTCCGCCCTTTCCAAACCTCAAATTGCTTATAAAAATTTAAAATGAAAGAAGATCATTTTACGTGCTTATTTAAAGTTATAAGGATTAATAAAGAATCTTGAAAATCACAATCAAACACTTACTAACTGAAATGGGTCTTGTTTTTCATTGTCGATTACGAGTCTTGCTTTTTCTGCTTGTCGCCACCTTCATCATCACTAATTTTTCAATTTTTTACTCTGTACATATGGATATACGAAACCGGACTTCGTTAATTTTTCTTCCCTGTTGGTTTTTAATCTCCGGTGAGCCCATCACATGACTTTTAATTGTTTACTCATTCCAGGGGATCAAACGAAAAAATTAGGGGTGTGATGGCGGCATACCTACTTTACAGATGTAAACATTTATGTGTGTTAAAATTTCGTGTAATATCCCCGTCCTTAACTAAAAAATGTATATATACTGCAAGTAGCATGCTACAATAATAAATCTGATAACATAATCTCAGTGATGTAAAGAACGTTTCGTTGTTCACTTCGCGTTTTAGTAGTGGTTTAGTTTTCTTAGAATATATAACACTTCAAATGTTTGTCACAATGCTTGGTGCTGGCGCAACACGCCCGAATTATTGCATCAGCGCTGTGTCGATGCAGTGCAGCTGTGCAAGTTAATGGTTAGATGGGGCGCGAAATGAAGGTTGAAGAAACTGCAAGTAAAATATTCGATTTTTGCCAAGCAATTTTTGCGCCCCCATCAAAGTGGCCCCCATGGCACATGCCATGCCTGCCATACCCTATATACGCCACTGTAATACCAACAGAACCATCGCCAGGAGGTCTTCAATTGGGGGACTTTACGTTTGTGCAGGGGGATTGATATTCTAAAATCTGACAAAAAAACACTGATTTTAGTATTTCACATTGGGTGCTTGGAGCTTCGTTTGAGGGGCTAAGCCCACCGATGACGCCGTAGCGACAGGACTGGTTACCAACAGATATCTATTTCGAAAACTATATTACCAAACCATGCCAAGTGAGACATAGGCCTTTTGGATGCTCAGCAGTTATTACAACGTCTTACGTTCGACGGTAGTTGCGCTGAACAACTTTAGTCAGTACAGCCATTGCCAAGTTGTACAACCGTTTCTATCAACGCCCTTTTTAGTAACAGCCTTCACCACAATCGTATCTAAGCATATCGTTTACCCTTGCGTTAGGTATTCAGACTAAGGTTCTTGACTCAAATTTATCAAAGTGAGAGCAACACCTTTTCTAAGCTTTTCTTGTTAAAATGAATTTTGCTATGACTGCCAATGTTTGGTATACCGTTGAACAAATAATTTTACGAAACTCACCCTGCCTATAGGCTAGCTCTGATTCACTCTACTTGCAGTTCAAACCGGCAATTTGAACTCAAAGTTACTCACGCAAACGCACCATCTGCTCAACCCCGCTTCAAGAACGTCATTTTCCGACACCATTATGTCATGCGAAAAACAACCGCTTTACTAAAACTGAACAACGTTACCTTTGCGGAGTTCTTCACATCAACCGCCAAAATGTAATGTTGGTAACTGAAAAGCCCACGTAATGTCTAAGCTACAGCTTATGGCACTTGCTGAAAATAACCCACTGAACCTTAAGAAATAGCATGAGATGTGCCAAGAAATGTTTCTTTTATAATTTTGGCAGCGGCAATTAGCGGCATGCCAACACCTGAAATACGCTTCTTACCAGGGCAGTTGAGGTGAATGCTCTTGCACAAGAAGCACTACGGCGATTCAAAACACCCAGCCTTCCACTTGAGAGGCGGTCACTCTAGCACTGTGCTAACGCCACCCCAGCGATCTCTTTGCCGCCAATGCCTTGGTGTGACGTGATGTTTGGATGTGCCGTTGGGGCATTACTGAAGAACCAACCACAAGAAAAAAAGGATTAAGCTAGCCTTGACAATTTATCGTGGTTTCATGCAAAGCCTATTTTATAAGATTTTGAGAAGAGGAGCAATATAAATCACGAACATCCGGAGCTCTAATGTTTGCTAGTCTGCCATCGGAATGCCATCTCTTTCCTTTGTTCAAAAGACTTTTGACTGAAATAGTTTTGTCTGACGAGAAAGGGGTAAGGACTGGGGCACAATTGCTCCCCCAGTAAGTGTTAAAAAAAACCTGATTTCCAGACAAACACTGGGGCACTTCAGCACATTCGATTTAATCCAGACTTATGAGTAAATATTTCACCAGTTTACTCACTCCACAGCCACATGTCATGTTTTTCAGGCTAGCCTACCAGTGTAGGGCTTCTATGCACAAATATTGAAGAGCTAGAGCTAGAACTTTAAAAAAATTCGTTAAAAATAATAACGAATGAACTAACCTCTTTCAAAAATTAAATTTTAATCAGCAAAGTTCCGCCCCTCAAAAGGCGCCGCCCGGGCCCCGCAGCCCCCAGCCCCCCTTGCTACGCCTAAAGGGAACATTCCTGTTGTGCAGCGAAACGTCTGTTTTTTATGCTTTTTAAGACTATAAGCCAGGGTTTCTCAACCGGGGAGGAATTCCCCACCAGGGGGAATTTTGTATTTAGGATTTTGTGCAAAACGTAATATAGTTTAGCTTATCAACTGTAAGAGTTTAGTTTCTCTTATTAGTGTACTGATGTAAAAGTGTTCTTTACAAACTAATTTTATAAGGGGGGGGGGGTATCTGTAAATAACGGTTAAAGGGGTGCATGGATAAAAAGGTTGAGAACCACTGCTATAAACCATACCAACTTGTTGCAATTAAAAATAATTTTGTGTTTAGCAACATAGTCTCAAGAAATAATAAAAATAAACACAGAAAACCATTAATGTTGGGGCCAAACACATGCATATCATAAACAGATATTAGGTAAGTGACCAGAGCCGTGTGAAAGGCTGTTGGGGCCCCCCAAAAAAATCCAGATGGGGCCCTTTAATATCAGCAAGCATTTAGGCAGATGCGTGCTTTTTCGAGCCAGTTGCAAATTAGCCTCTTGAGCAGCGCTATTTCAAAGCCTAATCAAGCTAAACTAATAATGTACAACTTAGGAGAATATAGCTTTCATGAACTGCCAATACAAAATAAGTGAAAACTAACTTTATCACTTTAGTTGTTATCATCAATAAATCCCTTCTTGTAATGTGATAGGAAATTATTTATGATGTAATTTACCTTTTTGATGTAGTTACCGTGCTTGCATCAACTATAGTGTACGACAGGGGTGTGCAACCTGCGGCCCGCGGGCCAAATGCAATACAACGAAGTGGATTTTTATGCCGGTCACTAGTACTAGACAGCCTGTGTGAAAGTCGCGGCCCGAGGTATAATCTGTTCAATTGCGTTTGGCCCTTCAATAATAAAGGTTGCACCCCCCTGGTATACGACAATATGTGAAACCGGCAGTTTCATTAATGTTTGTGATTTGCATCCCGACGAACACAGAGCACCTGGTGGTCGCTGTACAGCCTTATCATTTCAATAGCCAGCCTCAATGTAATCAACTTGGTGCTTTCACCAAAAGCTGATAGGTGGAAGCAATGCGTAGAACTAACTGCTTCCCAACACTCACTCTGCCTTCACTTCTAATAAGAACGAATTTCTTGGAATCTGACACCATCCATCTTCATCATGACATATAGCAAGTGAGATTAAATCTGAAGAAGCTTTTTAAGAT
>JGI24158J21664_10010323_pt1 | contig 12464 bp, 7 predicted proteins | sample Ectturendosymbi3_FD_21664 | JGI IMG/M metagenome (IMG submission 21664) | reverse complement strand
CACATTCAAGTTTTATTTATTAATTCTACCCATTGTTGCACTTTAACCAAACCTAACTACATAGCAATGCTATTCTACAAACCAAAACAGCATTCAATACAATACACTGGCTTAAAAGTTGTCATTCATATTGAAATGACTGATTAAAAATTCTGTCTAATGAGTCATCATCACAAATCAACAATCTTGCATATCATGTTTAAAGAAGCTATCTGGCCTGGAAGGCTATCACCCAACAACCAGTCAATGCAGGATCACGAAGAATAGGCGTGAAGACTGCAAGACGTGGTGTAGACTTCAGAACACATTAAAAGAGCTAGTGCTCTAGCTAGTTTAAGTCTAGACTACAGATCACGGTATGTCTACACTAACTAGCCTTAGTCCAGGTACGCAGCAAACAACGTCCTTTTAATGTACACTGAAAGAGAGCCTTATCTTGCCACACCAGGAACAGATTCATGCTGACAAACTTGGCATAACCCTTCGTTTCAAAGATTACACCATAGACAATAGACAGACTCGGAGTCATGGCGCAGAAGGCTGAAAAGATGCTTCTGTAGATAATAAATGAATGATAGTGCAATGTGCAACTTTTTCCAAAAGTCTGAATCCTTGAAATATTGATAGAAGCGTTTCGGATATCCGGATCCGTATCCGGTTCCCGTTTGAAAGCAGTTTTTGGATATCCGTATCCGGTTGCAAACTCACTATCCTGCCAGATATCCAACCGGCAAACCGGATAGTGATCATCTCTGGTGTCGCGTAAAAGCGCTCGCGTGTGGATGAGCTTTCCCAAGCCACCAAGCACGCTTTCATACAATTCATGTGCAAGTCGCAACTCGTGTGTAAGTCGCACTTGACTTTCGAGGCGAACAATTGGTACAAAATTTTGCGACTTACACACGAAAAATACAGTATTTATGTAAGAGCCGCATGAAACCGGGTAAAGAGCCGTAATGCGGCTCGCAAGCTGCGGGTTGGCCAGGCTTAGTGAAGTTGCTTTAAATATCCTCTGTGATTTATCATTGAATAGGTTGTGTTCAACAATCAAAATCAAAGTGAAAGCACTACAGCACTACAAACAACCGTGTAAGGCGATATAGAGTAAGGCACAAAGCACGAGGTCTGTCACCATTACTTCACAAAGTTGGCACAGTGTTGGGTATGCTCTGTCCTCCGTTTATGAAATTAAGAAACGGAAAAGACTTAATCTGGGGTACGAGTGCAAAAGCATGCCTGAACTGAACGTAAAGTCTACAGTAGTTTGAAACGATTTTGAAAGGGTTGAAACACCATTCTTTATGCCGGGTGAATGAGAACTTGTCCAGTAAGGTTCCAATTATTCGAAACTCATTTAAATGAATTTTTGTTTAGCGATTGCTGTGGATATTTGATTTTCCCGAAATCTAGAAAAGCTGTCAGAGAAATGTGAAGATGCACCAATCTTCTTTCACCTGCGTGAGAATTGCCTTGAAATTACTCTAGATGAGGAATCATAATCTTGTTTTAGGGTTGTAAAATAATGTTAGGAACACTACCCACACTACAAATTTTCTGAAAGTGCATTACCGAAGAGTAGGTGTTGTCTATAATGCTTCCACGCAGTTTGCGCAGTTTGTTTCTGTTTCATTTCTCGCTGAAGCCACATTATAAACAATTTTAAGCTGTCAAAATCTTGAAGCAAGCTCATTTAGAAAACGTTTACGTTTGTGATATAGTTTTTAACTGCAAAAGGTTTTATGTCTAAAATCTTTTGCAGACCAAGGAAAAAATTTGCTGTCAGATGTAAATTTTAATCATGACCTAAACAGCAGTGTTCAGGGGTTAAAAGGCAAAGCATTAAGCGATGTTCAAAGTATGTTTCGAAACATACGAGGTGCTAGAGCAAGGATTTCATAACCACGGTGCGTGAACTCCATGATGAAGCGGGAGTTTATCACTGTGGGGTTATGGAATTTTGACTTGTTTCTGAAAGTCAAAACTGTAGGCAGTACATTTGGTAAAACGCCTATTCGAGTGCATGTCTTTCACGTGGAACTGATTGGTCAAAGGTCGCTTCCCACGCCACGCATCAATGTATGTGACATTACAATTTTTTAAGGTATTAAAGCAATAGACTGGCAAAGATTTGTGGTACAAGCATTGACTTTCTCTTTTTGGGTGGTGATTTGATGAGAGGATTTTGCAAGCTCGCTTAAGAAATTTATTGAATAAACTCTCAGTGTGTGTTAGCTCAGTTAGCCCCTTTTACTTAAGCCTCTCCAGTCTCTGGAGAAAGCATTTCATCTGGAGACTTCGCATTACTTTTATCCATGAAAGGTTACCAATTGCACATAATGAACTTAGAATAGTTGCGCGATTGCAAATTACAATATAAACATTCATTCTTCGTCTGACCGTCGAGTTGAACGGACGTAAAAATTTTTAGATAAGTTTACTATGTTGAAGTTAGCTCCAAGAGCTGGGCAGTTCAATTGCAACATCACGAAGCACCTACTGTTGTCTATGCAACGTCAAAGTAAGTTACTCATCAAGAAAGCATCATCCCTTTACGCAGCGGACAAAAGGATCCAATGGAGAATCATGGATTCGGGCTATTGTTTATATGCAAACGGTAAGCTTATTTTACCGAACTGATAACTGACCAAATGGAATCCCTAGTTCTCTATCTGTCACGTGAATGTCCGCAGCCTTTTTGCTAAGGATAATTCCTGGAAACTTGATGAAATTTCTGTATTATCCAGCGCACATGCATTTGATGTAATTGCTATGTCTGAAACATGGCTCCACAGCTCAATATCGAATACAAATATTTCATTACCTTGTTACGGTGAACCTTACCGGCTTGATCGTAATAGGAGTGGAGGCGGCGTTTTGACTTTTGTTAAATCGAATGTTTATTGCATTCGTAGATTTGATTTGGAAAACCCCAATGCCTAAGTTTTGTGGTTGGAGATTTGTCTTGATAAATCTATTTCATTCATTCTTGCTGTGTGTTACCAGCTACCTAATACAAATGCCCAGTCCCGCCAGCAATTTGTAGATGCTTTTTGAAACGCTCTAAACTTAGTTCTTAATAACCCTGAACCTATTGTGATTGTTACAGGTGATTTCAATGACCTGACTTTAGACAAACCCATACACTTGCAATTCACCTTTGTCCGTATTATTTACTCCTACGAATTTCAGCAGCTCATACAGAATCCTACACGCTGTAATCATATTTTAGACTGGTTCCTAACCACCAAACCTAGTTTTGCCTTCAATAATAGTGTTCTATCACCCATTTTTGATCTTGACCATTGCCCAATTTATCTTGAACTTCGTTTCAATTCACCATCCGATTATCACATGGTCAACTCACCTACAGTTTGGGACTACTCAGCAGCTGTCTTTGAAGGCCTAAATTCTGCTTTGTTCTCCATACCCTGGCATTTTATTGTTGCAAATTCGTCTAACATTGATATGGCTCTTGATACCATATCCGATGTTATAAATCAGTGTGCTGAACTGCACATTCCAAGAAAAACTGTCAGACACTTTCGCAAATATGACAAACCTTGGACGACCAATGATCTAAAACGTCTCATAAGACAGCGGAGCAAAGTGTTTTCCCGATGGCGCAAGACAGACGATGTCAGGTTTAAAATTAAATACAATAAGCTGAGAAACTTGATACAAAGAAAAATTCGTGTTGCAAAATCCCATAACAGAGATGCCATCCTGCAGAAACTTAACTCCATTTCCCCAGGAAAACTTTCTATTGGAAACTTACCAATCGCTACTGGAATTCGAGCAAATCTTGTAATTTCCCACATATCTCTAATGGAAAAACAATTTATGATCCCTATGAAAAGTGTAACTTTTTCAACACCCATTTTGCTAGCGTTTCCACGCTACCCGATGAAAAACTCAGAAACGTAAATCTACCAAACTTCTCGTTCATCACAGATCAACGTCTAAAGCCGCTGGTTGTCGAACCGTTCGATGTGTATTCTGTGCTGTCAAATTTAAACCCGCAAAATGTAAAGGTTTCAAAAACCTCCCGAATCGCTTGTTGAAATTATGCAGTCAGTCATTGGCAACTCCACTCAGTTTGTTATTTAATTTTATCTTGGCATCAGAGCAATTCCCTCTTCAGTGGAAGACCGCCTCAATTATACCTCTTCACAAGAATAGATCTCATTACGATGTGGCGAAGTACCGACTCATTGCTTTACTTCCTTCTTTATCTAAAGTCTTCGAAAAGCTTGTCCATAAGCATTTGTACTCCTATCTTGAATCGAACAAACTTCTAAAGCAAAGAAATTCTGGGTTTCGTAAAAATCATTCAACTCTAACCTCGCTTTTGAAAACTACTCACGATATTTATCTGGCCCATGACCACAACCAGTCCTCATGTATAGTATTTCTTGATATTTCTAAAGCCTTTGATAGGGTTGTGCACACAAACTTGTTTTTCAAACTCAAACAAATGGGTATTGTAGGTTCTTTGTTGACTTTAATAACTTCTTATTTGGAAAACAGATCTCAAGTGGTACGTACCAATGGAAGCACCTCTGAAATATCTATGCAAATTGTGGTGTGGCCCAAGGCTTCTTCCTTGGACCCCTTGTTTTTCTTATGTATATCAACGACATTTCTGATAATATTCAATCATCTATTTCTTTATTTGCTGACGATACAACTTTGTATTTTTCATCCAAGTTCTCAAGCCACTTACACCTGGTCCTGTCAAAAGATCTCTTAACTTTTGGAAAGTGGTCTGACACTTGGGGTGTTGGTTTTAATGCTAAAAAAACAAAGGTTTTAACTATATCTGGTAATCGTGGTGAACACCTTCCTCTGATTTTTAATAACATGCAGCTCCAAGAAATTGATAGCCACAAGCATTTAGGCTTGCTCTTCCATAACAATCTCTCCTGGCATCCTCATATCTTAAGCCTTCATCAGCGCACAATGCGACATGTTAACCATCTTAGATCTATTTCAAATTCGGTGCCTAGATTTGCTCTTTTTTCGATTTATAAGTCATTTATTCTACCAATTTTTGACTATGGTAGCGTCGTTTATGACACTTGCTCACAATCCGATCCTTTACTTTTGGACTCTGTCCAGATAACAGCAGCAAAAATAATTACAGGTTGCATTAGGACAACAGCCAACGACGCTGTTTTGAAAGACATTTCTTTTGTTAAGCTCGGTACTAGACGAGAGAAGCAAATTCTACTTTGCTACTACAAGATAATGTTTGGTATGGCGTCACCAACCTTGCATCCTCTCATCTCAAAATGAATAAAGATTTATCACCATATATGATTCGAAACAGTTTAAAGGTCCAGATTCCTTTGCCTAAAAAGAACATACCTTTTAACTCATTTTTCGAAAAGCTGCTAGTTTGTGGAATGCATTGCCTAGTGTCAGATCTTCCGCTAGTTTTTCGTCCTTTAAATTACGTCTAGAAACTTTCTATTGTGGCTCAAAGCGTAACTGCTGGCACCTTCAAGGTAGCAACCCCGTAATACATCGCTACGCTGTAGATTGCGCTTGGGTCACAGTGTCCTAAACCTGAACAAGCGCACTTATCGTATGTGTTTATTTGGTAGTAAAGAAACAGAAGAACATGTGCTCCTTAACTGTTCTCTTCACTCTGCTCTTCAAGTTGACCTGATGCAATCTGTGAACTCAATTTTACTGAAAGAAGGTCTGCAAGATTTATTGTCAAGTGTGTTGCACGATCATTCAAGAATGTTGTAACTTCTACTATTTGGACATCCTTCGCTTAAACTTAAACCCACAACTAATATGCATAATGCTGTCTCTAAATATCTTGAATTAATTAACCGGTTTGCCTCGCCATAACACCTTGGATTTCTCTATTACAGTAACTCCTATATCATTCTGCAATCAATACTACATTTCACATTTTTCCTCGTATAATTTGTTGTATGCGTGTAGGTTACCAATCTGTGTCTCTTCGTGCTTGCAATCTTTTGTTAATTGTTTGTCATTTGTTTGCAATCTTTCGTTAACTGTTCGTGGTGAATTGGTTCGCTCGACATGACACGACGAAGATTATATTCAGGCTCCGGCCTGCAGCTCGTCGTCGTAAAATAAATACACACTGGACGTCTTAATATAAACAGTATTGTTTGATTGCAATAATTGAAAGCGCAACCTTGCTTTATAGGTTCGGATGTAACAAGCGCTTCAAAATTTAGTTGGGCTGATGTCCAAGAAGGAATCCGTGATGTCCGAAGTTCGTATATCACGTGAGATTTCATGAATGTTGTGGAAAAGGATAAAATTGAATATCAGCAACTTTTTTCGAAAGCTTTTACTGAACATCCACATCTTTTTTCTCAATTTCGGAAGTCTGTATTTTTCCAAAAACAACCAAACATCCACAATAATTGGAGATTCAGGAGTTTTTGGTGAGCCTGAGGTTCGAGTTGATTTGAGTGTTTCCTGACGGCGAGGCGGTGAAGACTCGTTATAGATCCAGGACGCTCGAGGAAGGTCTGTGGTTTTTCCACACAGAAAATGCAAATGCATAATCGATTTGATGCACTGTGACGCATATCTGATGGGGAGGTTTGCTGCAGAAATATTAACGAAACTAATGAGTGAAACTAGAGCAATTAATGCCCACACAACCCTATGTTGATATTTGGGAGAAATATACAGAGTCTGGTCCCATTGGTCGTTTTCTCATGCCATAGACAAATTGTAGTGATCTAGGCACTCACTAAGGCTGAGTTATGGACAGTTTATTCAGAATGAAGATATGCTCGTACGCTATTGGCAATTTCAATTGCAGTCATCATCAGTATAATTTGGAACATCTGAATTAAAACGGATGCAATGATAGATATTCGGACTCTCAGTAGAGATCGTTATTATGTTTTGATTTTTAGTATTGTCTCATATTTGAAACAGACTTAATCCACCTTCCTAGTTGAACAACAGGCTGCGCAAGCTACAGCTTTGGTCATTAGCACTAAATATATCTTACTTTTTGCAATGCAGATGACGGGAAGTCTATCTCAGCAATCCATAATAAACTTTTCTTAAAGCAAGCACTGTTTGTAATATGTCAGCCAAACGCAAGTCTGAGTTCTGGATGTCTACATACAGGAAACGTCACGATCAATACTCTGGTCGATAAATGTTGGCGTTTTGAGTTGAAACGTGTTTATTGTCCTACATGAAAATCGTATCGAAAATAGTCAGGCGGTGTTATTCCAGGTCAAAGCTGCAAATGTGAAGTTTGCATTGAATTCAATGATAACCGACCGCTGCTCTTTTATTTTACAGTATTTTTTACAACAGACAACAAAACATGGGTCGACAAAAAAGCAACTGATTTCGTGCTGAACCAAACTTTTATCCAAAATCTGCTGCTACCCCTTACTTTTCACCCAAGATGCGAAGTGAAGATCTAGTGGTTCATCGGCAGAGAAAATGAATTTACTGTGAAACACGTGAGTAACAATGCAAATTTTTCGACTTTTTAAAAATCGGTCAGTTATAGTGAGATAAAAACATTTTTTGACAAACTGTTTGTTGTAACAGAGGTCCTGCTACGGCAATATGAGTTTTTGTTGAAAAGATATTCAACAAACGCCTGATCTTTTTAGTCGAATGTCCCATCTCCATTGCTATAAAATTTGTTTCCCATCTGAAGAGACCTGCAACTTATCTGATATCACACAAATATGTTAAGACCTTTGCTGCAGGACACAAGTACCAAACTAACGTCCGGCTAGAGTGCTTGATAGGTAACGTGCTAATGCTCATCTACACAACATTTTTACCTTGGTGACCTCAACTCGTCATTCCCTAAAGGAACTATTTCACCGTGCAAAAAATGACGCAGAGCTTAACAACAACACATCACGTGTGTGGTTGGAGGGGAATTACGTTTCTTTAAAGATCTCTTTGTCTGATGGTTACTTCCTCATCGCTAACGAAACAAAAAATCAAGGTAAACGTCCTCGGTTGGTGACGAATTTACATTCCTTAAAGTAATTAATGCTTTCATACAACGCATGTTACTTTAAGCAAAGTTAACCATTTTTTCGAAAGAGCATTTGGTGAAAAATTTGTTGGAACTTATTTTGACAAAGGCGAAAGATCATTTCAAATATGTGTTTCTAATTTTGTAACACATTGGCACTAACCGGAATTTTTTTTAAAACATGTGACTTTAAAACTACATGTCTTTTTGCCGCTTCTCCATGAGTATGGGATTATAGGTTTGGTGCAATAAACCTGCAACCCACTTGAAGCAGTACTTTTTCGTTTCACTGTGATTTTCGGAAAAATAGTAAAATGTTTGGCAATATCAATCTTTGATAGCTTGAGGCTGGAAGAAATTTAACCGTGATAATTCACTTCGTTGGCACTTGAACTTTTGGGTAATATTATTTCTCTACAACATATATCATAAAGTTCTCTTTGATCTTTTTGTTTCAAGCTCTGACTCTATATCATCTTGACTGCAATTCCCCGTTTTTTATTGTCATTTTTCTCAAGATAAGGTCATTTTATCTTCATTTACCTATGCGCTCCTAATAGGCATCAGGCAATACAGCACCTGGAAAGGACGTTTTAGGATGACAGGTTGTATACGTGGTAACACGGAGTGAAAAGTTACATCGTAAATTGAGTGAGAATTCATATGTGTGGAAATTTGGAGATGAAAAGTTTTGGGAAAATTCGATGAAGGCGTTAAATATTTTGCTTTTTCAACCAGATTTGTTTCTCTGTTGCTTTTTTTGGTACCCAGTTATTTGTCTCTGTCAACAAGCTGCAATAAAGCTATTTCCTGGGAGAGTTTTTGTTCATTCTACACAAGCTTTCCTTCGACCACATCTTGAGTGCCCTGAAATTGTAGCGTTCAGGATGTGCATCAGTTGCGTCTCTGAGGCGAGTCACGTTAATTTTCTCGTTGAAATTCGTAATGTTTACCTTCGTGTTCGCCACCACGTATTGTTTACAATAAACTGGAGCACATTGCCGTAAGGGGAATCACGCGAAGATACCTGTGTATGGTAATGTCACGCCCTCTGTCTTCCGCTAAGAGTGGTAAAAGCGATAAAAGTGTTGTCAACTTCAAACTGGGGGAATCAAAGCGAAGTTATGTCAATATGAGCACAAAGTTGTAACCACAAATTCGAAAGCGTACACACGTTCAAAAACAACTTAAAAGAGCAACAGCATTTTATAATCAGCATTGGGATTAAAGGAATGTACAGTTAAGAAATTACAGTCAATGAAATTGTAATAATTCCCCATCACGTTCCTGCTGCAATGGTTTGTTAAAAAAACCTTCAAATGTGCTTTAAAATATGTCCATCACAGATTAATTTATTTTAAAAACGGAAGTAATACCTCTTTCTCTGCAGGTTAGTATAAATATTGCACAATCTATTCCAAACTTAGACAACTTACTTGTTTTTAGTACCGCGCTAAATACTGCGCATTAATCTGACTCCACTTAATCATTCATTATAGGCTACGGTTTAAAAAGTTGCCAATGACATTCGCGGCAATGGCGACACTTATTTGTTACTTCTAGTGCCGGATTAACAATAGTAGCAAATGTAGCAATTGCTAGGGGCCCCGCGGTCTTCTGCAATAAATAGTATTTACTACATTATGTATATAAGATTTTTTCAGTCTAAAAGTCAGTATTTTGTAAAATTTACTATAAGTAGGAAGTAAAGGTTTCCAATTGAACGCTTTCTGTGTCCAAAAATTCTTGTTTGATTCTTTTTGTACAGTTGCGTAACAAAAGGCATAAGATTGCGCTCAGTAGTGTTGCCGTTTTAGCTGATTTGCTGCTAAATCTAGCAGGATTTTCTCATTGTTAGCTGTAAAATGTTCAATGTGGCAGTAAGCTGATTTTCTAGAAAGATTTTACCAACCGTTTGGCAGGTTTAGTTGGTAACAAATTCTTGACCAAAAACCTGTTTCAACAGTTTTTCAAGATGAAAACTTTACACCTTCTTCATCAAAAAATATACTTTTCTTCTTTATGACGTTTTTAATTGGGTAACACCTTTTTAATTGGGTAACACCAGGACAAAGCACAAACAGCTGCCTGCAATTATTTGGAATTTTATTGTGATGCAAAGAAGCTGTTCAAGCAGATAATTGTATTATAATAACATGTAATTAGATGGCTTGGTGAAGCCTTAATGATTTCCTGCGTGCTTAGTGAGCTCGTTAGGTTAAAACACAACATTGGTAGAATGTTTTTATCCCACGACACGATATTTCCAAGTGGTTCAGTTACACTAGTAAGCAGTAATGTCTGGTAAAAAACTTCCTGGTAAACCAAAACTGGCAAAAGTTTTGACATATATGGTTGCAATATTCACTACTTAAAAGTTGGCTCAGTGCCTACTGACTATCCAGCTGATTCAAGAAAAGCCTTTTGCCAAGTTTGCAATGATGCAATCATACCAAAATATTGTGAGCTTGAAAGGCATAACTGGTGGCAGAAGCACTCAGATAAGACAAAATAATTTTTTGCATGCTCCCTAATGTAACACAAAGTTTTAGCTTACAAAGACCAAACTTACAAAGTTGTGGGGATGAAAATATGCTCAGATTGTTTATTGCTGAGTATTTTTCTACTGTGTAAAATCATCCAACTATTTGGAAGAGATCGTCAAGAACTGAGTGTCATACAAAAAACGAGGCAAGCTGCAGTTACGTAGCTCAAAAAGTCAAAATGTTCACTGAAAGAATATCGTGGCCAAAAAGTTTGTTGGCCAAGACTGGGATTTTCAGTCCATTCTTATTGAGCGCGAGTGTAGGACGAAAAATTAGTATATTGTATAACTTTGTAGGTTTCTTTCAATCATGTTAGAAATGACAGATTTTTAACAGAATCTCATTGCTTTTAGCGCAGATTTTAGCTGAAAATTTGTGACAAGACTTTTACCAGCATCTAGCAGTTTTTTGTGACAACGTTTATCAGATTTAGGTCACAACCGTCTGGCAACACTGGCGGTCAGCACGATCCGCTCAGACTGTCATGTCACGATACGAAATGGTGAGAGCATGCAGAGAGAAAGCTAGAAACACGGATGCCTTGCCTTCACGCTATGATTTAGCAGGTGTTGAGATGTTTTTTTAAACTTAGAGCCCCGCGCTCTTGAAATGCTACAGGCCCCGTGCTACCTTAATCCGGCACTGGTTACTTCATGTCTTCACTTGTTCTATGTTTGTGTTTCAACCGATCAAAGTCACTGTTGCCCATTGTTAACGGTATTGCCAAAGTATGCAATTGTGGTTGCAAACACTCCCTTGCAGAAGCCTAGTTGAATAGGTTGGTGAAACTCAGCCACAAATATAATTTTTGCGTTTCACAAGAAGCGTTTGTCTTTGTTCGAAATGATTAGTCCTGGTGAATTGCTACAAAGTGGCGAGAGTAGCCGAAAATATAACATTACACTCCTGCTCTTCATTTTCCCAGAGGAAAATCCAGGTTAATGTAGAAATATATAAGGTAATCTGCTTTTTTACAGTTACATTGAGTAAAAGTGCGTAATTAACGAGTTTCAACCGAGTTGAAAATTTTACATAGGCCCTCTGAGATAGCCCTGTTTAACTCCGCTCTTTTGATGAGCATTGCAATCATAGCTAAAACAGCAGTATTTCAAGTTGGAAACGGTTCCAAAAACTGAGGAATAATAATAATAATGTATTTTTGCCCGCAGACACGAAGTCCATAGAACAAACACCCACTTTCTGCATAACGCAGGTCAATAAAAAGATACAAACCGAACGCTTTACAAGGGCATTGGAGGCTGAAACACAGGGTTACAGACACATACTTAACTGAACGTTTTGCAACGGTGTTGGAGGCAGAACTACCGGGTTACAGACACATTCTTGACACTATTGTTCACTATCTCGTAACATTTGTTGCAACACTACTGCAGAGTTATATGCTAAATCCTAAACTGTTCGAGGCAAGGCAGGCGCGTAGCCCGGTCTTAGCAATAAGCAGGTGCGTATACAGAAATTTTGATAGGGGAAAAACAGCATTCAAGTCTCAACATTGAAATCTTTAATGCCCTATGTGTTTAAAAGCATTATCAATAAAACTTGAATTTTCTGGCACTTTATTTCTTAATAACTATGATCAGATTTAAGTCGGCAAATACAAAGACTGTTTTCATTTAATTGACAAGTTTTAAAAGTTTTTTAGTAAGGTTCCAAGCTTCTAGTTCGCGAGAAAGCCATCTCTGCTCGTAAAACTTTCTTGCAAAAGTGCTTGTGAAAATCTTGATGCTATATATGCAAAATCAGCAGTATGATTTTAGCAGTCAATATTGCAGTTGAGCAAGAAGTCATCGTGACCGCCTTCAAGATTGCACTTTTTACACTTACATAATTCTGAGATACACCAACACACGTTCAATCGAAGCCGAGAAGCAAACACG
>JGI24158J21664_10010322_pt1 | contig 12465 bp, 9 predicted proteins | sample Ectturendosymbi3_FD_21664 | JGI IMG/M metagenome (IMG submission 21664) | reverse complement strand
GGCGGCACTTCTATGGTCGGCCCCGGGCGGCACTTAGCCTTGCTACGCCACTGGCATCAAGCATGAAAGAATGACGAGACAACGGCTCCAAACTCTTGCGCTTTTCAGATCCGCCAGAGCAGCGCAAAGCGCTGCTCGTTGCTTCTCTGCCAAATTCATCCGCGCGTGCAGTCTTGTTCGTTTAAAAGGCGCCCAATAAAACTCAAGTCAGCAGCACAGCTCCTATAATTGCTTGGAAGTTTCACTGTGTCTCTCGTCCTCGGGCTGACTAGAGGAGTGTCATCATGGCCTTGGGCATCTCATGCTTCAGAGGCTTGTGACGTTTAACAATAGCATGACGTGTAGCCTGGTGGTTATGTGCGGTCACTCAGGTGCCGGTGTTTGGGAGAGAAATAAATTTTTTTCTCACATTTTATCGTTTTATCGTGCACATTCGTAGGAGGTGCAACCATCACTTGTGGTTTGGCATAGGCACGCTTTACCTCCTGTACTGGACTAACGGACCTACATTGTGGAAAGCTTCGGGCTGTTCTGATAGGACGTAGGTAACAAAATACATCATTCCAAGTTTTACGTATCCATCGATATTACTACATTAGTAGTGTCTTGGCCTATGACCATAACTGGTCTTGTGTTGCAAAACAAAGTACAGTGTAATCTGCCAGATTTTCCAGACTAATACCAACGCACCGCAAAAATATGATACTGTTTTTATATTGATTGGTTTACATATTTTCGTTTAGTCGGATTCATGTTTTTATATTTTTTGTTCAGGTTGTTTTTTCTGCAATGTTCACCATCGCTCTTTCTTACAGTGCTCCAAAGTGTGCTTGCCCCCAAATCTGGGAACATTTAGACATCCTTCCAACAGGTAACTTAACGTTTTTCGAATTCTATCAGCTGTCTTTTCGGACAAGTAGCATTTTGCGACTCTCCTACTATTTTCATATATCGAAATAAAACCACCTACTTGGCACTTTGCAAGTATCGGGTTCGGGAAAACCCGGGTTGCACACACAAGTCACACAAAGCAAGTAGGTGGTTTTAGGTTAGTATAAATGGTAAATTACCGGTAAGCGTTAATAACTCGTTTCATTTGTATTCATGTTCACTGACTGATTGTAAGCTTGTCTATCTTTTTCAGGTTTCAAAGTCATCTATGTTTTTCTTTTACTGTACCTTCTTGCTATTGTCGTTGCGTCGGTGCTTGCTATATACGGAACATTTAAGGTGAGAAATGACTGGATGAACATTTTTATCCACAGTTCATGAAGCCATTCAGAGTAACGATTAATCGTCTTGTTCTCTCATATCTTCAAGCAACGCATTAGGGCAGAATGCCATCGCTACGGAAAACACAATCAGTTTCCACTTTCCGTATTGAAAATACACAAACTACTGTTGGCCACCTTGAAAGTGCAAAGATACAAAGTTGCACAAATGATAGATTTCTTGCAGTATCAAGCATACAATGGTGAAGCCATTATATTAAAAAGATATCAGATGTTCGTCAGGCATCCGGCGTTGCAGTAGACGAGCTGTCACGCGTGCTGTGCGACGAAGCGTAGCGTATCAGATTCGTTCGCCTTCTCATCTGTCTTCTCATTGCTAGGCACTGTGAAGTATTTAAATCTATCTTTATGTTTCACGATGCTCTTTAGTCGAAGTTTTTTGCCGTTTTCTCTCAGTTCGATATGTTTTATGCACTGATCAGTTACGCAGTCTTACCTCTTAAAATTTTGTTGAGTCGCAAATGATAAGGCAGTTAAAACCAACCCATCGTAACAGTGATGCCAAAGCAAAAGAACCGGAAATCTTCAAACGTAAAAAGTCTTTCATCGTCTTTAACTTAGCAACTTGTATAAATTTTCACGTCCGCTAACTGCGCTTTGAAAAAAAACAAAGAAAACCTTTCGACAGTTTTTTGGCCGTGCGCGCTACACATTGATACGTTAATTGCACACAGTGCACCTTGCTTTGCCAGGAAGCAACTAATCGATACACATTGATTCAGAGGGTCTTGTGCGTTTTCATCAATATTAATAAACAGTTAACAAGCACCTGGCACTAAAACACGCTCATGCAATTTCATATATAATTTAGTGGACTTTGGGGCTGGAGAGTTTGCGTTATCCAGAAGTTTTATTTCTAGTGTGCTGTTTTAACCGTAATGTTAATTTCCTATGATTATTTAGCGTTCTGTTGTGTTCGTATTTGCAAGTTGGTGGCCGCGGAGCGTACACGGTAATCTTGTGACTTTTAATGCAGAAAATTATGACTTAGCCAACTAAAACTTGCTCAGATATTTCAGCCTTCATCCTGTGCTTGGAAAATTTACATTTTTCACTAAAGATGAATTACAGCTTTTCTCACCGAGGATTGTTTGAGCGGAAACGTCAGTTTTCATTGTTGTGGCTTGTGTTTGTAACTCGGGTTTTCCCGAGCCCGATGCCCGTTTTTTTACAGCGTGTATGCACGTATCTCTGTTTGATCAATACAGTGCTGTGGTCACGTCATAGTCACGGCTAGCTCTTAAGTAACTTTAGTCTTTTCGTTAGCCTAATTTAAATAAGTACTGTGTGAGCTAGTTCTTCAATAGCTAGGCTATACTGTAGTTACCAATTAGTTCATTTACAAGCTGTAATTCTTTGCAGAAGCGATTATTCATTTTCAGGTTGCGGTAACTTCCTGCAAATGAAGTGGTTTTTCTTTAGAAGCGAATTTAACTAAATCTTTAATCATAGGAAACATGACAGACATTCATTTTCAAGATCAGAAGTTTGGAGGTACTTCTTAATACAAGGCTCAACAAACACTAAAGTGCAATTTGTGCGCCGTTATACCAAAAGCAGGTGGTTCAAGCACCGAAATTTGTAACAGCCATTTGAAATCAAAGCACGGAATACATGTTGAGCGTGAAAACCACAAACATTCCGGCACAGGAAGAGATCCAACCACACATTATGAAAAAGAAAATGAGTCTTTTTGAGATTCCAAAAAAGAAGCCCGATAACCTTGAAAAACTGTACCATGCTTTTCAATCAAGCCCACATCAGTGGAACCAGAAAGGGCTTTTTCAGCCATTTGACTATTTGTCACAAAACTCAGAAACAGACTGAATGATGAGAGTATGCTTTGATTTTTATGCGCCAGTATTATAAACACCAGTAAAAAAACTGCTTAATCTCTTTGACAATTCGCTAATGAACTGCACATTGAACAACAGTAGTAATTTCAAAACGATGTTGAGTTTTTATCGCGCACAATTACATTTATTTCCATACCAGAAAAGTCTCGGGTTTTCTCGTTTTTTTTCGCAGCCACCCGAAACCTGTGTTTTAAAATTTTTTTCCGAATTGGAAACACTAGTTGTGCCTCAATTTTTTGCATTCAAGTAAGTAGTCTTTCTCACTAACATTGAAAGTAATTTGGCCCCTTGAAAGTTCTGTTATATTTTTTTACTTCTCGTTATCACAAGCAGTGAATCCGTGAATCGCTTTAAAAGCATGTATTAATTAAACTAGATGTGAACAACACGTCAGTTTTTACTTGTTTGTTTCTGCACCGCTCATGTTCCATTCTTTTTTATGGTACTTTGGCAAACCTAGGACAACTGGTTTGTTTGACCAATTTATGGGATTTTTATTCATTGGATTCTTTCTTTATGGCAGGCTCAGCATTCCAAGTTATCTTTTTACGTCATTCTTATGATTGTGACCGAAATCGGTACCATCGGTGCTTCCATCTTTGCACTGATACAGTTGGCAAGGTTCGAAGCGTACTTGCTATTTGACAATGACACTTACTGGGCAATGGCGAAAATGGTGAGGAGACTTGTATTCTTGTTTCCGGACGGAACTAAAATATATTCATCCGGACCTGGTATCAGCTCACACATTCCAGCTTTCCAAATGTCGAGGCTATATTTCATTTTGACAGATTAAAAGCGTTGCCGCAGGCCACTCGTTTTTTTCTAGATGCCATATGCAACATGCTTTTTGACAAAAAAATAACGAATCGTTTATGGTTGCATTAAATCATATTAGATGCCTTAAAAAAGCTCTGCTTTTTAATCATATAGCGAATCATATACTTTTTAATTATGTAGCTCTACTTTTTAATCATATACGAAAAATCCGCAGTCTAAGAATAGCGGTTATTAAATGACAGTGTTGCGAGAAACTACTGGATTGGCCCTCAAAAGTTTCAACTTGCCTATTTTGGTCTCACGAAGTTTTTGCCGAAGCACAGTTTTGACCTTGACATGTGTTGCCCATGGCTTCGGACTTCTTAATATAAGCTTGCTAACAGACTGCGATGACTTGCACTTTAAAATTATGAAAATTACGGCTTTCAAACTTAGTCAAGATTGGATTTTTCTCACTTAGGTAGTGGTTATGCCATTAATAATTTTCACAACAGGTTTTGTGAAAAACAATTGTTTGAAGATAGAGCAAATATGTAGTTTACATCTTGGGGTGGTAAACTTCCACCAGCTTTAAAAAATTTTTGTAAATGACCTACTGAAAATATGCAAAATGAGCGATGCCATGAAATGTTGCAATTAGCGACTGGAACCGAAATTGATTTTCGTTATTCGACCTAAGCGATGTTGCACTTCATCCGAAGCAATCTCTGCTGAAAAAGCGCTTTTGCACAAATGGTCTGTTCAATTGAAACCGTTGGGGCGATATGACAGCGGCTTTGTGTTACAAATAGCTTTTAAGTACGTTCAGCCCTGAAGGTTGTGCACTTTATAAATTTTACTTGATATGTCGTGTCCTTATAAAAATAGTTGAATGTAAATAATATGTGCAAACGCTTTAGCACCTATAATTTTGTTGAAATATAAAATTTAATTCAATTGCAGCAAATTGCGAGCTGTATAGCCGATTGGTAAATTCCTTCGAAGTATCTGTTGCTACAAAAGGCCTTTTTGGAAGTAGAATGGCATTCAGTAACACCGTTATGTAACTGGAACCTAAACTGCTGATCCATCACATGAGATTATCTTTCCTTTGCGCAACGGGTGCCTCCGTTTCTGTTTAGATTGAGGTCGCTCTGCGAAGCGAACATGTCGCTGCTCGCGTTGAATGCTGTCGCTCGAATCTAATCCCCAGTGATGCCGGGTGAAATCGATGCTTGGCCTGTCTTCGATTAATCTCTCCCGAAACAGCATTTTGCTCCTTGCCTTGCTGTCTGCTCTGAGCGCTCGGATTAAAATTATACTGAGTGGGTTTTATACGGGACTAGTTTCTATCAAACGAGTGAACTGCAGCTGCTCAACTGTCGAAAACAACCATTCCACCGTTAAAATCAGGCGGGTGCATTTCCTCAGCCGCTACAGTGACACGCGTGAGAGCTGGTATGACGTTCTGGCTGTACGAATGCGTCACGGTGTTTTCTGCACTTGTAAAATAGATATGCGCATGCCAGTGTTTTTTTTTATGGAAGCTACTGTAAGCCAACAAGTTTGTACGAATTGTGTTGTAATCATCTTCTCTAAAAAAATCAAGGAATAAGCTTGGCACATTGAGTCACTTTATAAGTTAAGATTTGGTGCAGCGCGTAGTTTCCTTCGCGCTCAGTTTCCGATCACGATTACCAAATCTTAATCTTGACCACAGATGCGGTCGTTGGTTATGCGCTTTTATTCGCTGCTAGCAAGCGTGCACTGTATTTTGCAGGTTTTGAAAGAAGATTTAATTGTACATTTGGAAAATATGATGGAAACTGTTTCCAGCTTGCTGAAGACCGTCTTGCAATTTGAGATGTCAGAAGCGCTCAATCTGGACAAGCTCATGGATGCGGTAAGCGCGTGTAGCCTTTCACTTTTGCTTGGGCGTGCCGTCACGCTTTACTGTAGTTTGGTGATGGCAACAGTTTGAGAGTGATTTTAAAGAGTTGGAATCGTACGTCCAGCAAACCCTGGAAGCTTGCCGGACCACGAACACCACTTTCTAAATGGTGCTGTTGCTAGGCGGTTGCTTGTCTTGCTTGAGACAAAACTTTAGCCTTGGCCCTTGAATGGGAACTGCCTTAACCATTCCGGGTCAAACAGACTCAGCTACAGTACTTTCAAGTTTCAGTATTCTTTCGAATTTTCTTAATAGAAAACCACTGCGTCAAACACTGAACGATTGACAAATCCTGGTCACAGCGTTTATAGGTTTGCCATTTATTGGCGCGCAGTCGTACGTTCACCATGCACTCAGTTTCTTATTCAAGGAGATCTTAATGTTTGAATTGCTTGTTAAGTGCCCAGTGAACACAATGAAGCGTTTTACAGCGGGGGTGCGAGAAACATTGCGACTTGGTAGCAACATGTCATTGTATGTGGTGTTTGTACAAAAGGTTTCAACATTTTAGTCTCACACATGGTTTTGTACCTGGACAAGTTGTTTTTTTACTCGAATCCTTACGGTATGCCGTTGTCTTTAAAACTAAAGCTAATATGGGTTGGTTCTTAAAATAAGATCTAGTTTGGTTTTGCAATTGCTGCCTGACCTTTCGTACTATGTTTATCCATGTGCGCGCGTGTATGTGGGCGTTCGTGAACGCAACGCTATTTGTTTTGTGAATGCTATTTGTTCTTGCCAAACCACACTTTACACTGATTTTTGTCATTGGGTAGACTTTGAAAGAAAGCGTACTGGTGGTTCTTGGAGGAATGAAGCGAATGATGAAATTGTCCGTGATCTTGCTGGTGATAGGCGTGAACACCTTGTTTGTAAGTGGTTGTGACCTATGTATCTTCTTTATCAAAGACCGTTTCAACTTCTACCTCTTCACCGAACCAACACTTGTGTTGTATATACAGTAATAAATTCAATCATCAGGGTTGTAAGCTCGTAAAATGAAAGGTCAACATTGTACTTTTTGAGATGTTGCAGTTATTCAGTTGGCGTGACATCGTTCTTTTTCACTTTTTTTGGTTGCATACGAAAAACTGTTTCGGTTCGAAACCCAAATATCCTGTTAACTTCGACAGGTCACGTCTATCTTGATTGTGGGTTCCCATTACCGTCGATTGAAGGAGGGTATTCTGAGGACATACACTGGTGTACCTGGATTAGTAAGTGCTGATTGCAATGCGTAGCAGTTCGCTATTTTGTTCATCTCATGCGCACATCGAAAGCAGCTTTATAGTCTCAGACGCAATGCTCTGCTGTTGCTTGCCGATCGTCAGCGGTTGTCATGTTGAACGACGCTTGTCTTTTTTTCTTCAGGTAATCCACAAAGCCGTGCTCTCGAATTCAGCGCGCAGCACCGTCTCCGCATCCGAGTCGAACGTGAGCGACTGGTCAGGGACCCCGCTGCGCAAATTGCAGAAGATGAAGTCGAAAGATTACAGCAACTCGACTCGCAGCTCGAAGCGAAAACTGTATCAGACGGATCGCCTCAGTGTCGAGGAAAAATTTCCCAGAGGCGACTTTTTATGATAGAGCGTGCTGGTTGCAACACCGCTTTGTACAATGTTTCTGGGCTGCACGTCTGTTTGGCCAGTGACGCTGTCATACGGTTCGTCACGTGGTCGTGCAGACACGATCCCGAAACGCAGCCTCGTGAAAAACAACTTCGCGACCAAAGCTTTTTGTGTTGCGTGCGTTACACACGCAGCTGTTTTGCACAATGTCAGGGCTTGAATTTTAAAGCTATGAACAAAAAATAGGCGTGGCTGGGAGAAGCGCAATGTACGGTTGACAAGAGCTGCTGCATTATGCATAGGAGATGGGCGCGCAGGATCACTGAACAGCTGTAGCGTTGTTTGGAAGGTACAGGACTGGGAGTCATGGCGACAGCCATATTTCCCGCCTGCACGTTTCTGAGATATTACCGTAAGTTTGTCTGCGCTTCAGGCACGACTGACGAGGGTTTTTTTCGTTACAGATCAACAGCCTATTTGCAACCCTTTAAGTCTGTCGCTAGGATTCTTCCGCAAATCACTGGTTTAAGTGCCTTGTTTGCGCACTGTGTCATGGCAGTTCGTAACCTAAACGCGACTGTGTAACTCCTGAAGCTCATGACGCTGCACAAATGAACTCTTCGGTTGGATATCGTTGGAGCGAAAAAAGTGCAAGTTTTTCTCGTCCACCGTTTGGGCGTATCGTCAATATTCGTATGCATGCCCATCAACGGTCCCATTGCACTTTGCTAAGTTATTGTTGAAAATAGCGTCAAGCTGAGCGCTGCAATGCTCTCTAATGTCTTGCTGCTTACATCTTCCGCATTCGCGAAAGATCACATTTGTTCCGAATCCGTGTCCAATCGCACATCAGAGGTACGTATCTACTTTTAGCAGACTTCCGTCTGTGACGTCGTACGTTTTTTTATGGCTTTCTCGGCGGTGCTTACAGGCCAATAACTTGCTGTTCAGACGCCTTTGGCCTTTTTGTCGCCGTTGCAATCAATCGGTGCGACCAGCGATTAGTGTGCTGTGGACTATCAAACTGTCACCCCAGGTCCTGTGGTAATTGCCAACCTGTCCGCAGTTCTTCACTGCATTCTCTCCCCTGTCTTTTGTTTGGCTTTTCACACGAAGTTTCGGATTGTTGCTTATTGGTGCAGCCGCGATGCCTGCTCAGCAGAAATGAATTACTTCGGTCCTGGGCGAAGCTCAGTAATTGTTTGTTTGTCTCAATAACGCGTACGACGCTTTGTCGCAGCAAAAGTTGCTCTTTGGGACATGATTCGGACAACAACGCTTGCCTCATCAAACAGAAACACTTTTAAACGAAGTCGCTGTTTATAGTTAGCACGCGGCGCCTACTATTGCTTGCTTTGTATGCTGTGTTGCACAAGCTATCCATTATTACAGGCATTCGTAAATCTGCTTTCCTCTTTCAAATGGTACGGTTAATATAGGCCGGTTTGCTTGCTTCCTGTTGAAAAGAAAGAGCCATCACCTCCGGAACTTGTCCCATGAATTCGGCCTCCTAGTTCGATGCAGCACATGCTGCCATACAAAGCGTCAAACTCCCGGTTTCTTGATCTAATGTGCCAAGCTCGGGTCTCAATGCCAGGTTGACGTTGTCTCTTCGCTGATGTTTGATTTCCAGACACTGAGCCCGATGAGCAAATGTTCGACGTGATGCATAGGTCTTTGTTAGAAACGCTTCGTCGGCATATTGGCTTTACCTGTGCGAAGATGTTACACAATGTTGTTTACTCCATGCGGTGCTTTCTTTTGCACATTGCGAATCACACGTGCATGCCAACCGATTTAGATTATTATATAAAACGAGATTTCGATTCTTCGTTAGCAAGTTTTACATATATTTCAAGTTCGTTAAGCGTTCATTGTCGACGCATATCCGTTGCCAAGTTGTACGCGCTTGCGTCTCATCATCAGAACTTTTCAGCTGAACTTTCAGTGACCAGTGAAGCACGATTTCTCACAGCGTAATTATCGTTCAAAGGAACCGGCGATGTGCTTTTTCGTTAGGGACAGGGCGGAAAGCGACAACTGCTTGAAAGCTGCGTCACAACCAGGCGGTTCCGCTTGACTGAAGAAACGGTTCGCATCTCTTCTTGTGCGCCATCACCGATGAATTGATTATTTATTAACTTCTTGATGACTGACTGACGGGCGGGTCGGAGTGCTATGACTTGTGTGCTGCACACGGCATTCACCTGCGCAGCTCAGTGAAGGGACAAATTCGCCTCCGACGATAATTTTCCTGAGATGCAATCTTGAGAGAAGCCTTGTTGTTGAAATGCCTCTTTAGGAATTTGGTTGATCTCACTGTTGTTCTGTTGAGGACGTGATATCAGACAAACGCAGTAGATTCTTGACGACTCGCGCGCTCTAAAACAACTACACAGTGCACTCCAGCACCTGTGCGGGGAAGTTTTGTTTGGTGCTGCGTTTCGTTCACAGGGGTCGAAGCTATCGTGGTTGACACACAGTTAGGGGGGCAGCGCATTTCAGTTCCTGCCCCCCACTATCTTTTTATCCCGTTGTGAGTAGATGATTGCTATCATCGTAACTAGGTACTTGGCCATGGCAATAAGCACCGATCAATCCTGTATTTTGCGAAAAACACCAGATGGAGTGTGTTGCGATTTTTATCATCGTCGGTTTTCGTCTCAAGTTTCTGAAATGTTACAGATCAATTTTAGCGATGATGAAGTCTTCCGCTTAAAAGTTTTCGTATGCAAGTGGGAAAGGTTACAAAAATTATTATTTGTTTATTTGTTTGTTTTCTACAGTAGATCGTGAAAATCTGTGAAGAAAATTACGCTCTTTAATACAAGCCTTTTTACACTTTGGAATTATGATCGTGTATTTTCATTAACTACACTTGCAGATGGCACAGTGGGCAGCATCAACCGAGTGCATCAGTACGCGATATGTCACGGGTGATGGGTTTCACTATTTATCCAGTTCGAAAGGTAGTGTTAGTGCAAGGCGAAAGCCGGTGCTTGGATTATGGGGAAATGACTGTAGAATATGCTATACTGCGTGGTTTTGCTTCGTATAACACTGGGATATCTAGAACATCGTTCTAGTTAAATAACAGCTTAGTGCCTTTGCCCAATTTGGACACAAAAATTTAGTTCGACAAATCTTCAGTTACTGTTCGGAAACTGCTTTTAATCGCCTTTCGCTATGCGCATCACACAAAAACAATTTTTTTGTTCCAAAATATTTATGATCAAAACTTAACGCACACAAATGGAGTCATTGTGATCTGAAGTTACATTATGCACACAAATGTGTGTTCAGCCCCAGCATTAGTGAACTCCAATATCTGGAAAGTTGTGGTTACTGGTGAATATATGCTGCTGAACACAAAATCTTTAATTGCAACAAAGCAATTGGTGTTCTTTGTTGCCCCCAAAAGTATAAAGAACCTGCTCCATCAAATGTTTTTCTAAATGGTGTACGTGTACAATTTTTTGACCAAGTGAAATGCCTTGGTGTGTTGATAACTGCCTCACTGAAGGATGATGATATTCAGAGACAAATGAAATAGCTATGCTGTGCAGCAAACAAGCTCAGGGGCACATTCGATCAGTGCTCTCCTGCAGTAGAAACACTCTATTGCCTGCCAATATATGCTTGTCAATTGTGGAGCAAATACATACAGGTTAGTATGAAGCGCTTACGCACTCGTATGTAAAAATTGTGGGCGGATAATGATATAATGTTTGACTCAGTAAGCAATTTCGGTTGGGCATAGCTACTATAGCTTGAAAGACCAGCGGCAGACAGAATTATTATGACGCATTCATGGATATTACAATCTTGCACCTTTTTATAAACTATTTTCTGCTCACCACACTGGTGCTGCTAATTCATTGTTGTAAACAAGTGTAGAAGTTACGTTTGTTTCTCTTTCAAAAAACAGTTTAGCAAACAACAGGAATCAGGTCAGAAAAAAGTTTTTCGAGGAATCAAGTTTTTATTTTTCACGTGCCACTGAGCATGTGCGTAGGCCTACCGTCTAGCAGTGGCATTTTCCATCACATGACTAACCGAACTTTTCTGAGGTGACGGCACAAGAAATCGAAACTTTATTCCATCGACAGTTGTATGTCTGTGCTGTTAAAGGAATGGTTGGGCTTTCCAGTAAATAAATTTGTTGCATGAAAGTTGGAAGGGCTGAAGAGTCTAAAACAGCTATGTCCAACCGAAATGCCTTACTGGGTCAAAATTATGTCAATATGTTTGTGAGAGTCGCACATTGAATGACTAAATTTCATTTTAGCAAACCAAAGTTTAGTGTAAAGCTACTGAAAGCATTTGAATACAAACTTCAATGATAACGACTGTATGGTACTTTTAATCACTCCCAAACTGTGATGACACAGGCAAGTTTAGTGCTAATGCAACAAGGCAGGGTTGTGAATTTGGCTTTTTTGAAGCAGGATTTTGAAATTGTGGCTTTTTTCAACACCTTTGGCTATTTTTTGGAAATAAATAAAAGCCGGACAAAATCTGGCTTTTTTCGGTTGGAAAGGCTTGGTTCTGGTAAAACATTGTCTGAGCTGCATATTCGTTACAAATCTCTTCGGAAGAATCTATAACCATGCAGGGTGCAAATAATATTGAAGAAATTTTCCTGTTGCTCTAAAAATGATCAATGTTATTGATAAGAAACAAATGTACGACAGTGTAATTACGGGGAGAGAAACTGCTTCCAAAGAGTGGAATCATATGATATCGATGTTTGTGACTAGTTTTAATATCTATTTTGTGTTTGTTTATGCACGTTTTATGTGTTTGTGCCTTAAGACTGCTATCTAGCTTTTTCTGACTTTTTCTGGGGAAAAGTCTGACTTTTTTGGTGAAAATAGGTTGGCAACCCTGCAACAAGGGTGTAGTTCATAGGTGTAGGAGCAAACAAAGTTTTTGGGGTGCGAAGGACTTTCGCCCGAATTTCCCCAAACTTTCCCGAAAACTACAAATTTTCTTCTCCCACAAAGATCATGAAGACCTTAGTTTGGTGTGACCGCCAA
>JGI24158J21664_10010321_pt1 | contig 12465 bp, 5 predicted proteins | sample Ectturendosymbi3_FD_21664 | JGI IMG/M metagenome (IMG submission 21664) | reverse complement strand
GCTTTTTACCCCCAGGTGCTCCCCGCTCCACTTCGCTGCCGCCGAAGGCCTGAAAGAAGAAGCGAAGGCCTTGCTGAAAGGAGGGGCCGACCTCTTCCTCATCACCCTGGACGACCAGTCCGTTTTCGAACTTGCATCTCACAACCGTCTCCTCGTGGACATTCTCCGCGACGAGCAGGCGGCCAGGGTGACGCCGGTCACCACCGTCGCGTGTTGAACTGTGCGCCTCCAAACTTGTAGCGGAGGGATCAGGCGCAGGCCGCTTTAGTTGGATCGGCGGTCGAAGGCTCCAGAGGAATACTGCTCGACATTCCTGTACGTTTTTCGGCCCGCGAGGGGCATCAGGGGCGGTGTGTGTGACGTCATAAACGCGATTCACGCGCGCGGCGAGCGACTTTTGCGGCGATCGGCTGAGTGTCGCTCGGACGGTCGAAGCGCGGCTACCGCGCAAAACTTTGCCGCTACGCGCGTTTGGGGCAAGAAAAAAACAGAAAGACTGCACACGGCTATTCTTAACGCCCATTGGTCTGAGAGGAACGTGTCTGTTGGTTGATGCTCTGAACTGAACTGATCTGGAAAACAAAAGGGAAAAAGTGGAGCTGGAGATTGTTAAACAATGCAACTTAGGCTGGAACAACATTAGTGGTTATGGCGCGTCACGTTGTACCGACAGGAACCAGCGTTCTGGCTCCCAGCTTGTCCATTCGCCAGCGCGACATGGTGTTGTTGGAAAACATTCACTGTCTTTCTTTAATTCAGACGTTTTTTTTCCTTTTTTGCGTTGTGTTTGCGAAAAATACAAATTTCAAAATACGTCGTCTCTTTTATTGTATTGTATTGTATATAATAGTAATAAAAGCGCTTTCCTGGCAAAAGGCGTCGCCGAGTTTCAAGTTGACTTCATTGACCTGAGGGGAGAAAACCAGAACCTGTGGGGCTTAATTGGCTGTCGGACGCAGGTCTTTCGAAGGTCAATTTTTAAACAACAATTAAGAGCCCTAGGTTTGCTGCAAGCTTTCGAGGCTGTTTTTTCTTCGTTCGCAGACCGAAACGTTTCTGAAATGACCGAAAAAATAAAATCATTCCGGTCAGAATGTCTAAAAATGTAGGCTGATGAATAATGTTACGTCGAGTTTTAATGCAACTGAGACAAATGACCGAAATGTCTCAGCGAGAAAGAAACCTATTTCGAGATATCAGCCGCCTGAGTTCTGCTTTCATGTCTTTACGATGATTTTATGTTCAAGTAATTAGTCTCCAACGTGACGCAATCGAATCTATCAGCAATCTTTCTTAGTAGGAAATCGATTTCGCGTAAGTCTGCTCATCCTCTTCAGTCCTGAAATCTCATTCAAATAGAATCCTGAGTTTATTCAATGCGAAACAGAAATCTTGTGATTGCGACAAGATGGCAGCAAGTTGATTGGCAGCAACAGCGTTCAGCCGTCCAGTCGTTTCTTTCGAAAACAAGGAAACTTTTTTGTCAATTCTGGGATTTCCGAAACGTGAGCTGATATGTCCAGCCGAAGGTCGCTCGAGGTTATGATGACATCCGTGAATTGTTAATGAGTCCCTAAAATTACCGGATTTTTGCGAGTGCTGAGACAAAAGCGTGTTCAGAACTGTTTCTGGATTGCCGCGGAAGGCTGGAACAGAGAGTCAATTTCGCTAAAAATGTGATCAAGTTAAATGAACGGTTAACAAGGTAAACGCCTCGTCCCTTGCCATTTTACAATTAGAGATGTTAGGTTTGTTCGGTGCGCATGCGCAGTGGTCATCCCTGAGTTATGCTGCTCATCTATTTGTTTGTATGTTTGCTATCCTGCGTTCCACACGGTGTTCCGCCGAGAGGTAATTTAATAACACGGGGTTTTTGTCTGTTACGCTTAGAACAGGCAGGTTGCATTGTAACTTGACGTTGACGAACAAACTGATAAAACTGAGAAGTATGAAAAATTACAGCCAAGCATGGAAGCCCCGTGGCTGCTGAGAAATGATATTTGGAAGATAAATAGTTAACTAGTTAGACCACTTCGCTAAAACCAGAAAATAAATAATTTTTGTTGGTCAGTGCATTCACTGCACCTTCGTTCCTCGCAAGAATCCAAACCCATTCAATCAATTCCTTTTGATGTGACCTAATGAAGGCTTTATTAAACTTATTCGTCGAGTCCGCAGCGAACGATCAAGCGACATACAGTGAATCAAACAACATGGGCGATGTCAACCGAACAGCGACTTCTGAACAAAGCTGGAGGCGCGAAGAACCAACGCCACGTCGCAAACAATCAACGCAAGCCAAACAAACGGCGCGTAACAAAAATGCCCTCGCGCGCGTGACACTACAAGAAAACAAAATAACGCCAAATCGGACACCTTTTTAGCCTTGTTTGGTCAGCACTGCGGCTGCGTGGCTGCCTGTGGCCGATCCCTCCATTTCCTACTGTCTATTCAAAGTCTATGACATTGTTTTTTGCATTAACCTCACATGCCCGAAGATTTTTAGTCTCATTAGTCATATGGGGATCGTAACTGCTTCCTATTTCCTGTAATGGTGTAACCTGTTCTGTAGTTCAGTGTAATGGGGTCGTAAACCGTATATCAATGTCTGCACAGTGAGGAAGAAACTTATTCGTAGCGAACATTACATACAACCCCTCAATTAATTATCTGCCTTCTCTGTGTTGTGTTAATCAACACTGCGTGAAAGTGACCGATGGCATGTTCTTTGACAGGAGAGAAGCATTAATTTGGTAATACCGGACGCTCTGTAAGTGAAAAATCCATTCTTTAACCTGGGGATGCGCCTACACCTTTAATGAGCTTCAAATATTGCTGCAACCAGACAACAGCCAGTCTTTCGCGATTCGCTTGCCTTCCCGTGTACCAGTGCGGTGTCAAGAGAAGCGGTCATGTTGTCTAATAAAACTACTCGTGTGTCTCGGGTAAAAGCAAATCATTTTAGATATATTTTCGTCTATGTGCCGATTCTTGGATTAAATGGCATTCTACGTGGCCTTTGATGAGATCGTCAAGACCACTGAAGAAAAAGCTAACCATTGCAGTCATTAGTTTTGACAAGTCATTTTGTGTCGAAAGAACGAAAATAGGCTACATTTGGAAAAACTGACTTTTAGTGGAAAGTACTTTCAGTTCCCTTTTCCAAACAATAATCTCTGGTTCTTCCCTTGCTATAGTAAAACCAATTAATTTCCTGTGTATATATGTGTGGTTCAGAAAAACTTGAACAATGCTTCCATTGTTTCTCTCACGAAACACTAAATGTCAGTTGTCTGATGACAATGAAATATGGAAGCACAAAGAACTAAGAAGTTGTCTCCGATATCCTTGACATCTAAAATACTGTGAAGGATTGCATTTGTAGTCCTACGGCACCGTTTGCAACTTACAGAAAGTTGCAAACAGCATGATTCATCTTTCCGAATGTATATATTAAAGCTTATTTCAGAAACGAACATTGTCCAATGCCATAAGCCCTGCTATATTTGGTTGCACTTTCTAATTTGCCTTAAAAAATTTTGGTGGCATTGTTAAATCGCCACGGTTGTCAATGCACCCTCATTGCAATCGTGATGCCGACTATGTTTTTAAATGCAGTTAATGGTGGAATTCTAATTGGTCCTTGTCAAAATGCTAAACCATGCTCAAGGCACCCTGAGGAAAATTTAGAAAACAGCTAAACATTTCTACAAAAGTACCAAAAAACAAAATGTAAAGCGCAAAAATAAAGTATTCTAGCGGAGTCATTCTGTTAGTTGACCTACTGGACATTCCTCACATCCACTTCATATTTTCAGTTACTTACACAGAGGGCCACGGGCAGACGTTTTGTTGTAGTAGGACACTGGAACAGGTTTGTTGGGCGAAGATGCCAGATCATGAAAACTTTCATAAGGAGGTGTCAAAGGTCAAGCGAACTTGGCGTATGGAGAGACTACTGAGTCCGCAAGTTCCAGGTGCGGTAAATACAACAGCACGTTTAAAGTTAGAGTATATCTGAAGCGTCATTCTCGTAAAATCCAAATATTCCTCTGCCAAGTTTCTTGTTGACAATCTTCAAAACTAAGACATCTGAACACAATTTCTGCTTCTGGTAAAACGTGGGCTGATCTCATTTACAATTGGCTGCTACGCTAACCACGACAATGAGCTAATTTCGTTTATGCATGCTGCAGTGACTCAACGCGTGGATCTGTCTATGTAATCTGTTTGCCCTTCCTTTATTCTAAAAGTGTCTGAAGGGTGATCCAAAGAATTTACCTTCATAGTTTTAACAACCTGGTTGGCTAACTAATGGTTTCTTTTGTGCTGCTATAGAATTTAAACCTGTGGGACACACTGCGCTTTTTCCTTTTTGCAATACAAAGCAAAACAACTCCATTCTGCAATCGCAAACGCCACCTTGTAATAAGAAAACGAACTGTTAGGACCATCTTGGAAACACTAATTGAGTGAAAGGGAGTCCAGACAACAGTGGTGTTTGGGCAGAGACAAAATAACATCACAAGCTAAGCCAGTGGTTCTTAACCGGAGGGCGTCAAGAAATTTCCAGGGGGGCGCAAGCCCTTACATGCTCTACAACATATAACATTTTTGAGCAGGGATGTGTCCCTTTTAAACGTTACGCCGGTGCTAATTTTACGCCGCTGTGTTTTATTTGGTTTAGTTCCGGCAGAGGTGGAAGTCGGGGTTAAGTATCTTGAAATTTTGCAGGACGACTTCGAGTCTGCATGCAAACATTCAGGGGCGCAACTAGGGGGACTGTTTAGTCGGCATGCCAAGGAGTCCCTTTAACAATAACATCTGTGCCATTGTCGCATTTGACACAGCTCCACGCAGTGTGTGATACCGCTTTGGCTTTCTGTAATTCGACGAGCTTTCTGCAGTGTGGCCGTACACCTGCTTGCTACTAATTTTCTACAGTACTCCCGCCATGTTCTTCTGTTACGCGACAATGTATATTCATGAAGATTCAACTGCACTTGAGCCATACTATTGTTGAATGTGAGAATAAGTTTTTAAATGCGGCTTGGCAGCTACAGACCACCATACGACGTCGACCTCTCGGCCAAAGAAAGAGTAACTTTGCTTTCTGGCCATCCCAATGACGATACCCAGCTGGTTAATCTCGGAATCGTGTCTTTACTCACGTTAAAGCGGCGCGGAATAAATGTTTAAATGTAAAAATTATAACAAAATTTATATTGAAATATCCGGTTTGTGCTATTAACCGTACTACTTTTTTAACGTTTGAATGGTTTAACCCAGTGGTTGCCTAAGTGGGGTAAATTAGCCCCGGGCGTAATATGCGATTTTTTGGGGGTACCGCGGAACCAAAATGTTGTTCTGTATTATGAGCGATCACTGCGAAATATTAAGGGTAATAAGACACAATCGCAACCTTGATTAGGGTAACGGCTCGAAAGTGTTTGGGAACCACTGGTTTAACCGATTTTCAATTAGTCAGAGTAATTTGTATTCACTCTGCGAAGTAGTGTGCGGTTGCAAAGCTATGCAGAGTGAATAAAAAAGCAAAGAATTTGCAAAGGTTCGCACAAGTCAAGAACAAGCAACCGCAACACATTAAGCATGCGGGCGAGAGTGGGAACATGCGTATTTATGACTACCGGTAAATCTTTGTCGCTTAAAAGAAAGCGTCTTTCATCTAATGCTGCAAAATAATATTGCACCAAATATTGGACAAAATTGTCAAACAATCAGTAGCCTATAACTGTGGGTGCAGGGCTCTATACAACCTTCCGTGGCGAACGAGTGTTAGTAACCATCAGGTTCAATGCAACATTCCTATCTTGAGGCCTTATTGTGAAAAAATATGTACCACTTTCTTGAACGATGCAGAAATTCTAAAAACGTGTGGTTTCGTGCTTTTTTGTCAAGTTAAAGCATGTTTAACCATTCCGTTAAACAAAACATTTTTATAGCATTTAAAAAGCAACTGTTGCCCAATTCGCGTCTCGCTCTGAACCATACGGAATTTTCAGACAGTCGCGACTTGTCCCATAAACAGGATTCAGGATGACGGCTGGCGACGGCTTGCTGAGCACGCGTCAAAGCTTGAAAAGATAAGCGTGCTTTGACTACGCAAAAGCCTGCGATGATTGGGTGTACTGTACAGAAATACCCAGCAAATGGCCTGTGTTGTTCGCGCCACAGTAACGAAAGATTATGTTGGTTTCACATACAGCCTGATGTAAAAAACTGCTTAATTTGACGTACAAACGCTGTGTAGATAACTCTGAATAATGTTTTTGTTCACAGGCTTTGGCGTTGGGGATTGGCTTTTGTTTTGACAAGCTTGTTTTACACTTGCGGGTGTCCGACCGTGACTACACGATAAATAAGGAAAGACAACAGTTAGGTGTTTCGTCCATATCAAAGGCCCTTTTCGCAACACGGAAATTTGGTTCCCTGCTAATTAGCGCTTTATTAGATTTCAGGTTGCACAGAAGTTTGGCACGCCGCTGTTTATCTGCATGTAGGTGCGCTTTGCATCGTTATGACGAAGTTACTTCGAGGCGCTGAATGAATGGCTGTGTGCACAGTTAGTTTGCATTGCAGTAACGACTCGGCAGATGGTGAAAAAAGTATCGACTTCTTTAAATCACACGTTAAGTTTGGTTCTTCAATAAGCTTGTCCACTATTGCGCCGAAACTACAAAGTAACCTGTTTGATGCTTGAAGTGGCGAAAGACTTCTGTGTCCAATATTCTCGCCAAGCTTTTTGATTTTTGCACTACACCAGCATTTAGCAACTGCATTGCATTTATTAATTTTCTATTTTCTGTTTTGCCGAGCTCTTTTTAGACCAGGGTCTCGTATAACTCATACTTTTGAAATATAACTAAACAAAGTGATAACCTGCATGAGCATATATTTCTGCAGTTGAAGTTTATAAAGCTTTCAGGTTTTACATAAGATCAGTTTGTATAGTTTGTTGTGTAGGGCTAACGCAAATTATTATAGTTACGCTACCACCAATAATTCTCAACGTGAAGCCTAGTTCCAGTAAATTTGATGATTCCAGAAAAAAGCAAGAAATGTATTGTTACTTCTGTATCGTCATTACTTTGTCACAGTATGATCGTATGAAATTTCCACGAGGTTTATCTTGTTTTAGAGTGTTGCAAAACAGTTGAGGATGATTAAGCAACAGCTCAAAAGTCCCGGAAAACTAAACTGCTTTGTCACGCAATGCTGTGCTGTTGCTTTGGAATGAGACGATGATAAACACGTCAAAATTTCTCAGCAATACACAAGCAGAAGCTGTGTTTGCTGTCAGCTAGTCACGTGCACCCATCTCACTGAGGTTTAGCAACTGGTCAGTGGTGCAATATCAACAGACACACACACAGGGTCACGAGATTGCATCACAAGAGCGGCTGCTAAACTGTTTACGTTCCGCTTATTTTCTTGGATATCGGGAAAGTCCCAACAACTGTTGAACATCAATAACTTTTGCCCGCATAACGCTACGCCTTCCGCTGTAATCTACAAGTTATGAATCGCTTGCGGTTTCCAACTTTCCGCTTTAAAGCAGGTGTTGATTTTTTGTTTGAAGGTAACGTAACATGTATCCTAGACCAGGGCTTCTCAAACTATGGATCGCGACCCCATTTGGGATCGCGAAAGAAATTGGCTTGACAAATCAGATATAAAGTTTTTGCAAACTTTGCAAGAAATTTAAAAGTAGACTTGCAGTGAATATATTTCTACTGCACTTTCATAGGTAATACCGTGTTTCATGCTATCAGTTAATCAGCCTAGGATGTCTGCCTGAACTACCAAAAAAATAATCAACTAAGCACAAGTTATGCGTTGTTGCGTCATGATTGTTTTAACGCACTCACCAGGCCCGTAACCAGCTTGGGGCACTAGGGGGAGGGATGAGTTTTCTGAGAGGGGCCCAAATTTTTGAAACCATGTCCACCAGTTTTAAAATATGTCCAACACATTTTTCCAGGCTGGGCGAAAAATTTTCTAAACAGTTTTCGCCCCCTTGGTTACGGGCCTGGTACTCACCAATATTAACCTTGTTGCATTCATTCCGACACGAGGGCACACTTGTGTCTAGAACTCCAGCTCTAGTCAAGGGACTATAGGCTAACTGCTTTGAGTGCACACTGAGTAGTTTTAGGCTAAAGTTAAAATCTTCACACACAGTTTCAGAAGTATACTTTGGAATTTGATTTAGAAAATGTTTGATCCGCAAACCATGCACATTTGAATTTTCAGGCGGCCACACACTTGCCATGCCCAGGATGAGTTTGGGGAACTATGAAACGACAAAAGTTTGCAACTGGAATTTTCAAAACAGAGTTTGTGATATTTGGGTAAGAACAAAAAATGAATACCCAGTCATTTCTGATCTAGCCCTTCATAAACTATCAGTCTTTTGCACAACATATATTTGTGTGAAGAGGCATTCTCAAAAATGATGATCATCAAGCCCAAAAAGCGATCCTTTCGGAAAAATGTTGAGGATGTCGTTTGTCCTCCATTGTTTTGTATCAATCTACACTAAAAATTATCAAGTGCATCCATCCCATTAGTTGCGCTTGATAACTTGTACAAATTGAATTATTTTATGTTAATTTTTCGTCTTATTGCTTCCATTAAGTGGTGGTTTCATTACTGTATAGTTACTTTCGTGGATTGTAGACATTTGTATGATTTCACTATAGACAAAAATGCCTCTTAGAAGTTGTAATTAGATGTTTACACGTATCATTAACATCTAGGCCAGTGGTTCTCAAAGTTGGGGAATCGTCCCTCAGGGGTGAGTTTGAGGGACAAGGGGGCGAAAAAATAAAGGGAGCGATAGGGGGGCATAACAACATAAAGTGGACGAAAACGTTCAACCAATAATCAAACATTGAGTTAACTTCAGTAGCCTACTATTGTGACTTGTCAATTTCTTGAAAATTTAGTTTACTATATAATCGTTGGATGTTGTTGCTAAAGCAATTTATCCGTTAAAGTTTTACTCTGGATCGTATGTGTGCCCGGCTACAGTGTGGATTACTCTCATAAGAAATCTGAACGTAATATTAGCCTCGTAATACAGTTGCTTGGTTCAGCTATTTAATGGCTTGCTGCAGCTATTTAATATATTCTCTTGAAATTTACTAACTTGTGTTTGTTTTATGAGGTTTGGGGGGCGAAAACGACATGTCGAGAGTGAAAAAGGGGCGATGGAATAAAAAAGTTTGAGAAACACTGATCTAGACTATCTACAAAGGGGTCGCACAGTAATCCTGTTTCAAAATTGGGTGGCTGAACAAAAAAGTTTGAGAAGCCCTGTCCTAGACAACATTATCACTTGCAGTAAAAATCCTTATGGACGCTGTCTACATTTTTTTGGTCATTGACCAAATTGTTTTTGAAATGACCGAACAAAATTTAGTCAATTCGGTCATAATTCTTTTTTTCAGTCATAAAAAAATATCTGAAAACAAAAATTTCGAAAAATTGCCAAACATTTTTAAGCTACCGTATTTCGGACAAATGACCGAGACATCTCAGCAAAAAGAAAAACCAAGGACACTGTGAAAATTGTGACAGGAAAACTTATTTTCCCCTAAGCATCCGAATTTGGTGTGCTGCTGAACTTTTACTTTCACCTTTTTGATACGTATAAGCACATTTCCTGCGTTTCCAAAGTAAATAGAAAGTTTGGTACACGAAAAACGGAAGTGCTGAATAGCCTTATAATAAATATCACGGCCAAAGCAAACGATACAACTGACATCTTGCAAACGTTTCGATAATAATCGAAACGTTTGCAAGATGTCAGTTGTATCGTTTGCTTTGGCTGTGATATTTATTATAAAAATAGAAAGTTGTTTCAGAATAATCCAAAAGCAGCGCAGATGGATTTGCTGTCAAGCTGCACTCGGCATAAATCTATTGAATGCAATCTATGCTGATAGCTCTCCTTCACAGTTCCTTGCCAAGAGCTTTGTTTATTTTTTTTTAACAACCTTAACGAAGAGAAACTTTTACAAACGTTTTTTGTAACAACACCATAAGTTAAGTGGTAGGAGCGTTCACAGTACATGTGGCTGCCCACAGTGCTTAGGAATAGAATTAACTTGAAACGATTTACTCATGCTTTCATTGCGAATGCTTGTTGACGTTTAATGCCTAACAAAATAAATACTCAAGTAGTGTGCTGACGTAAAAATAATATAGTCATTCAAAGAATGAGACTAAAACTCACAAAAAATATTTGAAGTTACCATACATTTGCGCAAGACACGGTATCATTGCGTTGTTCTGATTAGAAATTGGGTAAGCGTAACGTAACGGTATGGCGAGCATTTTGAAAATATATATGCTGTGCTTGCGTTGCTGTTTTTTTATGCCGCAGATCTCTCTTCTTGGAGATAGATATGTAACTAACCATCAGTGGCGTACCCTAGGGCGTTCAATGCATTTACTGAATGCCTAACGTTCTGCGCTGAACATATTTTCAAATACTTTAATAAAGAGTCAAGAGTTGGCCTTGATTTTCCCTGAGTATATGATTCGCATTTGAGAAAAAGCCTTGATGTAAAATTCTTCATTCATTGTCATACTCACTTTTTCTCTGGGAAGGGTCGCGGGGGCAGCAACCCTAAGAGGACTCAAATCCCTCACAGTTTTCAGCAATTTCAAAAGACTCAGATAGCTCTGCTGGGTCGACACTAAGACGGGACCAAACCAGGTCGGTGATGTAGACTCGCCGCTTGGTCCACGGACGACTTCTGGGCCGCTTTCCTGTGGGTGTAGTCACCAGTCCAGGACTTGCCGCCGATCGTTCCTGGGACGTTCTGGATACATGGCTCAACTAACGTAGATGATATTTCTCTATTCGGAGAAGTGCCTCGGTTTTGAGGTATTTTTGAATTTCACAGTTGCGCACCTATCGTGAAGTGTCATACCGCTAACTCTACGCAAAAATCCCCTCTCAGACGCTTGTATTTAAAATACTGCTCTTTCAGTCGTTATTGAAAAGATTCAAGACCATAGGTGAGGATCGGAACAAAGACCGATTTGAAAACTGAGTTTTTCGGTATTTGAAAGCTCCCGTTTTGTTATAACAGAGCGATAAAACTAACGCAGACAGCGTTTGCTTTACCAATCCGTGTATGAATCTCTTTGTTCCGCCTTCAGTCACTCGTGAATACCACTCCAAGGTACTTGAACTTTTCCACTTGCTGCAGTGTATTGCCGCTCACTTGCAGCATACACTGACTTGGGTTTCTGGAGAGATACATTACCTCGGTTATTTCAGTGTTGATATTTATTTCGGCTTGGTCGCACGCAGCTCAAAACCGATCAAGTGCACGTTGAAGACCCTGCAGCACCAAACCTTCCGCCAAAAGCAAACGATTGATCCTGGAGCTCCCAAAAGTGATACACTTGTCGACTCGGCTGTGACTGTCTATCCAATTTATTTAGATTATGATGAGGAGTGGTGACATCACACCAGGTGCGTAACAAGATTAGATGGCGCCCGTGGCAAATAACAGATTTGGCACCCCCATGTTCGAACCTGAGGTCTTTCGGAAGCAAAAGTACTGTATTGAAGAACGTACTTGTGACATTGTTGGGACTTTTCGGCTCCCCCCGTAGTGATTCGGCGCTCGGGGAATTGTGCGCTCCTTGCCCCCCTCGTTACGCTCCTGCATTACACGCCCTTATCTCAGCCCAACATCCACTGTGAACGGTTGTGTTTTAACTCCGCCCACACAGACACAAACTTCTGAATAGGAATACAGTGACTTCGCGGCCAGTAACAGGCGACCGCGAAACTCCCAGTCCCCAAAGCTTTCCACGAGGAACCTGGTTCCGTTTGAATCACAATAAAAGACCCTCCCTTGATTTAAATGCATTTGTCATGGCTGGTTGAACAAACACTTGAATTACGCGCCTGACCGGTTTCAACACATTCGAATCGCAAAGGGTTCACCTCGCCTTGGTGAACGCATGGGCTAAAATCAATAAACAAAGAATCGAGGAAACAGCACTGGAGCACGCAGTTTTACAATGGCAAGACGTTCAATGCCTTCTTGTATTGTAATAATCAATCTTGCTCTTTTGTATCAAGCTACTCAGTAGTCAGTACGCCGACTAACATAAAACGAGAGCAGAGAAATGGCTCCTTTATTTGTTGCAAATGATATATTGAGAGTTTAGGTCAGGGGTCTCAAACACGCGGCCCGCGGGCCGCATGTGGCCCGCGAGGACCTTTTGCGCGGCCCGCGACGCTTTTTGGAAAGTTTCATATAATTCAACATTTACATTGCCAAGTGCCTTAAAAAGATGCCGTGAAATGATCGAACTAATGCTGAATGTTACCCAGTGCGGTTTTCGTCGCGGCCGCAGTACTACAGACGCAATTTCACTCTCCAGCAAATTTATGAGAAATGTTGGGAGTAT
>JGI24158J21664_10010318_pt1 | contig 12466 bp, 10 predicted proteins | sample Ectturendosymbi3_FD_21664 | JGI IMG/M metagenome (IMG submission 21664) | reverse complement strand
CGCTTGACCGATTTCGTTCAAATTTTTTTTGTTGGTTGTTATTTTTGAAGCTCTTTCAAATGAGCCCACTTTCATCAAAATCTGAGAGGGTGGGTGAACATGTTTAATTTTTCTGTTCAATTAAGCATGGAATGACCCGAGAGCAAAAAAAGTTTCCAATTGCTAGCAGAGGCCACTGTCTCTGGTTGATCAAAATCCTAAATGTTCATTATACTGCTTGATGTACACATGTACCTCTGACTTTCCAGAAAATTTTTGTGATATCACATTATTTTACAGAAAATATTAAGGTACCTGATATGGACCTATAGGGACCCGATGATAATTTTTCCTGATTCTAGGGACCCGATTCCTGCTAAAACACCTTGAAAAAAACCTGGTGATATGCAAGTCTGCTGAAGTCTGACCAGTATGCTTCACCACAAGAACATTTAAGCTTTTACACAATGCCTGAGCAGTTTGAAGTATTTATGCCATATTTTTGGACCATACGGCACACTTAAAATCCTTTACATTTCTCAAAAATCGAAAGTGCACCTTATAATGCAGTGCACCTAATGTATGAATCTGGTTGTGTTTCCTCACCTAGGACCAATTTTATGTCATTAGCGATGCTATTTATTTAATTGCTAGTTATGATTTTTTTGTAAACACACCATCATGTTACATAATAAACCAACAACAATTTCAATGAGCAGCACATGTGGTAGCTAGGGTAGCTAGCACATGCCTCAAGGTTGAAGCACAGATCGTATTACTCTGCAAGGCTACTGTGCACAGAGATATATGTATTGCTTTGCAAGGCTGGGCCTAGGGCCAGGCAACCTGAGCCAAAATGGACAAAAACCTACCCCATTTACAATGACACCCATAAAAAAAAACGAAACCCAAAACCAAAAATTTTTTTTCAGTGCGAACTAGAAGACCTGCCAAGTCTTTTGAAGGTTTGGATAGCTCTCTAGCACAATCAGCTAGCAAGTTATGGAGTTGCATAAAGTGGTACGAAATTAGTGGTTCAATGCATGATTTCAAAGTACGGATATATTTGTACACCGACTCCCAACTTGTTAAAAACCCCAAAAAAACATTTTAAAATATTTTTGGACGTATTTCTTTCACTGGCTTATACTGTGATGGTATTTTATACCAAATGTTTGAAGTATAAGAGATTCCTACAATGGCTGAGCAACAACTTGTTTGTGCCAGGTCATATCTGACAAAAAATATTGCATGGGTGCACACAGTTCAAGGAACTTAACACTTGGTTGTCGGTCTATGAATATATCGTACTTGGAAATCAGGGAAAAACCAGGGATATTTTGGTTGACTTACCAACGCCATAGTTCCTCAGCTGATTGCGCTAGAAAGCTGTTCAAACCCTCAAAAGACTCGGCAAGTCTTTGAGCCTGCAATGAAAAAACAACTTTCTGCTTTTGGGTTTCAGTTTTTTTGTGAGTGACGCCATAAGGTAGGTTTTTGGCAATTTTTGGCTGCTGTACCTAACCTGGACCCAACCGCTAGACGAAGTACTTCACTCTGAAAGTTTTCAATGGAAACTAGGCTAGAATCCAAGTTTTTGAGACCTTGATCAACTTTCTAGCGTTTCTGGTTCAAAAGTTATGGCTTAAAATAAACAAAATAAATATTAATTATCTAATCATGGGATGAATTACTAATTTTGTTGTTTTTAGGTGATAACTTTTGAACCTGAAACCCCAGCAAGTCATCCAAAGTATCAAAAGACTCAGATTTTAGCCTAGATTCCAATAAAAACTTGAACGAAATACTACCACCTAGCAGTTAGGGCCTAGGGCCAGATGAAGTGGGCAAAAAAGGTCTAAAACAACTCCATTTATGACATCACTCACAAAAAAAACGAAAACCAAAAATTTTTTTTCATTGCAGATTTGAAGACTTGCCAAATCTTTTGAGGGTTTGAACAGCTGTCTAGTTTAATCATCAGCAGAGATATTCCCGTGCTAACTGCTGGATTTTAGCCTTAGCCTACCAGAAGCCAAGGTGTTCACAACATTGCAACTCTTGCTTTATCCACACAACGTTTTCATATGAAAATCCTAATCTTGTTTACTTGTCCAATAAAGATGTTTCTTTGTTTGATCAAAGGGTAAAACATGCTTAATTGAAAACCAAGCCCTGCTGTTCTGTTGATGAAACCAATGTGGCTTACAGGGATTTCATAAGTTCAAATTTTTTAAACTGCATACTGTGCTTCACACTTATACAAAACAGCAAATCTATCAAATATTGATAAAAATTAAAATATTTTAAATAATTATTCAACAGCCATTTGAACACAAAAACACATGAAAGACCACTGAAAATCACAGATATACAATATACAGTACATATTTTTGAAAAATCAATCATTACCTGCAGCTGACCATAATCTACATTCTCATAGTGAAAATGAGCACATTCTTCAATGCGTGGAAACTTGCTGTCAGATGTGCCACCAGTCACTTCCAAGGCAGTTGACCTAAAATATAAAAGTTTGCTGACATTAATTTTGAAGGACATCATATGTGGTAAAACTTGCAAAAAACCAAATGATACCCTATCCTTACGCAGAAAACAGGATGAACTGATGACTAGCCAAAGATTATTATCTGTATCCCAAGATATTACATGTCTATTAATTCAGAGTTCTAAGTAACATGCTAAAAAAGACAGTACCATTGGCCTCTCCAAATTTCAGTATGTAATAGATGTCCAAAAGAAGCACTGCAAAGATGTATCTACCACCTATATTAATTGATCTAGCTTGAACAAAGTCACACAATGTGCAGATTGAAAAAAATCAGAATTTATGCAGTTTGATCTAGAAAAGCAACAATATGCTGCCATATCAGCAGCAAACTACTTTGCCAGCAAGCAAAAATACTGGCATTCAACCTATGTTCAACTGCCAAGAAGCTTTGTGCACTTCTGCTGAATTAATATATCAATCACATTCAAACATGCATCTTGGCACTTACTCAATGCTCAAGCAGCACTACACTTTAGATGATGTTGGGAACTATTCACAATTGTCAATGTTTCACAAGTATACAAACTGTATGCATTTCATGCAATTAAAATACCAATTTCAAAGAACAAATCTGCAATTACAATTATATTTCTAGAAAAGTGAAGCATCTGCATTCTTGATAAAATACAAAAATAATGCAGATAAACTTTGTAAGACGATAATAAAGGTGCTTTTTTTTTCGTTGCACAATGCACATGCTTCAACAACATACAAGCTGCTCATTACATTTCCACAAAAAACGATATGATACAAGCAAAAGGCATTAAAGAATACTTAAATTGTGATATATCGAATTATTATGATGAATATTTGCAATACGGCCGATTTTCACCAATACAGGATCTGGGAAAAAACAAACAATACTTTGCCAATGTTTCAAAACGCTTGGTGTAAAGAACAAGATTTGAGGTGAAACATAGGAACCAAGCAAAAATAAACTTACAGATCATAATAAAGTGAAAGATTATTCCCAAAGGGTTTAAATCAATAAACGGAAGCACAATTAAAAATGAGACTTTGTGAAGCAAGAATGACCACTTGCTTTCAACTGTCACTCTTGTTGATTTTTAAGTAAAATATTTTTTCAAAAATGTTCTACCTTAGTTTGTTATTGTGACAAAGTGGTTCCATCATTGTTGACACCAATTTATTTGAGACCATTCATTTGAGACCATGTTCTTTTGGGACCTGTTCATTTGAGACCACATTCACATGAGACTTTTTCATTTGAAACACATTCATTTGAGACTTTTTCATTTAGGACCACGTTCAGTTGAGACTGCATTCATTTGCAATCGCATTCATTCTACGCCACGTTAAAGTGAAGCTATTTTGATTTACTGTGAATCACATATTTATGATCTGCGGGAGACCTAAGTTTTGAAAGGTGACTCTTCATTTGAAGTTTTGCAAGGTTACGCCCTTTCGTGTCCAAGGTGACTCATGCTGGGTTGTAAACACACTCGCTCTTTAAAGCACTGCAAAACTCAATCACTGTGCTGCTCACCGCTAGCTGCTTTGGTTTAGAGTTAGTTGGCTTTTGGCTCTAGTGTTAGTAGCTTCATGGATTTGTTACAGTAGTCTGTAGACTTTCTCTGATCTTGCTTTAGTCTTTTTCATCATTTCACTTGTAAGCTTTTGCTTACAAATTTTGCTGGACTGAAGATGCGTGCTGACGCAAAATCGATTTCCAAACAAAGTAAATTGCAATCAGATTTGGCAATATCACCCTTGTTAAGTCTTGATGCTGAATAGTCCATAAGCAGTGACTGAAACATGTTACCCAATACAATACACTCAGGGATAATACTCTACATACGCACATTTTAACACTTATCAATAGACTGAAACTGTGGTGTGGCGGCATGCCTTGAGCATTATGTTCAACATGATACGCGATGCCTGTGTGTGACGTAAGAATCTTCCCTACAACTAGTCCAATGTTGTGCTCAGTTGCGGCCATTATTACCATAATTCTAAATGTTCGTTGGTGATTATGAGCATGCTTGTGTTGTGCCTGAAAGGTACCGAATCTTTCCTAGAGACCGGTGAATGCAGTTTTAAGAACACAACAGCATGTAAGTGGAGAAAAATCCGGATTGTGAGATGTGAAAAGAACAGATTTTATCTGGTATTGATGAAGAAGCGGATTAAAAAATCCAGGTAAACCGAAGATTTTTATAAAGCAAAACATTAGAAATCATTCGTACCACTAGTCTTATTTAGTTTTGGTGAAGATCCGGATTAACCTAATCTGGATTAACTGAGGTTTACTGTGGTTCAGACAACATTACAACAATTTCTGAGGCCAGCTGTCGCACTTTTTAATTATGATAAATTCCTTGTAAAAAATAGTTTCAGTGGAAATGAACCTGCATTACTTGAAGTAACACTGAAGTAGGCCTAAACCTTATTTTACAAGGAATTTATCATATTCAAAAGGCACCTTCTTTAATCCCAACATAACCTTGTAGGTGCAAACAACAAATAAAATTTATGCCTAAACTGGAAAACCAAGCAATCAGGATTGGAGACTGGGTCCTTTCGCCCTAAAGCAAAATGCAGTATTGCACAACAGCTCTACATGTGCCTGGCAGTAACTTCTGACAGCTTCGCTTGCATTGCAGCTGGCAGAATAAGAGATTCCAAAACATGTGCAGTTGATGCAATATCAAGTCAGACACAGATTGTTAAAAATTTAGGTTGTTTCATATCATTCCGTTGGACCAAGCAGGGAAGGCTGTTTCATAACAATACCGTGGAAAATTAGAAGGGAAATGTCGTTGGTTTTACCAAACCATCCACATCAGGGTTGCCTGGCTGGCATTTTTAATGCCCGATTCTAAACATTTGGCTTTTTTCAAAGTTGTTTGGCATGAGAAACAGCTGTTAGGCATGTACGTCATAGTTTGGTGAGTCTTTGGCCTTTTTCAGTAGTGTAGGCAGAAAAAAATGTTGTTTGGTATTGTTCAAAATTATGTCTCCTTTGAGCTTAAATTTTTGGATTATTCTCAGCCTGTTTGGCATTTACTGATGTTATTTGGCATGTTTTGAATGGCGATATGGCATATTTGTTCCGTGTGAACCTGGAAAGCCTAATGGTTTTTCTGTGACTACGTTTTTTCACAGAGATTTTGCGGAATTGTGACATATCTAACATAGCAGACACTTGTGTATCAGGGTCAAAGTAATTAACACTTTGGGAGCCGGCATACGATATATTCATATTTCAATTTCAGCCTAAAAAACAGCAGTTTTTGGTTGCCTTACCAACGCCATAGCTCCTCCGCCTATTGCACTAGAGCAGTGGTGCTCACACCGTGGCCTGCGAAGCAATTTTCATTGGAAAGAAAACTTAACACTTTAATTATTTAAGAGAATTTTTATTGAGATTATTAATTCTTGTGTCCTGCGAAGGGTTTCTGAAAGACAATTTGTGGCCCACAACCCAAAAAGTTTGATGTACCACTGCGCTAAAGAGCTGTTCAAGGGCTCAAACAGATCGGCCGGTCTTCTTGTCTGCACTCAAAAAAATTTTTTTGGTTGGGGATTGCAGATTTTTTATGAGTAACGTCATAAGTGAAGTATTTTTGGGGTTATTTTGGCTCATGTTGCTTGGCCTAGGGCCCAACCGCTTGGCCAAAGTGTTTCGCTGAAGTTTTCATTGGAAACTAGGTTCGAGTCTGAGTCTTTTAAGCCTTTGATCGACTTTCTAGCGTTTCTGGTTCAAAAGTTATGATCTAAAATAAGCATTTCTGGTTCAAAAGTTATGATCTAAAATAAGCGTTTCTGGTTCAAAAGTCATGATCTAGGATTAGATTTTGGTATTTTGCTAAGAAAGTTCAATTTTCTGCAAGTACGAGCAAATCTTAAAATAAACAAATTAAATAATTAACTGACTAATTAGTTAATTAGTCAAATATTTTTACTAGCTTACATCATAACTTTTGAACCCAAAACCTCAGCAGGTCATCCAAAGTATCAAAAGCTCGGATTGTAGCCTAGTTTCCAATAAAAACTTCAGCGAAATATTACCATCTAACAGTTAGCGCCCAGGGCCAGGTAAAGTGGGCCAAGGTGGCCAAAAGTCCTCCACTTATGACGTCACTCACAAAAAATCCGCATCCCTAAGCAAAAAATTTTTTTTCGAGTGCAGATCAGAAGACTTGCCGCGTCTGTTGACACTTCGACCAGGTCCGTTACCTATACAGGAGCGGAGTAATTCCCGCACAAAGCCACGTGCATTTCGGCGTTTTTTTTTTTTTCGAAAATCCCCAAAAGCAGCCGGATGCCAAAGTGTTAAAAGCTGTGGCATGGTGCCTATTTGTAGTTTCATAACTTGTATTTTAATCAGTGCAAACACTTGAGTATATTTGTTCATAAAGGATTTTCAATAAGAGGAAATGACACTTTTGTAGATTAACAAATTTTGTTTATTTGTTTACAATATTTCTAGGCTTGGTTGGATAGCAACATTGTATTTTTGCCATTACTCATCCAGGTAATTCAAAACTAACAGCCTATTTCAACTTGTTTGGCATTTTTTAAAGGTATTTAGCATATTTTGATGTGCAATTCGACATTTTTGGTCCATCTGGATCTGGCAACTCACATTAGCCTGCAGTGGCAGCGTTCGATATTTGATCAGCATTTACACTGAGTACCTATGGCACAAGAGGGCCTGTCATGACAGTAAAAGAGACCCCCTGGATGCACCCTTGTACTGAATAACAGTTCCTCCATAATGAAAAGGTTATGTATAAAGTCAGCAATGCCATTAAAGCAGGGGTGAGGAACCTGCAACCCGCAGGTCAAATGCAGCCCGTGTGAACATTTGATATGACTCACATCAAAATTTTAGTTACCCAATTTAGAGTACAAAATCATGTCAAAACGAAGCTTTATGATAAGATGATAAGCAGATAATATCTCATAAGAAGCCTCTATCCCTCATGTTAAGATAAAGGACAAAGGTAAAGTTTTAAGATAAACTCAAGTGTTATTTGCAGCCCTCCAGCAAAAATGCACAATTTATGCAACCCAGGATAGTAAATGGGTTCCCCACCCTGCATTAAAGGGACATGTGTGACATGACCTTGCATATCAAGATGATCCTCAGGTCATTGACAGAAACTAAGTAGACATCTGTCCCACATACAATTTTACAAAAATTACTAGTTAACAGTTAATTACACTAATTTTTCACGCAAATTCAACATATTCCATGTAGAAACATGAATGCAAAAAATTGTTTTTCATAAAATTATCCAGGTATCATATTTAATGCTGATGTCACCATTTCCGAAGCTAATCTAATTATGTTATCTATAAAATTCACCAAACTAAAGTAAGTTTTCTATCTGCTAAATATATCTCCCAAGTTCAGTGATTAAAACTATGTTTTGTGAAGTCTTAGCCATATCACTTTATGAATGTCACAAACATGTCATCAAATTTCAGACAAAATGTATGCAATACCACTTAATCTTACTTATTGGTCCACAGATATGATTTTGTGGAAAGCTTTTCCTGCTTATGAACAAAATCAGGTTATAAAACCCCAAATGTTACACCACATAAAAATAGTACCTGGGGCTTAACGATAAATCACGAGCCTTTGGTCCTTTGACACCAGGTGAAGTTGATGTGTTGTCCGAATTCATCTTGAGCACTTGAACAGACTATTGCTTTCCATGTTGAGTAATTTTTACCAAGATATATTAGAGTAGTTCTTAACATTCTAATGACTATCTTCACTGAAGCATTTGTACCCAAAAGCCATTTTTTCACCTGTTGAAAAGAGGATTAAATATGCCATCTCATCATAATTCATTCAATACTCATACAGTCAGGTATCATACGTGCATCAACATGATATTAAAAAATCCATGACATTGCTTCTATGTTGCTGTTTAGTAGCAAACCATGGATTCAAAGCAATTGAAAAGCATGGGAAGACTAATAGAACATAAGCAAGATGAACAAACCACAACAAAATATAGATATTTATTATATACAGTAACACCTTCGGCACCAGCAGATGAGAATATCCATTCCTGCAATTAAACGCTCATAACTTCTTTTGTACTTGGTCTTTTACAACAAAAATTGGCATGGATATTGTTCATAACAAAATACACTAGTCTTGAAAATTTCAGGCAAATTGAGCAATAAAATTAAAAGTTTTCATCCAACCACCTTGCTAGGCCTAGGATCCAACCATCTTGCTAAAACGCAACAACCTTAGGTCCACAGAGTTGCTGCAAATAACACAACTTTTTGCAATCATTTTTTCCAATGAAAATTTACAAGAATGTTACCCATACTTACCCACATTATCCCTGAAAGTTACAAGTCTCTCTACCAACAACTTCTGGAGTTATGGAGTTTTGCCTAGTGTTGCAACCTCTCCGTTGGCATTGCATTGAATGTGTGATTCAACATGAACAGGATGTGCGCGAAGAACAACACCACATATATGTGGCGCGAACAAGCAATAATAGAGTGATTGCGGCACATGAACTCTATTGTTGCTTGCTGCCACAGCGCGAAGCTTTGCACACATGACGCTCGGGCATTTCCGATCGCAACACTAGTCTACAACACTTTTTCCAAAACAATTAAGTCCTCACAGGTGTTGCATATAACAAACACAAGAACTTTTTTCATACTTGTTGTTTTGCAATGTAATTTTACACGAATGTTCTCCATAACTATGCACATCAGACCTGAAAATTTTAGGTCCACAGAGTGAGTAAAACCAGAGAACTGTCAAGAGTGTAGGCTAGGAAAAATGACCTTATATGGTATGGGTAAGTAGTAGGATGCATATAATGGAATATGAAATCCTTAGGATTCAAGTCCTTCAGTATTCGAATCCAAAATTCAGAGTGTTTCCAAATATTTAGATGAGAAATAAATTTAGAATAAATAAATGTGAAAAATTGCGAAGTTGACAAAGCTGATTGTTTTGCTCTTTTAGGAAAAGCATTAACAAATACAGACTTTCAAAGCAGAGTCAAATTTTCCTTTACATTGCAATTTTGACACTTTATAAGCATTGTATTTTTGTTTAAGGTAGGACCAAGATTACATAAACCCATAACGTACAAATATTCTGGTGATTGTTTTATTTAAAGCAATTTTAATTCATCTGTAACAGTTTAACAAAGGTCATGTCTTCATAAATGAATGAGATAACAAACCATGAGGCTTGTCAGAAGATTTTTTGATGCAGACATTGCTTAAACAATCTCTATGAACCATCTTACACCTAGACTGCCATATACTGATATGTGGTGGAAAAATCTTTGTGGGGAGACACTAAGAATGTTTGACCAAGTGATACAAGGACAGCTTTGCATAAGGTCAGAGTGTGTAAGTAGAACATAAACAATGCATTTGTGAGTAATTCAACCCAATGCATAGCTACTTACAACAAACATTAGGATGACATATCTGACTGTATTTCCAAACCTTCCTTATTCCTATGTTGCTAAAAAATTAAAAGCCATTTTAGCATTATGTACCTGAAGACTTGTTAGACTATATCTACTAAAAACTGACATGCATATAAAATCTACACAAAATAACATAGTAATTCTTTCACGTGGGGTTCGAAGATTTCATGCCAAAAAAAATGGATTGCACGTGGCTTTGCGCACGCGCAACTCTGGCACTGAAAGCGGTAGAGAGCTGTTCAAATGCTCAAAAGACTCAGCAAGTCTTCTAGTCTGCACTCGAAAAAAAATGTTTTGCTTGGGGAGTGCAGATTTTTTTGTGAGTGACATCAAGTAGAGGATTTTTAGGCCACCTTGGCCAACTTTACCTGGCCCTGGGCGCCAACCATTAGATGGTAGTATTTCGCTAAAGTTTTTATTAGAAACCAGGCTAAAATCCGAGTCTTTTGATACTTTGGATGACTTGCTGAGGTTTCGGGTTCAAAAGTTATGATCTAAAGTAGTAAAAATATTTGATTAATTAGCTAATTAATTAATTTGTTTATTTTAGATCATAACTTTTGAACCAGAAACACTAGGAAGTCTATCAAAGGCTCAAAAGACTCGGACTCGAGCCTAGTTTCCAATAAAAACTTCAGCGAATACTTTGGCTTAGCAGTTGAGCCCTAGGCCAACATGAGCAAAAATGGCTCAAAAACTACTTCACTTACAAGTGAAGTCATAAATGACTTCACTCAAAAAAAATCCACAACCCCCAACCAAAAAATTTTTTTTTGAAAAAAAATTTTTCTAAGTGCTGACTAGAAGACTTGCTGAATCTTTTGAGGGTTTGAACAGCTCTCTAGCGTAATCGGTGGAGGAACTATGACGTTGGTAGGCAACTGAAAACTGCTGGTTTTAGGCCGTTTTCCAGGTACAATATATTCGTAGACCGGCTCTCAAGGTTTTAACACATAATGCATAGGCCTTAGAATAGAGTATTGAATGGACATGACATAATATAAGACAAAAAGCACAGGCCATGTCTATTTTGCCTCAGGAGGCAAAAGCTCTACTAGTACTATTTTGCCTTTAGCTAAACATGATTGAAGCAGTCACATGTATAGATGCATAAAATGGAAAATCAAATCCTATGAATTCAAATCCTTCAGTATTCTAATCCAAAATCATAGTTTTTTTCAAATATTTAAATTTGAAATAAATTTGGAATAAACATAAAAAATTGCAATGTCGGCAAAACAAATGGTCAATGTACTAATATTCATACTTGTATGTAGCAAGTTATTCGCAAATAGGATTTGATATTCCAGAACCTCAAAATGTTCCTTACTGCACATCCTTAGTCACATGATAAGTAAGTTCAGAATGCATGACCTGCTTAGTTCACCATGACATCTATTACGACTCAGTCCAATGGACAATTGTTGTCATGGCTTCAGTGCTGGCAAGCTGTTAGCAACTTCTTATCTGCATTTTGGAGGGTTGTTGTAAAAAAACCTGACCCAAAAAAACCACCCGGGTTTTTTTAAAAAAGCCTAATTAAAAACAACCAATAAAACCCACCAAAAAAACACTTTTTATTTTTTATTTGAAAAAATCTACTAAGAAGTAAAAAATGAAAGAGACAGGACACTTGTACAGCTAACTTTAACTTTTTTTAATCAAACAAAACGAACAATGAAATTTGAAGGGTTTGAAAAAAAAATTGAACAGTTTGTAATGGTTATCTTTCTCAGCTCTGCAAAATCAGCATATTTTAACCAATATTTCTGCCTTATGTGCATCTGTTAACTTTTTCTGATTTTGGACCATACCAAATCATATGTTGAAAAAAACACTGAAAATCAGGGGTCACCAATGTGGTGCCCACGGGCACCGGGTCACCCACAAGGACTAAGCAGGTTGTCCGCGGGCATAGGCGTAGCCAAAAGGCATGGCCATCAAATTTCTAGCATTACTTGTCGTTTTGCGCTTTGAGAGGTGTTGTCCCAAACAAAATACTGTTGTTCGCTGAAAGTCAAAATATTTGGCTCAAAAAAAATTTTCAGCATGGCTACGCTAATGTCCGCAGGCCTGCTCTAAAAATAACATTAGCATGATCAGTGTCTTCACATTACAGAATATCTTAATTGTTAATACTGAAACAATCAAAGGTAAATTGAGCAACATTTTTATTTCATAAGCGTGCATCAAACTGATAGCTCTTTGCATTAATCGGCACATAAGAAGTAGCCCTCAGCTTTAAGAAGGTTAGTGATGCCTGCTATAGATGCTAAACTAGCAGGGCATGCAGATATTCTTGACATGAAACTGCAGAGTTTGTGTGGAAATGGTTTTTCTTTGTTTGCTGTGTGCATTCTTGCCAAGCCTTACCACATTGGAGTGAATTGACCAAAAATTTGCAAAAACAAAGATGGGGTACATTCCTTTACCCTCAAATTTGAATGGCATAATACAG
>JGI24158J21664_10010317_pt1 | contig 12467 bp, 12 predicted proteins | sample Ectturendosymbi3_FD_21664 | JGI IMG/M metagenome (IMG submission 21664) | reverse complement strand
AGAGCAAGTATTTGTCTTTCGGCATCACTCACTTCTCGTCCTACAAGAGCAGGAATCAATTGATCTCTGATGGCGTTTTCAAGTGGTTCAAATAATTNACTCGCATCAGGCACTGTTCTTTGGAAAAGGGTCCATCTGGAAGATACACCTTTGGTGAATGNTGAGTATGCTGCTTGAGGGTCATCTTGTGCNTGTTTTGAGAGTGATTGAAGGTCTTTTACCCAACTCTCAACCTTGTTTTTANTGTATTGTTCCCNGANTCTCAACCTTGTTTTTAATGTATTGTTCCTCCAAAGCAATTACCACTTACAACCAGTGGCAATTGAGACCACTGGTGTATATATGGCAAGTCCACTGCCCTTTTTGAGTGGTCTTGCGAAGAAACTTGTTGATGTGTGTGGCGACCCCAGGGAGTGCCAGTGGCTCCACCAGCATCTGTCCCTGGCCGTGGTCAGGGGAAATGCTGCCAGCATATTGGCCTGTGTGCGAGTTTGATCTAACTTTACGTGTTCTTTTTGTAGTAGCTGCTTTTAACGTACTGATCACCCTCACTGCCTACCACTTGCCCCTGTATCATTGTGTAGCTTTTGCCTTCCAAATCCTCGTTCTTTCTGTAAGATTCATTTTCCCTCAGTTGTGCAGTGTTACCTTGTGCATTGGTTAAATATCTTGTTAATCGCATGGCCTATGATGAGAATACAGCGTGGTTTCGTGTTCAACATAGCTTGAAACCTCTGAGGCCGGCAGTGAAAAAAAAAAGTTTGTTTGTAAACTGTTTTCTAAGTGCAAATGGAAAAAATATGTAAGAAAGGATCAATTGTATCCAGATTTTTGGGCTAATGTGCTTTAGAGATCCTTTCCATACAGTTGTTCAGGCTAATTGCCAAAGGTATGCACCATGTGTTGCACAGCTGCCACAGTTTGCGTGAGAATCAACCTAGCTTTCAAAAGTTACTAATTGATTAGAATTCCCCCAGTAAAAACTATGCATAAATTTGCCCATTTTAAGATTATATAACAACAATTAAAAGCTTCAGGTATGCTGCAAGCTTTTGAGGAATCAGCTATCTAAGCATCGATTTCATAACATTGTAATGATTCACACTTGCACATGTCTGTGTTTAAGTAATTGGTCTGTGCAAAGGTGATGTAGTTGAATCAATCAGTGAATTTTTAATAAAAGATCAATTTCATATGACCATACACATCCTCAGTCCTGAAATCTTATCCAAATAGAATCTTACACATCCTATTAAAAACTTGGCTGCTTGATTTGACTGCATCATTTATCTGCTTTTGCTCCAAGGTTATGTATACCGTTTAAGTTTTGTACAGTGAAGAGTCTCCACACAAGATACTACTTGCACTGTCAATGAACTGTAGGTCATTACTGTTATTAATTTTTGTTGTGCAAAACATTTAGTTGATTCAAAAAAGTTTCTTCAGCACCACCACTAATACTAATTGAATATTGCAGATGGCTATAAGTTAAACTAAAATAAACTGATCTCAATGCATTATTGTAAGTTAATGTCTTGTTGCTCTAAAATTTGCAAAAATCAGTCTGCTATCAGTATCAAATGAAGTATCAGCTATGTTAATGCAGTAAAATATTCTGTTTGAATATGATTTCAGGATTGAAGATGTGTACAGTACTGTTACATGAAATTGATTTACTAATATGCAGATAGATTCACTTGTACTGCCTTTGTGAAGACTAGTTACTTGAATACAGATATGTGCAAGTTTGAATCATCGCAAATGAGGAAAGCATAGCCCATTAAATATTTTTGAATCAGCTGATTCCTTGAAGGCAGTGTCTAAACAACCGTTTTCGGTTTTCACTTTGGAAGGACTAAAAACGTATCTAGCAAAATTGCAGACCTATGTGTATGTCAGTTTCTGCTCAGAGTAAAGGATTACACTGGCGATTAATTTTTTTTTAACCTTGAACCCTACCTCTGAATCCTAATCACAAGCTGTAACCCTAAATCTAAATCCCTAAGTACATCAAAAGCTCTCCCAAAATTGTGAAAACATGAACTGATCTTAGAACATCAAAAGTGACATTTCTATTAGCAAATCCAAAGCAACCATGGTGAGAGCCGAACTGACAACCCCTCACACAGTAGGAATACACACTTCCCATTTGACCAGCTTCACTGTACTGGCAATGTCACAAACTTAGCTTCATACCTGGCACAAAGCCAGATATGGTTCTCAAGGCCGGATACATTTTTTTAGTTTTTTGAAAGCGAAGACCAGATGTGGTCGTTTAGACACTACATTGAAAGCTTACAGCAAACATACAGCTTTTAATTGTAAAAGACAATAGTGAGAACATGCTCTCTCAAAGCTTAAGCTCTCACATGCAAACATAGTTGCAACTAATAAGCATTGCCTGTTCTGGTTTTACTTTCACTGCACTAGTGATGTTCTTAGATAACCTAATGCAAAGCATACTTGTGGCAGTTGCAGTTTTATGCAGACTTTCATTTCACATTAATATTTGACCACAAATTATCTAAATTCAGATAAAGAAACAGCAGATATCACATAACGAATTTTTGTGGTGTGTAGTTTTGGCTAGGTTCACATAGTCTAACATGATAACTTTTGTCCTAAGCAGAGGTGGCAGAACTGGGGGGCCGCACGGGCCTAGGTTCTCTCACTTTTTTCTGGGAGTGCCTGCCCCCCTCCTACTTCTACATTTCGAATTTTAATTAAATATGCTTAAGCAACATAATTCATATTGGGTCCATAAAATTGCTTAATGAAAAAAATTTTCCATAGTTTTTTTGACATGCGCTTGTGCTCCCCACTTTGCAAAAGGTTCCTCCACCACTGGTCCTAAGCAAGCATATGTTGGGCTAGTGATGGATCTACTGAAATTATGTACAAGTCATGTTCCACAAAGGCAAAACTGATACTGACAGCCCCTGCAGGTTTGAAGTGCAGCTAAGTACTAAATATCTAAGATCGAAAGGTTCAATCATAAATTTTTTACAAGTTTTAAGTTGCATGTAATGTTTTGATTCCATGGCTGGTTTGGTTGTGTGATATTAAAATCTGAAAATGAAAGATTTTGTTATTATAAAATTCGATGCCTTGTTTTTGAGATCGAAGCAAATATTGAGGCATATTTACTTGGATGCACCACATTTTTTATTGCCATGATGCACTGAATGCATAATATTAGTCACGCAGATGCATTAAAGCATTCACTGCCGGCATTTGAATATGTCGTACTTGGAAATTGGGCTAAATGCAAGCATATTTCAGTTGTTTTACCAACCGCATTGCTCCTTAGCCAATTGCGCTAGAGGGCTGTTCAAACCCTTAAAAGACTTGGCAAGTCTTCGAATCTGCAATGAAAAAACACATTTTTGGTTTTGGATTTTTTTTGTGAGTGATGTCATAAGTGAGGTAGGTTTTTGGCCATTTTGGTTCATGTTACCTGGCCTAGAGCCCAACCGCTAAACGGAAGTATTTCGCTCAAGTTTTCATTACTAGAAACTAGGCTAGAATCCAAGTCTTTTGAGCCCTTGATTGACTTTCTAGCGTTTCTGGTTTCAAAAGTTATGGCCTGAAATAAACAAAACAATTATCTAATTAGTGGATTAATTACTAATTTTGTTGTTTTTAGGTCATAACTTTTGAACTTGAAACCTCAGCACGTCATCCAAAGTATCAAAAGACTCAGATTTTAGCCTAGTTTCCAATAAAAATTTGAGCGAAATACTACCATCTAGCAGTTTGGGCCTAGGGCCAGATGAAGTGGGCCAAAAAAGCTTAAAACTATTCCACTTATGATCACTCACAAAAAATCTAAAACCCAAAACTAAAAAAACTATTTTCATTGCAGACTCGAAGACTTGCTGAGTCTTTTGAGCATTTGAACAGCTCTCTAGCACATTTGGCGTTGGAGTTATGCCCACGCAAAGATAGGTGTAAACTGCTGGATTTTACCATCAAACTGCCTGGCAGCTAAGGTGTTAATAACTTCTTCTTGAGTCACCCCAAGCTCAAATGTGTCCGAACCAGCGTTCCACACATAATCTTGCATTAAGAGATAGAACAGCAAAGTCTGTTTTTGTGCATTGTGTTGGTTGCAGGGACAGGAAATTAATAACGTAAACTTATATGACTAGATGATGTGTTAATGTTTTTTTTCTGATAATGAATAACACTAAGAATAAAACACCCTTGGCATATGGGGAAAAGTATTGATACAATTTTGTTGAAAGACAGCAATGTGGGGAAATGCTTGTGTTTTCATTTTTGAAGACAAGTTTTGTTTGAACCTTGTCAGTAAGTAAATATGGAAACACTAGCAGTTGGTTAGGTAACAACTAAGCTTAATGAAGCAAAATTCTTTTTTTTCTTGAACTCATTTGCTAAGAAATAAGTATGATTAGGTTGTGCTGATTTGTGCTGTGCACGCGACTTTGCAGTTTAGCATTAGATTATATCAGAAATTATGTCATGATTACCAGGATTTATATGGGCATTGGCATGATTAGTTATTGTATAATAAAACATGTCTGTGGTATTCTCTTTACCAGAAAGCCAGTGCAGTAGGCATGTCATTGCAGACAACCACAGGTTAAGTTGAGATATGATTACAAAAACAGTTTTATGTATGTGTTGAAAAATTGCTGGTATAGGCTGATATTGGGTTTTTCTTTACAAATATTGAAGCTAGAAAAAATTAATTATTTTATTCTGCAGAGACAATTTGCTGAAACATGTTTGTATCTACAGTAAAGTTTCTCCTAGGATTGTCAAGATTATTAAAACCTTGTAGATTGTCCACGTTTTCATGTCTAGGCAGTTTCATAGTGGTCCTAATGAATCCAAACCTTAATGTTGTTTTGCAAAGTTAGTTGTAACATTTTCTGCATTATATTTTTTCTCACTAAGCATATGTATAGCATTCAGTGAGGTAATTATTATTTTCTTTCATATCAGATTTGCATTTTAGTCCATACAATATACACACCAACAGTTATTAGGTTATTGTTAAATGTATGGCACTTGGCAAATTGGATTGCAGTTAAAGTGCTACTGGAATACAAAATGACAGCAAGTATGCATAGCAAAAATAAATTGCTGCGTTTGGGTTGGTTGCAAAGTGTTAAGTGCAGTAAAAATCACATGCAACAGAAAGTGCAATTGATCTGCATAATGTATAGCACTAGGTGTCCCACAGTTGATGTTATTATTGTGTGCAATATGCATTTCCATCAGTCACTTGAGAATGGAGCATCTTTCACTCTTGAAAAAACTCTACAAAATTATTGCAAGATGATTACTTGTGGTTTTTGGATAGTACCAGAAATAAATTTTCAAATTTTATGAGGAGTTGTAAATGTTATGATGGGTTGTAAGTAATCCTCTTCTGTAGTATGAATAAAGTATTGAAACTTAACATTTTCTTATCAGACCATTTCCCCAGCCAATTATTGATGCCACACATGCATACTGGTACCAAACCTTTTCTTGTGATGAATCTAATTTGTTATTATGCATTAAACAAAGTTGTGTGTTTGAGTGGATCAAATTTTCACACATGTTGTCCTTTGCACTGTGCAATATAGCAAAAATCAGCAATTGTGCATCCAAAATTGATTTTGTTAAACAAGTTTTTTAAACTGTTATATGTCATTTTACAAGCAAAGCTGGTAGCAAATTGAGTGTGAAAAGTCGAGTAAGTTAATTGGAATGGATGAAGCTGGAGGTTTGAGCACTCTTGTGACTTCACTTGATGGCAATACAGAAAATAAAGAAGCCACAGAACAGTCAAAAGAAAAGAAGAAAACTGAAGAAGTTTCACAAATACTGACAACATTTTCAGATTCTGTCGCAGACTTTAGCTCAACTTCAAAGTCAACAAACATGAAACCTGACACTACAGATGGTGTATTATCTGTCCAAACAGATGACCTACTTGGAACTGATGACCAAGGTTGTCATGATAATTCCTCCCCTCCTCTATCATCTTCTTCATCAGATGATGAAGTATGTTACTCTTTGTATTTTTCTCTCTCTCTCCCTCTCTCTATATATATACATACCGATATATAGATGTTGTTGATTTGTAATGAGAACAGTCAAGCCATGTTATGCTCTCCATTATATTCAGTCGATAAAAATATTGTTTGTGGTGTCCATGTCTGGCATTTCGGTCTTATATTTGAAATTGCAATTTTTTAGTTTGAACTTAAGCAGCTGACCAAGTCTTAGCTCTTAGCTCTGGAGTCTTGATCTTAACCAGTTTTTTTGCACTTGCAATCTAGTTTTCCATTATGATTTCAACAATTTTATAACCTCACAACTTATGGCTACTGCCATGAAAGCAAATAAATGTAGATTGAGTGTGGTAGTACATGATGCTTGCTGGTGAGCATCTACATAAACGTATTCCTAGGTTCATTTTTTCAATCATAACTGAATTTTTCTTTTATGACTGAACAAAAGTAGGTCAATTCGGTCATAATGTCTGAAAATGTAGGCAAGTTAATACTGTTACAGTGAGCTTTAATAGTATCACTGACAAATGACCAAAATGTCTCAGTGAAAAAAATCCCTGATGCATACAAAAATATCCAGCTTTGTGTTTAAAGTCTTTATTGCATGTGCAAAAACTGTTGTTTGGGGTCCCCATGATTCAAATTTGCTGGGCCTTAGGATGCTCTTCCTCTGGAAAACAAGACACTGGCACAAAGTGCTGTGTAATTGCAACTAAATGGTGCATTGGAGAATGGAGACGCTGAACTCAAGCACAGGTTCAAATCCTGCTGAACTAAGTGACTCAAGTACAAGCTTTGTGGTTGTCAGACTCGAGTTCAGGTGCTTGAAAATTGTTTGCAAAACTTTGTTGGTACTGGTGGGTGTCTGGACAGTGGCAAAGCTACAGGCTGGCAGATTCATTTTCATACTCCTTTTCCTCTGGGGGGCGGGGGGCAGGTGCAGCAACCCTAGGAAGACTTAAATTACCTCATGGTTTTCAGTAATTTCAGATAGTTCTTCTGGCTCTACACCAACATGGGACCAAGCAAGTGTGGAGATGTAATCACGCCACCTGGACTCTGTACAAATTACTTGGACTTAATGGTTTTTAAAACAAAGTGATTGAAAACAAGAATGAAAAAATAAATTTTCACAAAATTGTTTTTTANGACCTCATGTATTTTGCAACGTGTTTGTAAGCAGTTTTATCTTTTCAGTTTATAGCCTTTAGGAATTCTTCCTGCTCCAACTTTTAGTGGTTCAACATTATGGGCTAGTTTCAATGTCATCGACATTTTGGATTTCTTCACTTTTTGCCTTTAGTGGAATCGAAATTTGGAAAAAAGTGCGGACACTGAAATGCCTTAAAAACGTTCTTGCATGCAGAAGGGGGTTGTCTATCTGAAACTTGCCCGGGACTGCAATTTAACCTGCTACTCACTGAAGAAGCATGTTAATATGCTGATGTTCTAGGAATTAAATGTATAAATTGTCTCAGACGTGGGCTTCATCTTAATTTACTCCAGTCACTAGGATCTGAGGAATTAGACTTGTTTGGGTTACTTTGGTGCTGCATACGATGTCTGAAAACTCCCTGGTGTTATACGCGATGCCGGATGCATGCGGCAGCAGCATTTGAACGGGTTGGGAAGTACAGAACTTCACAATATAAAATCACAAATTTGAGTTCAAAACATTTTTTGTAAACTTGATTCGTCGAGATCGAGTCCATAGCACTGAGACCTGCGTTCAGATCCGAGTCCAATACCTTGTGTATTACCCGACAGTGAGTCAAATCAAGAAACTTCGAGTCCATTGAGACTGGAATTGAGTCGGACTTGAGTCCAGACTACTCGACACTGTGGTTGTGACTACTCAACGCTACTGGTCCGGCTAAGCGTTGTACTCACAACCTGTTGATTTCACCAGCTTAAAAGCAGTGATGTAACTGACGGGGGATAGAGGGGCGAATTGCCCCCTTGGCAAGCTAGATGTAAAAACCGGGCCCCCACTTTGCTAAAATTTCGGTTTTAGTGTTCTTTTGTTTTTCTGTAAGTATTTTTTTGCGCTCTTTGGAGTATTTTCCGGCGATTTCGGGATTTAGTATAGCCATCGACATCCGGATTCACCATCGTTTCTCAAGTTTTTTTCTGTGTGTTAGCTAGTGGGCCCCTTTCAGGTAAGCTTTCCCCCCTGGCTCAAACCTCTAGTTACGCCAATGCTTACAGGACCGTGTGCGAAATCTATAACAACTGAAAATTTATTTACTACACCAAACGATTGCGTTTTCTCATAAAGGACGAGTCTGAAGCAGAAAGCTCGGAACTGGATGAAGAAGATTGCAATCGACGGAGATCACAATGTATCGATGAGATGACAACCATTGAAAAGCAGTTCATGGATATTCGTGATCAGTACGGGCGGTTAACTTTATTTTAGCTGACATNAGGCTTGTACTTTAAAGTAAATGAATANCATTTTAAGCTGTGCCTTACTAATTGCTTGTCTGGTCATCTTTATCAGTTCTCCACCACTTGTTTATTTTGGNCTGCTGATTTACTGACCAATGTTTTTTATCTCAGTTTGGACAGTGATTGGTAAACTTTTAGTGAGATCCTGTTGTAATAGAAAAATGGAGAGTCAAAAACATACCACAACACAGGCCACAGATAAAATAAACTTACGACATACTGCAAAGCAACATTGAATCAGTTCCGTTTTGTTCATATTAACAACGTATTTTTTTCAGTGACGTTCTTACTCCCGAATGATAGTTTTACTTGAAACGATAAATTTATCGTATTTGTTGGATTTCTTAATGAATAACGTAAAACGAGTCTGCTGCATCACGATTTTTAGTTTTCCTTGCTGTTTTGCAAAATGTATATATTTCTGGTATGTCTAAACAGATTTTTGCTTTGACAACAGTGTTGCAAATAATATCAGTTTTTCCTCCTGTAATAAAAAAGTATGCCAGAGTGATTTGTTTGTAAGTTGTGTCAATTAATCCATGCAGGCTCTATCGAGAAAGACACACGCAAATCACGAAGAAGTTAAACGAGGTGAATGCAGGCACTGCTCCTGAGTATCTGCAACAAGTACAAACGCTGGAAAAAAACAAGCAAATCAGAATGCAGGTGATGTAAACGGTGTTTCTCCAACGTGGACCTTTCCTCTGCTGTACGTAACGGACGCAGTTTAGTTAAAATGCAAAAAAACTGCTATTGTACCTCCGATATTGACTTTAGTTGTATGCAGAAGATAACTTTCGTGGTGTCCCGCGTTTAATTGATACTTTTTCACTGTTTTTGCGTGTGAACTTTCAAAAAGAAAGTCAGTTATCTTTCACTACCTGGTGGGAGCGAGATTCAAACCGGCTTGTAGAGGTCCTCATGAGCTTGCGTTGTTTGATCTTGTTTGAAATGTGGCATGTTGAACTTGGAACAGTCGGATACTTACCTGAATATCCGGAAAACACACATGATTCGGGCCAAAGCTGTAAACCCTCGATGAACCGCAGCAAACGATCTGCGAATTCCGGTAGTTCATACGTCCCTTGCAGTGCTCGTTTACTTTCCACGGGCGTTGTATCCCGGAGCATTTTTTCTTCGATGTTGAGTATTTTTCGGCAGTCCTTCTTTAACGCTGATGGCTTGATTCAGTTCACTCCACAGTATGCTCGATTANCCAAACNAGAGTTTTTGAAGATNTCTCCGTTATTGCTATTCTGCGTTTCTCTCTCGCCAAACAGCGTGAGATCTTGACATCTTCAAGTTATCGGATTATCGTGTGTCCAAACCACTGTTCGCATTACAAGTGCTTGTGCCAACGGAAGGATGAAACCGAAAATTATGATATAATATAGTTAATGCTGCACAAAATCTGGTAATGCTTTCATACAGCTGCGAGATTTCGCACAACAGGCATGAAAAAGAAAAAATGCGCTTGTGAAAATTTTTTGCCATCCTCCAACTGCAGTGTGTTGGTTCGCTGGCTTTGCCCAGAATTTTATTCAGTTGATGTGGGATAGAACGCTCAGTCTAATTTCTAACAGAAAGTTGACATTAAGAGGTGGCAAGAATTGTGCTGAACGTTCTTTTTATGTTTAGGTTGCTGAATTGCTGAGACGCCTTCGAGCTGAATCCCTGCAAGTGATTCTGGAAGCAGAAAAGCTCGCAAATACTCAGCATTTGAATGTGAGTCTGCCGGGCGATTTAATAACTTTCTGAAAAGTCATGCGTTTACCATAACGATGCATAAGTATCGTACCTTTCTCTGTCTGTTTAGTTACTAATGACCTACTGGCAGTGATTACTGCTCGTTCAGCATTCAAAACAGGTTCTTTTTCTTGCAAAACCTTATGTTTTCATCAGCTGAATGTCAAGTAATATTATGATATGCGTATCAGGGCGTGTTTCTTAGTTTTTCTAAGTCGCTACTGATGTTTAACTAGTACATATTTATTTCATTCAAGAGCCATGTTATATTTTTAAACGTGAATTTTTCATGATGTGAATGAAGTAATGTCAAAAAACAATTCTCAAACCTCCGTTCAAGACCTGCGCGTAGCATAATACCATTTACATAAATAACGTTTCGTACCCGAAAGGCGTATCATTGTTTATCGCGTGCTGGACATAGCTTGAGCAACGGCCGATTATTCGGCAGAAAGATTCATGATGTCTTAAATATGTGCTTCTTGCCGATGGATGTTTGTTACGACTGTTCGACCGAGCATGGTCAAGACGTTCTGCAAGCGTCCTTCAATTGCGACAGCGGACGCAAGTTTAAATGTTGAAAAAAAACGGCTTTCGCCCGTTGAGCTTTTCTGCGCTTTTTTTCAGAACGAAAAACGAATACTGAAAGAACAAATCCAGGCAGATATTGACGAAAAGATCCATCTGCTCGAGGAGGACCGTAACAACGTCGACCTTTCCACGAAACTCTGGACGGACGCGGCGCTCGGCGGCGGTGCGAGCGACTCCCACGCGAAAGCGGGCAAGAAGCACAAGCGCAAAGATGAGAGCGAGCACAATTTCGGTTGCGGACCTATCAGGAGGAAAAAGAAACCGGTCACCGTGACTGATATCCTTTGCTGCTGCTTTGAGTTGCATCCCGTGCTTGTTTCCTTTAGTTTCTTTCTGGCTAGAATTTTCGTCCCTGAGGGGAATGTCATAAATTGTCGTCTTTTTCCGTTTGCGCTCTTACAGCGAGAAGTTGCAGTCGCCACCGTAAGCAGCAGACCACGATCGGGGTAATTCTAGAAGCTCAAGTCAGACAACTCTTCTGTCCTAAAATTTTGCATGCAGCAACGACTTTATGACTCGCCCCGAGGTCACAACCGCTACTGTGCCGCTGTTCCAATGCTGCCAGGCTTGAATTCCAAATTATATAAGGAGACATGCTGATGTTCAGATACCACGTATCAGTGTTAGGAGCGAAGGGACGAATTTTATGATGGAGTAGGTCCGGGATCTGATCTGAGGTTGCTGCCTGGGTCATGGATGATTATGTGACGTCAGTGGTAGCCATTCAATCGTGAAAATTGAATGTTCTGTGAACTTATAGCAGATATTTTCATATTTTGTCAATGACACTGCATTCACAAATTGCATGATTCTCTATGAATCAAACTTGCTTAAAAAATGTAATTCGTGTAAGTATGCTTCGTACCGGTTTTCAAGCGATGCAGGTCATTTATGAACCAAAAAACGTTTTCGGCATAACCGCTCCTTTGTATCTGGGCGCCATGTTCTCATGCGAATAAATAATCTGCATTTAGCGCTACATAGCATTTTTCAGTTTTACTTTACCCACGCCCATCCCGAGCTTACTTGCTACAAACAGACTGTTCATTAATTTGTTACGTGTAGATGTTTTGTATCAGAACATCAGTGGAAGACGGAGCGACGCGTGTGAGATATGACGATATATTACAACGTTGAGATGAAAATAAGCTTGCCTTGTTGGCAAGGTCAGACACTCCGTAAAATTTTGAAGATAATGAGCTCCATAACGAAAAACTAAAAATGCAGAAAAATTGTATGGGTACCTTGTGTCTCCATCAGTCCCGTTGCCACGGGGGGGCTTTGGTGGACTTAGCCCCCCAAACTGAAACATGAAACACTATAAATCGGGAGAGTTTTGTCAATTTTTGGAATGTCAAGCCCCCCGTACAAACGTAAAGCCCCCCACAGAAACGCAAAGACCCCTTATTGAAAACTTTCTGGCGACGGTTCTGGTCTCCAGTATCCCTAGAAAAATAGTGTGGGTCCGTACCCCGGACACCTTTGTTCCGCCGCACATATCTAATAGAATTCAAACCAAAATTGCTGTTGTGAGCGGTTTCGTTGACATCGGTTTTCACATGCGATTATGCTTCTCATTTTCTCGTGTTGGCATTATTTTTGCTATATTTTTCGGTTTTGCCTGTTTGTGAGTTTTATTCTCCTTTG
>JGI24158J21664_10010313_pt1 | contig 12470 bp, 8 predicted proteins | sample Ectturendosymbi3_FD_21664 | JGI IMG/M metagenome (IMG submission 21664) | reverse complement strand
GGAAAAAGTGTTTTAAGAGACACATAAGCTTCATCTTTTGGTTCATGATTTAGTATTGATAGTGCAACATTCTTTGCGTCTGTATGTGATACCATCACTAACAATGATATGATCGTGTATCGCGTTTGTTTGGAGTTTACTAATAGATGATTTTTAAGAAAAATTTTTGGAGCCAATTCAGTGCTTTTCCTGGATATGAACTCATCCATCTTCTCTTCAGAACCCTGCTCAGGTATCTCGAGATAAATCAGACTCAGCCAGTTTTCAACAAAGTTGTTAAAAGACTTAAAACACTTATCAACTTGAATCTACAGTACCTGATCTTTGCGACCAGTCCTATCGAAATATGCATGAGTTTTTTTTTTAATTTTTGAGTAAGGAGGGTATTGACCATGATGGCGATGGTGCCTTCATGTGCGACAACAAAGGATGAGGTTCCGCAGGTGTCAGTGGATATATAGGCGAACCGCAGTTTGTCAGGTTACCCGTGACATTCCTGCAAAGCCAACTTTGACACGTAGATCGAAGCGCAAGGTTTGTGATTGCGATTCACAAGGAGATTTGCTTAGGAAAGAAGCTGCTTCGATGCGCCTAACTCAAGGGCGGCCCTTGCTTTTGATTTAAACCTGTCAAAACTCCAAAACATTGCTTTATGCCGCGATGATGTATTTGCTCAAGCGGGCGCCTGACTGACTTTTGTAAAGGACGTTTTTGAAGCATGCAGGGCTTTTTAATTGGCATCACACCGATGCATGCTTCGCTGACAAGTTTAAACGCACTTTTCAATTCCAAAGTTTTCACTCGTGGTTTTCAAAAATTAGGAAAACGTCTCGCGTTTACGAAACGAAGCATGTCTTTTTCAAATGATATGCCTTTGTTGCCTTCGGTGTTTGAAGAAGATTGACCTCTCGCTAGATTGTTGGAGAGCGATTTTGCGCAAGCTCGTGGCGAAAGGCCAAGGCTCAAAATGCCGCCTGTTCAATGACAAAGACTTTAGTGAAGCTTCAGCTGACAAGGCGCAAGTATCGGATAGTGACGAGGAGTAGCCTATGTATCAACTGCCAATGGTGTAGCGAGGCTAAGTGCCGTCCGAGGCCGACAATAAGAGTGTCGCCCTTTCAACCCCTAACTTTGCTCACAAGAATTTAAAATAAAAGTAGATCATGTTTCGTGCTTATTTCAAGATGATGTATAGGGATTTTAATAAAGCATCTTGAAGATCACAATCAAACACTCACAAACTGAAAGAGGTCTTTTTTTTCATTGTCAATTATGAGTCTTGCTTTTTCTGCTTGTCGCCATCTTCCTCATCATTACTTTTCCTACTTTTTCTGCTTTCTTTACATATGCATATATGGACCAGCATGTTTCGTCAAATTTTCTTCCCCGTAGTTTGTACAGTCTGCGGTTAAGACAATCACTTCGCTTTAATCGTTTACTCATTCCAAAAGATCAAAGAAGGAAGTTAAGAGATGCAATGGCGGCATACCTCCTTCACAGATGTAAACATTTATGCATGTCAATATTTCGTGTAGTATCCCTGCCTTTGACTAAAAAGAGCATATAAACTGCATGTAGCAGGCTATAATAATGAATTTATCTCAGTGATGTAAAGAACGTTTCAGTGTTCACTTCACGTTTCAGCAGTGGTTTAATTCTCTTATAATATACAAAAGGCTTTAAACGTTAAGTGTGTCGGCACTTGTTTGGGGCTCTCCGAAACTACGAGACCCATTTTTATAAAATATGTCAGAGGCTTAAACCCGGCTCCGACTGAGAAGCGCAGGTTTGCGGCCTTCAACGTGTCCTGCAAACTTGGTTTAGCTGCTGGGCGTCTTGTAATTATGCGCGCATGGTGATATTCCTTGCCTTCGTTCGTTACCAACAGACGTATATTTCGTAAACTGTATTACCAAACCCTGTTAGGTGGGACTTAGTCCTTTTTAATGTTCGGCAGTGATTGCAACATCTTACGTTGGAGGGTATGACTGCGTTGAACAACTTTATCTAGTACAGCCATTGCCAAGTTGTGCAACTGTTTCTATTAACGCCCCTTTTAATACAATCCTTCACCACAATCGTACCTAAACATATCGTTTGCCCTTGCGTTTAGTGCCAGACTAAGGTTCATATCTCAAATTCATCAAAATGAGAGCAACACGTTTCGTACAGTAAGCTTTCCTTGTTGAAATTACTTTATCTATGACTGGAAATGTTAAGTACACCGTTGAACAACGGAGGCTTCTACGAAGCAAACATTACCTATCGGCTGGCTCTGATTCACTTTATTTGCAGTTGAAACCTACATCTGAGCTCTAAGTTACACACGCAAGCACACCAACTGCGCTCTCTCGCTTCAAGCACGTAAATTTCCGTCACCATTACGTCATACAGAAAAACAGCCATTGTATTGAAACTGAGCAACAATACCTTGCAGATTTCTTCTCTTCAACCGCCAAAATTTCCTTTTGATAAGCCAACCTAACCACTAGACTGCAGCTTGTGGCACTTATTGAAAATATCCCACTTAAACGTAGCATGAGACGTGCCTAGAAATGCTTGTCGCCAATGCTTAGGTGTCAGGTGATGTAAAGATGTGCCGTTGGGGCGTTGCTAAGGATCGAACGATAGGAGAAAACGGATTAAGATAAAGCCTTGACTATTTACTGTTATTTAACGCAGGGTCTTTTTAGGAGATTTTGTGTGGGGGGCAACATAAACCTCGAACTACGGAAGCAGGATGTTTGCTAGTCTGCGATCAAATGTCATCTGTTTCCTTTGTTCAAAGGACTTTTGACTGGGATGGGGAAATGGTTTTGTCTACAGAGGAAGATGTAGGGACTGGTCACATCTGGTCCCTAAGTAAGTGTGTTAAAAAATTCTGGCATCAAGACAAAAATTGGGGAAATTTAGCACACTGGATTTGACCCAGACTTTGAGTAAACATTTCATTAATTTGCTTACTCCGCAGCCACGTTGCCGCTTTTCATGTTTTTTTTCAGGCTAGCCTAGGCTTCTGAAAACAAGAACTGAAAAGAGTTAGAACTTGTGAAACTTTGAAAAGTTTTTTTAAAGATGATAGATAATAGTGAGAACTTTTGCACTCTTTAAAAATTACTTTATAATAAACATTGTGCAGTGCCCCGAAAGTGCTGCCTGGGACCCAGAGACCCCAGGCCCCGTTTGCACGCCACTGCCCACCGCGGGTGATGATTCATCAGATGAGGACTTTCCAGGTTCAAAGTCGAGGAGGCGGCGATGCTCTCCCAAGCACTCTGTAATTATGCAAGCTGCGCGAGTGCCACCGCTAGTTCGAGAACGTCTGACGCAGAAACGTTACTGCCGGTTACGCTGGGCACCGCAGCGGAAGTGGCGAGTGCTGTTGATGACACGTCATCCATAGATGACGCAATGTAAACTTCTTGTACGCATTCATGTGCAACATCATCTTCCGGTCCAGTTCCGAGTGTAACATCTGTTGTCGCTGAAAGAAGCGTAAAATGCAAGAATGGATGTATGTGGAGTGCGAATCCCATTGGTCGTCAAGTTGCCCGCAGATCAAATCAAAACATCGTCAGAGGAAAACCTGGGCTTACTTTGCCGGTAACTTCAGTGCGTCACCTGACAATTTTTGCATACTTTTGATTAGCGAAGGATTTATAGAGAAAATGTGCAGCACTCTAACAATATGCTGCCCTTTTGCGGGACGATGTTAAAGCTAAGCACAAAGCAACTTTCCAAAACACAGACGTTCTTGTAATGCAAGGTTTGAGAGGTGTTTTGCTTCTGCAAGGAGTGGAACATGCAATCATGTGACTTTATCAGACGTTTTCGATACAGAGCTAGGTGCACATGCGCACAGAGCAGCGATGTCTGAAAGAAGGTTTTGCTTTTTGTTGCGATATCTGCGTTTTGACAATGAAGAAGCGAGGGCAGTGCGAGAAGCTGTGGACAAATTTGCCTCAGGCCCGGAAATTTGGGGCCCTTTCACAAAAATTATCGAGATGTATACCCCGGCGAGCACATAACGTTGGAGGAACAACTTCGTTGTTTCAGAGGCAGGTGTGGCTTTAGAATGTACATCCCAATGAAACCTGCCAAGTACGGCATGAAGATAATTATGGCTTGCGATTCTCAGTCATACTTCATGCTAAATGCCATTCCCTACTTGGGTAAAAACAGAAAAAGTGTCGCAAATGTTGGTGATTTCCTCCAGCACGCAGGTGATTGTTATGCTGCATCTGCTGCTGTGGAGGAAAAACCTTTGTCGCAATATATGACCGAAAAATTGGTCAAAAGATACAGCGGCAGCGGGAGGAATGTCATTGTAGACAAGTGTTTCACTTCGGTACACCTGGTGAAAAGTTTGGGAGTAGGGTTGCGGAGTCGGAGGTTTTTGGGTGGAGTCGGATTCCTAACAACACTGGGAGTCGGAGTCGGATTTTTTGTCCGACTCCGGATGTCCAATCGGATCATTTTTAAATCACACTTTTAAATTGGCAATTCCTGTTGAAATGGTACCATTTCCTTACAAACTTCTGTCGAAACAGAGATTTCTTGCTGTGCACTACGATTTCCATTGATTTTAACAGCCAAATTTCATTCCTTTTATGTGAAGGAGACGGAGAAAGAAATTTTAGAAAGGCCGGAGTCGGAGTCTGATATTTTACCTCCGACTCCGCAACCCTTTTTGCGAGAAAACTACAGCTGGACGTATGTTAGAACTCAGGCGCGCAACCAGGGAGGGGAATTTGGGGGATTTACCCCACCCCGAAAATTTCAAAACATTGCATAGCAATTTCGACACTTGCAAAAAACTTTCAAAGTATAAACAGTGAAATTTCTTTCCTCATCTTTTTTAAAACCTTTTAACGCCCGCGCCGGCGTAATGGCCGGTAATTTTTTTGGCCATAACTCGGCAGCTGCTAGAGCTAGAGAGGTGTTCAAGCCATCTACAGATTCGGCAAGTCTTCTAGTTTCGACTGCAAAAAATATTTCGTTTTTATGTTTGGGTTTCTTTTTGGGGACGTCACAAGAAAGGGTATTTTTGCGTTTTTATGGTCAACTTTACCCGGCCTTGGGCGTCAATCCAATGATCCAATTTTTTGGCTCAAGGTTTTTCGGAAACTAGACTATCATCCGACTCTTGATTGGCTTTCTAGCATATCTGGAGCGAAAATTATGGCCAAAAAAACAAAAATTGGTAAAAAATTTCTACCCCTACAACCGCCAACTTGGGGTGCTTAACACCCATAATATACATGGCCTGAACTCGCCGCCAGAACATGCTAGAGAGCTGTTCAAGCCCTCTAAAGGCACGTGAAGTCTTGCAGTTTAGCCTGAAAAAAATCTTTAAGCTTCAGATGTCGTTTTTTGTTGATGTTTACAGAATGAGAGGATGTTTATGCATATTTGTTTACATTTGGATGACGTCATCATCCCCTGGGAGTCGACCAATCGAACCGATTTCCTGGCTCAAAGTTTTTTTGGATTCTAGGCTACAATACGAGTCTTTAGAGGGTTTGATGGACTTTTTAGCGTTTCTGGTTCAAAAGCTGTGGCATAAGAATCAGAAATTCATTAGGGAAATCCCCACTGATCCTGTAGGGAATTCTTGAAAATATCGGGGTATTTTGGCCATAACTTTGACACCAGAAGCACTAGGAAGTCGATCAAGGTCTCTAAAGACTCATATTACCTCCTAGAATCCAAACAAACCTTCAGCCACTAAATTGGCTCATTGCTTTGGCGATGACATCATAAAAGAAAAACCAAAAAAAGCAAAATATACCCCAACCCTGACGACATCCATCAAAAACCTCAAACCCAAACCTTAAAGTTATTTTTTCAGTCTAACTCGCAAGACTACACGACTCTTCCGAGGGTTTGAATAGCTCTCTAGCATAAGCTACTGGCGAGTCATGATGGCAGAGCTAGCCGCTAATGGGCGACTCACGGTTTTCCGTCATTTTTTTGATATTTGTGAAAAATGGGGTTTCTGAGCCATAATTTTGGTTCCAGATATTCTAGAAGGTCAATCAAGGGTTCTAAAGGCGTGGATGATCGCCTACTTTCCAACAAAGTTTGAGCCAAAGTATGGCTCATGGGATTGGCGCCCAGGGCCAGGTAAATTGTTCAAAGATGTAAAAACATGCCCTCATTGTGACGTCACCAACAGAAAACCCCAAACCCAATTCAAATTAGTTTTTTTTAAATAGAAACTAAAAGGCATGCCGAATCCGTAGATGGTTTGAACACCTCGCTAGCTCTAGTGCCTGTCGATTTATGGCCAAAAAAGTGCTGGGGCGTTGCGGGCGTTAGGGTTAAGAAAGGTCCTATTAAAATGTATCTTTGTCTTACGGATTAATTATCTCCTTACAAGATTTATTTTGAGACAGGCCACCTGATCGAAAATTTCGCAAATGATTGGCGGCTAACCACAAATGCGCTAGAAATGTCAAAATCTGGGAGATCGTTCAGAATGTTGGTATTTCTAAGGCATTTTTTATCCTTTCGTTCGTGTACAGTACCACTCTAAAAATTTTCAGAAATGCAGTGTGTGCACTCTTTTATTCTGTTTCTTACCTATTCTCTGAAGTAGAGAGTTTGCATGTACTCTCGAAACGTCAACAATAAATACTGCGTTGTTACACACCAGTGTAGCAAAGTTTGCAGCCAGCAGACTATGCCTGGTGACGGAAACAGCATACTACAGTATGTTCACATTGTGTTAGTTTCATATTTGCCTAGGGTTGCTGCAGGCTACCGTTTAGGAATTTTTGCATTTTATATTCAGTGCTTAATCCTTGTTAGGGTTTCACATTCAAGCTCTAATGTTGCAAGGGAAATTCGAATTTCACAAGAGNCTCAAAGTTATTAGGTGTTGCTTAGGTAGTCCTGGCAAAAGTGGNGAAGCCCACCCACATCCGGGGCCGAGACTGGCTCAACCATTCGTAATAAAGTTAAAGTTGCATTCCTGCTGCATTCCTTTCGAGTGTTTCGGTTTGCAGAAGAAGTCTTGTATCTACGATTTGAAAAAATAGCATCAGTGATTAAATATATCCTATTCATACCAGTTTCTTGTATCTGAAAACTTCAGCACTTGCAATGTCGTCTGCAGAAATTATCTCACAATAAATATATTCAACTGAGGTATCAAAAATCTAGATAAGGGATTTGATGAATCTGCTAAAACAAAACGAAAAGTAAAGCAGGTTCACTAGTAGCCTATATATCTGCCACACTGAAGCCACGATTGCACTAGTTGTGTACGGAATCAGGTCTGCATCTTGATAGAAACTGAAAAGTTCTCATATCCGGAAATGTTGCGAAGAGAACTTTATCTTTGACCGTTTGGCAAAAAGGTTTTACCACGGTTGAATACGAAGAATGACGCAATCGAATGAAAGGTTCGTGAAAATTGCCCCTCCCGAAATGAAGATCTGTTTGCGCCCCTAATAGCAAGTATAGTAGTTAGAATTGTTTGAACGAATCCTTTTCAAGACAGTTTAAAGATTTGGAAAATAGTTTTCAGTTTGATGAAAATTTGAAAGAGAAATCAAACTTATTTGTGATATTTCCAGAGATAAACAACGTATCTGAATATTTTGCAAACAATTTCGGGACGTTCCACTTTGTTGAAAAAGTTACCAAACAATAATGAATTGTCATCAAAACCTGTGAAAGTCTGCAGTTGTTTCATGCATTACTTTCAAATGCTTTCCTTATGTTATACTGTATTTCAGGAAAGTTTAAAAAAATTACATATTATTGAATGGCAAAAGTGTCTGGCAAGCAGACTTGGACAACTAGAATTTGTTTAGCTTATCTAAATTAGATTATAAATAAAATTAGAGCCAAATCAGATGTCACAAATTAGATTAGAATTAAAATTAGAAGATTTGCGAAAACCATAGGTTGAACTAAAATTCGAATTCGAATTACTTTTGCTCAAATCAAAGCAACTTTAATCCAAGTTCAATTCATGCCCAAATGTCGATTCATTCTCATAAGCATGAGAATAGTTAAGATTCGTTCGCCAAGACTGGCACGTTTCGCACGGTACCATTCTCCTGCAAGGCTAATGCANCATGGAGGTTACGCCACATATCACGTTGAAGTCGTGACACCCANAGCGGAATGAACCTGGTCGAGTTGAATCTCTGTTGTTGTTATGCCGAAGGTCGTTGNTTCGACTCTCTCTTTAATTGGCTCAGGGCGANGCAGCATTGTGGTTGCAACACTAAAAATTGGATCCGACGGAACCGATGTCGCTGTCATACCCAGGAGTTCTCGAGCAGAAGCATTCAGACAAGGGAAACGATATACATTTTCCAAAACCCTAAAAGAGGGGTGTGCAACCCATGGCCCGCGGATCAAAAGTGGCCCGGGAGCTGATGTGTTTTGGTCCGTGGAATGGGCCAGATTTTCAAGAAAGCATTACGGTTTTTGAAAGGTATTTCCAAGGACGGATTAAGGGTACCGTAGGCCTAAGGCTGAACAGATATTTCGTCATATTTGATAAATTTTAGGAGATAAATCAATGGTTACTTGCAATAAAAACAATAATCTAACAAAAATTGAGGGCCGAATTATTTCAGGGACAAAGGCTATAGCTTAGCATCCAAATGGTTAATCCGGCATTGGGTATTGCCAATCTCTAAAAGTGCGTTGTCTAACACGCAAAGCTTGAAACATGCAGCTGTGGGCCGTGGATCAATCTGGTTATGTGCATTTGACCTGGCAGTTTTGTATGGTTGCAAAATGCACACCCCACCTAAAACATCTCAGCTGACGGACTGTCATAAATAGCAGTACCTAATGACTATTGTGACTTCTGCTTGTCAGTGGTTAGGCCAGGGGTGGCCAAAAGACTGCCCTCAGGCCGCATCTAGCCCGCCAATATCTTGCACATTTTTCAAGCACCGCGTTTCCGACTGCAGACAGTAGTGCAACAGCATTGGCTGCTGCCAGTCTCTTGTTGACTCGTCTGCCGCAGCAGCGCTTTTCTGCATGCAGCACTATGAAAGGGTGAACAAAATGGAGCGATTTTGTTGTTATTGTTGTACTACAATACATTTTGACAACCTATTTTGCATAGATCACGTAAATCGCATTGTATGCGGCCCTCCAGTGGCCAGGCAGCCACGCATTCGGCCCTCAGGTCAAAACGTTTGGCCACCCCAAGGCAAGGCAATGTGACATAATAACAATCATTGATAAAGCCATATAGTTTGTGCGGCAGTTGTGAGTATGAAAAGAAATTGATCGAGTTTTTGCTGTTTTCGCTTTTCTGTGCTGGGATGGCGGCATGGCACTTGTGATCATTTTGTTGTACTTTCATTACACGAGGGTGCATTCTCGTTTCATTTGAAAATGTCATTGGACAAATTAGCATTTTTGGCAAAACCGGAATTAGATTAGAACTAAAATTAGAGCACTGAAGCTATAAGCAAATTAGATTAGAATTACCGTCATTTCGCTCCAATTCCTGGAATTAGAGAACTAGAATTATTTACAGTAGTTGTCCAAGTCTGCTGGCAAGAGGTCTTTGATTTGGAACGTTAAAAAAAGTTTTATAATACTCAGTCAGTTTGTTTTTAAAACGCAGTTGCTGTAAATTCAAAAAGCTTCAAAAATTCTGTCAAGGTGTTGACCGTTGCGTCGTTCTTCAAACTGACGCCCACTTATTGCTTTGGCAGCGAATTTAGTATCAGTTTGCCGTGTCCATGTCTTGGTTTGCTTTTTCTATGTGCTTGTTTGATTGAATAGTCATTTCACCACGCGGTTCTCCATTTCGCCAGTAACTCAATATTCAAGTGATTATTCAGTGCTCATGCAATGGTGCATTTGGCAGCAGCTTTACTGCGTGTTTGCCTTCCAGCAATGCAGCATTCAGTACGAAAGTAGTCGCGTGGCTCACAGCAGCGCTAAGCAGATGTGGAATCCCGCAGACCGCTCGTGACACTCGCAGGGATTGTGCAATGAACACAATCGAACCGTCATTATTTTCCGAAAACAAAGACGACTAAAAGAAACTTTTTGATGCTCCCTGTGGGGCGTCACGAGCGTTGTACGGCCCCAAATCTACTTTCTCTGGGATCTGAGCCACGCTGCTACTTCCTTCGTGCATGCTACGTTGGTGGAAGGGAAACGGCAAAACCGTTGCTGAATTTTTTTATTGCTTGAACATTGCGTCATAGCCTCCTTGCTCTTAGCTGTGTTTTTTGTTCCGTTATTGGCGCCGGATAGTTTTTCAGTTTTAGTGAAAGCAATTTTTGAGAAGGACGTACTATCTGGTTTAAACTTGTGTTTGGATTTATTCATTCGGTTTTAAGTTTGTTTGCTTTTCCCTTGGAAACCTTCAGCATTTTCACCCTTAACCAATTGCTTGCAGATTTCAAGACTGTGGATGCTCAGACTTACCTGAAATCGATTTCCTATTAAAAATATGCTGATTCGACTGTGTTACATTGATGGATACTAATTACTTGAACACAGATATGTGCAAGTGTGTATCACCACAGAGTAATGAAAGCAGAACCTATTCGGCTGATTCCTCAAAAGCTTGCTGTAAACATAGAGTTTGTAGTCGCATGTTGTGAAAACAAAACTTTTTTTCAGTTTGTTTATGTGAATTTCTTTCAGGAAATTGGTGTTGATTGCATATATTAATGCAACCTTCCTTGTGAATAAACTTTGTTTATTGAGTGAGCATGGTCAGCAAATACGAAAAACATCTTGCCATAAAAAAAGTTGTATTTCGACGTACCAAGAAGTAGTTGCGGCTCTCAGATCCCCGACCTGATGGAAGTATCACGCGTGTTGGCGTGTTTGCAGATCGCGACTTCTGCGAATGACTGCAGTCGTACCTGATCACTTTAGAAATCTCAACCAGTCTCAGCTCACGAAATAGCAAGAACTTCTGTTTGGTGAAAGCTCTCAACAACAGCTCCAGCTAAACGTAAAGTGCCGTGCTGTCCATACATACTTTGCAGAGCAAAGGCGATCTAATCAAGTAACTGCACCGAAAACGAAAGCCAAGAAACAGAAACGATCAATAGGTAGGCTAATGCATTCGCTGTCAAAGCAGAAGATGAATGCAACTTCAAGAACGACGCAACGGCCAACANCTTGGTGAACTTTTTCAANCGTTTTGAATTCACAGCATGTGCGNTTCAAAACCAAACTGGGTCAAGTGGTACAGTTGGTTGAGCGCGTGTCATCTGCAAACCAGGTTGCAACCTTTCGGTTGGGGTTGCGTTGAATGTGCGATTCCTCACAAACAGGTGGTGCGCGAAGAATAACACCATATATATGTGGCGAGAACAAGCAATAATAAAGTGATCGTGGCGTGTAATCTCTGCTGATACTAATACTAACATGTGAATGATTGCGTAACGACTAACGTGCACGAAGAGTGATGGCGCACGCGTGATTGTTGCATTCTGCCGCAGGATGAAGGTTTGTGTACCTGCCGCTCGGGCTTTCCGATCGCAACACCAGTTTCGACGACCGAGGGACCGATGCGCAGGATGAACCTGTTGTTAGAAAAAAAGTTATTCGAGACACAGTACATGGTAACGCACAGAACAAGTCATCTTCCATATTGAGCCTGTTTCTAGATTTTATTTTCTTGGCATCATGAGCACCTGCTTTCGAGNGTCATCTTGCAAAACCTACTCAATTTCAATAATACAAGGCCATGGCTCATCAAACATTTTGCCGNGGCCCACTAGTCGGCCATGGCACATAGGTTGAGAAACCCTGTCTTAAACAAGAGAGAAACATTTTTCTACTGAAACGTTAATAGCAAAATATCAATTTTTAAAATCCAGGGAAAAGGNTCCTCCGCGCCCCGTTCCGACACCCATAGGTACGAGGNAAACACTTCACGCGTGGTGTTGCCAATGTCTTGCTAACAGGGAAGGATTCAATGCGAAAACAACGGCGTGGCNCACGGCTGAGTTGGGCNTCCGCATACCACANGCGTTACTCCAAACAGGGTACAAAGCGAGTGGAATGTAATGTTCATTCTTTTACTTTTCAAAAACAAAAATATTTTTCCAACATTTTTCCCATCAATTAACGTTCAATTTTCCTTAAGCCGTCACGAATTGCAATATAAAGCATGGAAAGCACTTCCATGTCTAAGATAGCAAGAAACTTGAAAGTTCCGAAATTCTAAAATAGCAAGAAACTTTAACGTTCCGAAACAACAAACTGGAACGTTCCGAAATTGTTCGCAAAATATTCAGATTCATTTTTTATCTCTGGAACGATGCAATCATCGTGAACGACGGCTTTCAAGTGCTGAGCGCTTGGCCAGTAACCAAAATAAGTTTGATTTCTCTTTCTAACATTCATTAAATTAAATACTATTTTCCAAGTTTTCAAATTATTTTGAGCAAGATTCGATCCAACTCCCACGTGCCACATGAATGGACCCATATAAAATGATAAATGTCCTT
>JGI24158J21664_10010311_pt1 | contig 12470 bp, 9 predicted proteins | sample Ectturendosymbi3_FD_21664 | JGI IMG/M metagenome (IMG submission 21664) | reverse complement strand
TGAGCGGTAATATATTTGCGAAAACGAAGCCACAATCGATTATTAGCACGGATCTGCAATAAGTAAGAAATAGGCCTACTTGTCGCCACAGCTTACGACCACGGTTGGTTAGTTGATCTAGCCCAGTGGTTCCCAAAGTATGAATCAAAACCCAAAGAAGGGTCAAAAAATGGGTCGCGCAGAGGCGATCCAAACCGGAGTTGTAGATTTTAAACGTTATCACTGCCTGCTGTGTCTGCCTGTAGCGTAGGCGCTTGAGAAAAAGGTAGATTGCTAACATTAGAAACGAACTCAGAACTTGCTGCCAAAAATCATCCACAAAATCATTATTTTTTCATACGTTGTTTGAGGCTTGGGTCACGAGGTGTTCAATAACTCAGAGTTGGGTCATGCTGAAAAAAGTTTGGGAACTAAGCGGTTGAAAGTCTTTCTGTAAATCCATTAGTGTTCAAAATAACAAAATCCAATCGACTAGAAAATAATTCAACTTAGTTTCATTTCGGTCACATGCCCTTTATCGAGAAAACAGATTGCAAGCTATCTGTAAGTAAATGACAGTGTCAACACTTACAAAATAAAGAGCATCTTTCTACTTTCGTTACGTTTTTCTGCTAACTAGTCGCGTTGCAGCTCAATGCTTTGGAATTTACTGTAGGATAGGGTGGTAATTAACAGCAGATGAAAGTTGAAACACTTTCAGACTATGCACAGGTTGGACTCCGATTACTTGACAAAATTGTTTTTTTTTACTCGCCGACAAGGCAAAGGAAGATCGTTGATGAAACCGTTAAGACTCCACATATTTGTGACTGAACCGTCGAAGTAGGTCTCCATGCCATCTCAACTAAATACAGTATCTAGTTTCTTGGCAGAAATTGAATTTTCCATTTTTATAATGTTCATGCCAGCGCGTCATTGCTTCCGATTTTACACATTTCTTTCTAAAGTTTGTGTTATTTTCAAGCTTGGTAAAACGATCATCATTGAAAGCTTTGATTTGCGAAATGTGCAGCAGACTTTGGTGCCGTCAGACTAATTTTTGCCTTTAAAAGTCGTTTATTGGTAAGCGTAACTATAAGGCGAAGTTTGAACCGTCGCATGAACTTCTTGTACTTGATTTGCAACCCCACTTATAATGCGCAATAAACATTTTCAATATATTGAAAAAATAATAAAAAGATCCATTCAGAGAAACTCCACATAAGCAGTCACGTCACTATGGTAACCACCATCCCTCCTGTTCAAAATTTTCTGATGTAGCTCACGACATTCCCAATTTTTGTTAGCACGACAAATGGGTTAAACCACTTTGAGTTTTGAAATAACGCGATACTGATGGTGTATAAAATCACCATTTCTCTTGGGTATGTGAAAGACATCCCTTCACCAGCTGCCAAAATTTTGAAAAAATAAAGGAGCAATTCTCCCACAAAGGTCCCACGTTATGAACCCCTGATGGCAAACTTTGCTTTGCGTGCGTTAAATTACTAGATCCCTTTCTTTGGAAAAACTTTTATCATCAAACCATTAAAAGTTTAATCTTTTGCCACCATCGCTAAAATTTCCTTCGTCCTTCGATTTCCTCGACACTGCGCATTTTCCGAAGGTGATCTCTAGGGGGCATCCAGATGGGGGTGATTTCTCCCTAAAACATAACAAAATAACTTTATTCACCATAATACTATTGTACAATTCAGAAAACAACGTTCGCGATACAAGGCCATTTTGTTGTCGATTGTTTTATCACAGCAGTGTTGTGAAGTATACTCCACCTGTCTCACATTAGTGAATGCGCCTTCTTTCGTTTGAGCGAGTTCTTTTATCCACTGCTAGCCTGCCTAGATGTCGGGGCAGGTGGTGAGCAGTCATTCGGTTGTCTCATCGTCATCGGTTGCTTCATTGTCTCACCGGTTGCTTCATTCGAACCGTCAGGCCGTGGGGAGGTCGATGGATTGGACATTGGAGGACAACATGGTCGACGGTCTGTTTATCTGCGCCACACTCACAGATCGCAGAGGAGGACATACCCCATTTGTACAGGCAGGAGCGGAAACGTCCGACAACGGTGCGGAGGCGGTTAAGCCGGACCCAAGCTGTTCTTGGGAGGGTGATTCCAGGGGGGTTGGGTACCGGTGTCTGGAAATAAAGTGCGGAGTCTTGTGGGGTTGTCCGCCCACTGCGCCGCACGTATGTTGTTGTTGTTGTCAGAAACACTGATGAGTTGTTGTGCGGCGGGTACAAATGGGTGTCTCGATTTGAGGCGCCGTGCAGCTCCACCAGATGGACGGGTGAGCGCTGAGTGGAGCAGGTGTCCAGACTCCATGGCACGGCGTCCTAGAGATAGTGTGGCTCCATTGCGACGAAGCTCAGCAGGTTGGATTCTTGCGAGGATTGGAAGATTGTCGGCTGGTATAGGATGCAGGCATCCAGTCACAATTCGCAAGGCGTCGTTGATGGCGGGGTCGATGAGGCGGGTATGAACACTGCGGCACCAGACAGGAGCGCTGTACTCTGCTGTCGAATGGACCAGGGCAAGGGTGGCTGTTCTCAGCGTTGTTGCTCCAGCACCCCAACCGGAACCAGCAAGCCGCCTCAGGAGTGCGACGTGTAATGTTAGCTTCTTGCGAAGTGACTCAAGGTGTCGGCGATACGTGACGGACCTGTCCAACGTTACTCCGAGGTATATGGGCTCGGAGTAGAAGGGTTGGGTTCCGTTGTTGAAGTTGACTTTCAGCTCTCATTTGGCTTCCTTGTTGGTGAGATGGAAGACCGCCGACACCGTTTTCGTGGTGCTGAGCTTTAGCTTCCAAGTCTGTTGATTTTCACCTAGCGTTGCCATATCCTTGCTCAGCGCCTCTTCCACTGCCAGCCAATCTCCATCAGCATGCATGATTGCTAGGTCGTCAGCATATGCATACTTTCTGGAGACGGTGGTTGGCAGGTCGGAGATGTAGATGTTGAACAGAAGGGGCGCCAGGACAGATCCCTGTGGGACGACGTTCTTGAGGCGTCGTAACCTGCTCCTTTGGCCATTTCCGGTGATAAGGCTAAAGCTACGATTGCCAAACATCTCCACGATCATGTGGACCATGTTCCTATCAGGCAGCAATCGCAGCAGCTTGCAGGTGAGGCCGCGGTGCCACACGGTGTCGTCGGCTGCTGTGAGGTCGACAAACACAGCTCCGGCCTCCTTGAATGCGTAACAAGACTTGAATACCAAATATTACTGAAATCGCCCCCTAGCCTTACTGGTTGAACTTTCACTTCGATAATTTTGCAGAGCTGCATAATCGCGTATGCGGAGTTTGCTCCATCGCAGCAGGAAAGTTGCTCGGTGCCCGGGAACCACAGACTGGGACGCACACGGGAGTGAGAGTGATGCTGCATCGCTTATTGCTGCAGGCCAGGGCGTGAAATGGCCTTTGGCCGCGATGCTACGCACACGTGCTCACGTACACAGGCGATGGTGGCAACGCGATGTTGCTTCCACTTGATTTGAGCAAACATTAAATACAGGAACGTGCGACTGAAGTCCAAACACCGCACTTGATGTTCGGCAGGGCGGGCGGGGTTTTAAGGTTTGACTTTGATGAGCGTTCAGGAATTTTGAGAAACCGCAAGTATTTCATCCGAACACCGAGATTATCATAAAGCGAGGCTTTAGTGCAGGGGGTGGCGAACCGTTTCTACGGAGGGTCACATTGAAAATTTTATTGCTACCTGGGGCCGCATATATTACATTTATATGCGCTTTAAAAAGTTTCTAACAAAAACTTTTTACATTAGCCAGCACAAAATGAAGGTAACAAAAGCCACTTCCGGTTGAGTAAAAATGCAGTTTCGAACGAAATGTGTGCAATAAAATCTCGAGAATTCTAATATAATCGATAAAATTACTTTAACACAGACTCGAAATATGTACTGTTGCAACCTCTCCGTTGGCGTTGCGCTGAATGCTCCATTCACCACGAACGGGATGTGCGCGAAGAATAACACTCATATATGTGGCGCGAACAAGCAATAATAGAGTGATCTCGTCGGGTGAACTCTACTGTTGTTTGCTGCCATAGTGCGAAGCTCTGCGCACTTACCGCTCGGGATTTCCGATCGCAACAATAGCCATGTACGTGTGGCTGCCCTGCAGGTCGTGTGCGGCCAGTAGTTCACCCCCCCTGTTTTAGTGTATTTTGGTGTTGGTCGTAAAGTGGGGTTATCCTGTATTCTGAGAGACCATTTCGGTCCCATAAAGCACCTTGAAAAACACTTTGGGTGGCCATAATGTTGGTCATTCTTGCATGAAGGGGTGGAAATGGACCAATAATACCGGGATTTTTACGAGAAACTCAACTACAAGGCAACCTCTGGCAAATGACTTCATCTTAAGGTCAGAACTCAACCTGTGTTGTTACTGTAAAAAAAACTTGTATATTTAACGAAATTGACAAATACCGAGTAACTTTTTCAGCGATGACCTCACAATGGTCATTCACTGAATGTCAAACGTGTTTGGATGAAACTGCAAAACTTACAAACACGGACAAAAATATGGCGGAAAATTTGGAAAAAGAGGGCGCTGGATTCACGAGGCGACTTGTTTTGCTAAGTTTCGTATATTCAGCACAGCAACATATTGACTAACAGAAAATTAAACAGGCTTTTGATGAATAAGAAAGAATGTTTGGCATCTGCCGTTATAAAAATTGGACTACACTTTTTTGTGCAGGTTTTGAATCTTTCTTCGATTACACATTATACACAAAAATCACAACGTTTAAACTTTTGCTAAACTTTTGCAAATCGCTCCCAATAAGAGTTAACAAACAAAACTAAACAGTTTTTGTTGAGGATGGAATAAAATTGACATTTAACATTCACAAACCAAGCCACGAGAACCGGAAGGAAGCCTTGGAAAGTTAACGATAATTAAACGTGTGCTGAACAGGTGGACACTGAAGGTTGACTCATCCACGATGCTCATATCTCGACCAAAACTTTGTAATTAATTTTATAAGTTTTCTCATCTTTCACTCAAAGCATGTAGAGCTTTTTAAGCTCGTTCAAGTCCTTTGCGTTGAATGAAGTTTTACCGCTAGAGGCGCACGCCTCCAGCTTGGCGATTACCCCCCCGACCTCTTGCTTATCTTTTGTGCTCAGGAACATGGCGGCCATGTTGAACCTCTGTGCTTTCGTCAGCTGTGACATCATCTGATACGCACGCTCGACGTCATCGGCCTCGGCGTGAATTCGTGATATCCTAGCGACGATCAGAATCATATGATCCGTGGTTTTGTTGCTCACGAGCGACGGGAGCAAGTCAAGCGGAACCTGGTCCATGACCCTCTTATACGCGGGGAGGTTGTCCTTCGGGGACACAGTGTCCCAAAGGTGGCCAAACTCGTACGGGGTTACTACAGGTTGCAATGGCCCAGAGGGTTCATTTGTGGCCACTGCTGGTCCAACCCGGGCCATTGCCGGGCCTGAGTCTTGCGGTGCACGTGGTTGGTTCTCGGGAACAGCTCCAGCATCCTCCTCATCTTCACTGACCTCCTCGATCAACATCTTCCTCTTCTTCTTGTGAGATTCATCTTTGTTCGAGCGTTGCGCCTGATTGGCTGGGACTCGAGGGCTGGGCTCCAATGACGTTTTTGTTTCGCCGTGACCTTTGCCCTCGGACGGCTCCTTTTCATTTCGCTTCATCACTTCATCTAGACGATCAAAGTCTCGCACGCTTCGTTCCACATCAGCGAGCTCGGACTGAGCCCGCTTATTGGTCGGATCCAGTTGAATGACTTTCCTCAAATCCATCTCAGCCTGTTTGAACATCTTGTTATTCTTCCGCGCCTGCGCCCTCCGGAAGTAAGCTTTCACGTTGGACGGGTCACGCTTGAGCGCCTCGATGCAGTCAAGCTCGGCGGACACGTTCTTCCCCAACTTGAGGAAGCAGAGTGCGCGATTGGTGTAGCCAGCCACCTGTGACGGGTCGATCTGGATGCACTTGCTGTAACGCTCCACTCCCTCTGCGTAATTTCCGGCGCGAACCAGGTCGTTACCTTCATTTTTCACTTTCTCAAAAACCTCCTGTCGGATCTTGTCCTTCTTTTCTTTCATCTTTTCCTCCTCTGACGTCACAACGGCACTGGCTTTGTTCGGTTTTTCTTTCCCGCCATTCTTCGGCGTCGACTTGGCGGCTTCTTGACGCACGTGTAGGGGCTTCCCCGAAGCTGAAACGTTGTTTTTCGAACTTGAACCTTGGTCGAGAGTTCGTCGTTCGTCGGAATGATCCTTCCTGCCGGGAGTTTGATCAACACTGACTTTGTCTTCAGTGTTGGGGGTATCGGTCTTTTGGTGCTCCTCACTTGCAGTGGCGTTTGAAGGTGTTTGGCCCTGGAACGACCCAACTGGCCTCGGCGCCATTTTCACGTCTGGCATTTCCGGCAACTTGTCCTTCCACTTTGGCCCGTAAACGTCCCTAAGATGCTTGGCCACCCGGTTGGAGCCGTCTTGAGCCTGAAATGCACTCAAATCTCTCATCTGCGCAGTCTTAAAGTCAACGTACGCTTTCTCGTATTTCTCCTTATGTTCATAAGCGCTGGCTCTGCGTACCAAGGCCTTGACATCGAAAGGCTTCAGCTCCAGCACTCTGCTGCAGTCGTCGATGCATCCATTGTCTTCGCCGATCTTCAGGCGGCAAGCAGCGCGGTTGTTATGCAAGAGCGCCAACGCGTGAGCATACTCATCCGCCTGGTTCATCCGGCTGATGGCGCGCGTGTATTTTTCAGCGGCGCTGCCATATTGGCCAGCGCGGAAGAGGTCGTTGGCCACTTGCTTGATTTTTTCCACAGCACCAGGCAGAGGTTTCTGGACAATGACTGGTTTCTCGCCGCATCTCGACGACGCATCAATGGACGCCGCATCATCTGTGGCTGGGAGCCTCCCTTCCGCTGGACTTGTTTTGTGTTTTTCCGAATCATGTCTTTGTGACGCGAGTCCATTGTTCGCGTTTGATCTCGCCGCTGATTGTTGCTGTGCTGTGTCTTCACGGTTCACTGCGTCGACCTCGTGAACTCTTCCATGATGATTATCTGATGACGTCTCATGTCCATTAAGTGTTTGTTTTTCTTTCGTCACCTCCTCCTCATCTGACTGGACCTCCGCAATCTCCATCTTCCTCCCCTTTTTCTTCTTGTTGAAGTTTCCTTCAACATCAGACAGAAGTTTCTGGGCGCGAGCGTTGTTTGGTTCCTGGAATAAACAATCAGCTGATTATGCGCAAACAAACGTATACAACAAAACGTTATTATTTACGTAACAATCTCACTGGTGGAGAAGTTACAAACGCAGATTTTAAACAATAAACGAGGAAAGGAATGCAAAGGATTCCAGGCAAAGGATTCCTGGCAAAGGATTCCTGGCTAAACTTGACCTACATTTTGCGCCATGGGAAATTATTCCAACCAAACATTACGAACTGTTGACAGAAGTGGTCGAACAGGAAACTGTGCAATGCATGGGATGAACACAAACATTAACTAAGGTTTGCATGAATACCCGGCTCAGATTACCGCTCAGGGCTTTTCTTGCAGGAGTTCTTTCACGCACAGCGCGCAACGCAGACACTCAGAAAACTTAATTTCTACTTAACCACTTCATTGTCCATAAAAAGTTACATCGCGCATGAATAATAAATGTTCGCTCAGGGCTGAAGATATCTGTAAAGTTCTTTCGCAGCTCCATGGAATCAACCCAGAAAAAACAAAAACATACTTTGGACAAAACGAATTCCAAATCCGTTCGCGCTTCGGGGGATCTCCCCAACTCCTTCAGAGCTGTGGCCCGACGGAGCCTGGCCTTGAGGTTGTCCTCCATCAGCAAGACCTGGTTGCAGTCGGCAACCGCCCCCTCCCACTTGCTCAAGCGTAGATGAACGAGAGCCCTGTTGTTGATGGAAGCTGCTGACGGGATGAGGCTGATGCTGCGGGAGTAGTAGGCCAGGGCTTCGTCGTAATCTCCTGCGACAGACAATGCAGGAAGCATGAAAGTCGGATAACTATACAGGGAATGGGACAGTCTGGCGCCGGCCATTTGGCGCTGAACCGTTTTGGCGCCAGCGCTTATCTGCTTGATTAATATTACGCACACGTCGTTTTCTCTAAAACTATGGTTTCCATCTTGCTCGGATGTTTTTCAAGAAAGCAACTGTTTTTTTACCCTTCAGGTCCCGCAAAAGGTAACTTTGGCCATTTTGGCCAAAGTAATACCCTAGGGAATTAATTCATTAATTTGTGTTGTTTCAGCCATAACTTTCGAACCACAAACGCTGGAAAACCAATAAGTACTCTAAAGACGCAGATTTTTGCATAGTTCGATTTAAGAAAAAGAAATAAAAAATTGCCTCTTGGGTTTGGGGTCCAGACTCGATGAAGTGGGTTAACATTAACAAGTCCTAAACCTACTCCTAATTATGACGTCACCCACAAAAAAACTCAAACCCAAAACTTCCCAATTTTGTATTAATCGATAGTGCAACCCTTTCCGCATCTGTATAAGAGTTTGAACTGCTCTCTAGCTCAATCAGCTGGGGAGTTGCGGCCGAATATGTCGGCGCAAGTGGCGCTTGCAGAGGGGGCAACAAAGGTTGTGCGTTTGACTTGAAATGAGATTGAGCGCATTTCTGTATTTTTATGACTCTAACTTAGGACTTCAAGGAAATGTTTTTCGTAACACTAAAAAATCTCCCTTTCATTTTCACGTATAGCCAATAACATGAATAGCTGAGAATCTTAGCCAGAAGGATAAACCAAAGTTCTTCCACGATGGGTATCTATACGTTTTTGATAAACGCAGCAGAAGCGACCCATTGAAGAACGATGTAAATTCTAAACATCGCAAAACATTTCGACTCAGGGACACCACCTGAACATTTGTGAGGTCAAGCTTACTATTACGGTGTAAATAAAGTTTTATCCATGTTTTCATCCATTTTCATTCCACACACTTGTCAATATCTCTGCATTGCCGAAACACCTCGGCGTCAAAGAGTCGTCGCCAAAAAGTACCCGACCCAACTACACACAATGCAGGGGGGGGTGTGTATCGAACGGGGGGATACTCCCAATGACGTAACTATGACGACACACAACATGAAGAGGTTTCTCACGGATTACGTGGAAACAACGTTGTTTTGCCCAAGCCGGGAATTTAAAGAATAAATTACTTTGTTGTCGAAAGCAGCATGACTTGCAATGGACATGTTCACAGTTTGACAGATTTGGCGGCAAATCGTGAAGCAAACGAACTTGCTGCTTCATCTCAAACAACAACGCGACTCAAACACATTTGGTCATGGCCGTGTTTATCAGGTGGCAAGGTCATACTGACTGGATGGGTTTTAAAGATATTTCAAATACTCTCTCCATCTACCAAGGATGTCCTTCTCATTGCTGAGTAAGACAACATTTTGGTCTGTGAAGGACACAGCAGTACGAGATCATTTGCTGCGAAGAAGCCGTATAGTTTGCCAGGACACTTCGTTGGCTTGACAATGATTGGCATCCTGCCAAGATTGTATTCTGGATTTTTTCACCGTTAGTACTGTGGACTTCGCGCCTCAGCGTATCGCGAATGAAAAGTAGAGTCGGCTTTGTTTTGAAGCCATGCTTTGCTGACCATTTTGTTTCATGTTTATGATTGCTTAAATAAAAGTTTGAACTCTTTCTTCGATACAGAAATTAATCATGGGCGTATACCACTGCACATATTCACGTGGCCAATCCAACGAGATGTAGGAGGGAACATTTTTGTAATACTCCACTGTGGAATGAAGTAGGGNAATTCCCTCAGCCGAAAGTTTTGTTTTGGGTTCTGCTGCTGGTGTGAAGACAACCGTNGGANAGGTTTTCTATTTTAAGAGAACTTCGTTCACTGCTCGCCCCACCTGCTTTAAAGGCTTCGTTTCCTTTGTCCTTTTCTTTACCGGCGCGCTCCACTTTCTCATTGTCACTCATGTCTGACGCGTCCACAGTGTGGGGGAGGGTTGCCTGGACACAATTGATCATGTGGTCGTAAATGCGTTGTAAGCACACAAAGGCATCGATTAACGTTAACTCCAAGTGCAGTGATCTGTGGATGCATCGTCCCACAACACACCAACATTTCACAAAATCACTGGGACGGCATAGCTTCATAAAAATAAGAAAAAATACACGGCAGAGACTATTTTATGTCGTAGAAAAGCCGCAAATTAAGGTAAGAGGCATTAAAAATCAGACGCAGGTTCTGCGAAGGTCTGTTGACGTCAGACATGGTCATGTCATGAAAGTCGATGCTGCGTCATTACCGCAGGGTTCACGTCATGGCTGGTCATCTTTGCTGTCAACTCATTAGTTGTATATCCGATAATAAACCGGGAGGCGGACACTCTCCCCATGAGCTAATCTCCGCCCAAGAATATTTCTTGACGTGTCCTTAACAAATACTGTCAAGAGAAAAAGGTATTTTGTTCCAAAAATGATTTTCACGAGTCATGATGAGTATCGTCTTGTCGATTAAGTTCGATAAAACGCGACTCGATTCGAGTCATTCATATCCCCACATATCCCCAAGGCTCAAGACTCGCACAAAATAACGAGTCGATTCCGGCTCGAGTCGTCAGGTTTCTGACACATGCCACACGTTTCTCTTTCGCTGTTTATTTGTGTTTTTTAATTATAATCAAATTATTGGTCAACGATGACCTTCTACAGCAGGGGTTCTCAACCTTTTTCCCGTTTCCCCGAGTCATGAAACAATCAACCCGAACTCCCAATAAGCAGGCACTAAATTAAGTGGTAATGTATTGACTAAAAGCTAGTAACTAACAATTTTCCTCTAGTGTAGAATACTAAAAAATAAGAGTACATGAAAAGTCAACTGCCATCCAAGTACCCCTGGAAATCTTTCTGTGAGCCCCTGGTTGAGGACCCCTGTTCTACAGGAACTACGCTGATCTTCAAAATGTTCGGTCGAACTGGAACCATGTGGAATTGTTAGGACCACTTCACACAACCTGGAATGACACAACTTTTCATCAAATCCGGGCACAAAGCCATTATACGCGTAAGTTTACTGGATTTTGAACCAAACTACAATGCACGTCACACGCTGACGTTTATGACGAAATAAAACTTTGCGAAAGACTGTCACTGTATTTTTTTGCATTTTTATCCTAGATTTGGCGAACTTTTCGTTGCATAAAAAAACTTCGTTTGCGTCACTTTTATCAGCGGTCTACAATAAAGCTTTTTTAAACCAACACATTTTCCAGAAATATTTCTCTTCATTTCCTGGCAAGACCCACTGGGAGAAGTCCGCTTCTACTGACGGTGGTTGACCAAGTGTTGGAGAACAAAGAAACACTCACACCCGAGCAATTGATAACTACGTCTCCATTAAAACCCCCTCAATCTGTTTTCTTTGCACCACTTTCGGAGTTTTCTTTGTAACACTTTCGGAGTTTTGTTCACATCACTTCTGGAATTTTGTTTACATCACTTCCGGAGTTTAAAACAATGATTATAGATGTTCCGAAATCAATAGAATGCAGCAAAACCCCAGATTTAAGCTGTGCAAATTTTTCGAAACGAAAGGGCAACGAATTGACTGTAACAAACTGCAATACACAAAAAGACAATACTTTTTGCGGTTAATCTTAATTACAAATGTAATGTTTTCTATTATTTTGATTTCAAACGACTTCACCAACCCAGGTATCGAAGACATAAAAATTGCTCAAGCCATAGGGAAAGAAAGCAGGCGTTTTTAAGCACTACTCCAACACAGCCAGTGACTCTTCAACTACAGTTCTCAACTCATTGAACAAACTGTCAACAAACCTTTCGTTTCATCGGAACAGCGACATCTGGTGCCTGATCAATTTTCTCACATTCTTGATCCGCGTCATACTTGTCCCAATTTTTAAAATCCCAGCTTTTGATCCTTTCGCCTTTGTTTTTCTTAGTGTCACCATTAAGAAGTTTTTTTCCCTTTCCTTTTTCAAAAAATACGGAATAAAGTTAAAGCAAACATTTTTGACAGACCGTTTCTCAAACGCACTATCTAACCGCTTGACCATATCTTGCGCTAGACACAATTGAACGTCAGGTCAACAAACGGACCTTTTCTCCTTTGCTTTAACCTTTTTTAATTTTTGATTCTGTCAAAGTCCAACGGTTCAGTTGTATAGTGGACACATTAGCGATTTAATGTTTTGTGCATTCTTAGTGCGTAATTCCCAGTAATATTCCATTGGTGATTCAACGCGATGTACTTGTTTGCGAGCAGTCCGACCGTCGACATGATAGCCTGGAAACCTACATAACCGCAGTCGGTCGCTGTTTCCTGTGGCGCATTCGAACGCCCAACGCTTTTGTTCGTCGTCATTCTAAATTTGACTACATACCGAACAGTTGCGTTACGTGTTTCTGACTTCACGC
>JGI24158J21664_10010306_pt1 | contig 12474 bp, 11 predicted proteins | sample Ectturendosymbi3_FD_21664 | JGI IMG/M metagenome (IMG submission 21664) | reverse complement strand
CTATAGTGTAGCTATAGCTTGGAATTATTATAGAGGGATAAATAATTCAGTGGTAGACCTCACGCTATAGTAGTAACCGGAGGTAGATCTCACGCTAGTGTGGTAGACCTCACGCTATAGTAGCACCGAATGTTCACTATCACAAACCACATAACGTTCAAGTCAGTTTAAATCTACATTAATTAAAGTTCATTGAACAACATGTTGGCTAATTACCAGACTTCACTTACAGAAATTTTTGATTATCTACTAAGTGCTGTGCACATTGGGCAAGATGCACCAAAAAGTTTGAAATACAATATTTTACAAAATATGCAGTCACCTAGATAGTGTTTGAAGATGAACACTTTCAATTGTTGTTTAAAGTTGGTCGATCTAAAATTTTAGGTAGTTGTAATTAACATCTGGTTTCATACGTAATCAATACCACTTATCTACTAATCCACACATCCATTGCAAATCTGTATCAGTAACATGTATCAAAACTTTCTGTGAAAAACCAACCTCTGGATCAAAATTCCAGGCTATTCAGGAAATCCACACAAGCAGATATAAGAACACTAACTTTTTTCAAAGCAGCAACTTGAAACTTCAATTCACTTCAGGGCAGTTCTTAATGAGGAATGAATCCATTTGAAAAGAAGCTAAAAAAGGTGCCTATTCAATGCTTACATATTTTCTGGAGGAGCTGCACCATCATTTCCGTTGCAAAATGTTTGACAGGCATTTTGCACAAAGTGATCACCAGTTTTTTTCAGCTCTTGATGCAGACTTCCAAGGAAGAGAGCAAGGAACTCCTGACCATCGTGCTATCAAAATATGTTAGAATATAATGCAAGATGCAACAAACTTCAAAATGCACATATNTAAANTTTTTGTGCAAACTACACATTACAATCAGACAGTTTTCTGCAAAGATTCTCCGTGATGAAAGAACAAATGCAGTTAACTTACTAGTATATATTGCTTCAAGAGTTATATTTGTAGTTCTTTGAAATTTTGCTTGGTTTTAAATGGAGATGTTAAGCTTTAAAAAATGACAATTATTGATTTTCACAAAACTGTTATTCCCACATTTTCACCACTTCATGGAGGAGCAAACAAAATGATCAAAAAGATGAAAACATCAATCACACTTCATTGCACACAATATTTTACCATCCTACATTTAGTATATACATTCTTCTTGTTGCTATTTTATTAGAATTTAAGAAAAAATTTAAATCAAAACTCAAATACTTATTTTAGTTACTTGTACATTATCATAATGTCATTAAACCAATTCACATTTCAAAGAAATTTGTTCAAACAAGGAACTGATGGAAGGTATGCTAGCACTGTGAACAATTAACTCCCCAAAAAACAACCTAATTTCCTTGGATTATGTCATCAACATGCCTGAAGCCATGGTCTCATTTGCATTCAAATGCCATTTCCTAACATAAAATAGTGTAACTGAAATATTTTAGCTTATCATACTTTGGCATAAGATAAATCAAACACAACAGAAGTATGGCAAACACGAAGAGAAAATACCACTAGTGGTTGTTCAAACTGTTTGGGTTTCTGCAAATCAATTCACATCCTGAATGAAGTTCTGCAGCCAAAGAAGAAATACTTAATGTCTTCATTTTAAAGTGATATTTCCACTACAAAAAATCATACGAACCACCTGTCCATCGCCCACTGTCTGCAAAAAAACTAAGTACGATTTTACCTCCACGGCAGTTTTCCTTCAACACCTACTTTAGTGAACATTGGCAAAGCTAGTGACTTGCAAGAAGCTCGGTTTGTCAATAAAAACATAGAAGTGGACAATCAATTTAGCAGTATTAGGTCACAAAGCTTTGTCACAATTAACAATCTCAATGTGAAATTTTTCAGTAGTCAAATTTGATGTAGACACAATTGGTTGATTAATAAAAGATTGCATGGGCTCTCAGCAATTTTCCCATGAGCACAAGACTAGCCTGGGCACACACCAAGAACAAAAATCTTTGAGGCAAGAAAACTAGCAACACTTTCCTGAAAGGCTGCAATACCTCAAGGATGCAATATTCACTTTTCAACTGAAAGGTTGAATGATGGACGGAAAGCCACTGGTTAAGTTACAGTGACATAACTTGAGCAAGAGGGTTGAGACAGCTGACCTCAACTGCCCCAACAAGAGGCATATTTCAGGTTCAGGTCCACTACCAATTGCCACTATTCAAAACTTTCTTTTTTGAAGAAACTGCTTACCTGAGAATTGCCTGAAAATTGGGTGTACACTTCACACACTTTGTCTTTAAATTTTCTTGGAACAATCACAGACCACCTGCCACTCCAATACTTCTCATGCAGGTTATTAAACTCTTGCAGCAATCCATCACAACTAAGAATAAAACCATCACCAATGAGCTTAATAAATTCTAAATGTTGCATAAACAATTTTGACACTAAGCCATTTTGCTGATTAGCATTGACAACAGCTTTCTTGAAACCAACCAAGTAAAGAAGTGTGTAACATAATGTACCCAAACAGCTTAGTCTCAGAAAAAACTGGTGATAGGCAGGAGCTGTGAAGTAGACACTGAATGGCACTGTTCATGTAGCAAGTATTTCCAAGATTATACAATCCACAGTTGCCAATGTCAGTGGAAGTAGCTGGCATATCTGAAAAAGCATTTAATAAGCTGTAAAATTAAGTCATCTTCAGGAAATCTACCTCTTTACATACACATCACCAGGTTATCGTTGAAAATTAGGACCATGAAGTGAAAGCTCATACAAAATTTATAGGACAAAATGTAGTGCAATGCCTAGCTACATGGGGCTTCGCCACATCTAAAAATATCCAAACAAGTGTCTTTTAAATCAAGTTGACTTTAATTACGTTGAACTAAGTCTCACGAAACTCAGAATTTTTGTGTTATCTCGCACAAAACACAAACCTATGAAAAATCAAAATCAAAAATTTTATTTTGGATTCATTGCGTCATATACATAAACTTTGAAGTGAACGCATTGTGTCTGTTATGAAACTCGCTTTATCTTGCACAAAGAGGGTTTGACATAAGGTTCTGACACAAATTTATATTTGAACCATGCAGATGCAGTGGTTGATGCCTGAATATCAAAGGTGTTAGATATCAATCTGGCAAAGCCACAACCTAATCTTTCAAGCCAACATACCCACTTTTTGCTTGTTCACTGAGTAAGAATTGGCATACAGATACCAATGCATACAATATTACAGCAGCTTAGTAAAACAAAATTTAAATTTCAAAAAGAATTTAAACAAATAATCTTTAATGATGGCAAACCTTCATTAGTCTGAGTGTCCAAACTGCAACATGAATCCCACTGTGTTGGAGAACAAACCAACAAGATAACAGTTAATAAAAGTATTTGCTCAACTGTTGTAAAACTTTGAAAATGACACCGACGTTTCAGCCAACTAACAGTAGGCGTTCACCACAGCTAATGGCGACTCAAACAGGAGAGCAGTAAAATTCACTCAACACGTGTGATTGGATGATGTAGTGATAACACTGATAACTACCTTGACAAGGCAAGGTAGTTACCACTTACGTCATCCAATCACACGCATTGAGTGAATTTTACTGCTCTCCTGTTCGAGTCACCAATTGCCCTGAAAACCTACTGTCAGTTGGCTGAAACGTCGGTATCGTTTTCAAAGTTTTACAACAGTTGAGCAAAGACTTTTATGAATCCTATTAATTTATTATTAAGTGTCAGCATGTCAGCTTCAGTGGATTACTTGGGCTTTACTTTGAAGAAAGGAAGTCATATGTTAATATATTCTGTCTTAAGCAAGGGCCTCCAAACTGTGTCCCGCAGGCAAAATCTGGTCTGCAAAAACATTTTGTCAATGGTGAAAAATGAGATATTACAAAAAATTTCTTGATTTGGCAGAATGTAACATATCCTGATGCAATCACATTACATAAGATGTCAGGCCCATGAACTGTTGTGTAAGAGCTTATGTGGCCCTTGAACAAAAAGTTTGGAGACCCCTGGTCTGAAGCATAACATAGTTTCCAATAGTACAGACAGCCTTTTACTGAAGATTTCCTTTCAACATGCTTATGCAAAAACAACATGAACTTTGCTGTTGTATGCATGCTAAGAATTTTTCTATCCTAGGTTTTTATTTCTTAAGTATGAGAGCAACACACTACTCAGGTCTGTTTCTCATATCAGATTTGGTTTAATTCAAAGCTAGAAAAAGACCGCTTGCAAGCATTAAGATGATGCAAACATAATAAGGAAATCACTCCCAATTGCTTTCATTGATTTGAAATAATTTGCCAAAGAATTCACACAATTTGAGCACTTCATTTGCAGGACTCACTGTACTTTGTCATCCCTTCGACTTCAATTTACTCAATACTTACTCAAGAAGAGCCAATAAAACTTTACTCCCTCTAATTAGATTGCAGAATAAAGCTGTAAGCACCCTTAAATATGACAAAACTAAAAAAAGCTATAGTACTCTATTCAAAGCACAGAGCTTTATATATTCCAGACTTATTTAAATTGTCAGTTGCCAAATTCATGTACTCTTTTGGTAACGGTAAACTACCTAAACAATTTAATAACTACTTTTTTGATATTACATCAGTCCCCAAATGTCAAACAAGGCTTGTTTCCTTGAAAAAATATCGTTTACTCAGAATAAAAATGCCTCTGAGTCAGCTTTCTTTGAAGTATACTGGTCCCAAAATTTGGTCTGATATTCCTAAAAATGTTTAATATCTCTTGCTTTAATTATTTGGAAAACAGTACAAAAATGTCCTACTATCTTGCCAAAGTTGCTGTTTATTTTCATTTCATATGTTTGTCACTTCATAATATTGTTTCTAGTGCCCCTATTTTCCTTTAAATCTTTTACCTCTACAGTTGCTCACCCTATTGCATAACCATACATAGGCATGCTTTTCACCCTTTGGTTTTTGTTGTTTTGTTTACTTATTCTATCTGATGTTGATCCAATGTATTTTTTTACTTTTCTTTTATTACATGTGAAACGTCATCAATCAAAAATTGACCTGTGCTTGCAGAAGAGCTGGCTGAGCAGTTGACCCGCATGGTCTTTGGCCAACCATATGTGATTCAAATATGTTACAACACATCAATTTGTTACATCTGCTGTTTTTGATGTTTTTATATTCTCATCAGCATACAATTAATTCCTACTGTTTGATGTTGTTCTTTTTCCTCTTGTTGCATTTGTTTTATTTTGTGATTTGAGCCCCAAAATGCATGAATTAAACTTTACCTTAGAGCTTTTCTGAAACTTCAATATTGCTGTTTCCAGACTTTGTAAGCCTAACCACTATAAGCAGGAAAGATCAAGTCCTTTAAAATTTAACTTCAAGTCAGAAATTGCAAAGATGTCTATAGCTTGAAGAACTACAAGAATCTTTCACTAAAGTTCATGTTTGACACTACAACAGCGCAAAAAAACTGATTTTTTTTGACAGCTTGTAGGAATTTTCCACAATTGCTGCAGAGTATTTCAAGAGTAAGTTTTAGATTTGGAAAATACTTCAACTGTATACTGTCACAGTATTTTTCAAGAACTCCTAATTTTCTAGCAAATGTTATAACAAATGTCATGTCTGCTGTTTTGCCAAAACCTTGTGGTCAGTTGTTTTACCAGAACATCTGTTCACAACATTAGTGTGCAATGTAAAATTGGTAAAAATTCAGAGAAAACTAGCTTGCATCTGTGAGCTATAGATGATCCTGCTTTTGTTCATTCTTTCACAGCTTAATATAGTTTAAATGGGCTATACACATCTCCACGTTCCCTCTGCTCAATCACCGACTTTTTGTACAAAGTGTTAACTTGTCAGCAAACATTCATACTGCCCATTGAACTTCTTTAAGATGTTCTTAGAACTGTCAGCAATGCACGGTGCAAGACATTATGCATTGTACCATTTTTGTGAAATCTTTCAGAACCTATCAAATATTTTGCTGCTGTCCGTGCCACAAGGAGCTTCTTGATTTACAAAGCAATGAAACTGAATGACTTGATACTCCATAGAAAGACTAAATTTAAAAAATTGGAGTGTTTGATACAATAGACAGGCTGGCGGGTTATTCATTGAAATCTAAACAGAGCTTGTTGTTACATCATAATTTAGCAAGCATAACGGATACGATCAGCAGAACCTTTCACACAGAAGAGCCAATTGTGCTTTTTTATCCTTATTTTTTTCAGAGCAATAAGGTCTTCTGCATTGTAGCAAAGATTTAAAATGGAATTAGTAACGAATTCTAAATAGACACAAGCAAGACTTTAAGTATGCAGACTACATTGTGTCAAGTGAACTGCTTTAATGCTGAACAGGTTTTGCAATTCACAGCTGCTGTCAGAGCATTGAACTGGAGTTTCTTACTGTGGGCTTCCAGCCACTAGCATCAAACAATGTTTGGGCGACTCATTAACAGGGCTGCTTGTCGGCAAAACCTAAATTTGGGTAAAAATTACCTAAAAAGATTGATTTCCCCAAATTTTTGTTATTTTACCCTAACTGTTGAACCAGAAATTATACAAAAATTGATCAAAGGCTCAAAAGACAGATTTTAGCCTAGTTTCCTGTAAGAAATTGAGCAAAGCTCTTCCGTCTTTTGGTTGCGGCCCAGGACCCAGAACCTCAGCCAAAACCTACTCTACTTACAATGTTATGCACAAAAAAACTGAAACCCAAAGCTTTACATTTTTGTATTGCAAACTAGAAGGCTTGCCAAGTCTTTCAAGGGTTTGAACAGCTTTCTAGCACAATCGACTGGAAAGTTATAGAATTGCAAAGCGGTGTGAAAATAGCGGCTCTATGCGGGATTTCGAAGTACAAGATATTCATGCATCAGCACTGTTAAACAATAAGGCTTAAGAGAAGAATGGAGCACATGTGCTATTTCTAAAGTGAATTTTGAAAGTCTTTATTTTGACTTCTTGAAATAGGCAAAGAATTATTCAGATTTTCTAAACACTGATAGCACAGCACATTAATGTTTTAGCAAACTGTTAAAAATTTCAAGTTGTGGAAGCACACCTTTTGCTTTACATGGTTGATTTCCATCATCTTCCACACAGGGTGATTGCTCTCCAATGCTAGTTGAAGATAAATTTATTTCTGAAGAAACTTCACAAGAAATATCACCACATGCAATCATCTGTTACATGAATTGTTCAGCACCATCTAAAACACTTAAAAATTTGAAAATGGTAAAATTATTAATCAAGTCAGTGTATTTTGAAAATGTCTCATTTCATGCAACAACAATTTCAGGAAAACAACACATTGCACAACTTTATGCCAACTGCTACTTTGATCACTGGTTGAAAGGAACGATTCACTTCACATACGTAAAACAAAAAATAAGCACACTACACCTAATTGTTCTTGCATTATTCGACCCTTAGAGCAGCATGTTCTTGTTCACAAACTTGCTTGTCAATATCCCCAAGTTTAACTCTCATAGGAGATATGTAAAACATCTGCTTATCACTCAGCAAATGTGCTCCAATAGGTCCAACTTCACAATCAGCACATGCCAGATACTTTATATTATTGATAGTATTACAGAATCCAACGTTTTCAAATGAATACATGTTTGTGACAGACCAGAATGTAAATCCGGTGACCCCTTGACCATCTTCACTTTTCATGGGAGGCAAAAAAATTCCTTCTTTGACATTGGTTAAAGAAGCTGTAGCTGGTAGCAGAATAACAGACCCACATTTTTCACACTGAATCATACCAGCATTCTTGGTCGTTTCAGCAGACATTTTTCGAAAGTTGACACTATACCACATTCAACATAACAGCTAATGTACAAAATCTACATGATACATCTCAGTAATTAATACTTGCAAACTCATGCAAATTCATCATTATCTATATTGCTAAGGCACAATTTTTCTCATTCTTTAAACTATGTGGTATGCTGCCAGATACATTTAAATCATATATATGCCACACTGCTTTACCACCCTAAAACGTCCTGCCGAAAACACGACACTACCAAACAGTTAGTCAAGTACGTTTGATACATTGACACAGCTTGTTTAAGAGCATTGAACAAGACAACATAATGACCGATTTTACCAACAACAAACATCTTAATTTTGTCAACAACATAAGAAATCATCAACAATAACTGGAACTGCACAAAACACATTTTAACAAAAACATTACAAGCAAAATGGTAACAGATATGTGGAATGACGATTGAAAAACTCAGCAGTTCATCATTTACCACAAAGCAGTCACAATCTACAAGCATGCATGCAGTTGGTGAGTCAACATAACTAATCACGAACTTTTTAGGTGAACAATCAGTTTGTATGAAGCAGCTGAAACGCTTGGCACACCTCCTAGTTGCATTTAACAAACATAATAAAGATGCTGCACAAGAATCGCAAAGGATGATCTGGTTACCAAAGTATTGCAGCATTTCTCATAATCACACTCTACCATATTTTGGGAGTTTGATAATAATGTTAAAATACGGTTTCTATCATAAAATTTGGATACTTCAAAATGCCATGAAGCTTTCCTTTCTGTATGAAAAGAATAATACCGTTTCACATCACTTTTCTCCAGAAAGCCTGCCCACTCCTTTGTGGAATGTTGATCAACTATCGGTACACACACGACATCAATTCCTTGAGCTCTCCAATCCTTTACTCCAGTGTTTCTCAACAGCGGTGCTGCAGAGCCTGAGGGTGCCATTTACAATACTCAGAGGTGCCGCAAGAAGAGACATTTTTCAATGTATCATTAAAAATACATTTTCCAAATGTCATTAAATATTAAAGAAAGTTGCTATGGGTTTGCCACTGGGTGCCGCAAACCTAAAAAGGTTGGTAAACACTGCTTTATTCCCAGATTTAGTTCACAACCACCAGGCTGCACCTTTCCCAGAAATGGGTTCAGCTCAACTGTCTGTAGACCAATTTTGGTTGCTTTGTAGTCAACACGAAAGCAGTAGGCCTGTGCGGCTCAGATATTTTTGAGTGTAACAAGGTATAGACTACACACCACATCCTGCATGGCTGCACCAAATTTTAAACCTCCATGTCACATTTATGAGGTGGACAATCCTTCTCTTAGAATAACTTGTGAAACAAATGTTCTGACCAATGTGTGCTCATGCGTTTGTGTATGAAAGAACATAACCAAACATACTTGAACCAGCATTAAAAACAGGTAATCTGCTAGTCCATGACATAAAGCAGTAGAAAAACAACATCAAATTACAAATTTTAAATGTGACACTGGATAAGATCAGCATTTGGCTGCTGCTGTACATCTTTGAACGTTGTGATAGGAGTAAAGCTAGCAAACTGGGTGGTGGGGAAGGTCGGACTATATCAAAGAACACAAAAAATTATAGCAAGAATTATTTCACAAATGGGAAGACATTGTTCTGAATCACGTTGATGATACCATTTATTTTCACTGATATTCAGAGAATGAGAACTTGGTTGTATGAGTGTATGCTTCACGTGTAGACAATACAGGTGGTTCGTTTATTGTGCCATTGCTCTTTGAATAGGTTCGCAACAAGGCCATCTGGTCATTCTCAGTTTTGCAATCCTGGTTGTTCCAATAAGGCAGTGTCCAAACAGTTGTATCTGGTTTTCACTTTGGAAGGACTTTTAAAACCGTATCAAGCATAATTGCTGACCTCTACTAAATACCTTGGACCAATTCTTGTATGTCAGTTGCTTCTCAGAATACAGGATCAAACAGGTGATTAATTTTTTCTAACACTACACTGTAACTGGTGAATAATGTTGTAGGTTTCAATTCTATTGTGGGAAAAATGACCGAAATGTCTCAGCGAAAAAAAGTCATGACTATAGTATTGTCAGCACACTATCTCATGGTTTTTTTTGTCATTGCACTAGACCGGCTATGTCCAACCAGCGGCCGCGGGCCACTAATGCGGCCCAGTTAATCCCATGTACTGACAACCTGTTTTTATTTTGACAATTTTAAATTTGACACTTTAATGCAGGTGGTCCTCAGTGCCGCTTTATCACGTCTGTTACCATTGCAGTTAGGATTCGGATGCTTGTAAAGCTAAATTTAGTTTGCTGAGATCAAAATAAGCCATTCAATGTGCGGCCCTCAATGATATGTCATTCAATATGCGGCCCTGGCCAAGACATTGACATATATTTTGGCTCAGTAAGCCATTTGGGTTGGACATAGCTGCACTAGATGCATTCCTATGAGCTGGCATTTTTCTATAATGGTCACGGTCGGTACAACGTATACTTAAAAGTGGAAAGTAATAAGCAAGGAAGTACAAATTTTTACCTTCATCAGGGTTTTTTTTAAGGAAAATGTTAGGAACCCGGTGTGGATCTGTAGGGACCCGATTTGAAATTTTAGGGACCCGAATCGGGTCCCTTAAACGCCTTAAAAAAACATGCCTTTATACAACTATATGCAAATGTAAACCATCATTATTGTCTACTTTTCACTGAAGTAGTTATTAACATCTTTCTTCAATTTATCTCCATTAGCTCCTTGAAACCGATGGATCTCCTGGGAGTTTTTAAAAAAAATAAAAGTCGGCATAGCTGCAACTTTCAAGAATTCGGTAATTTCATCTGACTCATCCACATCCACTTTAATAAAAGCAACATCTTCCCGCTCTTCTGAAAGTTTGTTGAATGTAGGAGCAATCATTTTGCATGGTCCACACCACTCTGCATACATGTCAATAACTACAAGCTTGTGTTTCGCAAGAATATCATCAAGTTCAGCTTTTGTTGTAATACAAACGGGAGCCATTATTTTGGTTGTCACAACAGACTGAACAGTTAGGCTCAGGCAACAAAAAGTAACTGATATTGAAGCCTGCAAGGCAAAATGTTACAATAAACAGTTCAAACAGTTTCCTAAAAACTACAGTACAATTCACACAACCACTTTTGGTTAAACTCATTCAAGTATCAGTGATATACTAGACTCAAATGTATAATGCAGACCAACTAAAGCTTTTTGCCTGAAATTCTGAAAGGCCACCAGGGCATCCTGGGTGAGTGAATGTGGAGTTCGTGGGTAAATCTGTACCAATTTTCATAAGGCCTTAGAGCAGCTATGTCCAACCCACATGGCTTACTGAGCCAAAAATTATGTCACTATCTTGACAAGGGCCGCACATTGAATGACATTATTAGTGACGGCAATTCCATATGTGACGTGTGTGACATTTTGACAATTTTTTTATAATTTTTATTTGGTTAATTTCTGTAATTTTATTTTGGTATCAGTGGGAAACTACTTCATCATTACTTGTTTTGAAAAAAAATTTTTTTTTACAACTTCACATTTTCTTTATTTTCTTAATAAAAAAACGTGACGTGTGTGACATTTTATGGAAGTGACATTTTACCTGCAATGACATATTACAAGAATTCTGTAAAGCAGGGACAGTTCACTGTAAAAACGTATCATAGACTATTGCCATAAAGGTTACACTAGTTTCATGTAAAATCTAGAAAAACTACTGCACAGCTAAGACAGTAATTAAAATAAGTGCGTGACGTGTGTGACGGAGTCCACTTTTGCTAGTTTCATCATTGCATAGTAGCAGCAAAGATTGGTCAAAGGTCCAATCATTATACTTCTGATTAATTTTAAACCTGCTGCTAAGGCAATTAACTTCTTCATATATCTTTTAAGACATTGGTGACTTGGAATCTCTCTACAAACAAAAATTTATGCCTCAATCACACCAGAGTAGTTATTCTTGCAACACCATCGCATGTGCAAGCAAATACTAAAAATAATTCAAGTGATTTATTAGTTTTTTTAATTATAAAATGACAGGTGAACTTTCAGTAAAAAAAGAGGGTTAGTCTATATTTGGCGTGAGTAATTTATAACCCAGAAATTGTTCCATGGCAAAGATTAACGCTTTGAGAACTGGCATATGATATATTCATACTTCGATTTCAGCCTAAAAAACAGCAGTTTTCGGTTGCCTTACCAATGCCATAGCTCCTTTGCCGATTGCGCTAGAGAGCTGTTCAAGGGCTCAAATGGATCGGCCAGTCTAGTAGATTGCACACGAAAAAAAATTTTTGGTTGGGAGGTGCGGATTTTTTGTGACTGACGTCATAACTGAAGTAGTTTTGGGGTCATTTTGGCTCATGTTGCCTGACCTAAGGCCCAACCGCTTGGCCAAAGAGTTTCGCCGAAGTTTTCATTGGAAACTAGGCTCGAGTCCAAGTCTTTTTAGCCTTTGATCAACTTTCTAGCGTTTCTGGTTCAAAAGTTATGATCTAAAGTAAACAAATTAATTAATTATCTAATTAGCCAAATATTTTTACTAAGTTACATCATAACTTTTGAACCCGAAACCCCAGCAGGTCATCCAAAGTATCAAAAGACTTGGATTGTAGCCTAGTTTCCAGTAAAAACTTTAGCGAAA
>JGI24158J21664_10010303_pt1 | contig 12475 bp, 6 predicted proteins | sample Ectturendosymbi3_FD_21664 | JGI IMG/M metagenome (IMG submission 21664) | reverse complement strand
TAGCTTGTATTTTGGTATTAACTATTCTTTTGGTTTCAGTAGATTATTGTTTTTTTGCCTTTTTTGGAGTGTTTTCCGGTGATTTCGTTTTTTCATAGCCATTCAATACCGGATTTGCTATTGTTTCTCAACTATTTTCTGAATGTTAGCCAGTGGACTCCCTTCAGCTAACTTTCCCCCTGGCTCAAACCTCTAGTTACGTCACTGCATCTGATCAAAGCAAGGTTGTACTGCAAATAAAAGCTATGTGTAGGGCTAGCAGCAGTATCCTACAATAAAAGCATATAGTTGTTTCTTAGGTGTCTGAGCAATACAGTATTTTTGTCAGCGTTTGTATCGCATAAAGCTCAGTTGGTATCTTTAAATGTGATTTTTCTCCATTTGAATTTTCTTCAGCAAAGTCATTCAGAAATCGCATTGCTATTGAGTACTTGCCTAAGTTTGTACTGCTCCCATGCTAAGCAAATCAAAGAAGATCTTGAGCGTGAATAGCAAGCAAAAGCCACTTTACCAACTGGCAACTACAGAACTCTTCCCCAACGAGACAGGGAAACAGCAAAAAAATGACAAAAGCGCGTTTGGGTCTGATGCCTTAGTGGTTCGTACTTTATGCAACCACGCGAAGCCTTATTTCTTAGCTTGATGATCACGAACTGCTCAGGCGAAAGGTCCTTTTTAAGATTCAACAGAATTAAAAAGGAATTAAAGGGTCACAATGTTCCAGGAGAGATTGTCAACACTAAGCATTCGGTACATTAAAAGTGGCAAACTTACGCAAACAAATTGTAATGAATTCTTAGATAATTTTGTTATGAATAAAGCAGGACAAAAGCTTTTTAATTGTTTACTGTGCTATGTTCAGCCTTACTTGATTCGATGATTGTAGCTTTTTATTTCTTTATACGTTTTTCCAGTGGCGTACACAGAAAATTTCCGAGGGGGGCAAAGTTTCGTCACAATCGTGTGACGTCACAAATCAACTTTAGGGGAAGTTCCGAAGACATAACCTTTGTAGGAGGTCCGGAGGCATGCCCTATGGAAAATGTTGCAAAATTACACCTAAAAATATGCATTTTTGTGCATTCTGGAAGCACGTTTTAGTATAAAGCTTTTACGAGACTTATTATCCGGTGAAACATGATATGCGACCCCGGAGGGTGGCATAGGCATGCATTAGATCCAGTAGAAAACGATACTTATTTTTGGGTTCTCATAACTGAATCCGGGATCGTTTTCACAGGACGCCAGNCTGCTTGACAACCCCTAATTTCTAATGTATGATATCTTNACGTCATTTCTCTAATATCACAAATAAAACACACTTCTTAATTAATTGGTATTCAATTTTATTGATCAGAATGAAGTTACAAAANTAAGAATAGACGGTACTCACCAATTCACGATATTCCATAATGTTTAGACGCTTCTCGACATGAGACAACTCACACATAAGATAATCTCAACTTAGACTAAAATTCCAATATTTCTCATTGGGTATATACGTCGTATATAAATCAAATATTCTTTGCAAATACTTTTCAACAATTCGTATGTTGTCTAATTTACTGATTCAATCATACACTATAACTGACACTGTCTGCACTGTTCAATGACTGACAATTCGGGCCTGACCGGTCGCGATTCGCTCTGAGAAACAAGTAACATTCGTTCGTGCGGAAATGTATCATTAATCAAGTTTTGGATGTTGTTGCGTTTACTCGAAAGAAATCTCAGTAAAAGGGATTGATTCGAGAAAGAATCAAAGTATTCAAGGGACCTCTGCCGAGCTGGGTTCGAACCAAGCGAGCCACAAAGGGATGTGACTGACATGCCAAGCAGGATACAGTTAGACAAAGACTTATCTAAGTGTGACGATCCGACCAGAAGGATCTCGACCAAGTGCAGTTCAACTGCGGCGGCACAAAAATTTTTTGAAACAATTTTCTGTACGGCATCCCGAGTCGGAAAGCGGAAGGATGTTAAAAACATCCGACGGCGAAGAGATAGCCAATTGACTGAAACTAGAGTTTAGCAACAAGCTACCAAAAGTAATTTAGCCATAATCGAATACCCTAACACGAACACTTACCTTGACTTGTTTGACAGAACTTCACCCGGACAAGCCAATTTTTATAGTTCAGCCTGACAGGGATTAACCCGGACAAGCCAAATTTTCTAAGCTGTCGCAGTCCCTGGACCTTACGACAGAAAGAGTCTTATTGAAAAGACCGACTTATTGTCCAAATGCAGCTGTATTTATAGCTGAACATTCTTTCTGAGTTTTGTTAACACCTCTTCGTTCCAGGTGATTGGTTGCTTCTTGCTGATGTTTCTTGTGATTGGTAAGCTTAATTGGTTTCTAGAACTTTCTTGGACTTGTTTGTGTTTGGGTTTCCTTCTTCTGAACTTCAGTTCGTGTTCCTTTGACACATTTCCTGTCACATGCGTTTCCTGTCATGTGTGCTTGTGGTCACGTGCACTTCCTGAGCGTGATTGTCCATTAGGTAATATTCATGCGATTTTTGTTGATATTTCACTGCTATTTTACTGGGGTGACTTGAGGTTATTGTCCTTAGGTAACAGTCTGTCAGTCTACGTTGTCATGGCAACGGCTTGACAACCAGTTTTCATTGGTAGCAGCTTCTCGTCGTTGCCATTGTCTTGTTCGTTTTACGGATCTTTTTCGTAGCACTTATTTTATGTACAAGAATTCGTGTTCAGGCAAAACTTGCCTGTAACACCGGTGAGACAGAAAACTGAACTTTTGTTGTCCGAGGCTCATGAAATAAACCTATATGCGTGCTTGGATGTTATAAGTTTTAGACATGTATCGCTTATCGAAAACGCTTATTGAAGTTTGTGGGCTCAAATCTCACGCCAGCCGACGTTTTTTCTGGTGTTCATTGTCACCTGTGTTAAGTTACTCAACAGCCACGTGTGAAGCAATTTTGTCAGTGACAAAATGAAATCGTAAAATGAAAATCAAGCAGAGGAAACGTACAGTAGTCATTAAAAAATTGCGTAGTGCGTATATCAGGGACCAGATAACAAAGTCAGTTTATTTTAAGTTGAGGCGCTTGTCCCCCGTAGTTACGCCACTGCCGAATATTGTTTATACATTTTTTTATTTTTAGGGTCTGAGTTGGGGGGCATGGCACAGTACCCCCCTCCGTGCGCTAGTGCGTATTTCAATGGCAGTATAAGCGAAATTTAAACCAGTCCAGTCGCCACGGTGGGCATTGGTGAGCTCAGCCCTTCCAAATTTACATGTTAAACACTTTAAATCAGTAAAGATTTTATCAAATTTTCAGAATGCTGGGTCCCCTTGCGCAAATTTAGACCCCGTATTCAAGACTTTCTGGCGAAGGTTGTGGTTTACTTCACATCTTTTCACGCGACAGTTCAGTTACGTTCGATTCTTACCAGTGTGAAAAAGTAAGAAATACGCGAATCGTGAACTTAACAGTTACAACCATTTGGGTGCGTTTTACGTGACGTATTTTGCTCTTGTGTGTGATATTTTTACAGCCGTTGTAAGCGAGTTGCACAGTGGTCCTCACACTGTGCTTCAAAGTCTTTATGCCGCCACACATACTATATACTGTAGGTGCAGTGTGTTTTGTTGTTTTCTTTGATCACAAATAAGAAAAAACAGGTGATTCTTATAAAAAACGTAGACCATGTGTTTTGTCAAATATTTCAATTGTGGCGATTACGGTTGGTTTGCCTGTGGCAGTTAATAATCCTGATCCCGCCAGCCAAGTAGGATTTCAAAATTTCCGTACAATTTAACGCTTTTGCGTTGACGACAGCAACAAACGAAGTGATCGTGGGCACTCCAGTAATGTTTTAGAATTTTTACTGACCGTACTTTCAGAGCGTTATTTCCGGATTTTCGCAAATAGATTGACGCTTTCCATTTTTTCCTCACAACATTGGCTGAGGGGGCCTCACAAGTGGATTAGCCTAGGGTCTCGCGTAAGTTAAATCCTTCCCTGGTTGAGTCATATGAAACAATAAACCATTACTATTACCCTCGTTGGTTGCACACCCTACTTTTTGTTGTTTTCCTTGTTTTCTTTCGATGTCGTTATCTGTACGCCACAAGAATAAAGACGTACCATGGAAAAAATGATGTATGCACTGGATATCACCAATCATACGCAACCTCCTGTAGCAGCGCGGTGACTGCTACATGCGGCGCGCTAATTATAACATCCCCAGTGGCACGAAAGCTACTGGGAGCTCCCTTTAGCCTAGTGCGTAAGTGCGCAGGCAAGCCGCTTCTTTGCTCCTGACGGCACTGTTTAGATTTAGACTTTTTTCCGCTAAATAAACAGACAGCAGTCGCGTTGTGACGACCACCAACCGAAGCTGTGGTTGAGATGCCGGGGATTTGTGGTGTCAAACAGGGGCGTACCGAGGTCTATGGCGCCCGGGACAAGAAACAAGTTTGGCGCCCCCGTGTTCGAGCCTAAAGTTTTTCGGGAGAAAATGTTCTGTACTGAAGAAAGTACCTCCGTCATTGTTGGGAGTTTTCGGCGCCACCCAGTGATTCGGCACCTGGTGCGTTGTACACCCCTTGCCCCAAGTCAGTACGCCCCCTGGTGTCACAGCAGCTCAACGCAGCGGTGCAGATCAAGGCAGCGAATGGGCAGTGATGATACTGGGAGTAAACATCATTCTGGATTTGAAATTATAAACTTCTGAACTGAAAACTAGCGACTACCGAACTGGGTATTTTGTACTTCGACCTCTGAACTTTGATGAAGAAGACGAGAGATCAGAAGTGTTTATGCTTTCATAAACACGGCAACAGATTACTTTAAGCTCTGTCAATATCGCTTCAAGCAAATCTATTGCAGGTTGTAGCACACCTCGAAGAATCAGAATGTTTTCTTTTTTTTAGCTCAAAGTTGAGCGGAGCCTATAAAAGTACAATCAATTTTCTCAAATTGCACGAATGCTGGTCTTGCAGAGATGAACAGTTTTGAGCTTGGAAGTATTATCTAACCAAACAAGGATGGTTGTAAACGTAACATGGTCATTATCACCACAGACGGCTGGCAATGCTCACTAATCCTTGTTTGAAATAATGCCGTCAGTGTGTTGTGTGCTCTTTCTGCTTTCTACTGCGCTGGCACCCTTGTTAACAACGTGTTTTGCAGCCGTTTATCCCGAATAACATTTTCGTTTGTAGCCTCTCGATACTTGTTAAATAAAAAAACTTTCATGTCAAAGTTTTATTTGTAAGTTGGTCAAACCAGCATTTGAAAATTTGTAAGTTTTAAATTTAAACATTCGAGGAAGGTCTGATATTCGCAGCTCAGCCGTGTGTCCGATTGAAAAAACGCTGCATGATAAACAATAAGTTCTTTGGTGAATTTGAATGTTGTTTCAATGTCTGACAGTGAACTCAATGTGACTGTAGCATTTTCTCATTTAGTTACGAATTTTGTTGTACAGCAATTGAATGTTTTCAGGTGTTTGCAAGTTCACGCAAGACTCGCAAGGCGCGCGAAGTCAGAAAACACAACGATGGTATGAAAGGCGCTGGTGACATTGTTATGATAATGCAGCTTTTTAACTGTCTAAACGATTTCGTGTTTGGTAAAGTACTATGAGCACACTGCTGACATGATATTTCGTTGCAAAGATAGGTATATATGCGCTACTCCAAATACAATTCTGATTGTAATATTCCTGCTGTTAACAACAGTTTTTTAATTTCGTTTACGGTGATTTTGCAGAAAAAAAATTAGAAAATATTTATCAATTCATTAAGATGTTTGCCAAACACCATATGAAAATATATTTTGAAAATGACATTCAGGTACTAAATTGTTCTGCATTTTGGTAAATTCTTTAAAAGTGATCGATCAGTTTTCGCACTTGGAATGAATATAGCGAATTTGACTTATTTGCTTTCCTTACCGTACGAACGAGCAAATAAAAATGGACCAGGTTTGCTATAAGTTTCTTAACTTTGCACGCTTGAATTTATTCACAAGCAGTGTTCGAATACTGTAAAGTGTATTACTTACAACTTGCTCAATCAAAGTTTTAAACGTCCCGTCGGAAATGCAATTGATTTTGGACGTCGCAACACAAAAATGATCGATTTCAATTTTTCTTACTTTTCGAATTTGGAGACATTTTTTCATTATTTTGAGATTTCTTGTTGCTGTTGGTGGTTAACTTTCTTGCAATCTTCCGAAATGTATACCACTTGCAGTGCTATGTCTGAATTTACCTGATCTTTAAAGTCAGATGAAGTGGCAAACGTAATTTTTACAAGTTTGAAGTTTTTTGGTTGCTTGAAGTCTTGCTTAATTCAGATTTTGGATCGACCTAGTATATTACGCTCAAGGTCTTTCAAGAAGTTTCTTGACGAAAGATAAAGGCCGCTTGTGGATTTGAAAACTGACTTTATCATGTTTACTTTTTTTCGTTTTTATTGCATGTGGAGGAATCCAACACTTACAAAATATGCGTCGAGCCATCCTCATCTAAATGTGCATCATGCGTCCGGCCTTGCAGTCAGCACTTTCGGAGCGTTGGGCACTGCATGGAGTTTTGCAACGGTGACTTAGATTGCATGTTCAGGTAAAAATCTCTGTTCAAGTAGTTGCTCCTGTGTGGCTGAGGGCTTAGGTGCACTGAAAAAGATGGTATGGATCAGCATTGCTCGAATTGCTTGGAAACTTTAGCTTGGCTCGTATAGGGCATCGAGTTAAACAAATTCACAAAAACACTCTAAAAATTTGTCCTACAGGAACGCGCATGAAGCAGACCACTCATCTTTAATCTCAGCGCGACCCTTTGTTTCAGTAGCTGACCAAATTAAATTATTGAAACTGCGATCATGAAATATGATAACTGAGACCGCATATGTGCCCGACTAAAAAGCCTTTCTTGCGTATTTTTGTGACAAGCGTTCGGTCCCTGTGTGTGCTTTAGACTGCTTACTCGCGAACAATTTTTCTGAGTGGCAAACAAAAATGACTACCTAAATCTTTTCTCAGAAGACAGATAACTCTACAAACATTCTGTGTGGAAACAGGGGATTGCAGGCGAACATAAATTCGGGTGAATGACCTTAAGTACCTCAGTCAACGGCAGACTTCAGCTCCAAAATACTGAAACAAGGTTGAAGGGGGAGGGTAAGAACCCCAGGGCTAGTATGATTCTTTGTCAGGTATGCTTTAAGGGTGCTGAAAAATCTAGTCGCCTACGCTATATTATTCCTTCATCATTAATCAGTCCAACAAACGTCCAGTTTTTCCATGCAAAAGTAACTAAGTTTTTGTGGTCAGCAAACTTCGCTTCTCCTACGCGGTTATTGTGCACAATGGATGAGCGATAACGAAAGCGAATAAGCGTTTCATTTTATTTGATAATACGAAAAAAGGAATGATGTCTTAAGAGCGATTTCCAAGCGAGTGAAAGGAGTCTGCTAGATGAGGTATCACGCCCTGTTGTAAACAAACTTTAAACATCCTTGCTGAATTTCATTACAGCATGATATTTTTCGAAGAATGCCACCATACAAAACGAAAATGTAGCAGACATTACGTTCATATCTCGATTTCTTGAACATCTCAATAGATAAACATATTAGCAGTGAAGTAATCCTTCCAGGAATCTTGCATTCATTATGTTCGTTTATTGTTGGTCTTAATGTCTCTATTTTTACTCTTAGGAACTGCACCAAAAACAGTTTTCTGGTTGAAAAGATTGTTCCTATATTCAACTAATTCCACCATGCTATAGTATACTGCAGGGGCGCCATTTTCGGAGAGAACCAGTGGCGACTGACTGTGCTGCTACACCAACCATTGGTTAAATGGTGTCAGTTTTTGCTTTCGATTTTCAGTATTTCTTGCTGACCGGAAACACAAGCTCGATGGGAGAAGGCGAGCTAGCTGGAGTGCGCTAAAAGTTTCTTAGTGGCCTGCAGTAATGCTAGTATGTTTTAAATCCGAAATCCGAAATCGCGAAACCATGACTGGTATCAGTTCGTGATTATTGTTCTTAGACATCAATAAATAAAAGCAGTTTGATTTTTGGTAATTGTGAGACTTTCAGACTATCTTCCTTGTCACTTTCTGAGGCTGTAACAACTGCCTCTCAGATCCTTAAAATTTAGAACCAACTGTGCTGAAAAGTTTTTTGTTGGTGTTGGGGTGTAGTCACAGGGATGATGTGAATCAGGGGCACAACCAGCTGAAATTTTCGGGGGCCAAATTATTAAAACTTGTTGTACCTAAAAAATAACAATTTGTTGGGTTTTGATAATTTTTTGAAAATTTCGGGAGAGTCAATTGCTCGGTTGCCCCTCCATGCTTGCAAGCCTGATGTGAATCATCCAATTTTTGTTTCAGTTGCGCTTTTTTCAATGACATTTCCGGAATAAAGATGGGTTACTGCCCGGCGCCCAGAACAGAAGAGGCATCGACGAGTGCCCTGCTAACCTTTCAACATTACAATCAATCATCGCATGATAAGTGTCAAAGTTTATGCAGTGGGGATTTTAAATGCAAAGGAAATCAAAAGGTATCAAAGAAACGCAATGCGTTTGCAAATTTCGTGAAACTACTATTTTTGGTAGCAATTACTGTGAAAAGAACACGTATTGGAAAGCTTGTATGCAACGAGCAGGTGACATCCTGCCTACATTACTGTTTACTTATAATTCATCCACACTAGCTGGTAATGCTTATCCAATAAATAGTTTCTTCAAAACTTAACACACGATCGTAACATTGATGCGAGCTCCGCAAAATGTTTGAAATAAAACTGAGCATGTGAAGTTATTTTGGCCTACATCTACCGAACTTTTAAATTAAGCTATCACACTTGTTTGCATCAGTGCCGTAGAGTTTTATCGTTGATTTCAAATTGCTGTAAAAAATTGCATTCCTTTGTTTTGTTGTAAAACTGCAACTGCGGTAAATTCTAGTTTTTCTTTTTGCTTGTTTCGAATTCGATGCTTAACTACCAGTGTTTCTCAGTGCTGCAAAGTGGGGTGTCAAGACAAGTGCCGCCCAGCAGTGATGAAAAGGAAGTGGCTTCCTAATGTGGTGGAGAAAAACAGTTTGACAGTGGTGGAAGAAAGTAATGGAGAATCAGTTGTTCTGTCATGGCGGCACACAAGCCAGGTAAAATTGCCAATGTTTTGATGCTTGGCTAACTGCTGAGAGTCAGTGGTGATAAGAAATTACTAAGCGTGTAGATCCCCTTTCATAATTAAATCTTTCAGATGTAACAAGGAGGTTGTAGGGTGAATCACTGGGGATTAATTGCTAACACTAACTAACGCATTATCAGTGCCAAATGTTTGTGCCTTCTTACAAATTCTGTTTCTTGTATTATCACGATTTCAGTAGCAGCAGACCATTCGGAATAGGGTCAATGTAGTACATTCTCTCACGTTTCCCTTTTCGGGTCATTACTAAGGACATTTTGGTTGATCTGACGTTAGTGGTCCTGGTCCACGCACACTTTATTTCTGTTAATGAGTAAAAATAATATGTAATGAAAGGCGTTGCTCCTGGAATAAACCACATTTTTTGTAAATGAAGAAACGCGCCAATAAGATTTCATCTGAACAATACCTAGTAAACAAGCAGATGTCAGTATTTATCACAAAAGTAACATTTTATAAAAGGTTAGTTTGTTGGTCGAGTCTAACAAAACCTATGAAACTAATACCCTAGAAAATAAATAATTTTATTTGCGTTCACAAAAGCTAACAGTTTGTTCCCACTTAGTCTGAGCATTTCAAACGTTCATCACAGGGAGTAGCTGATCAACGACACCGCTCTGTGCCAAAGCATTCATTCTGCACTCACTTGCATCACCTTGCATTAGAGTGTTCAGCAGCGTGATGATGAGGGGCCGCCACAGGGGCAGATCGTTGAATCACTACTTTGGGTGGAGCCCAGAAAGGTGGTCACACTTGGTACTCCACTACATGGCCGTCGCCAGCGGGGGACCAGTGGTGCCCCGTCCCCCCATTTGAACTCTGTGCCCCCCCATTTCACGTTTGGCCCCACGAACTACCACGAAGCTGTAGAAATGCTGTGCGCAGTTGTAAATAGTCAATAAGCAATAGCTTGTTGAATGACTTTAGTTTGCGATATTGCTTTCAGTTTTCAAGTAAACAAAAACGCAAAATTCCACTGTTTTAGTCGCCGGTATTGCCAACATAGGGGCTTTAAATGCTTTATGTAAACAAAATTTTCATTTATGGTAAGCCAAGAGCGCGTCTTGTTTTTATTTCATGACGGGCAGTAAAGTTGTACGAAACACAGAATACTGTGAAATTAGTTTTTGAGTAGTCACACATTGGTTGTGTACACTCAAGGCCAGATTTACCAATAGGCTATGTAGGCTTAAGCCTAGGGCCTCAAAAATCAGCAAACTGTGATACGCACAGAGTCAATTGCCATTACTGTATATGATCAGTTCGATAAATATATATTCGTCAACAATTATTGTTTTTCGTTTTTATTCATTTGATCAGATTTTGTGTCGATAATGCCAGGGTCTTCCAACCAGTTTTCATGAATCTCAGAATGACCGTTGCCGGCAGTAGTGTAGACATACTCAAAGCACTTTGACTGCGTTTGGTGAATCGTGTCGATTGTTATGTGTGAATTAGGCAAAAGGTTCGATACTTACCTCATCAAAGCTTAAAGGTTGTACTGCAGATAAGAGATACGTGTAAGGCTAGCATTATCCTACAATAAAAACGCAGTTGCTTTTTCTGATCTCGAGCAATACTAGCCTTTCTATTCATTCATTCAGAAAGCAGATTGCCATTGAGTACACTACTTGCCATAGGCGTAGCCAGGGGGGGCCAAAAGGGCCGTGCTCCCCCAAATTTTTAGAAAAGATAGTCATTTTGTGCTTTAAGAGGCGTTTTTCTAAAGAAATTAGTATTATTCGCCTACAATCAAAAATTTGGCCCCCCCAAAACTTAGTGCTGGCTACGCCACTGCTACTTGCGCAAGTTTGTACTGCTCCCATGCTGAGCAAATCAAAAAAATTTTGATGAGCTTAGATAATAACCAAAAGCCCCTTCACCAAATGGCAACCATATAACTCTACCCAAGAAGACAAAGAGTACGCAAACAGCAAGAAAGGGACCGTGCAGCGTTTGGGTCTGACGTCTGATGCCTTAGATTAGTGGTTTTTGGTCGGTCTATCCAAACACGTAGAGCATTATTTCTTAGTTTGATGGTCATAAACTGTTCATGAGAAAGGTCTTTCTAAAGATTCAAAGGAATTAAAATTGAATTAAGGGATCACAATGTTCCAGGACAGGTCGTCCAACACTAAGTATTCGGTGCATTAAAAATGACAAATTTAGGCAAACAAATTTTAATGAAATCCGAGATGATTTTTTACGAAGGCCAGGACTAAAAAGCCCTTTTACTTGTTTATTGTGCTCTGTTCAGCCTGATTTGATTCGGTGATTGTAACTTTTTATTTCTTAACACGTANNNNANCCTNNTGACATCATAAGGGAAGTTCAAACCTCCCATCCTTTCGCGCGACNGTTTCGTTGCCTTCGATTCTTTGCAGTTTGGAAAAGTAACGAAATTCGAATCGTGAGCCTAGCAGTTGCAACCATTTTGGATGTTTTACTTCACGTGTTTTGCTCGTGTGAGCGAGATTTTTACAGCCCTTGTAGTGTGTTTGGTTTTTAGGAAATTGCATGTTTTGGGTGCAGCGGTTGAGCACAGCGAAGGATAAAAAGATGTAAAGTTGACGTAGGTCATTTGTTTTTTCAAAAATTTAACCATGACGTTTTTGTTTGTCTCCCCTGTCGAAATTACGATAGTGTTCCCATCAGCCAAGCATGCAATACACAATGCCGTGTCACTGAACGCTTTTGGCCGAAAGTAAGAACAAGCGCAGTCATTGTGGGGCACTCGCAGTATGGATCTACATATTTTTATTGACCGTGTTTTTAGAGCAGGGTTTCCCAACCTTTTGTTTCCCATGTGCCCTTTAAGCATTCCGACACATGAGCATGTACCCCTTCAGCATATCGACAGATGAACCATGAATATGTACTCCTAAAATTTCGTATGATAAAATATTTTATCATGGTTATTCATAGATATATTTAACGATAAGCATATGATTTTGATATATGTATAAATATTTCGAAATAAATACAATGCAACTACTTTTTGCTCTTATATTGCTAACTTCAAATGTACCCCTTCAGATAGACAAATGCACCCTTGGGGGTGCATGTACCCCCAGGCACGTAGCCAGAAATTTCGATAGGGGGGCGAACAACAACATAGTCTCAACATTTGTTTATTCAATGTCCCTTGCCCTTGTTTTTAAAGCATCATCCATAAAAGGTGCATTTTTCTGGCGCTTTTTTCTAAATAATTATGTTCAGATTTAAGCCAGCAAATACAAAGTCCATTTTCGTTGAAGTTCCAAGCTT
>JGI24158J21664_10010302_pt1 | contig 12475 bp, 8 predicted proteins | sample Ectturendosymbi3_FD_21664 | JGI IMG/M metagenome (IMG submission 21664) | reverse complement strand
GGGATAAATCATTACTGCCTCATTTGAAAGCAACACAAGGTTGAAGTGCCATGGTGTTACTGTAACAGTGACATGAAGTGTGTCCACAAAATACAAACAGATAAAATAGTTAATGAAAATTTCATTTTACAGTGACAAAACGAAAAATAGCCAGATTTTACAAAATGGCCAAATTTTTTCGGAACAACTCAACTCTGGCAACCCTGCCCATCCTACTGTGTAGCCTACTGCTGTACTACCAGTGTAACAACTGCCGGACTGNGACACATGCACTGCAATATTGTTTGTGACGTAACAAACAACAGTTTTTGTAATGTCATCACAATGGATGATTTAATATATAACTATTCAAATTGAATGTACTTTTAAACTACTGTAGCTGGGATTTGATCAATTTTGTTTTATTTGTTGAAAAACGCCATTTGCATTCCTTGCCCGATTAACAATAATTTTGAATTGAAGGCTTCATTTTTCCAGTACACCCCAGTAGTTGTTCAGTGATCCCCATTCAACGCCTGACTATTTATCAACCCCTTGGATGGTCCAATTGACCCCTGGGGTTTGATATCGACCACTTTGAAAACCACTGATCTAAACTAATAAAAATATTTGACTAATTAGATAATTAATTTGTTTATTTTGGATCATAACTTTTGAACCAGAAACGCTAGAAAGTTGATCAAAGGCTTAAAAGACTCGAATTATAGCCTAGTTTCCAAGGAAAACTTCAGCAAAATGCTTTGGCGTAGCATCTGGGCCCTACATGAGCCAAAATGGCCCAAAAAACTACTTCACTTATGACATCACTCATAAAAAACTGCACCCACCAACCAAAATTTGTTTTCGAGTGCAGACTAGACGATCCATTTGAGCCATTGAACAGCTCTCTAGCACAATCGGCGGAAGAGCTATGGCACTGGTAAGGCAACAGAAAACTGCTGGTTTTAGGCCAAAATCTAGGTACGAATATATTGCACGCCGGCTCTCAAAGTGTCAAGTGGCTTAGGTGTTTTCAGTTATAACTCACCAGCCAGTAGTGCTAGGTAGCTAATCGAACCTTCACAAGATGCAGAAAGTCATCTAGTTTGATTTTTTGTAAATGGGCACTTAGAAGGCTGCGACATCACATGGTGGATTGGTAGTTTTCCAATAATGTCACTGGGACCTGTAAAAACATTTCAAGTGACCATTTACCCTGTTAAACTAGACGAAAATCCACATCATTTAAGGTCTTGATTTCCCCTCTAGTGTAATCAATCAGAAAGTTTAGCCATATTGGACCAAGACACTGGTTTTCAACTACTTTTCCCCCTACATTTGTTGTGCAGCATGTGTTGTATGACAGCAGAAATGTGTTAACACAATGTACTTAATCGAATTGATAATTAACCTGTTTACCTAGTAATGTCCATTGCCTTAACCAGCTGGTAGTTGTTCAATGACATATGTGATACAATTGTTTTTGCTAAAAGTGCATGCCCAACAATGTTTTTTCATTGTCCAAATCTTACAATAGGCTGGTTGGTTTGCTTGTGAAAATGATTTTGTGGGACATATAAGAACAGCAACAAATTTCCAATTGATAACAAGCCAAAGCTGAACTATTTTGCTGTGATTTATAACTAAAAATTGGTCAAAATTTGGAACTTCCATGGTATAGATCAGTGGTTACCAACCTTTTTCATCTTGTGACCCCATTCAAAAATATTACATAAAAAGCGCCTGGCCTAAGTCATTGACTGCAACTCTAAAGGGGTTCACATAACAACCAACAAAAAACAACATTTTACATGTTAGATTCACAGCATTTACATCCATATAGCAAACAGCACCCATGGTAATTAGTGGGACCACTGTGTTTGCAGCTATGTAACTAGTCTTGAAATTGTTGGGGACATGTTGGTGAGAACTAATCTCAATATTCTCAGTGGGCAGTCTATTACTTGACTTTTGTTTTATTGTGGACAAGATTGATGATCCAGCTTAATAGGCAGGGGTATACCTTTGCTTTACTGTAATGCGGACAGGGGTTGAAAATCCAGCCTCCCAGACCGGAGTGGATTTTGTGGCCTGAGGCAAACTCTTAGAAAAGTGCTCCAAAATCGTTATTAAGCATCCCCTTTGGCACATTGGCAAATAATCGTTGCTATTTTTTGAATCACATATGACTTGCTTCAGACCTTACTAAAATGTGGCTTTAGAGTGGTTCATAAGTTTAACAGTACAATGTAAAAACCTGTTTTTGGCTGAGACCTTTTGGTCGTTTGTGTTGCAATAGCATTAAAACTTGCTGAAACAGTAGTCACTGCCCTACCTCTTTGGACATTATGACTAGATTGACTTAATTTGTTTGTCATTTCAAGGTAAATTTGGTTGACTAGAAAAAGCCAGGCAAAACCAAGTGCAAATCTCTCAAAGGGTACCTGGGGAATCTCTGGTAAAAGGGGGACCTGAGGTGACTGTTTCTCATTCACCTCCCCTAATATCCACCTCTGCTCACAGAGGTAGGTGGAAATGAATGGAAGCAGACAACGAATAGGGGACATATTTGGGTTTGGTATGATTGCTGCATAAGGCACCAAGACTGGGTCAGCGATTTTCCAGAGAACAATTCGCGTGTTGAGGTGCAAATACACTTAATCGTGAATAACATAACCATTTCATTCAGAAAGTGTATACAAGATTGCTGCATCGAGTTTCCATTGCACGAAATGCAAGAGCATTATTTTCTTTAGGATGCAGCCATTTGTTTGAATTGCAAATGGTATTATGTTAGAAAGTTACCTTGAACTGTTATGCACATCACTATCACTTGTTAGGCGTGCTGGTAAGATCCCGCCATCTGTCAACTATATGCTACCTTGTGCTGGAGTCATGACCTTAAAACATAACGAATACAAAATAATGAATGTAATGTCAAAACTACAATGATAAAAATATTGGTTGTGCTTAGTAGGAATTTCAGCTGGAAAGTATTCACAATAGGACATTTAGGACAAATGTTTACAAGGCTGACATAATTTCAGCATCACTGGCCAGTGCATAATTTTTAAGTGCTGCTGTGTTTCTACAATAGAGTCCTACGCAGATTGAACTTTTTTGTCTGCACTCGCACCCGCAAAATTTAAGCCCATCCCACACTGGCAAGAGTTTGAGAAATCTTGCCTGTACCTGCCCTATGGACTTCAACTCGCCCCGCACATCATCCCAACCTGCCCCCGCCCCGCACTTTTTCTCTTCTACGCCTGCAATCCCACACCTGTCTGAAAACTGCTAAAAACTCATAACCGCTGAAGATAAATCTAACAAGCAGCAAAAAGAAGCTGCTGATACTTTTCATTGGCAACCAAACCAAAACTTTTCGACGCATCTGGTCTTCCGCAGTCAACAGATTTGAGGTAATAAAAACCATGTTTCAGTCAAATTGTGTCGAGCTGTGTGGTAAGTGCTGTCTTATCCATATAGAAAGGCTGCTACATGGAATTGGCTGCTAAATGTTCCTCACCAAGTACAACAGTAGCTAATGTAAAAGGTGTGCTAATGTAACAAAATATTGGCATATGCAATTCTAAAAATTAAAGACTTCAGCAAACTAGTGAGATTATTGTTTGCGACCCCACAGCCACTCCTCCACGACCCACTTTAGGATTGCCACCCACCATGTGGGAACCACTGTTATAGATAGAGGAAAGAACATTTCTCAAACCATGAAGGTGGTTGTGTGTATAGATAAAATCTTCATTTTGTGAAACATGACCTTTAATTTTCTGACTAGAATATGTGCACCTTTGTAATGTGTTCGCATCAATTATTCTCTATTTTAGCTTCACTGCAAGAGCAGAATCTAATAGAAATGATAGATCTAGTAAGAAAATGCCAAATAGCATTATGTGACAGTGTTAGCTTTTGTAACTGACTTGACAAGATTTTGCGTAATTGTGAAAAGTTGCCTAGAATAATAATGTATTCATTCAGCTTACAAATTTTTTGAAATGAAACTTTATATATGTCAGATGAAGTTTTTAATGAACTGGAATATTTGTAAAAGGCAATAACACTAAACCAGTTCGTGCTGGGTTAAACTAATCCTAAGAAAATCTAACACAGCTGCAAAACTGGACCTCAAACTAGTGTTTTTATGACATGGTGAATATTCCATAAATGGTAATATTTTGTTTTTGGCATATGAAAGCTAAAAGGCTCAAATAGCTAACTTGACAGTGATCTTACCAAAGTGCGTGAAATTAGTAAACAGGGAATATTAAAATTGGAAGAGCAACAATTTTGAAAAGTCATAAGGTTTGGCACTCTGCAAGGAATACAATCAAATGCTGCATCACAGAGGGCTTAGCAAGACTGCATTATGATGGCATGAAGTGAGCTTTCACTCAGCTGTTTGAGGCAGGGTTGCAGAGTCAGAGGTAAAATGTCTGATTCCAACTCCTTGCGTCCAAATTTCCCAATTCTGCGACTCTGACTTTTGTAAAATTTTCGATTCTTTAACTTAACGTGAATGAAGGTTGGCTGTCAACAATTTTGTAGCAACTACCAATCAGTGGAAATTGTGATGCACATCCAGAATTATCTGTTTCAATAAAAGTTTCAAAAGAAATTACTGTATGGTTTCAACAGGCACGAGTTACGATTCTTAATTTAAGAGTGTGATGGAAAAATAATTCAATTGGACTTTTGGAGTCAGATAGAAAAATTTGACTCTGACTCCTAGTGTTCTTAAGAATCTGACTCCACCCAAAAACCTATGAATGAATCTATGTGACTCAGACTCCGCAACCCTGGTTTGAGGAAGCAAGATGTGGCATACGATTGCAAAAATGTGTGACTACTCATTATTGAAAAACTGGTTATAGTTGCGTCTTTGCGCTAGCCTGATGTATCTTAATAACCTCACATTTTATGGATGAGTACCATGATCCTTTGTTCAATTTGCAATGCACTGATGATGATAACAGGAGTTATTGAAACATTTGCAATATGTCGTTGATATCGTTTTCATTGGCCGTGATCTTCATTATAAGACCATGATCCTTGATGTTGAAATTTGTGCCATGTTCTATTTGTGCAACTTATGTTGAATATATACCTATTTGTTTACCAATAGGCATCATTTGTTAATGGTGGTTGTTATTGTTGTTTTGGTAGTTGTGAACCTTTTCAAACAGACCTGGAAGTTATAAAATAATGCTGCATAGTAAAATGTTTTGTTAGTATTGTAGTTGTAGTGTAAATGCTCCTTATACATTGTCACATGTGAGTTGAATTTTATCACAAGCTTTATGTGGCAAAATACCTAGAATCAAAATACACTGATGTAGCTATCTAGGTGTCTAGTGATCTTGAGTTGTTAAATGGCTTGAATTTTGAAAAAAGTGTCACATATCATGAAAAAACTTTGTAATGTTCGTATTTGATTGACTTAATAACACATTGAAAATTGGCTGTTGCACTAAGATTATCTGTCACAATTTTGCATGTTATTTATTGTTTTGTGATGGTGATATAATCCTGCTACTCTATTTGATGATCGGATTTCAATATCTATGCCATCACTGTTTGGTGATGATATTAAGTTTGATTCGTTTGTGTAGGGGTTGTTGGTTACAGACTATAATAAAAAGATGCTGCTTGTGGCTTTGTCTCAGAAGTGCTGTTGTAAATCACTGATTGTGCATGGCTTTAAGCTTCAATGTGTCATTGTATCTTTAAGCTTCAATGTGTCATTGTATCCTTGAGTTATTTCAACCTGTGAAAGTTAAAGTTCTTTTGCTAGTATACTGCTGGTTGTTGAGAATGGAAGCTGCACATGGCCAGTATAAAAAATGCAGTTTGCTTTGAATTGTTGCTGATAGCCTTAGAACATTGTCTTCTTGGTGTAACATTTTCTGTGTGGTGTTGTGATTTTATGACAACAGGTTATTGACCAGTGCAACTACTTGTTTATTTTTTTACACCATCTTTTCATTTTGTATGCCCTTTTACTTTTGTGTTGAATGTATGTGTTTGTATTTGCAGGAATAACAGGTTGTGGTAGTGTCTGTTAACATATGTAGAGCATCCATGTAGTAGTTTGAAAAATGCAGAAAATCAAAGCCATTGTAATTGAAATACATAGTATTTGCATACAGAATCTACGAAATTTTTCCTAACCCTTTATTTTCCAATTTGGGCTTATGGCCATAACTTGGCAACAGGTTGAGCTAGAACAGTGGTGGCGAACCTATGGCACGTGTGCCAGAGGTGGAACTCATAGCTCTCTCGGTAGGCACGTGCACCGTTGCTACAGTGCAGACTTCATTATCAGAAAAATAGAGGGAATCAGTGCTTCAGGCACGGAGGACTAGTTGCTCTCCCAGTGCTCAATCAAGAACACCCACTTACCTAGCATGTAATGTCAAAGATATGCCCTTTGATAACATTACTGCAAGTTACAACATTATATTTGGTAACACTGTTCTGGTTTTGGACACGAGATTATTATGGACATGCTTTGTTTCCAAGAACGAAGAGTAGAGCCTGAACACTAGCAAGCAACATATCAAATGTTTCCCTTTGTTCTTCAAGCATTTTCAATGGTAAAGCCCACTACCTGCATCAAGCTGAACCAGTTGTTCTTAACCGGGGGTCATGCTTCCCCTGGGGGAGTAAATAATCTTCCAGGAAGGCGTGAGCTGTTATGCTAGGGTTACCAGATCACTTAATTTTTTCAGGCACATTGTTTTTCAAAGAGATATGGTGGGCTACCATTTGCCTCCCCTTGGAAGTTGGGACTAAGAACTAAAAACTTTTAGAAAATCTGAAGTCAGCATCTTGATTCCTATTGATTGATTTAATTCTTGCAATAACACTTTATTTACTAGTATGGCACTCACATTGCATGAGCGCCAGCTTCACTGGTCTAGTGTGATGTGCTTACAGTTCACTTATGTCCACTCCTTCGTCTACACACTTACATTGCAAAACTTGCGAGCGCATTGTTCTACTGTTGCTCTTGTGTAACAATAACATGGCAACAAATCTTCAAAGGTTCACTGCAAGTTATGATAGTTAATGAGTTTTTCCGCATGTCACTGTTGACCTCCGACATGTCTGGTAGGTGCTGCAGTGAGATAGTGACTGCTGATAACCAGGCCTGTAACCAGCTAGGGTGAAGAGTTTTCTGAAAGGGGCCCAAAAATTTTAAAGTATGTCCAATAGTTTTAAACTATGACCAACACATTTTTGCATGGGGGGTGAAAACTTTAGCAGTGAAGTTGAAGCCCCCACTGGTTACAGGCCTGCTGATAATGGTAAGACACGTTGTTTTATACTGTGTGAAAAGAAGCATGTTTGAATCTGCAGTGGTGCTTCCACAAGTTAAAAAAATCGTTAAGTGTGAGATTGTGAGTGTGAGCAATATGCCTGAGTGAATAGCTCAATCAAGCTATAATCTTACGTAGGCTTTTCACACAGTATAAAACTCATGGCTTGTTAGAAGTGGGAATACCGAAACTTAGTTTTGACTTCTAAGCGAGGACGAAGTGCAAAGCTAAATTTGCTGTGACAAGTGTTCATAATTCATCTGCTCAGGTTTTATGCCTGCATATTTTTCCATTTTAGTAAGTTCTCAAAAGTTGTCCGACAGTCGTGTTAAGACACAGGTCTATTTCTCAATCTTTGAAACAATTTTACGGGAGTGTCTAACTTTCTTGGTTTTTCGCCGCTATTGTTGATCTGGTCATTGATTGTTCTTAAATACTGATTTATTTGTAGGGTCATCCCATGCCAACTCAACCAATAATGAGAAAAGTTAAATGGGCACCATCTCAGATTTTGCTCAAATTTGCACCAAATGTGCCTCTATGGGAGTGCAATCAAAAATCCCCAAGTTTCAGATCAAAATTCCAAGCAGTTGAGATTTTGTGGCTGTTTGAACTGTAAGAACCGCAACCCATCTTTGCCCTTGTGGATCACTGTGTTCATTTTGAAAGGTTTTTGGAGGCCCATAACTTCATTGTTGTACAAGCTATAAGTCTGACAATTGGTACTCTAGACATTTCTAGCCTGTTGTTTCTGAATCCATTGTCGGAATTGAGCTAGGAGGTGTGGATCAAAAGTTATAGGCATCTCAAAACTGGATTTTTGTCAGGCAGAGTACACATAACATTTTCACCACTTGCTATGAGGTCCCCTCTTGGTCAAGATCTAAATATTCACCTGATTTATGACATTTAGGAAATGTTCAATGAGTACAAGCAAAGGATCTTGATACAAATTGCAAGTAATGGTTTTAAAGGTACTGAAAATAGTGACAGCTCAAAAAATAACCCTCAAACCCCCTTGTTCATGGGGTAAATGACTGCATAGATGGTTTCTCAGAGTGATGAAACATTTCCCACTCAAAGATATATATCTTAGCCACACCTGACATAAATATAAACATCTTAACTACTTTATAGTTTACTCAGCTGATGAAAAGAAGTAATTTCCTCCCAAAAATTAGCATTTTTGCCACTAGTGGTGCTGTTGTGTACTTGTTTTTGCAGAAAAGTGCTCTCAACCAAATTCAATGAACAAGGTGTCTATTTCTTTGTTTTCAGGGGTGATGATTTCAAAACTGCAGCTAAAATTTTAATGGACATTATGATTACTTAGGTATGCTTCATTTTTGTGCATCATCAACATTTGAAATCTTCAGAGATGTTCCAAACCTCCAAGATTGGCTTATTTTCTTCTGAACAGTTCCATAACCTAGCGTTGCCCTTAGTTTCCAGCCAGCGACAGATTTAAGGAGAGGTGAGTAAGAGACTTGCCTCAACACTCTTATTTTAGGGATCTCCTTGAGGTGTTTCGCATGTGATGTTTTCTCATTTTTGGTGAAAAACATACTATCCGCCCAAAATATATTCCAAAGCAGATCATAAATAAGTACTCTGCTTTCAAAAGGGCCCCCAACAGCAACTGCAATGTGTAAGTACTCTGCTTTCAAAGAAGCCCCCAGCAGCAACTGTGATGTGTAGTGTAAATCAGCAACAGCAACTGTAATGTCAGTTTTTTTTAATGAAAATGTTAGGTACCTGGTATGGATCTGTAGGGACCCGATTTCTCTGATTCTAGGGACCCGATGATAATTTTCCCTGATTCTAGGGACCCGATTTGAAATTCTAGGGACCCGAATCAGATCCCTAAAACACCTTAGAAAACCTGATAGTGTGTAGAAATAACATTTAATACCTTAAAAAATTGTGGGTTGAAAAATTTGTTCCATGAATTTTTGGAAAGACTCTTCAAGTAATGGCATAAATTTATCACAAATGATAACTTTTCCTTCTTAGTCTTGATCCCTAATTCCTGCATATCCACTACGTAGGTTTGATCAAAACGTTGTGCCATGGTTGACTGAGTATGATGACATCATCATCAGAGGCTCCCAGGCTCCCTATATTCAGCTTTTCCTTGGGTCCCCCTAACCACAAGTCCACCACTGCTCACAACTTTGCAAATATCTCAGTTTGAAACTGTTTTGAATTATCATACAGTAAAATTTTGCAAAGGTGCCTTGAGTGATTGGTAGGCATGTTTAAGTAACAGTGAGACAACTCAATTATTTTGGAAAGTCTTTTATGAGATTTCTGATTGTTTGTAAAATGTAATGTACAACCATTATGAAATAAATGATAGATTTGAGAATCCTACTGCTGGCAAACACATCAGTTCTTAATACTTCTATGGCACGTTTAATAAAAAACATTAAGAATGAAAAAGCGATTTTGACAGCGTCTGTTCAGAAAATTATCATGAAAATATGTGATACATTTGACAATTGTAGACAATCATTTCATTTCCAAGTCACAGGCAAAATACACCACTAAACGCAAGAGAAACTCTTCACCAAAACCAGGTGTTTATCTTACTGGACTTAGCAGAAACCTACAGTCCTCTTTGCCAGGATGCTGTCCGAAGTTTCCATTGGAATATTGCACAGGCCACATTGTATCTTTTTGTAATATATTTTGTAGGGTTCCTAGGTGGTATTGAAAGCGGTGAATTGTTATATCGTTTTTCAAAACCTTAAAAAAGTATTGAATTTGGCAAAAATAAAGTATTGAAAAAGTATAGAAATCCTAATAGGAATAGATATCATTGTGTTACTGAGCAGAATCATCTCTTTTTCCACTTAGTAGTTATATCTGTAAACAGTAAAATTGTTACTGTTTCAAAATATATGGGACATGTCAGAGCAACTGATGTACATATAATACCAATTACTCAATGTACCGGGGCAAACTCTTCTTGTATGGTAAGTGGTAGATTTGGGGTTAGGAGAGCCAGGGGCAAGGCTAAAAATGGGGGTCCTCTCATGATGATGTCACCAACCATGATAAGACCTTTTGATCAAGCTTAGGAAGGGGAAATTATCATAAATATTTGCCATTACTTAATAGAGTCTTAGCACTTTGGCGTCTGGCCGCTTTGGCGATTTCCGAAAAAAAACAGTGAAACGCATGTGGCTTTGCGTGGGAATTTCTCCAGTCCTGTACTTGCTATGGACTTGGTCGAAGTGTCAGACGACGCGGCAAGTCTTCTAGTCGGCACTCGAAAAAAATTTTTGGTTGGGGAGTGCGGATTTTTCGTGATTGACTTCATAAGTGGAGGACTTTTAGGCCACCTTGGCCCAATTTACCTGGCCCTGGGCTCCAACTGTTAGATGGTAGTATTTCGCTGAAGTTTTTATTGGAAACTAGGCTACAATCCAAGTCTTTTGATACTTTGGATGACCTGCTAGGGTTTCAGGTTCAAAAGTTATGATCTAAAGTAGTAGAAATATTTGACTAATTAGATAATTAANTANTTTATTTACGATCATAACTTTTGAACCAGAAATGCTAGAAAGTCGATTAAAANCCCAAAAAACTTGGACTCGAGCCTAGTTTCCAANAAAAACTTCAGCGAAACACTTTGCCCTAGCGGTTGGGCTCTAGGCCAGGCAACATNAGCCAAAACTACTTTACTTATGACNTCACTCACAAAAAATCTGCAACCCCCAACCAAAATTTTTTTTTCGAGTGCAGACTAGAAGACTGGCTAATCTGTTTGAACCCTTGAAAAGCTGTCTAGCACAATAGGCAGAGGAGCTATGGTGATGGTAAGGCAACTGAAAACTGCTGTTTTTAGGCCGAAATCTAGGTACAAATGTATCGTACGCCGGCTCTCAAAGTGTTAAGAAATTTTTGGACAAATTTCAACTCACAGTTTTTTTAAGGTATTGAAGTTGGTTTGAAGCTTTTCCATATATACACATTGCAGTTGCTATTGGGGACTTCTTTGAAAGCAAAAGTACCTACATATTACATTGGCAGTTGGAGGCCCCTTTAAAAGCAAAGCACTTGCACATTACAGTTGCTATTGTGGGCCTCTTTGAAAGCAAAAGTACCTACATATTACATTGGCAGCTGGAGGCCCCTTTAAAAGCAAAGCACTTGCACATTACAGTTGCTATTGTGGGCCTCTTTCAAAGCAGAGTTCTTCCACATTGCAATTGCGGTTGATGGCCCCATTGAAAGCAAATAAGTTGCACATTGCAGTTGTTGGCCATTTTGAAAGCTGAGTACTTGCACATTATAGTTGCTGTTGAGGGCCTTTCTAAAAGCATTGCACAGCCTACTGTTGGGGGCCCTGCTATGCATTCCTGTGGCTGTTGGGGTCCCTTTGACAGAGTACTTATTTATGATCTGCTTTGAAGTATATTTTATGAGAGAGTAAAGTTTACACACGAAACACCTTGAGAAGGGCCTCAAAAAGAGAGGGGTAAGGCAAGTCTCTTACTCACCTCTCCTTAAATCTATCACTGGCTGGAAGCTAAGAGCAACTCTAGGTTACGGAACTGTTCAGAAGAAGAGAAGTTGATCTTGGAGGTTTGGAATATCTCTAAAGATTTCAAATGTTGGTGATGCACAAAACTAAAGCACAACTTATTAACCATAATGTCCATTAAAATTTTAGCTGTGGTTTTGAAATCATCACCCATGAAAAGACAATGGTTGAGGAATAGTGATTTGAGAACACTTTTCTGCAAGAACAAGTACACAACAGCGCCACAAGTGGCAAAAATGCTTATTTTTGGGAGAAAATTACTTCTTTTCATCAGCTGATTAAACTATGATGTAGTTGAGTTGAGATGTGTAGATTTATGTCAGGTGTGGCTAAGGTATATCTTTGAGTGGGGAAAGTTTCATCACTCTGAGAAACCGTCTATGCAGTCATTTACCCCATGAACAAGGGGGTCTGAGGGTTATTTTTTGAGCTGTCACCATTTTCAGTACCCTCTGAAACCATTATTTATAATTTGTATCAAGATCCTTTGCTTGTACTCATTGAATATTTCCTAAATGTCATAAATCAGGTGAATATTTAGATCTTGACCAAGAGGGGACCTCATAGCAAGTGGTGAAAATGTTATGTGTACTCTGCCTGACAAAAA
>JGI24158J21664_10010301_pt1 | contig 12475 bp, 5 predicted proteins | sample Ectturendosymbi3_FD_21664 | JGI IMG/M metagenome (IMG submission 21664) | reverse complement strand
ATTCTGACTATTATGTAAGATTTTCTTACTTCACTCAAATAAACTCAGATTCTATTGCTTTGTTGCTATATTTAGTTCAATCGCAACACACGTGAGCAATGTTTGAAAGTGAGATGCAGTACGTCAGGATGTGCGAACTTAGATTCATGTCAAATTCTTGTTCAAATCAATGGAGTTGGTAAAATGAAGCTGAAGTTTAAAATATTTGTCGAAACTACTATTCGAAATTAATGTAATTTTGATAAGGCTGTTTAGTATCCCGATATCATTGATCCAAGGTTTTAGAAATAAAACATAGAAAAAATAGCGACTGAAGTTCTAAACCAGTGTTTAGTAGCAAAGCACCGGAGGGATACAAAACACAGTCGGAGCTTTTACATGGCAAGATGTAAAAGAATGTTTTAGTGTGATCTTTGGCTAAAGACAAGCAGATCTTTACTTCGTTGGAAACCTGAGGTACAATTTACTAAATGTCACAAACTCAGGGCATAAATAAAAACATATAAAACAATTGAAAAATTTTGAAACACTAGAAATAATGTATTCCAACAATTTGCTTATTTGCGAGGCAACATTAGGCACCAATTGCATTTACCTTGCATCGACGTTGATCCTCAAGATCCATTAGCTGCTTTTTCAGTTTCATCTGAAAATTAATTTGGCTTTCAGTGGATTGGGAAGTCACGACTGGTCGGCATTTCTGAGGCGTGCAAGATCGACCAACCTGCATAGTAAAAATACAGCTTTTGATAAATTTGAAATTTGAAGAAAACAAAAACTTTCCCAATATGATCACATTTGACCAGCTTCACACGTCAACGCGATCGTAATCCAAGCAACAGTCCATTTGATGTCCTTGAATGGTTACGATAGAAAGTTTCACTATGCTCGCTTTGAAATTCCTGTCGAGTATCACGAGTGGTGTATGGGTGTCATTCCCGCATATAATCGCAGCTACTTTCGTTGTTAATGCTGGAATGGTGGCAGGCTAATGGAAGCATCGCGCGTGCTGCATCTTACACCCATCCATAAGCACTGCTGCGACAGCCACTGCAGTAGTTTTGAGCCGAAATTTCAGCCATAACGCAGCTGGCGATCACGCTAGAGTGTCAATAAAGGCCTCATAAGAAGCAGATTTTGTTATATCTGCTTTTAAAAAAAGAACGAATAATTGGCCATTTTTTTCCCTGGTCTCAATAAAGGTTCTTTGACGACGCGATATCCGAGAAATTTAACTGCCAATTTACCCAAATCTTTTAAATCGAAAAGAGACCGACACGAAAATACGGATCTCATGTACGCTTGGTTGAGTCTCCAACGCAATCGGTCCACGAGTTACGGCCGAAATTGTTAAAAATCCAGTGGATTAAAGGGTTTGCTGAGCACGAAGCTGGGCGGGACAAAAGTACCGTTTTTCAATTTTCTGTGTGATCCAACCGGGATACGAAGTCAGCCTACCAGCTTTGGTGACGCTTAGTCTATCCTAATGTACTACATAACCATTAAATGCTAGAATAAAGTAGTTTAATCCGTCATTGGCAGGTTCGAAACTTTCGCAGAGGTATACATCCTGTGACGGCGCATCGTGTCACATTCCTGGAGCGCGTAAGGAAGTGCTTCAAAAACGGAGCTACGCACAACAGTGACGCAGCCAGGATTTTTGTTAAGGAGGGGCCAGTCACTGACGTCGTCAGAACTTTATCTTTAGCTATTTTGCATAAAAACTATTTCGATGCGACAGCTCAATTTCTGATTGATTACCACAGGATATGACGACAAATGTCTTCTACGAGACGGCATCAAACAGTTGAAATTGATGTAAAGGACCAGTGAAAAATCTTAGCAAGCTTGTTTTGGGAGTGAACCACCGTCTCCCCGGCCTCATACTGGCTGCGCTACTGACGCACAAGCAACAATAGAGTTAACCTGGCCGAACGAGAAACCTCAGTTGTTGCTTGCCCGTTGCATTAGCGAACTTAGCGTTCTTTCCGTTGCGTGCTCGGATCTGCATAAGAAACCGCAACTAAATTCCTACAGCCATGTACATGAATGTTTCAAAAAATACTTTTTGCCGATATAAAGATGAATGTTCCGAAATAAAAAGTGCATGAATATTCCAAAAAATACTTTTTGCGGGTATAAACAAGCTTTCTAAAACTATTCCTCTTGCACCATTAGACAGGCGAAAACTTTACAAGCTATCCACATACTCTTTTCTCTTTCTGGAAATGTCAATTCGTTCATATTTTTCATAAAACCCACCCCTGCTCACCTTGTTTTTCATAACTGAAGAATTGCTTTCGTGAATGAACAACAAATTACTAGGTGCGTCTGGCATTTGCTCATCAACGTTCATTGAATTTGTGTCAAGTTCGTTTTCATTACGTTCTTCAGCATCCATCTTGTCTTCGTTGCGACAAAACGCATTTGATGAGCAACCCGCAGCAACATTTGCGATTGTTTGTTGCTCTTCTTCTGTTTCTTTGCGTCTGAAAACGTATTAGTCTTGTGTGGTTCTTAGTTGATTTTAAAGTACAGTGCGTAGTTGCAAAACCTCCTGGTGAAAAACAAATATGCAAAATTAATGTTCAAAGTATGAAAAATTGAAATGTCAAATTTATAGATATACGAAAACATTTAATCAAAAGCCACTAAATACACTTTTGATGTAAACTTTTTAGAGCGGATTTTCAAATCTTTGTGACCTTGTGGTTGTTTGAAAATCTTCTGTCATTTTGTCACACTCCAACCGTATAAGCAATCATTGCAACCAATTTTTGGTGAATGTTTGCAGCGTTCACAGAACGAATGATATAGTAAACAGTAGCATATTTTTAGAAAATACATGACTATCCAACAACTACCCTTGCGAATAATTTGCAAACACTCAATTCACACTTTTTGATTTTGTTCGCAAGTAACATCTTGAAAGGAAAACTCTTTTATTCAAGAGAAACTAATGAAACGCCTTGTCAGTTTTTGGCCATTTTAGGATTTTTTTCATGTTTCTGAAGATACAGTAGATTGATGTCAATATAACGTGTGTACTTCAATTAGTAGCATTACTTCAGCAAACATAAAGTTTACTTTTGCGAACTCTGCATTTAGATATACACGTGTTTTTAACAAAAAACATTTATAAAGTGGAGATATGTCCAGTGATACATTTTGGTGAGCATCTAGATTTCAAAAATTGTGAAGAAAAGAATAGGCATCATGTTTGTCCATTGTATTTACAAGACCAAAAGGAACCTATTGCACAGCTTGGGATCGATGCCTTGATTTAGTTTGAACGTACCTTTGTTCAATGGTCACTGCTTCAAACAATGCAGTGGTGGAATCAAACCCAAATCCACATTTTTCTTTTTGTTCCTGCATCACAATCTTCACTAACGATTCGTCAAACCCCATACCTTTATTTACAAAATAACTGATTAGAAGTTGTTCAAAATCCAATACTTTCCATTGATTCATTACACACTTTGGATTAAATATTGCATTGAGGCTATAATTCATTCATATTCCTGGCATGACATTAAACTGCAAATGGTGATGGTCTGCCGTTGGGAAGCTCTGTACTATTTGGAAAAATGAGTTAGCCATCATTATTTCTAGTTTCTTTCTGGCGTTGAGTGGTGACATCTGGCCGAGTTGAAGCTATAAATCGTATAAATGCATGAAAGGCTATAGCAACGATTTGTGAAAGAATGTTCTTATCGGAAAGGACTTTAATCTCGAGGCATTAATGTAACCGGGTTAAAAGTCAACCGAAGACATTCAAGGCTTCAAGAAGACAAAGGAACAAAATTCAGTTTTCGAAAACCGAAATGCAAGGCGGAAAAGAATGATTGCAAGAGTCAAAGAAAGTTTCACTGATTGGCAATAAAGCGAGATTGTTATTTCTTGTGCAAACAATACTTTGAAGAATGTTATTACTACGATAATCCACATGGAGGCGTTTTAGGTTTCCTCTTCATTATTTATTTTGTAGTGATGTTGTTCATAAAAGTTGGCGAAAGCACAACCAGTCTTCACCAATTTGTGCATTTATCACAAGTTGCACAAACCCAAACATCTATTCTAGACTTTTATTTGGAAATATTCATATAATCGCCTCTCAAAGTGCAAATATAGTTTCACCTCCAGACAAATTACACTTGACCACATCTTATTTTCGTATGCATATTAAAGCTACGGAAATGCAGTTGCTTTTTGCCGGATGTGGTGTTTTCTTTCAATCTGCGATAGCCAGCCCTCTACCAAAGTATGGTCATAATAACCAAAATAATTCAGCTAAAGCTGATTCGGTATGCTGTGTGCTTTTAACCCATTGAAAAACGCTCAGAAAACAACCAAATATTTACAGCTCTACTCCAGGAATGGGGAACCTATTTGCTATCGCGGGCCGCATGAATTGTGGAATATCGCTGGAGCGACACAAAAACTAATTTCATTTCAAAATTCTACCTTTATCTTCCAAAGGAAAACAAGGAGAGAAAACTATGTCAAAGAGTGAGAGATGCGTCTCTTGGCTTACTGTCTGCAGGCCTGCTTGTTATGGAGTTTCGTTTTGGCGCAATGTTGCGTTGTAACTTGGGTGATGAAGGTCTGATGCTGGTCAAATCTTCACGTGGGCCATAGGCTCCCCATCACTGCTCTAACATACCACATACTTGACTAAGAATTGTTCAGAAACCCACAGCTTTAGCAAATGTAATCAAACACTTTGATGTATTTTAAGGATTTTTTGGTTCTTTTTTAATTGCTGCCTTAGAAGGTTGCAAATAGGGCAAATTCTAGAATGCACTATAAAAACGGTATTAAGTATGACAGCACTAACCAATCACAGTTTCGATCATTTCCACTTCCCTCTCCACTTTATATTCTCCGCGTGCAACCTTCGTTTCAGCCGAATTTTTTAAAACTTGTTTGTTTCGTTTTTCTCCATCTGACGCTGAAGCGACTGCGCCACGCACTGGTGTCGATGCAATAGCATGTTGACTTCTTGTTCTGTGAAATAACCAGCAGTTTGTTGTTTTGAACGTTGGCAAAGTTGATATGCGAAACCGTTTCTTAAATAAGCTTGTTACGTAGAAAACATCATATGTGGGCGATGAGTGTCCTCAAGGAGATTCTTTCATGCTCAAAAAATACGAACTAAGCTTTTGTTTTGAAAATGAGAAACCAATTGCTTTTTGTGATCGAAGTCACACTTTAAAGACACATTTATGCTGAAAACATGAAAATGATTGTGACTTGCGAAGTTGTTCTCGTTTCGGACCAAGTCACGATGGCGACACATACGTAAAAGCAAACAGTTTTAGCATTTTCAGCAACAATCGAGCGGAGGTGTTGTGAAGAGTTGAAATCCGCATTGCTTTTGGGTGACGTATATGCACCCACACAACTACACGTCATGTCGGTATGTTAGTGTAACACCTTTAAGCGACTGAAATACTGCACGTAGTGAAGCAGTCGATCGTATTCGCCAGGCGTCTTCTGCTTCTTGAGAGGCACGGGATTCTCAACGCCAGAAACGTTATTTGATCTCCTAACCTCACAAGCTTTACGGTTCTAAACTTGTCGTTTGGGGGAAGTCAGAAAAAGCCCCCAAAATACAGAGAAAGCTAAGCAAACGCAAAAGAAAGATCAACGCTTTTTAGAAGTGGCCTCTTCGAATAGGGGTAATTCCAGGGAATCCCGTTTTCGTTCTGGGGCCGGACGTTACAGCAAATTCTCCCCTTCTTGATTCTACAGCACTCATGTAGTGGATACATTTGTAAAACAAACATGAAGATGCACTTTTGTCAACAAGTTACATGAAATAATTCTGAAGAAATCTTAAATTCCACCAAGATCTATATGCCTCTTCATTTTTGTTATCTTGCATTTAACCAAGATCTTAAACTCAATAGACGAAATCGTTCATTTAACTAAGATCTACGAAGCTCTTTATTCTTGTGATCTTTACTACCTTTATAAAATCGTAATATCCAACGTAAACAAAGTAAGTTGAGGTATACATCATTTGCTTTTACTGTAACGTTTACCACTACGCTATTAAAACGCCTCTATTTTTCGTATATACCAATTAAATACTGTATGAAAAGAATATGTTAACTTTAAACACTCCTCTCCTTCGTCGGCCTGTGCGAATTCCGTGTTACAAAGAAAAATCATGGAAATTTACCCGAAAGATGGAACAACATCATTCCCTGTAGCTTGCAAAGTGGGTCGCTTAAGGTTTGGAAATTGCGCGACAATTGAATGAACAAATTCAGGGCCTCTTTTCTGTAAAAGGAATTCACAATTCGGATACCATTTTGCGTGTTCCTCCCATGGAACATCGTCTTGCCTCCAATTCTGCAAACCTCCGTTGCAGTAGAAACACTTCACTCGATCGCGGACACCTTCATGGTTGAATATCAACAACTATCAATGATTTTCAGAATAGGTGGTGCAACTCATGCACCTATAATACAGGTAAAAGTTTTGTGTTCAGAAAGTTTCCAACGAGGGGGTTTCTTAAATTTGGTCGTGAATCCCATGCATGTTGTATATATAAAAGTTAATCGATTTTAGCATATTTTCAAGTTTCGCTCACAATGAAAAAATCGATGAATTCTTCAGTTGCAGAAAATAAGAAAATTCAAGAATTTTCGTGGTATTTTTCTCGTATTTTCAATCATTTCTGTAAAGAACGTATTTGTTTGAGAAAAGGAAATAAATACAAAACTGGGGCCACAATTCGAATCACTTTGAGCAGAGAAGAGCTGAATATCCCAAAAATGATACATATTACAGCAACTGCAATTACTCATACTTATTCCTATCTGATAGGCCTATACCATATCTTTGCTGACATGAAAATAGTATCATAAAGTGGAAACAATTGGCATGGGACAAAAATTTATTCATAATTCTTGCAAAAAATATTTCAAAGTTTTGCTTTTTAGGCAAAAGGAATTAGGGGGGCAACAAAACGTCACCTATTCGGAGATATTTCAGAAACGCGACCTACCAAGGTAAAAAAAGCCAGCACTTGCCAACATTTGTGGTGTGGCTCGAGTGAAAGGCCAATGGTTGTTGAAGGTTTTCAATCTTTCCTGAGCGGACATCATCATTGGTGTAATAGGAAACTCGCAAGGAAAGACAACAAGAAGATTTGCTTTTTGCTGCTCTGACAATTCAAAGTACCGACGTCTAAGATTCCATGATGCCTGTATACAGCATAGATATTGTTCGTATTTAGATCATAAATTTTCCAGTATATTTTATTTATTGCATTGAACTCTTCACGAAAATGCAGGAAACACCACTTCCGTGAGAGTATCATGCAGCAGAAATTTACAGTAATTTTAGCCACCTACCCGCAGTTTAGTGATTTCAACACTAATTTCCAGTTTGCAACTACTTCACAATGCTTTACGTACATTCATAAAGAATATTCAATCTTTTATTTCTATAAGATAAGTAATTTACTCCTCTTTTGGCATTTTGTACCTTCTTTCCTTCATCTGGTATATTTCTGTTCTCGCGTCCTTGTGCCATTGCGCAATGCGGGAAATGAGTGATGTGCTCTACATTTGGATTGTCCAACTTTCTCCAGTTTCTAAGAACTCCCCCGCAACTGAAGCATTGAGTCCTGTCCAAGTTTCCGAGATAGAACCATCCCGAGGCAGCCATGTCCTTTGCTGAAGGTGCAGATGGGCTGGACCAATCAGCAGTAAACGTCTTCAGTCTTTCGCTTTCGCGACACAAATCAAGAGATTGGATGATTTTTGCTTGGTTTGCATTTGGTATTTTCGCAAGCTGACGGTTCAGAGGAGTGATGTGGGTTTTCCGATTCGCTATCGATGTTTGAGCTGCTTGGACGTTGGGCAGAAGGCTACAAAATAATAAGTGGTTACAGATTGCTTATCTTATTTCTGATGATTTGTGAATATATTTGACAATCTTTTGACAGGTAATGCTCTTGCAGTTGGATTGTTGCAGTGAAAACCGATACAGCTGCTATTGTCTAAACCAGCTTGCTAGAGCTATTAATTGACAGCCTGTTTCGTGCATGATTTTTGCCATTGTTTCGTGTTTGGTGAAGCGAATTCAATGGGCTACCTGCTGCCTTGCAATCATTCTTTAAGTTTAACGAATCAACAAACGTTGCTAAGTGAAAGTTATTTGTTCTTGCGGTGAAGTGCTGCGACGCATATCAATGATTTCTAACTTTGATTCCTTATTATTTAGCATCTTAACGCCAATAATGCCAACCAAAATTTTGCTTTCCATCATGTTATAAGATCGTATAATAAAGGCGATGGCCTGTTGGAATTCGTTAACTACACAAAATGTCGAGTTTGGGCGGCGTTCAGACACACAAATGCGGCATTACCATGACAAACAAGATCCATGAACAACTGTAGACTCGACAACGAAATAAAGCGAGCTCAAAAACCTCTTGCAACGAAAAAGTTCCAGAAAAGCTAGTAGCTACTTTGGAAATTTTTCATTGCCAAACCCAACGAATGAATTCTAAAAATATGTGACACTGTACTTTCCAAACACATCACTGGTTTGCGTGTAAATTGTAACTAAAACATCCAGACTTTAATGAAATCAAAGCGAATAGGTTAGCAAGAAAGCTACATGTTGTATGGCAAAAGTGCTTGTGTTCTATATTGACACAAAGACAATCAGAAATACCTCACATCAATGTCTAATGTAGTGCGTACCGTATAGATCTGTCTCACTTCGCAAAATTGAAGTTTAGATTATTTTAAAAAGAAAAAGAATATGGTTTCTTTTTATGTTCAGACTATAGACACTATAGTTTATCGTATTTCAAATTACACAACAGTGTCTGGAGCCAAATGTGATATCCGGCATTATGTCGCAATAAACTCCCTTTCACGTCATTTTATTTCTAATTAGTCACGTTTTCGCGGGTCAGATACAAATACATACCTGTTCATTGCAAGGTAAATTTTTTTATTTATCGTAAGTTATTGTCCTCAGACTTCTTTCAATCAAAGCAAGGTTTTTAGGTTCTAAACCCCTAATGAAAGTATCTACACATGTAATACCCAGACATACTATTCCCTGAAGACAAAAACCGTTCATTTCAAAATCTAAGGAGCGGCTGAAAGTTCTATCTATAAAACAAATTTGTGTTTCTTTCTAATGGTCACTTATCCATTCAGATATTACTCCGACAAATGGGCCCTAATAACAAGAGCTTTCTAAAGTTTGTATTATAGCTTCATTCCAGCCGATAAAAGCATTAGTTTTCCGTTACGACGTCGGAAAAGTGTTCGCTTGTGATTTCCCATATTTTCTTACAAATAAAGAAAAGCCGGAAATGAGATCAAGCACTTTATTTGCAAACATTTTCGTTGTGAGTCTTTTCACAGTCAATGTACTGAACAGTGAAGCTTGTGAGATAACGCTTACTCCACTATGCGTCTTCTCCTTAGAGCGCTCCGAACAGTTTTTTGTTTTTATTGCAAGCAGCAGGTATTGTTTATTTTTCTGTAGCAGTTGTATGCCACATACTTTTTATTTCAAAAGCAACGTTTGCAGTGGTTCACGTTCTTCAAGAAATGTCGGTTTTTATATAAGAGACTCAAATGTCCACTTTTAACGTAGCGAAATATAGTCTTTGGAGAGATGTTTCTCAAGTTGTTTGACAGTGTCATGTATAGTGACGTAGCAGCCCAAATCTGGTCCTCCCCAAAATGCTTACAGGGGCCCCGCTAATGTTGATTTATAAAAAAAAGTTTTCGACGTTATGCTACATCTCGAGGATGAATGGCCTTCAAAACAAAATATCTCAATTGCAGACACAAATTTGCCAGAACTAGTCCCGTAGCCAGGTTTTAAGGTTTGGGGGGCAAATTACACTGTTAGGAGGGAAGGATTTTTGTTTTTATCACATGTTTAAAACACATTTTACTGAGTACAACAAAATTTGGGGGGCACAAAAAGATTTGGGGATAACTGCCCCCGAATGCCCTCCCGTGTCTGCGGGCCTGGGCAGAACCGTCGCGAGAAAGTCTTCTATTGGGGGCCTTCATGTTTTTGCAGGGGGCTAGACATTCTGAAACTTTATATTTAATTTACAACATGAACAACATTTGCAGATTGTGCAAATTAAATATAAACATTTTCCCGCAAATACTCATAATAGGCTCGTAGTTTCCAACTAAAATTTTGAACGAGCGTAACAAAAGGAATTGGGTCGTAAAATCATTGTCATTGAATTGACGGCGATCATTTAGAAATGTCGTAATGAAATGCCAATGTAAAAAAAATTTGCAGGAAATCACAATCAATCCTACCGTTTAGTTATGAAAACACTATTGCCGAAGGAGAAAAGATTAGACCGGTCAAAGCATGTGCACCACGATGAACATTTTCTTTCATTAGCGCGAATTGATAAACTTTACCATGAGCTTAAGTGAAATATGCTTACAAAGCGTGCGCATTGTGCTTTTTACTGGCCGAAATACGTATGCATAAACCCTGCTGTTGTTTGGACTGGTTAATCTGCTGGTGCGTGGCCCATTTTTAGATTAATAACATTTTGTATCTCAAAACGCCTATAAATGTTAACAAATATAGACTAAGGCCTAGGTGGAGGCAACGGTTAACATCCATAATCCACTAACTGCACTACTTTGTTTTGGGACAAATTAGCAATGATTGCTAAATAGATTCTTCTAACTACACAATTAACTCCATCTGGCTGTCTGAACAGCAGGCTGCGCAAATGCGTAAGAGTGGTTGGTCGTAAGCACCAAAGGTGTCTTGCTGCTATGCAATACAAAATAAGAGAAGACTACCTGGGCTAGACATAGTACATTCTTTTACAACAATCACTACACGAAACACGTTGATGAAGTGGAAGTATAACTTCTGGCCGTATAAAACTAACCATGTAGGCAGGGCCGGATAAATGAACGCGAGGCTTACTAGGGCAAAGTCGTGAGCGCGAGGCCCCCGAAACGCTTAGCACAAGTGCACAGTTCGCTCATGTCCGATCCTTTGCCTGCAGAAGCAGATTGCGAAACTTGCTAGCGGTTGTTGTACTCTCGGGTTTTCATTGCGTAACAGAAACACGGAACAAATCTTCATATGTTCACTTCAAGTTACGGTATTAGCGTTTTGCCGCGTTTGACGAGGGCTCCCGCAAAGTTTTTTTTCCACCTGTATCTGTTTTTTTAGTCGACCTGGGTTTCTAGGTTTGATTGTGGAAAATCGTGTCAAATGTGTGTTTTTTGAGAAGTAACAATTCATCAGCAACTTGGATGTGTTCAATAAGATAAAGACAATTTTATATTACAGTGTTTACATTCGCTCAACAGGTGAGAAACTACGCATATAGGATGAAACAGAACGTTTTCAATCGGTTTCATATTCTCATACAAGATCACTGTCAGGGTTATATGCAACCTCGGGCCTAAATGTTCTTCATTCTTGGTGAAAAATTTATTATTTCGCTCATATAATATTTTCCGAACCACTCTGTCTTCAAAGGGGCCCCCAAGATCAACTTCAATGTGTAAGTAGGCTGCTCTGCTTTCAAAGGCCCCACCAACAACAACTGTACAGTTATGTGCAGGTACTCTGTTTCACAAGGGCGCCCAACAGCAATTGCATCGTGTAAGTACTCTGCTTTCAATGGGACCACAATAGCAACTGTAATGTGTAAGTCCCTACGCTTTCAAAGAGGCCCACGTAGCAAATACAATGTGTAAGTAGGCTCACTACGCTTTCAAAGGGGCCCCCAATAGCAGCTGTAATGTGTAAATACCTTGCTTTGAAAGGAGCCCAAAGTAACTGTATAAGCGCTTTTTATTCACAATTTCCCCCAACTTCACTGATTTCTAGTGCTTCAATTTCCATTTGGGGGTTCTAAGCTTTCTTTGGGGGGCTAAGTGGTGACTGGACTAAATTTTGGGCCCCTGTGACATCTTGGGCTCTCCCTAGTTGGGGAATATGGATTGTGGTTGATACGACTCTGGTCATATTAATTGCAGCGTTTGATATTCTGAAGCCACAATTACTGAAGCGTTTTGAAAACGTGCCGCATTTGCCTGAACCCTTACCAAGATTCATTTCCTGAAAGTTCCTGCTCTTTTTGTCTGGCGCATTTGTTATTAAGGATCTCGGTAGAGATGAACGCATTTAGGTCTTTCAAATCCAAGTCCAATCCAACAATTTTATTTCAAAATCCAATCCAAATTCGATAAACTGACAGTTTCAAAATCCAAATCCTGTTTAAACCCAAGATTCTATCAATCGTGTACTGCTAATCGCAATATAGCCCCAGCATAGTGTTAACCTTGAGGCAAAATAGACACTTCAAAACTACCTTGAAAACAAACTCTAGTAAACTTAGGCTGTATCCTTGGCTCGCAGCACTATAATAGTGGTCACTTAAGAGCTTTCAAGGAAAGCACTATCAGCATCAAATGCA
>JGI24158J21664_10010299_pt1 | contig 12476 bp, 6 predicted proteins | sample Ectturendosymbi3_FD_21664 | JGI IMG/M metagenome (IMG submission 21664) | reverse complement strand
TGCAATGCATGACACTTGTCTCAGCAATTAGGCTACTGGATTCACTGTAGCACTTACATCAGGACTACAGTGCACAAAACTTTGGAAGCAGAAGATGAAAAAATACATAATTTTCATTCCTTTGGCACACATCTGTGGTAATATCAACAGCCATTTCTCAAAACTTGCCCATTACAATAAAGGCATACGTTGGCAAGCAAGTTTTTTGAGCAAAGTGCCTAAAATAGGCACTTAGGACGTACAGTTGCCTATGGTCAAAGTGTTTTTTTTAAGTCTAATATTGCACTTTTTGATTGTCCATCAACATATTAATGCTGGTTGGACCAAATGTGTTGTGAGCTACAGAAGCTGTCAAGTGTGAATCAGTCGTATCATGGGATCCAGTATCTGTAGCCTACTAGCCTATTCAAGTTGTTTTATTCACATCGACCCGCATTGTTTGTGCTGATCCCCAGACTGAACTAGGCTATCTTTGTTAGAAAAAAGCAGACACGGCACGGCCAGCAATAAAACTAAATCTATTGAACTGCTTCCACAGAATCAGTTGAACTTGTCATACATACAGGTTTGGGTTGAATTTCCTATGAAAACCATTGTAATTGTTTGGCTTTAGCCTACCAGCTTCAAGTCTGGTCTTGGCCTAGTTAAGAATCTGCACCTAGTAGACTACCTCTTCTATTTGCAAGCGCTTGGGGCCGGGCTAAACCTTGCCTAATTGCTACGCTATCCCAACAGCTACTTTCCCATCATAGCCCCATTTTTGTTCTAATATGATATTATTGCAAGTTGAAATGTAAGCTTTCCAAATTGCCTCTTCCCTGCAGTCTGCAAATCCAACACAGAGCTACAGCAGGTCATGTGACTATATTCAGGTCTCCAGGTCGGTTGCGTCACACGAAGCGAAAGCAAAACTGAAAATTGCATGCTTTGATTCCAATAGCAATTTTGCAGTTTTTACGGAAAGTCAATTTACCGGTACCCAAAAATAAAAAATTTCGCTACTACACAAGCACTTGTGAATAGTACAAATTTTGCGCTACAACATATTAGCAAAAAGGTTATTCAGCTTAAAAACCTTTGCGTATTTTTAACAAAAACTTGATTAGTTTTGACATTTTTTTCGGAAACACGCATTCAATCGCAGATTTTTCATGCGTGTTTCCCGTTCCGCATGCGTGTTTACCCAATTTTTTTACGGAATTTAATAGCAAAACCAAACACCTTTGAAAGGATTGTTTGCGAGAACTAACTTTATTGTAAAAAAACTTTGACAACGAAGTTTTACGAGGAATTTGTGTTTTTTATTTTTTTTTGTGTTTATGATTTAAAACTTCATTCAAAATTTTGAAGTGATCAGGTTTTATTCACTGAAAGCAAGGCATGCACTGCATGCCTTGCATACTGACGCTACGCCCCTGACTACCGTTCACATGTTCAAGAGTATTTTTAACTTTGTGCCCCGCGCTGTTAATATGCTACAGGCCCCGTGCCACCATAACCCGGCACTGATCATAGGTAATTTCATGGTTCATCAAGATCGACTCGAAACATATGTATTGCAGCCATTCGCACACCCAGAAACTTCAGAATAGTTTTCTGTAATTTCTGTTACTGTTTTTGAGGTCAACATTATCGCTGAACAGAAACAAGCATTGTCGGTAACAGTGGCGGGTTAAGGTTGTTTGAGGCCCCAGGCCGAAACTTAGAAAAGGGGTCCTTTTTGTATATATGTATACTGTATATATAAATAGAAAGTTTTTTTAAAGATTTGATTGCCCTCAACTCTTTTACTGCCCCCCTGCCCTACTGCTGTTTCAGCATCCTTGGAAATGATGGCAAAAATATTCGTTGTGGTTCGCTACGTCGTACCTGATGTCGGTGTGAAAGTGCAGCTTGTAGAATTTAAATCGCTTCAGGTCAAACTGCTGCAGTAATCAGTGAAAGTAACTACATACACCAAGTAAGGTGTGAACCACATTTGTCTGATAAGGCTCATTGTTCTGAAACGTACCGATTTTCAGTCACGAAAATATGGTATGACTAGGTTTGGACCATCATAACGAAAGTTTGTCAATCGCTGTTTATACGGGGATGCTGCGATGAAAAAATGGCTGTAGTTTGTAGAAGATGGCGTTTCTCTTCAAAGATGTTTTAGAAACTCGCCAGAGGCCAACGACGTTTGACAGTCTGCATTACTGAGAGACGACAGCAGGTGTTGGCTCCGCTTGGAAAGACTAATCTGAGATCTTAGGTGAAATAGGGTTCGCTCTTGTCCAAGGAATCAAGAAAGAATTTAAAATGCAACTCAAAGCTGTAATTTTAGTAGGTGGGCCGCAAAAAGGTAAGCTCAAGCTCTTTTAAACGATTAAAATCAGCTCGTTCTGCTGCACCTAACCGCGAAACGTTGAGCCTGTGAATGCGAAGTTAGTTTCCTACGTCAATCGGTATTTGATTGTTACACTAGAGACAATATACAACCGCTTGAACGTGCTGCATTGTGAGTGTTTCAAACTTTCTAGTACAGCAGTTGCATTGCGATAGTAAATTTAAACATCATCATTATTGCGGGTTGTAAACCAATTTTTGCGTGTAAAATTTCTTTGCTTTTTACGAACTTCGCCTATCGTCGCTTGTAAGGGACCTGAACTGCGTTTACAACATTTAAATTGCGAGTAAGAAATTTCAATGGATGAGAATGAACAAACAAATACAGCAACGCCCCTGATTTTTATTCGCATGACGTTATCTTTAATTTGTATTAGCAAGACAGCGTATATGCAAACTTTAGTGCCCACTGCTTTTAAAAATTGTAGCAAGCAAGCTGCAGTACTTTACGTCAGAGTCGACACCAAAGACGGTAAATTCTGTAAAACCACACTGTAAGCATGCATAACCTCGGGCAAAGTACAATGTCATCTAATTGATATTCAGAACCACAGAACACAAGAAATACAGGCAGGTAGCGAAAAACTCCCAGCCTACCCGTCGTGGAACGTAATCTCTGTTCTATGATATTTCGTTTGCTCAACCTTTCACGTTATAGCGTTTTTTCTAAGGCCATGGCCCATACAGGTATTGGCAAGTGTCAGTGAATTTTGAAAAGCATTGCTTCCAGTTCCAGCAACAAAAAATGATGCTTTCGCGATCAGTGCTATTTAAATAGAAGCACCATCTTATCGCCCTTTGCTGTGATTTATTCTTTGAACTTGAATCTCTGCAAGTATTCTTCATAAAAAGTTTCAGAATACATGGCAGTTTTTAAAATCTTCTTGCATGTTTCACTGACAGTTCCTTCATGGAGAATTATAATGAAATTTAGTTTTTTTAAGCGTGTATGTCCTTATAAATTTTGCTGATGACTGCTCTGTATTGCATTGGCCTGCTCATCATATTGCACTTAATAGAAATGGGTGTTATTAAAATAAAAACCCCCTGGAAAACATGTGAGTGAATAGCTGGCGGTATTGCGAGCTATTTTTTAAAATAAAAACTAGGAAATGGAAGGCTGACAACGTTGTGCTGTGCCCTTAGGAAACAGCTATGTCGATTGATAAGTCATGAATGCATTCATAAGAAAGTAAACTTTGTGATATGTAAATAATTCGAAAAAAACGCTCCAGTTGTACACATGCAAAAGACTATGTACACTCTTCCTGATATATGCTGAGCTGCAATGTGTAAATAATGTATTTTGATTTTCGTCAGCAGCATGCAAATGTGAAAATGAAAAACTAAGCAAACATGGCAATAATGCCACAAAATGCGATGCAGCATAATCTGGAAAGCAGATGAAAACCAAATTTTGGGCAGCCACAACCAGTGTTCCATCTAAGGTGCAAAATACTCAGGACCACCAGACCATTTGCGCAGTGAAATCTCATTCTCGCGCACTTGCAACATTCCAAATTTCATATCCTATATATATCGCATGGAACTTTTACCGCTTGAAACGCTTCACCGGTTATGTGTCTGCATGTTTGGGCAGTTGCTTGCGCACTAAAACAAAGATTTGCTCAGGGTAAAATTTTCTTAGAGGGAACACTGGGAACAACCCTTCCTTAAAAATGTTTACCATAGTTGCCGAGGTAAGATGGTTTAGTTCCATCACCAACATCTTTGCTAATAAAAAATAGAATAAAGCACCACGAAATATATAGTTTCTTCACCCACTTAAAGCAAAAAATTAAGGAAGCACTTCAAAAACATGCCGAAATAGCGAACATAAACTTTCAAAACATTGGGCCTGCGTCGCAGTTATCGCACTTTCAATAACTGACAAAATTTTTCAACGCTGTAGTAAGAGCGTTTGCATTAACGAAAAGTCAGACTATTATGGACTTTCCACCAACGTCTGCCTGTTTCATGGTACAGAACAAAATAGTGAAGGAAAAGTTAACAAAAGTGTTCAAAAAGATAATTTTTAAGAGATGTTGCGATAGTTACAAAAGGCAGAAAAACTCTTTGCGACTCTGTCATTTGTCAAAAACCGTTGCAACTGCTGAGAAACGAAGACGATCAATGCAGTCATCACTTTGTCTATTAAATACTTAGCGTGAGTTTTCCATTCAGTTTCATACCTACGATTATTAATCATTTGGTTTCCTCAATCTATCTATCCCGTAACTTCATGATCACAACGATCATAAAGTAGGCCTATTTGAAATTGGGGATTTGTGCAGCTGTTTATATTGTTTTAGCTACTCTACGAAATCACCTGGCAGATAAAGCGAATCCGAACATCAGTCTTGCCATAGTGTAAATGCTCAGTGAAGTCTCAAAATCTGCAAACAAAGTAGATATTTTAAAGAGAGCAAGATAACGTAAATGCAAGCGAATCGCTTTGAAATCCCGAAAAGTAAGTTATGCTAACCCTATACCACAAATGCGGTGTAAATACGAGGTCTGTAGTCTGCTAAGTGCGGCCCCAGAATCATCGTTTCCTTTGTTCAAAATTATTATTTGTCCTAAGTGTATTGTCTATGTTAGAAAGGTTAAGAACTGTGTCAACTTCTAAAGATCTTCTTAAGACCAAGAAAATTTGATGCACTGATTAAAAATTGAAGGTCGGTGAAAAACATCAGACATTTTAAAGATCAGATTAGAGTTTTGAATAAAACACATACCACCTGACGTGAATGTATATCAACATCTACACACTAGCAGTCTCTGTGAAACCTCTATTTACTTCATATTTTATTGAACCACGATAGATTTCAGTGTGCAACATTTGCTACTATATTTTGACAAAACAATTAAACATGCAAACTACTGTCTCATTTAGCTGAAACAAAGAAACGACCAATCCTACAGCAGTATAGTCAAAATCATATAAAGAAAATTTCAAAACCCACTGATTGTGGGAAAAAGCGGTTTAAAGATTTGAATCCATGCTTTTTCATGGTAAATTAAATTCACAATTTTCCGTTTTCACCATACGAACATTGCATTTCGTGCTCGTAAATATTTTAGGAGAAAAGCAAAAGATATAGTGCAAAAGTAAACAGTCACTTTTGTAGAGTTTATAGCCAATTACTTTGCGCAGTAAAGCTCTTGGGCAAAAAGGTACAAAATGCTGTTATTGTGAATGCTACTATATATTTATTTGTGAATGCTACCCTTCTTTTTGAAACGTTTGATTCCATTCCAGGTACTCGTTTTCGACCTCTGAGTTTGGATCTCCCCAAACCTCTTTTTCCTATTGCGGGATTCCCCTTAATCCATCATCATATAGAATCTTGTTGCAAGGTGTGCACCTTTGCATCTTTGTAATAAATATATTGTCATATTTTAACTGTTTGTTACATACGTTTTCATGTGCCACTATTTAGATACATTTTCATGTGGTCACACTCACTTTTGCGCCATTGACAAACTTTTCTGGCAATGTCGGCTATTGCGCTAATTATAAGCCTATAGTTTGCTGAGTTTTATGCTTAATTCTATTTGCTTAGTTCTATTGCTTAGTTTTACATTCAAAAATTACGTTTTTTCGATTCATAAGTGTATTGCTGACCACATCGTTGTTTTGCGGTAATCTGTAGACCAGTGTTTCCCAAACTTTGGTACGCGTGCCACTAGTGGTACGCAGGGGCGTTATCTGGGCAGAATGGCGCCTATGGCAAAGTTTAAATGTACGCCCTTTTAAATAGTTTCAATTTTAGATATAGGCACAACTGTTGCGAAACACAAACCACGAAGAAAAAAAATGTGTCAAAAGTGAAAATGTATACTTAGTTGTGCTTTAAGCAAATAAAACAATGAATTATCCATAAGGACAGTGGTATACTTCTATACATATTTTTATCATAGTTCATACGTAGCACTGGCTGACCAAATTGTAAATCTTACACAAAAATCACACAACGTAAACTGCAAACGACAATTTCTTTCAAAAATGAAACACATTTTCTTATAGTGTGAAAAGGGCGAGGTCATCTAAATATGCAAAACGAGTGTTCTGAGTGTCGTGTTGTGTCACAATACCAGAGTTTTGTCATACTGCTTGTTGGTGCTGTCGCAACACGCCCGACCTAATACATTAGATAAGGGCACTGTGTTGATGCAGCTGTGCAGTTAATGGCTTTATCTTTTGTATGGGGCGCAAAATAGAGGTTGAACAAAATATAAGTCACAAATTTTAATTTTTGCCAAGCAATTATTACGCCACCGCCAAAGTGGTGCCCATGGCACAAGCCATGCTTGCCATACCATACGCCACAGGTGGTATGCGAAGGCCTTCAGAGTGGTGTGCGAGTGGCCTGCCTTTTGTTTTTCTTCACACAAAAAAACTGTATTCACATATTTTGCTTTTAATTATCGGGTTCTGTTTATAAATTCTTGCATTTCTGTGTACTTTTCCTATTGGTTTTCAAAATTTGAGTGATTTTTTTCAATGCGGAGTAATTAACACTGCTGGTTCCAAGCTTGAGAAGATATTTTTTAAGAAGGGGTGTGTAGTTTTGACAATAACTATAGCGAAAGCATCACAAATTTCAGCGGTTTCAAGTGTGATTGAGATGTTTTGCCTTTAGGTTTCGATAAACGCTACTCTAGTTACAAACACAATTTAAATTCTGCCGCCATGAAAGAATGTAGCAAGGACTAGGGTTCCTTACACTTAAAATCTGGGTCATACATATCAGGGTGCAGGTTTCGTGATGAGACATGTTCAAAGGCGTGTCAATCAGAATGAATTGCCTGCAATTTTCTGTCAAGTTTTTCTAATAGTCACTGGCAATCAAAGTGAATATTTTCACAGCCTTTAATCGGACACTAAGATCTAATCAGAATATATACATCGCCTACCAGTTCGGTATCATCTGCTCTTATTCAAATTCTTTTTTAATAGGTTTCAGTTGCAGCCATGGTAATAGAGGGAAGCTTGAAAATAGCGTGATAAAGAGACCTAAAAGCAACTATTACCAAATCGCTGTACTGATTAGGCATTCGTAAACATTATAGTGCGTATGAGTTTCGATTAAGTTCAGTTTTTTGACACAACTCACAACACATTTGCAGAAAGGTTTGTTTTTAGCTAAGCATGATTACATCAATGATGACTATAGTTTTATTCGTTGTGGCGCCAGCAGGCCTGTAACCAGCTTTGGGACACCAGGTGGGGCGAAGAGTTTTCTGAGAGGGGCCCAAATTGCTAAAACTATGTCCAACACATTTTTCCAGGGGGTCGAAAAATTTTCCTGGGGGACTTCTCCCCCCTTGGTTACGGTGCTGGGCGACAGCCCGAATTTTTCAAATTTTAATGGCGTTTGCCGATCTTCGAAACCCTCAAAGGAATTTTCCTCCGGTCACTATGCATATAAATCTTCATAAAACTATTTACTTTTTTCTGAACCGTTACGGTTCACTTACAGAACATTTTCAACCTGAATAAAGCAACATTAAAACAAGGCGCGCAATCCCACGTCAAAAGAGTTTGTGACAGTCAAAGTATGAGACTGGAAGAAAGAAATTATCTATAGAGCAGTGGTTGACCTGATCGCGTACCATTTGGCGTCCGTTGCTGTCACGGCGTACCACCTTGTTCCATGAAAACTCATTCAATCAACTAAATATCATTCGCTCAAAAGTTTAGAAAACTAGACTTGACGCAAAAGCGACATGTACAAAATGGCAGTGAGAAACATGATGGCTATTGTTAGTGGGCTTTTGTTCTTATTTCACGCAAGTTCGCAACCACTGTTTGAGAGATGAGGTAAGAACAACGCCCAATTACGTTTCTGCTTTGTTTTGAACTTTTTATGCCGGAAAACGTCTTACCACATAAACATATCTTTTTATAACTGGCAATTGCTGAGCGAGTCAAAATCTTTGGGGTTAGTCTTGGTCAAATTGCTTGGAATATTTTGCTTTCTGTTTATAAGCTTTTGAAAAAATAGGATTACTTAACGTTTATAACCTGTGTTTCAAATAAAATTTTACGGCTGCGCAGTAACGTTTTCATTCATTAATTTACTCAACAACAGTTTCAACACAAAATGTTGCTGAAAATAATTTATGCTTGCAATACAGAAATTTTTGTGCATTTTTTTCAATTGATTCCAGGTGATTCAATGTTCGTGACAGTTTTACAGACCATCTTCCCTTAGAAAATTTTGAAAGAAACCTCTCTGTGTAAACATTTTTATGTTGGAAAACTTCCAGAGGTTTTGTTTTACTAAGAATGTTGCATGTTTCTCATCTTCACACGCGTGATTGTACCAGTCATCCTTATTCAATAATTAAATCAACATAAAGCCTTTCAAGTAAAGGTTAGGACATCGACTGCCACGTTTACCCTTGGAGACAGCACTTTCTTAGCCAAAAAGTGGAAATAGATGAAACAGTTCACTATAAATCTTCGTATTGATCCAGGTCGCGGAAATCAGTGAAATTTTGCTGATCGGTTTCTTCCAACCAAGCGATGCAATCACTCGGTTCGTAGCGAGAGAGAGACAAATCTTTGGCAAGCCGATAAGGTACGAATGCTTTCAAAGGCAATGATTTTCGTCGACTAATCGTAAGTTTTTGAAGCTCGGCACGATCGATGAGGGTCATATTGTACTTATGCTGGAGTTACGCAAAACGTGCAAGCGGCAAAAACTGTCAATGATCTGGCGTGACAATGAAGTAAGTGGTATTCGGATCATGCGTCGTTTCTTCAAATGTGCTGATTGCATATACAGTATGTGCACATGCATCAATTCCATTTTGCTATTATTCTGTAGTTATTGCTGGAACATTTGAATCTAAAAATGCTGATTACTTAACAGTTACCTGTTAGTGTGTATGACAAAGTGAAGGAGAAAATGAAGATGCGAAAACCAGCAAAAATTCCTAGCATGTTGACTGATTGCCACCTGGCCAAATACTAAAGTTTCTCGACATTACCGCCTTTTTTATTAATAATAATAAAACTTTTACGTAGGGCAGATTCACGTCAGAAAAAATTTTCAAGAGTAAACCCTTTGGTGGATAAAAGTCATTAACAACATGCAAGCACTATTGGACATTAAATTTCATTTTCCTTTTATGTAAAGATCGCAAAACATTACATTCTTGTTTTTTTGACCGTGAAATTGTTTTTCTTAAAACTATGGAGATCTCAAATCGCTAGAGTGGCATGCTGTCAATTATTAATTGACATTTAAAGATTTTTCAGCATTATCTCGAAGTTAAAAAGCGCTTTAGGCAGAATTATCTTATGAGGCAAAAGCTTTCACTAGTAGGTTAATAAATAACCTTGTTAAATATTTACTGCTGCTGACAATTCATTTGAAAACATGTTCTGTTTCTGAAATTTTGTAGTGCTCTGAATGAGTGGAAACCCAAATTTTTGTTGCTAGCTTCGTTATTCATGTAAAATCTGAACTTCTATCTGTTCTTACTTTAAATATCTGTAGCTTTGTATTTGTTAGATATTTTTGCATAAATCTGAAGCTTGCCAAAGGTTTTTCTTGCAAATTATCTTCAGGTTTGTACTCTATTTTCAAGTAATCTTTTCACAACTATTTGATCAAGACCTTTTATTTGCCTGCTGGAAGCTATATCGCTTTAAGTACTACAATTCATGTGTCTTCTATCAACACCGATTCAACCTATTTGACTGTATTTTTTCAGGTTTAATATTTTGATATATCACTGTGGATCCGCAGCACTAACCAACGTTTTTCAAGACAAGGTTTTGATAGAACGCAAATTGAATGTTTATGGGGTCATTCATTGCAATGTTGTCTAATAACCTTAGGTTTTCTACTTTGAGCATTTCAAGGTACACCGCAATAAGCCGTCGGTGGAATTAAAATACCAGACTTCAATGTGCATGAGCACTTTCGAACAAACGCTGATCAAACTTTCAAGTTAAGGTTCAGTGCATATGTCTCACGCTCGTAACCCATAATTTCGTCTGTTTCTTAAAACACTAAACGTCAACCATATCGCAAAACTTTTAATGAAACCTTGTTTGTAACAGCACATATTATGACGTTTCCTCCCTAATGTTTACCTTCGGACAGCCTTGCCTGCTTCATATTACTTATGAAGATTTGACCTACAACTCAGGCTTGGGTCTGAGGCTGTATTCACAGAAAAAGTTAGTGCAGATGTTACTTGCAGAACTGGAATCCAGTAAATACTGTTTTCACGACAGAGGAAGGCCTTTTAATAAAATAGGACATTGAAGGTGTACTCCGAGGAAAGATGAGAGTACAAGTAGGCCTGCATACAAACCAGTCAAGGACAATTTCTTTTATGTCTCTACAACATTGTTGTACTATTGGTTTACCTGAATCAGAAGGTCGAAATAATGCAGTTAGCCAGTGATGCTGCAGCGCATACTGTGATGGAAGTGCTTAGATAACTTTTAAACAGTAGCCTGCTGCAGTAATCCTTAACATTTTTACCTATAAACAGACGTTGGAGATTGCTGGCAAAATAAATCACGTATTCCGCAAAAATAGCAATGAAGGAAGGGGTAAAAGAACGAAGGTAGTTTTTTTCAACAAGTACTTCAACTACGTGTTTTACAATCGAAGAGTTTAAGGTGCTGGTCTTTGACTTTAAGAGCAAAGTTGAAGTTCCAGATTTATGTCATTGTGTAAGTCATTTACAGTTTAGCCGGAGGCGACGCATCATTTCCAAAACTGCGTTTCTTATTATTGCTGCTGCTAGTCATTATGTCGTTAAAAGTAAACCTTGCTAGACAGGTTATTTAAGAAGTTGATGCTGCGCTTCAATCTGAAAGAAAATTTTTCTCCACAAAGAAACATACATTATTGATTTTAAACAAATACATAGATATATTTTTCGCTGGTGAGAGGGAATGTCTGTTTTCTTACTATGCGCATAGTACAACTTAAAAAATAGCCATTTACATGCGGATCGACACTTACTAACTGATTATTTGAAATTCTGCGCAGCTACTTGCAAGAATACACCATGCTTGGTACAGCCGGTTGCATATATCACTTTCGCGACGTCATCACCAGTGGAGACCCTGATGCTTTCTTCCTCATGTTTAGCGACGCATTCTGCAAATTTCCGCTGCAGGAAATGATCCAATTTAAAGAAAAGTTCATGCCGTACGTCATGACGACTGTTCAGGTAGAACTCTTACAGCGTAAAAGCTGACAATCGCAACAACATGTGGTAGAAACTAGTTTTGCATCAGCGCAGTGACAGTTTGTCCTAAGAGCGGGCCGCTTTTGTGTTGAGCTGTTTTTATCGACCTTTCCAAGAGAGTGTTATGCTGCAAGGTTGTGCGGCTAAAGCAAGCAGTAAAGTTATCTGCTGGAAGATCGTGTCTGACTTTTTCTCATGTCTGTTACGCTTTGCATAGGACTTTTCACTTGCGTTATAAGCGCATTTTGAAATGCCACGCCGTTAACGCATTGTGGAAGACCAATGTTGAGAGCATTCTCGGTACTCGCAGTAAGAAAATGGTCCCCATCTCCTCTTAACAAATGTTGATGCTGCCATGAATTGTTTTTACTCTTTCAAAATTCGTAACGTCAGCTGGTCGGAACGAAAAGATTTTCGAAAAAATCGGGTTCAGCGACCCAGCAACGTACGATATAATAATTAAACACAAAGAACTACACATACACGAGAAAAGACACAGACAAACAAACGCACCATCACGCAGACTACGTCAAAGAAATGCGTAACACTCGTGATATACAAAGTTTTTAGGAGAAGCCCTCTGGTAGAAACCAAACAAAAATTATTGAAGCTTGAAGAGCAAAACACATACAAAACATAGAGAACAAGGGTAGCCTGATCAGTTCCCATTGCATTGCACTGTTGTTAAAAACTCTCGAGCTATGATTACACATCGTTTGCTATTACGTGATTGCACTGGTCTGGTCGTAGAACTCTTCACCATGGTATGGTATGGTTTAATCATGCATTTTTGTGACTCAAATCACGAAATAACACGAATGCAGCAAGAGGAAATACAATAACATCAAAGATCACTAGTT
>JGI24158J21664_10010297_pt1 | contig 12477 bp, 10 predicted proteins | sample Ectturendosymbi3_FD_21664 | JGI IMG/M metagenome (IMG submission 21664) | reverse complement strand
ACCAAAAACGGCGTAATCTCCCGGAGACAAGTTCGATGGTGGGGCAGACATGATGACTACACACGATTTCTGCAAAACTTAGAATGTAACAAGTACCTTTCCAAACATCTGCCAAACAAAAATATACCCTTGTTTTTCTGGATTTACAAATGTTTGACATAGCAAGCACATTGATCATGGGCGTAACGAGGGAGGGGCAAGGGGGCACAATTACCCGGACGCCAATTCACTGCGGGGGCCACTGAAAACTCTCAACAATGTCACAAGTACTTTCGTCATTACAGCACATTTACTTCCGAAAGACCTCAGGCTCGAATGTAGTGGCCCCAGACTTGCCTCTTGCACCTGGCGACATCTTACACCGATACGACCTTGCGCATGATTCTTTCTATTTTTAGGAATGACAAAAATTTTTCTTTTGCTATATCTGGAATAAAAATGATTAGCCTAACCAGGCACTTGCAGCCATTTAGGAAATGCAATGCTTTTATCAGCAAACAAGGACAACAATGTATTTGACTTGTGAAAATTCTGTCATTTTCTTTGTTATCGTATCAACGTTTATGGCAGCAACACTTCATTCTTAATAAACTGGAAACGTTTTAAAAAGGATTTCTGCGTTTGGTTCGTGATAATAAGAATAGATCAATTTCAGCTTGCACAGACAAAAAGAATACTTTCAGATTTCAGCATAATTCGAAACATTTCTTTTGAAAACTGCGGTTCAAACGAGTCAGATCAGGCTAATTGTGGATACATTTTTGTGTTGTTCTTCTTTTGGGCCAGTTCTTCATAACCACTGCTAGGCCGCACTGGATCTTGTGGCAGGTGCTGAGCAGCCATTGGATTGTCTCATCGTCCACAACCGTCAGGCCGTGCACTCCATGAGGAGGTCGATGGAATGGACATTGGAGGACAACATGGTCGACGGTTTGCTCTTCTGCGCCACACTCACAGGCCGCAGAATTTTGTCTTCACCTGAAGTTTCGGCCCTACCTACGCAGCCCGATGCTAATACTTCCATGCACGGCTGATATGAGGTATGGCCAACCTTCCAATTGAGAGGCAGACACTCTACCACTGAGCTATCGCACCATCATGCCCCATTTGTAAAGCAGGAGCGGAAACGTCCGACAGCGGTGCGGAGGCGGTTAAGCCGGACCCAGGCTGTTCACGGGAGGGTCATTCCGAGGGGTGGTTGCCGGTGTCGGGGATGAAAATGCGGAGTCTTGCGGGTTGTCCGCCAACTCCGCATTCCATTGGTGATCCGCCCAGTACGCCGTACGTATGTTGTTGTTGTCAAATAAACTGATGAGTTGTTGTGCGGCAGGTACGAAAGGGTGTCTCGCTTTGAGGCATTTGCCGTGCATTTGCACTTGATCTACAGGTGAGCTCTGAGTGGAGCAGGTGTCTAGGTTCCATGGTACGGCGTGCTAGAGACAGCGTGGCGGCACCAGACAGGAAAGCAGCACTATGTGCTGTTGAATGGACCAGGGCTAAGGTGGCTGTTCGTCACATTGTTGCTCTAGCAACCCAAACAGAGTCAGCCGGCAAGCCGCCTCAAGAGCGCGACGCGTGATTTCAACTTCTTGCGATGTGACTCATGGTGTCGGCGATACGTGAGCGCCCTGTCCAACGTTACCCTGAGGTATTTGGGCTCGGGGAAGAAGGGCAGTTTTGTTGGTGCAGTTGACTTTTAGCTCACGTGTAGCTTCCTAGTCTTTTTGTAGTGCTGAGCTTTAGCTTCCAGGTCTGGAGGTATTCACTTACGGTTGCCATGTCTTTGCTCAGCACCAGTGTTCTCTCAAAGGTGCGCAACTGCGCAGTTGCGTAGTACCACCAGACAATTCGCGCGGTGCTATTTCATTCTCGCGCACTATCAACAATCTAAATTTAATACGGTATATACAGATGTCGCATAGCCCTTTTAGCATTGGGAACGCTTCACTGTTTGCGTGTCTGCATGGTTGCAGCTGCATGCGCTTCGTGCGCAGCATAACAAACATTTGCTCAGTGTATAATTTTCTTAGAAGGAACACTGCTCAGCACACCTTCCACTGCTTGCCAGTCTCCATCAGCTTGCATGGTGGCGGTGGTTGGCAGGTCACAGATGCAGATGTTGAAGAGAAGTGGTGCCAGGACAGAACCCTGGTGAACGCCGTTCTTAAGGCGTCGTAACCTGCTCGTTTGCCATTACTGGTGGTGAGGGTGAAGCTGCGATTGCCAACCATCTGCATGGTCATGAAGACCATGTGTATATCGGGAAGCAATCGCAGCAGCTTGCAGGTGAATCCGCGATGCCATACGGTGTCGTAGGCTGCTGTGAGATCGACAAACACGGCTCCGGCCTTCTTTTTAACCGAAAAGCTATCCTCGATGTCCTGTGTGAGCAGGGTGACCTGGTCTACGGTCGACCTCCTGTGTCGAAAGCCCGCTTGTTCCTATGGGAGTAATGGGTCGATGATTAGTTTGACACGAGCGTAGATAAGTTTCTCGAAGAATTTAAAGGAGACATTCAGGAGAAATATACGACGATAGCTCTTTATGCACCCCAATGGCTTTTCTAGCTGAGGGACCGCAACTGTCAGTGCTCTTCTCCAGATCTTTGGAATTTTGAGTTGGTGTGTGAAGGAAGTGAGGAAATCGCAAAACCAAGATTTGAGAGCCGACCCGGCGTGGAGTATAAACTCTGGGAAAATGGAAACCAGACCCGGAGACTTTCCTGGCTTCAGGCGCTTGAGGGCGACAGCGAGCTCTTCTTGGCTAAAGGGTCAGAGACACTGATTCTCTCCGGTGTTGGGGACCTTCGACAGGACGGAGAGTTCCTTGTTGAAAAGCCTGGTAGAATCGCGGTCCCTGGTCCTGTGCGCCTGTTCTTCACAAGTTGCGAGGCGATGGAGTTTGCCGAGACGCACAGGCACGAGGAGCGTCCAGACCTGGCAGTGAGCTTGTTTATGTTGTTCCACTCCTTGCGGCTAGAGTGCGAGATATCGATGGAATTGACAGCTTCCTCCAATCGCTCCTGTCTCTACTGTTCTACCCGAAAAAGTAGGGACCAATCGGCTCTATCGAGTTAGTTCCCACTGGGGCTCGAATGAAGGAGCGACAGAGGGTCTCGAACTCTTTGTCCGAACAGGCCCATAGTTCTTGCGACGGCCATGTGGTATACATTGTTTGGCCGCGGATATCAGACTCTCACAAAATTCTTGGTGTGTCCTCTCGATGATTGTTGTGTTCGGTGGTGGCAATCTCTCAACGGATTCACCTGTAAGAAGGCAAAAGCGCTTCCAATCAACCTTGCGAAAGTTCCAACGCTTTACCGGATCGCTGTGGGCAGGAACCTTCAGTCTCGGTGATGCTATATGAGAGAGGGTCGATCTTGTGACGGAGGTAACTTTCCTAGAATACGTCTGTGAGGCAGTTCACTGTCCTGGCCGAAACTCGCGAAGGCCATGGCCGCGTTGGTGCTGACGTTCCATCGGTGGGAGGAGAAACTGACTGCTTTTATTGGGTCATACAGCAGTCCAAGGTTGTTGGATGTTGCCCAGTAATCCAGGCTCTCACAGTCAGGGGATGTTTTGTTGTAGTCCCAGTTGACATGTTGGCAGTTGAAGTCGCCAACATTCAGACTGGGGTGTGGGAACGTCAGGATGACCGTGGGTGTGAGTCGCGAGCGTGGACGTTTATAGACGTTTTAATGATCTTATTCCTGCGACGTCTTCGCACAAACACTCAGTCTCTGACTGCTCTGGAGACTGATCGACCAGTGACCATTCCAACCGCTCTTGGTCAAGCGTGGCAAAGCCCTGCTTCCTGCCCAGGACTGACACAGTTAGTGAGAAGTTGGGAATCACTGGCTTGTCCGCAGTTGTGCAGTGGATCTCCTGTATGACGATGATGCATTCCTTGTTCTCACAGGCTAGCTGCTCAATAACGCTGATCTTGTTTTTGTGTTGTAATATAATCAAAAAATCGACTTTTGCAGTCGCATCATTTTTGCCCTTTTACAACTGATTCATCTGATATGCGATGTTCCAAAAGATCGGCATGTTAAATTTTATTATCAACCTTATCTATTAATTGGGGGCCTAATATTTCTGTACGGTGAGCTTTTCCTATTGTCGCAGGCTTGCTTTCCCAAAAAGGTTTGCAAACAAGAATGTTTCCTCGGATCATCTTTTGTTTGGCGACATATGTCAGGATTAATGTCAAAAGATCAAAGCATGCGTTTTGCTCAGTCTGATAAACAACTTAGATGACGTCAAAACATATTATGAAACTGTTAAAAATTCACAAACGATGCAAGAGTTATCCTTGCAAGTGGTAGATTTCACAGGATCTTCACCAACTTGAAATTTTATTAACTAATCATCTACGGCAGAGCTGGCCAAAATGCAACCCGCGGGCACATTTCACATGGCCTGCCAAAGCCTGGATTACGCTTCTTTGTGGGAGCGACGGCAGTTTCATGCTACTTAATGTGTTTTGATGGGCTGAAAGCGAATATGAGCGCGCAAGCCTCTGAAAAGAAGTGATTCTTCTCCAAACCCTGTTTGAAAGGATTTGAAGAAGGGTTTGAAGCCTAGGCTATGCTGACCTGAACCTTATTATACAGTAAAAAGTTCGGAAAGAACTGCTGGTCCGGAGGAACTTTCACATAACCAAGTTTGGCCGCCTCTTTGAAAAAAGTTTGGACTACCCTGATATGCGGTTATCGGATAACCTAATGAATATTTTTGACACAAGGTGAAACTTTATTTGTTTTAGAGCAAGGACGTACGCAAGGGGGTTTTTGGGGTTAAACCCCCAATTGAGCTTGATATTTTACAAAAACTGTATTATAAGGAGAGTGTAAAGGGCTTGATTTATTACAAAAATAAGGAGAGTAGGTGTAGAAGAATACGCAACATTACGTCAACAAACGTCACTTGAAAACATGAATATGACGTCAAATTGTGACGCCACAAACAGCGCACACCAAATACAAATGACCACCATATGCCACTGAATGAACCCCCCCATGAAAATTTTCTGCGTACGCCACTGTTTTCGAGTGTACCTAGGTGGCTATCATCACAACTTGCTGCAGTTCGAATAAATTTCTTTTAACTCTAATTAATGTTGATTGCATTTTTCTAATCCGATAGTATCGACAACATTTGATGTAAAGCCTTCAACAAATGTTTCCGCGCTTGATGGTTCTGGCTACGAGTCTGGTTTGCATTAGAAATAATTATAAAGGCGAGGAGATTTGACTACAACTGGTAACATGGATTCGGCACCTGACTGTGCCTTGATACGTCTGTCAGTGGTCTATCTTGTTTGAAACAAGATGCGCGCTTTACTTCCAGCAGCAGCAAAGCAATCGAATTAAGTAAACCTATGCTAGTACTTTACGACCTTGCCAAACATTTCCGTTATCTTCGTCGCAGGCACAGATTGAAAACTTTCAATGACCCTGCACCCACCGTATGAAAACGTACTGTTTAGAAACAGTTTGAAGTTTAACAAAAATGTAGTGCACAGTAAACAACCGGTTCAGCCATGACGTTGTCTGCACGTGTCGATTCGCAAGAAGCATGCCTGTAGGTATTCTGTTATTGTTATTTTCTGTCTTTAAAAAGATCTTGAAAAAGGAGTTGTTAGACATTTTATAGACCCCAGGAAACTTAATAGCGTGTGAAGCTGAACATTTAATCTTCGTTGTTACAAAACCTTTAATTTTTGGTCAATAATTTCTAATCAAAACAGGACTGCTGTAGTTTTTGTCAATAATCTGGAAAATAACTGATTGTTGTTCACTAGCGGGTCGTCACCGTCGAAATGAAATTGAACATACCACGTGGCGATAGCACGATGTGCGGTGTGCGAATGCAGGTTGAAAGTGCTTAGGTGGTGTCGCGCATGATAACGACTTACTAGTGTAAATAAATGTAAATATGTATAAGTGCAGGGAAAATATTTGTTCAAACGGATAAATATCTTCGCTCCGCTCTATTCCAACAACTGGGCAGATCAGACGTGGCAACTTGAAACAGAGCACAACAATAAACTCAGCGCCAAGTTGGCTTACTTATAGTGTTGTATGAAAACTGATTTTTGCCATTAAAACTCATGAATTAATTTAAACTCTTTGGTATGCTCGTAAGTCATCCTGACGATGTTGTTGACGGTCTTCTGCAAAGACAGGCTCAAAATTATATTTTGCAAAATAGCTCGACCTCCTACCACTTTTACCGCATTTTTTGGCTACACTATCTCTTACCTGTTTCAGTAGCAGCACGATATACACTTTTTATATCGGTATGACATACAATTAATTTTACTAACAGTATCACATACAGTATTTTTCACTCACAGCGTGACATGAGGTTTGTTTTACTGGTAGTATGACATACACTCAACTTCAATAACAGCATGATATGCCCTCTATTTTGCCGACAACACGTAATGCACTCTAATAAATGTAATAAACGAAAATGCTTCTTGGAGCCTTATAAAAAAAGGGAACGCAAATATAGTTTGCTTGCCAATGAAGAAAAGAGTCAACTTGGTTGTGTAAAAGGCACAGGGATCAGCATGAATAAAACAAATTACACATTTGCTGAGGCAGCGTGATATTGACTCGATTTTGTTGAACGTAAGACTGAAAGTAAATTTCTGTAGGTGAGGGCCATGACGTAAAGCTTTTCAACAAAAGGTGCAAGTCATCTGCGATTGCTTTTACTCATAACAACACACACCCTTCTTAAAGTATTTATGGGTCTGAAACAACGAACAAACGCGTTCGACCTTACATTCGGATCTTCGGGCAATTTCAAACACAATTTCGAATCAAAAATTCTTAAGAGTCAAAGAAAAAAGGATGCAATCATACAAGTCTGAAACGAAAGTCTCTCAATAAAACCAAAGCGGGCACAGCTTCTCCGAGTTCAGGTCATACCTGTATTTATTTGACAAAATTTATACTTTACCATCGAAACCTGTAGTTTTACGTGAAATTATTCGAATGAAACTGCCTGGAAAAAAATTTTTCCACAAAACGTTCAAAGCAAATTGGCACATGTTTATCTAACATAGCCTCAGAAACTGAATATTTTTCTAGTTGAACCTGTCTGAAAATCTCATCATAGGGAATTAGTAACGGTTTTGTCAATTTTTGAAAACACGTTTTCCGTCTCATGCTTTTTGTGCAAAGTACGGTTTTCCATTAAACTATTTCACCACTCTGATTCATTTGGATATAAATATGCGTTGTGGCTTTTTGTTAGCCAGTAAAATATATATTAGACGCAACGAAGTATTTCAAATATGGAATCAAAATGGAAAAATTGAAAGTAGCTGTCGGGAAGACAGATTTATATGTTTGTGAAATATCCTTGCATGGCTGTAATTAGCATTTTAGAAAGATGTTGGTTGTTCAAAAATTTTGACGCAATGTTTAGTATTTGCTATAAAGAAAGGAAGAATTCAGTGATGTTGTTTTTTATTCTGATTATGGATAGTTGCATCATCTGCTATTTGGAAAAGGTAAACACTTGCAAAAACGTTAAAAAAGCAAAGGGTTAATTTGTTTCAAATGGTTTCTAAGACGACATAGCAAAACATGAATACAGTACATTAAATTAATTTTATTTAAAGAAGATCAAACCATGCCAATTGTTTAACACATTGGCTGGTTTCAGAATTATTTCTCTGTTTTAGTGATAATTCTCGGCACGTATTAGGAGATATGTACTTCAAAATGCTTCTGACACTCGCATATTTTGCATTAAAAACCTTGTTTACATTTTTAAAATAAAGCTTTACTTTATTTGTTGCAACAGTTTTTTATCGCTTCACTGTCNCTAGCAAAGTTGCAGTCTTCACTCATGAACTATGCCAGTCGTCATTCACGATGTTAGATCCAAACGATTGACGCAAAGCTTGTACCCCAATAGTATGAANCATTTCAAAATTTTACTGGCGAAAATCGCCTAAACGACATCTTACTGCTCAATATAGTTTAGATGCTCAATATACTGTAGTCTTTTCATACAAAACTTTTTGCACTTTGCTTCGCTGGACGAACACTGGCGCCAAGTTACGGTTTCTACTTTGAAGATGTTTATCTTTGAAAGCCTTGTGTATACGCACCACCTTGTTCAAGTTTGCTGTTTTTGCGAATAGAAGCAAAAGTGTGATTTTCGTTCTGGAATTTTACCAGAATAACAGTTTTGTGGGAACGGTGGCAAGATGTTGCCAGACTACGGTTAGACGTCGCTGATTTTGCAGGAAACACTGTGCAACATTGCGCCCTTTTACTATTGAAATGCAAACAGCATCTTAGCCAAATGGGATGACTATTGGCTTGCCAAAACATTAGGATAAGTAGAGAAACCAATGCTGTCAGTGTGTGATCATTTCCTGTAGCAACAAATAATCATATCTCCGTAAAACTGCTTTGGTATTACGACTAATTACTACATCAAACATTTAATGAACTTTGCTAACAGCAAAGGTTTACGAATTGTTGGAGATGACGAACTAAAGCTTTACCCCCGAGTTTCTTCTTGGAAACCTCTTGGTGCGTGTAACAAAAATAAAGCACGGACAGCAAAGGATTTACGTCATTGTTCATACTATACACGAAGCAAAAGTATGTGAACACACATTTTATGTTGAACACTGTTGATCTGAACATTACGGAGGGAAAACCAAAGGTTTCATGAAATATTTCTACCCGTTGCTGGTTCAGATGGTAATAGAAAGCTGGAGTGTAACAAGACCTCTGCAAAAAGTTTACGAAGCTTGAGAAAGCACACACCGTCCATCGCTACTCTTTACTCGAGGTGCAAATATCATTTTCTGGTGCATGCTTTTTGGGTTTAATTGATGACTGCTGTACTCGCTATTTATGGGTCCAGTAATAACTCGCCGTGGTTCACAAGCGCTTCACTTAAGGACATAAACGTGTGTGGAGCTTTTGTTCGGCCGCCTGTTACGTGTACCTCTACTTCAGCGGCTTTGATGCCGGGAGCTCAGAGATGGTGCGAGATATGCGAAGAAGGGACACGCACGACGTTATCAAATGGCAGACTATGCTTATGGAATAGAGTTTCATCAACCAATCTGGTATTATGTTGCAAGTTTGCAATGGACTTCGACAGCAAAGGCTTCTGCTTCAGTCATTCCCCAAAGATTTTTACCGCGATTGTTAAAAAATTCACGAAACAACCTGGCGGTAGCGTTTGCTTACGCTGGCCACAGTCAGCCCTTTTCCTTAAGCAGGAAAGTTGCTGTTGTATATTTGTTATCTTCTTTTTTTTAGTAAATCCACAACCACATCTTTTGTACCTTGTAAGGCAAACGCTGGAAATATTTCAACAAAAATTACAGCCGAAGAAACTCGAGTAAAAAAGATTGTGCAGACATTGCACTCTGTTATCGTCATCAATATGTTAAGAGCCAACATAGGGCAACGCAACCTGAGCTGTTTTTCGTACGTGCTGTTGTGTTAGGGATACTCTGCAAATCTGCTATCTAAACATTCTGCTTTAAAGTTGGGCTCGAAAGAGCGTTTTGAAAGCGAACCAGGCTTCTATTTATTTTAGCACAATTTTCACAGAGACCAAATGTCTTCGTTGCTGCCAGCATGATAATCACTGGGGCTAAAGGACTGTGACACAGGTAATCATTACTTACCACATGAACAAGCCAACCGANACAGTCTGCTTGCNATAACAAGTGGCAAGAGTTAGGATCTCGTCATCAAACGCAACGCGACCAGCGTATGCAAAGCAAACTATGTTGCGTTGAATCAGAGTCGCCTCGACACCAGTTTCATTGTGTTCAAGCCAACAACAAGCCGTAACGCGTGATGCGGTCATTATAGCACAAAGTTATTGGGGTGATAATAATCTATAAAATGTGAAGTTAAAAACGAGGTTGTGTCACACAAAAGTTTGCAAATACTTATCAGCTTGGGTCTAAGGCCGTGACCCATTTGAATATTTGCTACAAAAATGACTATGTCAACCAATGCACTTGAATAACAAATAAGAGAAAATATTTGGTGAATGGCCACACGTTTGCTTGAAAGAAACGACATCATAAGGAAACACAACGAGTGAAGCTCACTTTGAAGTTGGCATAATTCAACTAGGTCAAACATTTTTAAAAGCTGCTGATATTTGGAAGCTAAGTTTGCCTAATCCAGAGACCTGATGACAGCTGCTTTTAGGGAGGTTGCTGTATGGTTAACTCCAGTTTGATCGCTCCATCACTTCGCTTGAGAAAATTCTTAGTCTGGCCGATTTGTCGCATTGATGCTGCGTTCTTGTTTTCAAAAACACTGCTAATCTTGCATGGGTTGATCCAGAGACTCTTAGATCAAACAGAGGTGCTTATATTTTAATTTGGTTATTCTCTGCTTTTTCCAACAATCTCTCCTGTTGTACTGTATTCAAATTTCCTATGTCAACAACTTAATATCACTTCGCCTTCAAACTATGATCACCAGACGGGATTGAGACTGTCATACCTGGACTGTTGTCACCACTTTTATTTCCAGAACAATAATGTAGAATGCTGTCCTTACAGTTGAAAGTGGTTCTGCCACGCACAAAACAACGGTGTTTACATATTATCTTCAACATCGGACCTCGTCTTTGCATTCTCACCAGACAAGGGCACAAGTAGGATAGAGAGAGGACTGAACGCGTAGCGTTACCGACCAAAACACTTCAGATTCTGTGACAAAGGGAGAAAATCTCCTGTAGTTGATAGTAAAAACAAAGTTTAAGTGCGTCGAAAGGAAAAATATTTTTTAAACTGGGTTCAGTGTAAAAGACATCCAAAACAAAACGGTTCATTTAAACATCCAGCTTGAGTTCAAGAACGTGCAGCGACACGCGTTTTCGCCGGTGCTGCCGTGATTCATGACGTCAATTGATAAATGAACCGAAACGCCACGGCTAAAAGTTCGGAAACATCAACAAAACGCTGAAGCGCTTGATAGAGTTTTCCGCCTGTTCAAGTTTCTCGAGTTGCTGGGCGGCAAGGTAGCCTAGGGATAGTAATTCATTGTTTTAAGATTCACAATACAGAAAGCAAATGAAGGTAACAACAGGGTATTGTCACTCGAATACAGTGGTTTCCAACAAGGAATGCTTGAATGTTTGGGGGTGCGAGACATCATTCCATGGGGTGGGGGAAGCGTCCGTTTCACGACAGGAAATTGCCCTGTTCATTACCCTTCTGCGACTTTTTCGTTTCCTTTTGCTATGGATTGTTGACCAAAACGCGAGGTTCTTTCAAACCTATGTGTTTTGATTTTCTTTACATATTGAAATATTTAAATTCTTTTCTGGACGTTTGAAAGCTAGTTCTTGATCACGAATTGTACGGGGTGCGAAGTCTGAACAACATTTTTAAGAGCCAGGTGCAAGAATAAAAAAGGTTGAGTGCAAACCCTTGCTCTAATGCAGTGTTTCCCAATCTTTTTTAGGCTAGCGCCCCCTTTTCTGACAAACAAATTTCTATCGACCCCTACCATCCCTAGCACACATATCAACACAATTTTTTCGTATTGTATATTTGGGATGTTTGAAAATGATTAAAACAAGAATGAGCTCAAAGATGCATTTCACTATAAAACTTAATTTAGTAAATTAACTCATTTAGCAGTGGGAAACTGTTTGAGTTAATGATTTGGAAACTGTTAGAGATCATGAAGGGCTCGCTTTCGTTTGAATAGCATTAAAATTGGACAAGAAGGTGAAGATTGCCGATTTGGCTTCAATGAGGTTAACACCATTCCCTTGCAATTGCAAATTATCTTCACTGAACTTCGTGAAGATATCTCTGGAGTGTTACAGCCAGGATACTGTAACTATGACATCCTTTGACAGTATCCTTCTGTGTCCAACAACAGGCAAACAAAGTCTCTTCATCATTATCTTTGTACACCACATTGCCTAAACTTAGCAGAACACTTTTAAACCCTTTGGTGTCCTTTGATCAATCACTCCATTAATACTCTGCCACATTTTTAGTAAATTTTGAGTTCGGAGCAGTGTAGGATTGAATTTAATCTGCATATTTTAACAGTTTTTGAACTTAGCCGTGACACTTGCAGTCGTCCACTGGCTCTATCATCTCTCTCTCCCCATGGATTTACTTGGCGCTGCTCAGTGCTCAAGCTAAAGTGCGTTCTGAGACACACTTCTCTTTTCCAGAATCTTTTCGATTCCCTTTAGGTAACTTATTCTTGTTGGCACCTAACATTATCTGTAAAAAAATATACATTGCCTTTTTACTTTCGAACTGAGCTCGTACAAGGTTATTATTATATTTGTGATCATTACACCACTCCATCCAAAATTAGCTCACGCTTTTGGTTACAGGCTGAGTCTAAGTGCAGGCGTGCATTCTCAAACCTGACCGGTGATAGTCACTGTAATGAAACGGGCATTGTTAAGTAGCAGTTTACCCGTG
>JGI24158J21664_10010295_pt1 | contig 12480 bp, 10 predicted proteins | sample Ectturendosymbi3_FD_21664 | JGI IMG/M metagenome (IMG submission 21664) | reverse complement strand
GAGTAGTTGGAGACAATCTTTATCACACGGCCAAATCTGCAACGTTACTTCTCTCATTTTCAGAAACGGAGAGATCTTACTGTTAAAATACGAAAAAGAATTAACTGACATGCGAGAGATCGCTGTGACATCAAACATATGTACAACAGAAAACCAAACGAGCAAAAAAAGGGGAAAAAGCGCTTTATTTCAAATGGAGGTTCGCGGTTGTGGCTAACGGCACTGCAATGGTGCGAGACACATTTGTAGCAAGAAACTTCATTGCACAACCAACTCCACTACGCTACACTACCCTTGCCTCATTAGAAACGAGCGAAGTATACGAAAAAAACGAAGTGACGTCAATGCGGCCAACTCACCGTTTAAATAATGAAAGCTGGGCGTAAACGTAATTGTGAGCAAATATAGACATTGCATAATCATGCGTAAGAGATTCACAAAGCAGTAATAATTTGCGATATAATGTTTTCAAAAACGTAAACATCCAAACGATGTTCACGTGCTAATCTGCAGCGGAATGCTTGCTTTATGGACACTATGATTTTATGAGGTTTCATGACTTTGTTGATGAAATGTATTTGATTTCATTGGAGCATAAAACTGGGGTAGACTTAACAGTTTCATCAACACTAAAAAAGCCTTCAAAAAACTATGCATGTTTTATTTTGAGGCGTTTCGGGTTATTCTTGATGACGTGGCGCTGTCTTAGGTTTGCGTTTGACGCTTTTGCGTCACAGCACTGTTCTTTCTTGCGTCACAAAGCCATAAAGTGTTGCTTTATTTTTTTTAACTGAAGATGGATTAAGAATTATCCGAAATGTTTCAAAATGAAACATATATAGTTTTTTAAAGGCTTTTTTATTGTTGATGAAACTATTTGGTTTCGGTTTTTCCACATTTTATGGCGGATCGTCGTTATCAGTAAAGAGATATGCTCAATGAACTGCCATATTGGAACGGTACATTTAGTGCAAAATACATAGAATAAGTTGATGTAAGAAATGATCCAGAGAGGCGTTTAATAACTTTAAAAATTTAAAATCGGTTGAACATATTGACATTCCAGTGAGAGGTGGACAAGATTTTCTGAGTGAATTTTGCAATTACAGAAAGTACATGCTAGGCCGGGTCAAGTGAAGGATGTTGAGATTTTTTCAGACCGGTAAATTATCCCATGCATAGCGATAGTTAAATGCTTTTAAGTAATTTGGACGCTTTGGATTATGGATGGATGGCGTTGGCGTGTCACATGCATCTTCTGTTGCCTCCAGCACGCCGAAATTGGGTAGTCTTGACGACACCTGCGTTGTTTCCAATGATTGGCTGGATCTCCATGCCTGACGCTTGCTACACTTCCTGCATCAACTGTGCAGGATTTGTGGCCATAATTGGGCATTCTGAACGGATGTGTCCAAGGTGGCGACAAAAGTAACATTGCGGTGGTTGACCTGAATATTCCATCATCTGGAAGCCTTCCTTTCGTAACTACATACCTAGGTATTGGTTTAACCTTTGGATCTGCGGCACGTAACGTATAGATTCTACGACTGCCGTGAAGGCCATTTTTGTCCTGTAATGCTTTCGTAAAACAAACTTTACCGTGCTTCTCCTCGATCGTCTTGATCATTTCCGAATTCGAAAAACCGCTAGGAAAAATGCGCTTTACAGTAATATCGGTATATCCCGGTCGAAAATTGCACCAAGTTCACTTTCTTCATGGGTGAAAGTAGTTTGACAAGTAGTTTAGCGACTTCTCAGATGAACAAGTGAGGTCCACCATGCCACCGCCTTGCTTCAACGATCGCTTCCAACTGACTAATATTATTGCGATCGGAAAGGCCCAGCGGCAAATGCGCAACAAAACTTCACACTGTGGCAGCAAGCAACAACAGAGATCACCCTACGAGATCACTCTCGTCGTCTCCATCAGGAAGTACAATCAGCTGTTCACAAGCATTGTTAAAGGTCACTCACCAAGAACATTCTATCGGAATCACTCTGCTATTGTTTATTAGCGCAACATATATATATGTTATATATATATATATATATATATGTTTTCTTTGCGCACATCCCGTTTGTGGTGAATCGCACATTAAACTCAACGCCAGGGGAGAGGTTGTAACAATATTAAACTTCGCTTTCTGCAGTAGATCATAGATATACTGCATCGTTCGCTTTTCTGCCAACTTTGCCACAACTTCAGTATCGCGGGAAAACCATTCAACACTGTGAGGCAACGACGCTTGATCAACGTTGTTCCACGCTCTACCAGAAAAACCTGACAGCGTACCTCCTTTCCTAAACATTTCAATTACAACCTCCGTGACAGACACAGAAAACGATATCGCAGTATTGACCAAAAAAAGGAATGGAATCTAAAGTAAATCTTCTGCAAAACTGCAACAGCGCTGAAGTCAACACTAGATTTTTGTTTATTCGTCATTCGAATAAGTTTAAAAACGAAACACGAATGCAAGCAATGCATAAATAAAGTATATCATCACACGAAGCCGCGTGTAAACCACATCATATTTCAAAGTATTTTTATTTGGCGGTACTCTTTTCTTTGTTTTGGTGTTTATCAATCAAAAGACGTCGTTGTTGCTTGACGTAATGAAAGAACCCCAGATGCGTAATCTTGTAGAATGTTTTTGATTGCTGTTTTCGAAACACAGTTTTAACTGAGGTTGATGAACAGTTTTTGTGCCTTCATATTGGCTCTCCACCAGAACGCTTCGGTTTTAGTTCAAGCGATATTCGCATAATTTTAAGGAAATTAATGCACAATATGTATAAACAATACTTCAGACGAGACGAATTTGGGAACACAACAGGATTTCCGATACATTTATTAGGTGGTACATACTTTGTGGGGGGGTTGTGACCGTGTTTTTTGGGGGAAGTTGTGGCGCAACAAGTGCAATGCGCATTTGTTTGTCTTGCACTCCTGGATTAAGAAGAGTTGCAAGTTTCACTCTCTGTGGGGCGGGGACTACGGTTTTTGTTCTTACGAGTACTTTCTGAGGTTAGCTCAAGCGTAGTGTGGGAAACGCATATTGCTAGGTCTCTTCGCTAAAAGCACATCGCCGACAAGCCTATGGCGGAAGAAATTAGTACGGGAAGCAAAACCGTTTCACAGTACAAGATGGTTCACAATGAGAGTAAACAAACAAATAATAATAAGTCGCATTGCATTGGCTCGAAAAGCAATAACGAAAACGTCGAGAAAGTTCAATACACCAGCATTAAAAGCTTGCATTCCATATACGCGAAAGTAATACGGGAAACGTGAAAGTACAGAGCGTACACACAAGTTTGTCATCAGCAGTTATGCAAGAAGCATGTTTTTGTTAAGCGTAATATGGCCCGCAAAAACTGTTGCACGAGAAAAAAGTTAAATCAGTGACGATAGTTTGCGTTACATGAACGCAGAGGTTTAAACGAAGACATAAATTACAAGGCTCGTAGACAAGATTGGGGTCGACATTTCATAAACAAGCCTTTAACTCGAGTGATAAGTCAAGGTCTACTCTCGTTTTCGCGATTCTCAAAGGGAGAGATTCATACAGCGTTCACTTCAAGCACGGTGAGAGAATCATAGTGAGACGAGAATCATGTGACATCACTCTCAAGGTGCTTAAACATCAAGTACATCGCCAACAAGCGCGGGGCGGAAACTCGGTGCGCTTAGTCATATCATATATTTCTCTCAAGAATTATGTTGGTTCTATTATAATTTTTGTAGTTATGACTTTTCTATCTCTGCTACAAGCATCTGCAAAATATCGGCGTATATCGACATGGTTTTCCTATTTCCATTGTGTTTTTATATTTTATAGAGCGTATTATACTTTTTATGACTCGATATGGCGTGGCTAACCTGTTTTCATAATATGTTTGATTGAGGGTTTTCCAAATCGCGTGACGTGTTGCAGCTATGAGGAAAGTTAAAAGGTTTTCTAATAAATGTAATTCTCTGGGGATTGCCAGTTGCAGTTTTATGTCTTGGGTTATGGGGTAGGAGGTGAATTCTGAATTATGTTGTCTATAAAAGTCCAAATTTTTGGGNGAAACGGCGCTCTAGTAGAAGGTGTTTCAGAGTTTCGGGTTTTTCAAGGCACNTTGGGCACTGGGCCTCTGCTTCTNAAGGGTTTGTATGATAGTTTGTCGAGACTGGTATGTTCCATGCACATCGGTAGTTAAAGGTTTTTAGATAATTTTGGAGAATTGGGTGGTGAACATTTAACCATTTGTCTTCTATTTATTTATCTGGAGGGATGTTTCTTAGAGTAATTATTTTGTATAGACTTGCTATGTTATTTTTACNAAGTTGTTCAAAGGTGAAATGGTACTTTTTGATTATCGCTAAAATNTAGGCGTATGTTATGCTGGGTCTAGNGGCATGTGGAAAGTAATTAATTTNTCGTAATTGGAACAGGTTTGAAATCTGTTGTCCAATATTAAATTCTATTAAANCTAAATTTGGCGTGGTGGGGGTTTCTTCTGCTCTATGCTTGCAGTATTATTGTATCTGTCTCATTAAAAAGAGATCAGCGTATAATGTAATATTGGCAACATTAAAACCTCCNTGGCGTTGTGGTAAAGCTAGTNNTTGGATCGGAATTGTGATTTTACTATTCCCTGACATAAACTGTTCTGTTTTTTTTTCCGTACGTTCTCCTTTAGTTTGGTAGGGATTATGTATGTTGAACTTGTATATGTTATTAAAGATAATAATNTTGTTTTTCTTAGTAGCGCCTTGGCGTTCCAAGTCATGACATGGCTTGACAATTTTACTGCTTCGTTTCGAAATTCTTTTAATTTCTTTTTCCAATTTTTGTCTACGCTTTTTGCAGTTCCTATCACGACTCCAAATATATTTAATGATTTCTTATTCCAATTGATTTGTGGTGGGCTTTGCAAGATGGTATTTGGTTGAAAATAAAGACCTTGTGTTTTAGATAAATTTAGTTTCAATCCTGAAGCCTTTGAAAATTCTGTCAAAGTGTTAAAAGTTGCGTACAGTTCCTGTTTACTTGTTATCGTGATTGTTATGTCATCAGCGTAACTCACGTTTTTCACAATGTGCCTTCCAGGGATTCTGATGCCCTGTATAGTTGAGTCGTTCTGGATTTGTGTTACCAAACGGTTCGCTGCTAATAAAAACAAAAATAAACTTAAAGGGCCACCCTGCCGTATGCCTTTTTCCATTTTAATCGGTTTTGTTAGATGGCCATTTATCAATATTTTAGAAGTTGCATTTGTATATAAGGATTCAACAATTTTCAAGAAAGAGTTGGGGAAATTCATTTTTTTGAGTACGGCGTAAAGCCATTCGTGATTAACGCTGGCAAAAGCTTTTTCAAAATCTAAAGATATAAAGAAAGCGTCAAAATTCCGTGATGCGACAGTCGTGTAAGTCTCTTAGTAAAGTGGTTGCGTCTGTTATTGTTTTCCCGGGCGCCGCGAATTGATATGATTGTAGAATTTTTCGTGACAATGGTTTAAGACGGTTTGCTAAAATTTTGGTGTATCTTTTCAAGTCTGTGTTTAGTAATGAAATTGTTCTGTAATTTCGAAAGTCTTCGTTTTTATTTTTCTTATGGACGAGGGTTATTATTCCACTTTTGATTTCGTCTGGGATTATTCCTTTTTCGTGTATTTCGTTTAAGACTTGCGTAAAAGCGTCTCCTATGATGTGCCAGCATTTACGATAAAATTCTGTAGCAATACCGTCGGGTACCGGTGTTTTGCCTGTGGCCTTTTGCTTGATTATGCAAAGCAATTCGGTTTTTGCTATCGGTTTAGTGAGGTCCTCGCTGTTTTGCAAATTGGTGTTATTCCTTTCAAATGTTTTTTCGCTAATTGTGGGTAATTTGGTTTTTCTTTAAAGAGTTCGGAAAAAAATCCAAAGGTAGTATTCAAAGTTTCGGGTGTGGTAGAGACAATTTGACTTTGGTCATTTTCAAGTTGGTATATGTACGTTTTTTCTCTTTTTTCGTTAAATTGTTTATAAAACTCCTTAGTTACTTGATCTCCTGTTTCGTATTCGTCTTGTTTCGATTTAATTAGTTTTTGTCGCATTTTATCAAGTTAGAATTTTGCCACTTCTTTCTTTGTTTTATAAAACAGCGGTAATAGTTCTTCTTCATCAACTAATCTGAACGAAATATTTTTAAAATTTTGTTCCAACTCTCGCGTAATTGATTTTCAAGGACTCGATTTTTAGAAAATTCTATATTAAAGTCTTTTATCCGCGTTTTCATATTTAGCCAACGAGTTACTATATGTTGCTATAGTGTTGGGTAGAGAGTTTGCCAAAGTTGCCATTTTGAAAAGAGATATTTACAGAAATGTTCATCTGAATATATAGATACGTTGTGGTTTAAGAAGATTTTTAGTTTCTAGTTGCAAGATTTCTGCGTCGTGACCTGAGATTGCTATTGGAATGTGATATTAATTGGTCAATATAAAAACGGTCTAAGCGTGATTGTCGGTGTCCCTGCCTTCTTGAAAACATCTTAAGATTGTTATAAAGTAAAAGATATGAATCTTTTAAGTTAAAAGTTTCGCAAAGTTCTTTAAAGCTTTGCGGGAATTCTTTCGTTATTGTAGGCGGCTGGCGAGCTAGTGCGGGGTTCGTGACCATATTGAAATCTCCAGCTATTATATTTGGTTTCGTCCAGTCTAAAAACTTATATAATGAATTAAAATAGTCGTTACGTACTTGGGAAGAATAAGAAGTTGTGGGTGCGTATGCGTTTATTACATTAACTATTGTGGTTTTATCTTGGAATATTGTTGCTGCCAGAATTCTACCATTTTCATCATATTTAGTATTTTTTAAAGTGAAATGCATTTTATTTACCAGAATTGCTACATCATTTTGTCTATGGAAGTTGTCTTTTGCAGAATTAAAGGCAGATTGTAATGGGGCCCATTCATTGTGCCATTTGGGTTCATCTGCTGTAATACTATGAGTTTCTTGAAGTTATATAATGTCAGCGTTTAACTTTTTACAGACAGCGTACAGGGTTGCACGTCTTATGTCATTTACCATACCTGCGCAATTAAAGGTAGCTATTTTGAGTTGCGTCGCCATTGTAAAGGTTTTAAGTACACGGAAAACAAAACATATTTAAAACATTGCTATACTGTGAGGTCTAGACCAAGCACAGTCATTTGTTTATGGCATAAATTGCACACTGCATTACCTGTATCACTCATTTCAAATAAATTCTCACACACACACAGACCATATATTGATTCACATGAGTATGTTTTATACTCTCCAGGGTTAACAGGTTTTTCGAAGTTGTTTCCGCGTACGCATTCGTAAAAGCTGGAACGGCCTTTTTTACACTGTTCAATGCTATCGGACGCCGCCGATGACGGATGCAAACGTTTCTGCGTTAGTTTACCTTTTCCGGTGCTGGTTTCCATTTCGTTTTCGCTTCCTTCTTCCGACGATGATAGTGAAGGTAAATTTAAATCCACTACTCTTTCACGTTGTTCTTGGTCGTTTTCCATTGTAGGCGTCGATACATAGTCAAAAGTTGCCTTTGAAATGGGTGGTGGAGGCGGTGAAATATCAGACCATTTTTGCCTTGCCCTTGTGTCTTGTTGTTTAGTTTTTTGCGTTGTATTAATATTGTCGCTTTCATCAACAGGGTAAATAATGGTTGGAAACTTGAAGATCAAGTCATCTTGGATGACGGTTGTTGTTTTTTGTTTTTTCATTTGCTCTTGACTTCGATGAAGCCATCTTCATTCATTTCTACTTCTTTGTTGTCGGTTATTGCTTGCGGCTGTGCTGTCGCTGAGCTCTTATCTTGAGTTGTTTATCCTTGGTTTTCAGTCTTATCTAAAATGCTCTCACGCGTTTCTTGATTGACGTCTTGATTTTGTTGTGAATCAGCGTTGTGCAGAATTGGACTGTAATTTGGGCAGTCATCTTTGATATGCCCAAAATCCTTGCACAGAAAACATTGAATTGGCTGTGATGCATATTCTACCAAAAAGGTTTTTCCACTTAGTTTTACTGTCGGCGGTATTGGTTTTAACTTCAATTTTTCGGTTTTTATGTTGTTGATTCTTCTACCATCGGCTTCGCCTCTTCGATCTTTTAAGATTCTTGAGTATCTGATTTCACCATACATTCTGAATATAACTCGTTTTATTTTTTCGTCTGGGAAATCCGATGGAACCCAGTGAAATTTTACATCCGTGTACTTTGGGTCTCGTACTCGTGCGAAGGCAACCGAGTGTTGAGAGAGCTTCTGCTAAGTTTTCTGCTGCCCGTCTTGTTTTACTCGTGAAATCCACAATATTTCCCTTTTTCTCTGTCACCCCATCAATTTCTTGGATGGGAAAGTGTACTTTCTCTAAGATTTGGTATATATACTCTCTTGATCTTTTATGATCTTTTATGCGGCAGCTTTGTGTAGACTTCTTCATCTTGGTTATACACGTAGGCTTCTTTAACTGCTGCACGCAGCTTGCTATTTTATTCCAGGCATGTTGTACCCGCACACCTTGACTTGCCTGCAAATCTGTCATATTGGTGAGGACCAACGAAAGGAGCTTCGTAGTTCAAAGCACTACGCACTTCTCTATCTTCAGTTGCAAACCTCAGAACACGTAACAGAATTCACTTCACGTATATTAGTAGCAGATACAGAAAGATCGTAGACTTGTTCAGCAGATACCTAGCTTTTTTGAACTGGATGAAGTCACACTAAACTTCCTTCTTGCCTCTTGAACAGCCTTCCAGAACACCAGCTTTACAAAGAAATCTGCAGATGGGGTATTTGTCACACCTCGCCTTTCACGTATTCACGACAGGTGTAATTGAAAGCGTAACTGTGCTTTGTGTTTGATGGTTGCGTAGAAACCTTGCGCGAGGCGAATAAAATAAAATTCACTGCACGACGTATCTGCCAGCCATATTGCGACGAAATCTGTTTGCTTGAAGCAATCTTAATTTATCTCAGGTTGGCACACTTTCTGTGATATATAAACATGATCTTACGTGTTACTTTTGATCTGTGACATTATGGACGTAGAGTGTTTATTGCACGCTACGTACGTATAACTTATGCTATTCTGAGCTGCTCTGAGAACTTTGTGTTTACTTGAAGAAATTCCTCTATCGGGCAAATGATGCAAAAGTGAACTTTAATAATCAATTTTCATCCAAACATGCACCGATTCAAAACTGAAATGAAGAGAAAATACGTCCTCAATAAATCAAATTTTTTATTCCCAAACATTAAATCTTACTTTAGCAGATTTCCAACGATGTAGTCAGGACGACAAAGTGCAACGACGCAAAATGTGAACTGAATAACGGACAATGCTACGATTGCCCATTCTCTCTTCCTTTCCATTTTTCCCGAAGCATTTGATTATTTCCAATATTTCTTTTATTCTTTTTCTCACAATACGTTCATCTAAAGCTGCACACATTTGTCGCACTGAAAAACATATAAAGATATAGCGAACTGCATCTTTGTTTCGTGAGCCTAATAAAACAAACGCGAAAATTGAAGGCCCTAAAATGAAACGCTTGATTTGCTTAGCTTTGTGGTATTGTAAGAACTTTGGTCTAGGTTTCCCTCTTCATGGCTGTGTCTTTATTATCAACAAACGACGACAGTGAATAGCTAAACGACGGAGCATTTCTTCAAGCTTTGAAAGAGATGCACTTTGACAAACTTTACAAGTTTGCAGGTGATTATCTTTGATGGTTCATAGAATCATACACGCAGTTCAACGACATGACAAGCCATACCAAGGCTAATGACTGACATGTTAAACGACCATCGCAATCATATATATTGACTGCGTGAAGCCATTAGTTTCTTGTTTATTGGACGTAGTTTTTAAATTTGACCTTATTCCAGTCACAAAAGATCATTACCATGGCAAAGTGAATTTAAATTTCCATTGTGCGTAGTTTTCAAACGTAGAAAAATTTTCACTACAACTTCACAACAGTTTGCAAGCAGAGAAAATTTTGAAAGTATTCAAAAGTTGTTTGCGATCATTTGCAGGTAAGTTGTTTTTAGATATATAGCAAAGACTGTTACAAAGATATACTGTAAGCTTTTGACGGTTTGGACACGACGTGCATCAAGAGCGTTTGGCATGAAACCGATATTGCGAGACGTAAAGCCGAGCAACAAAGTTGAATCTCTGTTTTTGAGGCTTCCAACCTCCACCTCAGCGCTTGTTTTGAAATACAGTACGTATCTTTGTAAACATGTTGTTTACCTCTGTATATTTACGCGCTGCTGTGGAAACCCTGCTGTCAACTCACTGCGAACGCTTCAGAACTTTCCATCGCATTTTTTTATTCGTTTTTNAGGTAATGTTTGGTCTTTGCACCAGATTGAGACANGACATGACTTTATGGGTGTAGCTTTTACTGTGGAAAGCCNTTATANAACATGCTGCATCAATTCAGTTTGCGNTTAAGTCTGGAACGCCCACCGCAGGAAGTGAAAATAGTGTTAATGATAGTTTGAACAACACCAACCTGGGTTCCAAAGTTTCGCAGGAAGCAAACAAGTATATGAAAAAGGCAAACGTTTTAACATGTCACGTGGGAGTGCAGCGTTACAAACGCTTTTGTATATAATTTTGCATACATAAAAATTGCCCTTTTTTCGTAGGAAAGAATATTTTTTTCCATCGAATCTATTTCAAAAAAAGTAAGCAATGACACCAAATATGACACAGCAAATTTTCATTCTCCAAGAAATTTTCGAGAATTTTGGCAGTGTGCCAAAATCGTTTACACAACAAGCAGATAAATTAGATCTTCTGGCGATTTTTTTTATTAGCCGACGTTTCGCCCAGTGAAGCCCACTTGAATAGGTGGGCGAAACGTTGGCTAATAATAAAAAAATCGCCAGAAGATCTAATTTATCTGCTTGAGTTGAAACCTGGTGGCAAACTCTACGAAATAACAACATGAGCAGCAAAAAGAACAGCATTTTTCGTTTACACACGTTTTGTCGACCTCGAAAAGCACACGAGAGGGTTTCCCGTGAAAAACCTTGCCTACGTGTTGCAGGAGTGAGGTGTTGATCACTGCCTGTTTATTTCCATCAGATCACTATATTTCTGCTCCATTATTTATGTCCGTGTTGACGGAGTTATATCGCAACCGTTCAATGTGGGTGTTGGACTCCAACAAGGGTGTGTGCTGTCACCATTCTTGTTCATATTCCATATGAAATAGATGTAGACAGTCACAGCCGAGTGGACGAGGGTGTCACTGCTGGGAGTTGGAAGATCACCAGTATGCTTTTTGAGAACGATTTGTTACTGCTAGCGTCTCCTGAACAGGGCCCCGAACATGCACTTGATCGTTTTTTGTTGCGTATAATCAACTCGGAATGAAAGTAAGCGCGAGAACGAACAAAGAATTATTTCTTTCCCGAAAGCCAAACCAGTGCATCCGGCACTTGTAGTTGCATAGCAGGTAAAAAGTGCAAGTTCCTTAGGGTGATATCCACGAATGAAAGAAGTCGGAAGATTGATACACGGATTGTTCTGTGGTCACAAAACGGGAGATTTCAAACACTGCCAAGCTGTCAGCTTTTCAGTCGGCCTTTCTACCGATCCTCCCCTATTGGCCTGGATCTTGGTTAATGACTGAACGAATGCTATCCCAAGTGCAAACGGGGGAGTTGGGACTTTTGCGTTATATAGTTCACGGTATAACNCCTTGCGAGAAAATGTGCAATTTAGAAATCCGTAAAGCTTTGAATGTTGAACCACCTCTCTCCCGAATCGAGAGATCCTANCTACGTTGGTTCGGCCATGTGTCCAGAATGTTCCAGGAAAGATTGGCGAGGCAAATTCCGCTGGCTACACTCAAGGGAAAGCAGCCCAGAGATTATCCAAGTCCTGGTGGACTGNCTACATCTCCGACCTTGCTTTGTCCCATCTGGGCATGCAGCCTGCAGAAGTATCTGAGATATCTGTTNACCACAAGATATTTCGAATCTTCATATGATTGCTGTCCCCGCGACCCTCTCACAGGGGCGCATCCAGTCAGTAAGGGGGGCGTTTTCAGTAATATTTAGCAGTCAAGCCTCATTTCGGGTTCACTGCTGTACTGTACGAGAGATGAAGTCTACTTCACAATACTGCTGTGACAAAACACTGGACGGCAAAATAGCCTTACATCGCGAATGCTGTTTTTCCAATTGTACAAAATCATGGTGAATATAGCTCCTTTTATAGGGTTTACGGGGTCGATTGCCCCAATCGCCCCTCTGGATCCGTCCCTGCCTTCCCTGAGGAAAAAACTAAACATGCGTAAATGATCTGGACTATGGTATGGTTTGTTTTGCTATTAGACCTGTGGCGATTACATCACAAATGTAATCGATTGCGATTACGATTACTTGCCACCTGCTCGATTATGATTAAGATTACGAATGAACAAAATCGCAATGTAAT
>JGI24158J21664_10010292_pt1 | contig 12482 bp, 7 predicted proteins | sample Ectturendosymbi3_FD_21664 | JGI IMG/M metagenome (IMG submission 21664) | reverse complement strand
CCTGCATTCTTGTCTGTACAACACATGGACAAACTTATAACCATGCAAACTAGTGTTATATGTAAAGTTTGTGTTACTATTAATTTTTGACTCAGTTTTTCTGGAAGTGCTTCTAACTGGGTAACAGAATCATTAGTGAGAATCCATAATATCTGGAAAGTGCTTCTAACTGGGTAACAGATCCTCTAATTTAAAAAGGTTTATGCTTAAAGTTCTCACATTTACATGAACAATGGTAAAACCATCAGTACCATATTTTTTGAAAATCTCACATATCTCAGATAAATCATAATATTTGGATGTACCCCAAAGATCCACTTCATTGTCTAGGGTGTTTTCATTTTTAACCTATTTTAGGCTACTTGCAAATGTAAGGGTTGATTACACTTTCGTGACACTTTTCTATTAGGCTAAACTTTTCTATTTGCATTTATCTATGTAAATTTATGTGTTCTATATAAGATTATTATGCTTTTCTATTTCTTGACAACTTGAACTTTAATGTATTTCAGTGATTTGAGAAACTGATATACTGTAGGCTTAAATTGAAGCATCTTAGTGCTGTATATCTCAGCTGTTTCACACTGCTGGTTATCATGAGATTTCGAGCAAAGGCTGTGGATGTCAATTGCATTCATCATTTCACAAGTTAGTATACGTATGTTCATGTGGTTCTGTGCTGGTTAATGTACTTTTTATTTTTGATCACAGTTGGTCTGCCTTCTTTTAGCCTGCTACAGCACTTGAAACAAGGCTATTAGGTTTATCATAATTTAGGGTTAGTCTAGCTCATTCCTAAAAGTAGTGTGAGTGTAACGCATTTTTTCTTGCAAATGCTCTTTCTAGCTAACCTGAATGCAGTATCAGAATTTAATTTATGAATGCAAAAGCACTAGGCCTGTATTACACTTTTATCATACACAGAACTATCTATGTTTCTGTTTTGTATGTGATAGTTTTTTGTTTTTCTTTTTTTTTGTATCTGTGTTTTGGAAAAATTAGCACCCATGATGGTGGCAGGTGTTTGGTTAGAAATCTTCCTAGTTGTTAAATAGAATGCCAGCCATCTACTTTTTTACTTGGCCCTGATCAGCTTCATTATATTGCACATGCCCTTGGGACCAGTGCCACAATCTATCAAAGTGTAGAATGTCAATGTGGTAGAAGAGTTGAAGACTTGGGGTTCCATGGCAGTGCTAGAAAAAATGCAAATTTCCTGGGAATTTAACTTTGACTTCCCATGAGCTGTCATGGAGTTACGTTACACTTACTTTCGCTCAGGGTTGAGAAAAACCTGAGCTTCTTAAAAAAAGAAAAAAGGAAGTGACTAGGGATACGCTTGTCCTGACGCAATTCAAATAAAAGGATCAGTTTGTCAGTCAAACTGCGTGAATCGCATAGTGTTATGGTTAGGCGCTACGCCTTGCATGGCTAAGTTTTCAGGTTCGAATCTCACCTTACCGACTTTTGTTTTGTTTTTTTTTCTTTACTTTTTTTCAGGCTTACGTTTTACAGGTACGGGTTACTGTTGGGTTAGGGACAGGATACCATTAGGTTACGCTTAGCTTAGCTTAAGGTTAGGTTAGCATTTGTTTAGCTTAGGGTTAGCATAGCTTACATTAGGCTTAGGTAAGGGTTAGGTTAGCTTAGCTTAGGATTAGGTTAGCATTAGGTTAGGGTTAGCTTAGCTTAGGGTTAGCTTTGCTTAGGGTTAGGTTAGCGACTTAGGTACGTTAGGATTAGGGTTAGGGCTACAGTTAGGTTTAGGTTAGGGTTTATCTTTTACATTTACTTCGTTTCTACCAAGCGTACTGCACTCTCGTTGTGCGTAACTATTACGTCACAAGTGGCGTATTTAATCACTTCAAATTTCAAGATCCACAGGCGTATCTATAGCCACTGCCTTTCAAGATCCACAAGCGTATAGCCACTGCCTTAAAAAAACAACCCACATGTTTTTGTTTTTTTTTAAAAGAAATCATCTTTTAATGAAAACCATGGCCAATGAAATCGATACAAACGACATTGCAAACGTTTCGGTAACTCCAGTTATCATCAGTGCCTTGCAAAGTGTTTCGATAATTCCTATTATCATCATTAGTGCACTGCAAAACAAGATCTTGTTCTTTTTTTAAGGAAAACAGAAAAACCCCATTCTGAATTTTTTTTTAGTCCATGCTATAATAAATATCACTAATTCAGAATTACACAGCATTAACTTTTTTATACCTAGTATTATAATCAAAATTGAGGGTAAAGAAATGTACCCCATCTTTGTTTTCGCAAAGTGTTTTGGTTAACTCCTATGTGGTAAGGCTTGGCAAGCATGTGCACAGCAAACAGAGAAAAACCATTGCCACACAAACTCTGCAGTTTCACATCAAGTTTATGTGCATACGCTGCTAGTTCAGCATCTGTAGAGTATATTCTTTCAACATGATTTGGTATGGTCCAAACTCAGAAAAATTGCAGATGCAGAGAAGGCAGAAAAATTGGTTAAAATATACCAATTATGCAGAGCTGAAAAAGATAACCATTAGAATTTACTCAAACTATTTGATTTATTATCTTTTTTTCAAGTCTTTTGCTGTTTGTTTTGTTTGATTTAAAAAAATTACAGTTTACTGTTGTACGAGTTTTCTGCTTATTTTATTTTTTACTTAGTTGATTTTACAAAGGAAAAATAAAGAGTGGGTTTTTTGTTTTTTTTTAAGTGGCCTTTTTTAACAAAACCCGTGTGGGTATTTTTACAACAACCCTGCTTACTTTCCATTATTGTATACATTTTGCATATGAGCTGTACCTTTAAAGTTGCTGTCTTTCTGAAGAAAAGTAATTAGCATTCGAGACTTGATATATTAGTCATCATAAACCTCTTATCTACTCGTTATTTTACCTCCCTTGTTTTTCATTTCAAGCTGCTTTTTGTGAGCAATGACATCTAAAACGCCTTGCTGTCTATTACAATTAAACACAGACTTAGGCTACGGAGTGATCAAGACAACCAATTCCTCTACCACACAGAACATAATAGCAGACAATAGAATGAAATACATTACATGTCATGTTAGCAAACGAGTAAAGACTGATGTCATTCAATAATGAGTTCTCGAACCATGTATCATGGTGCTGCAATCTTCGCAAAAAAAGAGTGGGCTTATCGGCACAATACTGAACATTAGCTGAAGTTTGGTGTCAAAGCACTAACATAACATTTTAAAGCACAACAAATGTGTCTGTCGACTAGTTTCACAATTGCAGGTAAGCAATCACTTGTCGCTGTGCTGCCTTACTATAAACTGAGCTTACATCCTATTCATATAAAGTCAGCTTTATGCTAGTGATGTGACAAGTTGTTCACGAACGCAATAAAGTGTTCTGAAACATTCAGTTACTTTGCATGACAACTAAGAATTAAAACTTTTCTTTGATACCATGTGTAATGGGATGGAACTACCATATTTTTTGGACCATAGGGTGTACTTCACACCAGGGCTGAAAAAAGTATGCAAATCGGAAAGGAGCCTCAAGGGGAAATTAATCAGCTGCAAGTCAAGTAAAATCAAATAATATGCAAAGAATTGCAAGCAAATCACAAAATGGACTGTATGAATTTCCTTGCTGGGTCACTGTGGCCCAATACCTGGCCTTTTGACACAACAGTTAGGCCTACTTAACAATAGTGGTCTCATGTAATCACTGGTCGCGTGCAGGGTTGCCAATTTGGCATTTTTGAATTCTGGCTTTTTAAACACGGTTGTCTTCTTTGAAAATAAGAAAATCCAAACAAAATCAAGCTTTTTCTTTTTTTCTTTTTTTTCATTCAGAAAGGCTGGGCTCTGGCAAAACATTGTCTAAGCTGCATCTTGATTATACATTTCTTCTGACAAGAGTGTATGACCATGCGGGGTGCAAACAATATTGCAAAGATTTTACTGCTTCTCTGAAAATGTTCAGTGTATTTAAAAAGAAACGAATGTACAACAGTGTATTTATGAGGAAAGAAAATACTTCCAAGGCTGAAATTGCATTTTGTCAATGTTTCTGACGAATTTTAATATCTAGTTTTGTTTGGTTATGTATGTTTTATGTGTAGCCTATATGTCCCAAGACTGCTATCTGGTTTATTTTAGCTTTTTTGAGACAAGGTCTGGCTTTTTTTGGTGAAGACAGGTTGGCAGCCCTGGTTGTGTGTCGTAGACTTGTAATGGCGGCGGAAAGCTGTTAGTTTGAATATTGCTGAGATGATGGCACATGTGGTCAGAGCGCACTATTGCCAACACGTCCTAGAACTATGTGCGTGTATGCGAGCGATCATCATTGTGTTAGAAAGCAGAGTGGACAGTGGCTCTAGCATTAGCTGGAAACTTTTTTATACATTCAGATTGTTAATACTTGTCTGTACGACTGCTTTGGTTAGTGGTTGCCTTGGGGTTCACCCATTGGAATGGCATTACATGCCAAATGCCATTCCAGAATGTAGTGCCATGCAAAAATGCTGAAATTGCATCGAAACCAGCATGCGCTGATAAGCTCACACAGGTAACTGTGCACACGTGCCTAAAAAATGCATGCATGCGTAGAATGCCTACTTGACAGAAACTTTTAATACTGTCTGTGTGTCGTTCTATAGATTAGATCAATTAAAAATCCGTTTCACCACCACTGAACTAGCAGCAGCAATCATCGTTTGAAACACAGCGCCATTCTGGAATGGCATAACACTTATAGCTAGAGCACAACTTTTTTGAATGAGCATAAAATTGCTACAGCTTACGTTACAGGAGCTGATACCAAAAACTAGCACTTTACGACTGGGAGTTTTTAATGTTTGTTCCAGAAAAGTTATTTATTATGACCATAGAGTAGTCACAGACAGTCGATGCTAATTCTTAAAGCTGACTTTTACATCTTTGTTTTTTGTGTAGGTTGAAGCAATAAGTATAATCCGGTGTAGGCAGCATAAAAATCTCAATATTTAGAGTTGCAGTATTTGCTAAAGATAATGCTGCAGACCTTCTGTTGCACAAAGTAACACAATATGCAAAAAGGTTTTAATGCGATCAAGTTTATAGCAAAAATGCTCAACTCGTGCACAAACCACTGTCCACTGACAACAAACTCACTCCTGTAACTGCGCACTCTTGCCCAAAAAATGCATGCATAGAATGCTCACTCAACAGAAACTTTTAACACTGTCTGAATATCCTTATACAACTTTTAACACTGTCTGAATAGCCATTATGTGTAAGCGTGGCCATGCTATGGTGTGCAATATTGAACTTGTCAAATCATCATTTCCTTTTATATCATAGAATGAGTTTAAGCCAATCAAACAGAATAAGTCAAGCTGTTATATTAACCCTTTTTGTCATGCTTGGGCCCTTTCTTGGACCCGAGTTTGCAGCTTTTTGCAACTCCATAACTCGCCAGCCAATTNAGCAACCCTCTACGGATTCGGAAAGGTTTCCAGTTTACTTGGAAAAAAATATTTTTGATTTGGGTTTAGGGTTTGCTGTGGGTGNCATCATAATGGGGCATATCTTTGCGATTTTATGGCTGAGGTTACCTGGTCCTGGGCACCAACCCAACAGGTCATTTTTTTGGCTCAAGGTTTTTTGGAATCTAGGCTATCATCCAAGTCTTTAGAGCCCTTGATTGGCTTTCTAGCATATATGGAGTCAAAATTATGGCTCAAACTAAAAATTGGTAAAAATTCTATTCCCACAAACGCTGACCCTGGGTATATTACACCCATATTATATATATGGCCATAGCTAGCCAGCAGATTGAGCTAGAGAGATGTTCAAGCCCTCTAGAGATGGGGGAAAGTCTTGTTGTTTAGATACAAAAACATTTAAGCTGGGTATGTTGGTTGTTTGTGTTAACATAATGGGAGAATGTTTAGAATGTTTATGCATATTTGTTTATATTTGGATGACGTCATCACCCCTAGGAGCCAACCAATCAAGCTGATTTCATGGCTCAGTTTTTTTGGATTCTGGCTCCAGGTCTGGTAGCAAATCAATCAAGGACTCTAAAGACACGGATTATAGCCTAGTTTCCAAAAAAATCTTGAGCCAAAAAATGGCTCCACCCTGTAGCAAAGAGCAAAGATATTAATTCCAGTGTTTGCTGCTTTTATTGTCTCACAAACGCTTCCAATGAAGTGAAACGTTTGCAAAAAAATGGATCCAGTAGGCCCAGATTTGTTGCAGTGGCATGTAGCCTAAAATGTTTTTGAAATGATTGGATTGTTGGCAATTGATTAGTGTAAAGGCAACAAAACGTTTGCCATGCTTACCATTTCACCTGAAGCTAGAAAATGCCTAGCAGTATCTACTACCTTTTCAGATTTGAATTTCCTGCCGAAAACACCCAGTAAACGTGGATATCGCCATAGAGAAACCACCCAAAAGTGTTAAGATTTTAACTTGATACTTTGCATAACCAATTGCAGGTGTCGTAAATACAGTTGGGAAGCTTTTGAAGAAGTGTGCTCTTCGTTTGACTACAGAAAAAATATTCTTTATACTTCCGGAACAAGTTTCTAATGGTGGAGTTAGCATGTGGTGTGAGCTCAAACAGGTTAGAAACACATACTTGTTGATCTGGTAGTGATTTTAGAATAGTTTTGAAATTTTAAAGAGACAAAAGCAAATGAAACAAAACACATGCTAAGGTTTTTAGAAATAGGGAAGAAAGTTTACTGAACACACACGCCATAACTGAGATGATAGTGTAATGGTCATGGTGTGTGTTTCAAACTAAAGTTTGTGTTTTCTCTAAAAGTCTTGGCATGTATTTGAAACTGCAGTTGGTATGATTGGTTAAGATTTGCTTAAGTTTTTCAACTTTCACCTGTGAGCTTATGATTACATTTTACAGTGACTGAAGATACATAGTTGACGCATATCCATTTCCTAGTAAAACACTTTGTGAGCAGATTCAGCTGTTTTGCCTTTGTGAGACTGTGTCACTTAACTCCTTGGCGTCTGGCTTCTTTCGGGAATTTTCGAAAAAAAAACGCCTAAACGCTTTGCGCTTGAATTTCTCCGGTCTGATATGCTCTACAGACCTGGTAAAAGTCTCAAAAGACGCGACAAGTCTTCTAGTCTGCACTCGAAAAAAAATTTTTTGTTTGGGGAATGCAGGTTTTTTTGTGAGTGACGTCATAAGCGGAGGACTTCTAGGCCACGTTGGCCCACTTTTCCTGGCCCTGGGCGCCAACCGTTAGGTGGTAGTATTTCGCTGAAGTTTTTACTGGAAACTAGGCTATAATCCGAGTCTTTTCATACTTTGGATGACCTGCTGGGGTTTCGGGTTCAAAAGTTATGATGTAAGTTAGTAAAAATGTTTGACAAATTAGCTAATTAGATAATTAATTAATTTGTTTATTTTAGATCATAAGTTTTGAACCAGAAACGCTAGAAAGTCGATCAAAGGCTCAGACTCGAGCCTAGTTTCCAATGAAAACTTCAGCGAAACACTTTGGCCTAGAGGTTGGGCCCTAGGCCAGGTAGCATGAGCCAAAATGACCCTAAAACTACTTCACTTATGACGTCAGTCACAAAAAATCCACACCCCCAACCAAAAAATTTTTTTTGTGTGCAATCTACTAGACTGGCCGATCCATTTGAGCCCCTGAACAGCTCTCTAGCGCAATCGGCGGAGGAGCTAGAGGACGTTGGTAAGGCAACCGAAAACTGCTGTTTTTAGGCCGAAATCGAAGTATGAATATATCGTATGCCGGTTCTCAAAGTGTTAAATGCAAGAACAAGTCACCTGTGCTGAAGTGCCAAGGTTTTGTCCAGTTATATGGACTGCAATCCCACTGACTGAGATCCGCAGGAATTAGTTTACAGATGTGTTGCATTTTTCAATAAGTTTAACTTTTGATTATTTATTCATTTGTGGTCAGTTTGTTATTAACCGGTAAAGGGAATGCATTGGAATATACATGACCAAATTAAGTTCTTCTAGTACCAGGTTGATTGTGGCAACATATTCGGACGGAAAATGGTAAACAGTAAAAGAGGGTTTGGAACGTCTATTCTGTAGCAGTATATAATGATGAACATACAGAAGGAATCATAAGAAAGCAATTTAAGGGTGCTGTGTATAGAGATTGCCTGATATGGCTTTTTTGGGGCCGATATCGATACCGATATATCAGCCATTCATGGACTGATAGCCAATACCAATATGTAACCGATATTTCTAAAATTTTTNAACCTTGTTTTCTGCTTCATTATCAAAAGTATAATGTATTCTATACCTTACTTTTTGAAAAACTTCAAAAATCAGAATTTATGAGCTAAAATATTTCAAATTATAGTAATTTCAATATTTTGCTATTATTTTTAATTAATCTGATTAATGATGATGCTTTTGTTTTGGCTGCAATGACCAACGCGTGCTCCATGGTTCATGTTGTCTGCTTGTTCATGAAAACACACCTGCTAGTGTTGCTGCAAGATAAGTGTCTTGACTTGGTTCATTGTGCTTTCTTGCACAAGTTGTCTATGTGCGTGAGGAATATAACAGCATTTTGTCAATACCTACTGAGGCCCGTATTATTGGCTGTTATGGCCGATACTGATATATCGGTAAAACCCAAATATCGGCCCGATATATTGGCAAGGCCGCTTACCGATAAATTGGTCTATCTCTAGTTGTGTAGCATTATAACAATATAAATCAATATATAAGAATCCTGTGCTGTATGTGCAATGTCTGATATGCATCAAAATGAGTGGTGTACCACAGAAGCTGTTCTGTTAATATTAATAAAGAAGCACTTCTGCTTACATTGCTAAATACTGATGTGGAAGGATTTATGAATGAATTCAATACTTTTTGATGTTTGACCGTAGAGTTTAGTACTGCTGTCAACAGTGCAAAAGACCCTGTGTTATGTGACAAGCTTTTACATTGTGAAAATTTCATGTTGTAATTATCTTTCAAACCTTAGAATACATATTGTTTTTGCTTTCATTCTGCAGGCTTACTTCTTTGATGAATATCAGATGGATGGTGTCAACAAAGAACACAATGAAATATTTTTAGAAATCACATTGGAAAATCTTTGCAGAGCATTGAAATCAGCACAAAATGCAAAATCTCTGAAGATCAAGTTAACCAAAAAGCAAACTGCTTGCTTGACTGTTGAAATTGAATTGGTAAGTGTTAATTTGAAATATTGCCGGTATACTTTGAAGCTGTTGTTCAACATCAGTGTTTTTTCAGTTCAACATAAGTAGGGATGGGCATTTCAGAATAGTTTACTATTCCAGATTTATTCCAGAATAGCTCAATTGAATCCAGAGTATCTACTCCTGTTCTGCTTGTTTCCTACTATGTGTTACATTTACACTTGAGAAGTGAGAGCTACTAAAAAAGGTTGTCTACTCAAAAAACAAGGAGGCCTACACAACCCATGTCCCTTAACCTTTAAAGACCTGGGTCCTTTGCCAATCACTATTACCTAACATGGGTTGCTAGCGACCTGTGTCATATATACTGACAAGTGAGTAGAAGGACACTGGCAATTTGAAAGTTTTTGTGCAATATCATGAATATCACTTAACCTGATAAACTAAAGCTCAGAAAACTTAGTCTAAGACAGCACTTTTTAAACTTTATTATGTTACGGCACACTAATACGTTCTGAATTTGGCTGCGGCACACATACTTTGTGAAATTGAAAACCAACTTTTCACAAACCTTGCAACGAAAGCTACTTATTTAAAACACTCTACAAGTTTATAACACCTAACTTAAGATGAAAAGTTAAAACCCAAAGCAATCCAACGCGGACCAAAAATATTTGCAGCATAAGGTTTTGTTAAAACATAAAACTTTTGCGGCACACTTCATTCTCTTCAGCGGCACACAGTTTGGGAAACACTGGTCTAAGAGTTTGATGAACGAAAGTTCAAAAATGAAAACATGTGAATTCTCCATATAGGTAAGAACAGCATGCAAAGTCAGTAACAAGGTGTTAAGTGACTCTGTGCAGTGTGAACAAAGTACTGTGACAACTTTTTATGTTCATTGCAACATGGTTCCCCACAGTTTTGATAAAAATACTAAAAACTGATAAAAATTTGGTAAAAAAACTAAAAATTGATTTTTTACNAAATTTATGGCTTTTTCTTCATAACTTTTGAGCCAGAAATGCTAGAAAGCCAATCAAAGCCTCGAAAGACTTGGACTNTAGCCTAGTTTCCACTAAAAACTTGAGTCAAAATTTTTGCTCTAGCAGTTGTGGTTTAGGGCCCGATGACCTTGGCCAAAAAGGCTTAAACCTATCCCACTACCCCAATTGTGACATCATTCACAAAAAATACAAAACCCAAAACTTTCAAAATTAAAAAAATCCAGACAAGAAGACTCACCGCATCCTTTGAGGGTTTGAACAGCTTTCCAGCTCAATCGCCTGGAGTGCTATGGAGTTGCTAAAAGACCCAAGAAATGTGCATTTCAGTCATGGAGTTGCTAACTGACCCAAAAAAACGTCAAATCTACTGGCTCCTGAGGAGGATTCTTGGGAAGGACTGATATTGAATTATTTCATATATATTTATAGAAAATCTCTACATTTGTGTTTCCCACAGCTTATCAGTATTTGCATCAAGGGTGTCTGAACGCATTTGATTTGGTGGGCTAAAATTTAGACATGGCAAGATTGCACAGGCGGAATACATGGCGTCCCAAATTCGTTGGTGTCGTCAGAACAATTTCATTCTGCCCAGCTAATGAGTTCACTGGCAATGTTGCCAATGTATCATCAGGGCTTGAAAAAATGTAAATTTCCCAGGTAGATTATTGAAATTTCCTGTNGGCTGAAGTTNAAGACGATCACCCCTTTATGACATCACAAAAGGAATTTGTTTTCTTGAAAACGTTGCACTCAAAGAGTCTTAACTATCACTGCGTTCACATAGATCAACTTACATTGATTCAGCCTACTAGCAGCGGCTCACATTCAACGTGTAAACAGTTGCATTGCTACAGTGTACCGCACTACTGCTCGGTATGCAAAAACGAGATACTGAAGGAGTGCAAAACCGATGAAAGCGACAAATCATCACCACAAAGTGGAAAATTCTCACGCCTAATCCTTCCTTAACCTGCTTCTAAAATTTGCGTTTTGTGGGCACTATCCAATTTACAAGCAATTTTTTACTACATTAGAGTTTTAGATAATTCATTTTATACCTTGGCTTCCAGTATGTTTTCAGCCTAAAATCAGCAATTTGCATGTGTCTTTGCATGGGAATATCTCCGGCACCATTAGCGCTATAGAGCTGTTCAAACCCTCAAAAGACTCCGCAGTCTTTGAGTCTGCAATGAAAAAAAATTGGGGGATTTTGGATGTTTTGTGAGTGACATCATCAGTGGAGTAGTTTTACGCCTTTTTAGCCCATTTCATCTGGCCCTAGGTCCAAACTGCTAGATGGTACTATTTTGCTGAAGTTTTGATTGGAAACTAGGGTAAAAACGGAGTTTTTTCAGAGTTGCTGGGGTTTCAGGTGAGAAGTTATGACCTAAAAACAACAAAATTAGTAATTCACTGAGTAGTTAATTACTTGTTTTGTTTATTTTAGATCATAACTTTTGAACCAGAAATGATAGAAAGTCAATCAAAGGCTCAAAAGACTCTGATTCTGTCCTAGTTTCCAATGAAAACTTCAGCGAAAAACTTGCTGTAGCCATTGGACCCTAGGCAAGGTAACATGAGCCAAAATGGCCAAAGACCTACTTCACTTATGATGTCACTCACAGAAAACCCAAAACCTAAAAAAATTTTTTTCATTGCAGACTCGAAGACTTGCCAGTCTTTTGAGTGTTACAACAGCTCTCTAGCGCAATCCACCTCAAGGAGCTGTGCAGGTTGTAAGTCAACCGAAATATCCCTGGCTTTTCCCTGATTTTCACATACGATATATTTGTACACCAGCAGCCAAAGTGTTAAGTAATATATGGACTGCTTACATGAAACTTCGCAACAATCGCCAGCATTTGGAAAACCTTAACACGGTCTCTAATGAGCAACCAAATCGTAGTTAATAGACCATTTAGGGACTTCTAGACACCAAACTAAAGGCAGCCTTTGGATAATAAATTTTAATAGTTTCTAACACAAGTGTTATGGCAAGATTGTATGTAGCTTGCAGAGCAGGGATGAGCAATTCGCACTCATGATCATGACATGCCTGCAGCTCCTACACAGTATAAGCCAGTGATTCTCAACCATTTTGCCAAAGGGAGCCAAATCCAGACTTAATATTTTGTGAAAGAGTCGCACTTAAAATTTTAATGCATGTCAAGTCACACATTTTGTTTTCTTGCAGAATGAAAACAGTTACCGTATTTTACAGACCATAAGGCGCAATTTAAATCCTTTTTTTTCCTCATAAATTGATCGTGCGCCTTATAAGCCGGTGCGCCTAATGTATGGATCAAGTAGTGCTTTA
>JGI24158J21664_10010291_pt1 | contig 12482 bp, 6 predicted proteins | sample Ectturendosymbi3_FD_21664 | JGI IMG/M metagenome (IMG submission 21664) | reverse complement strand
GTGGGCGTAGACGACTTCTTGACCAACACATCTCACCAGTTCAAATAACGAACACCTCATTTTTATTTGTTTGCGTGCTATCTCACTGCTCTGCACTGTCTCGACTGCGGACACCGTTCAATTGATACAGCATACTAAACAAATGCTGCATAAGTTCTTACTGCGCTGTTTAAAATCAAGGACACCCTTTACAGTTCTAGCGCAGACAGCTGCAGCCCACCACTCGACACACACACAGATCGTTAAACTCGGAATACGAACTTACCGGAAAGCGCTCCGTGCTTTGCCTCATTACCAGCAGCGAGCCTCACGCAGCAGGAAGCGAATCTTTTCCGGTTCGGAACTGACAGACGCGTTGGTGACGCACTAAACTCGTTCGACTCTCGTCTCAGGCTGCGTGCCTTGCGTCCGCCGAAGGGCAGCATCGTGAGATAGTCGCCCATCCTGGTCATTTCTGCTGTGACGCGGCTCACGCTGAGGCGGTCCTTCGATGTGCGGCAGCAACGGCTGAAGCAAAGCAGCGACTGACAGGGCAGAAGAAGAACAGCGCGCGGCGTCATCGCACAGCGGTGCGCTTCGGGAGGAGGTTGTCGGTCCAACCCACGCCAGCGACGAGTGGGAGGATGTCGTGGCGTGCACCGCTAAGACAAACACGCAGCTTTGCGCGAACGAACGCAAGCGGCTGATAACGTTGTCGGTTCGACGTTTGCTTGACAGGTGAAGTCGCTGACGACGACGGTCGGTCACGTGACCGGTGCCGGTCACGTGACACGCAATCCTTTCTTTAAATCTGTCAACTGCGGTTGGCAGAGTTTCGCGCGCGCGCTTTTGTAACGCGGCATGCTTACTGCTCCAGGGGTGGGGCGCACACATCAACTCGCTTGCAAACTTTTGGAAAACTGACTCGCAAAATAGATTCAGCAAACGTCCTGCTGGACAATCTTTGCAGATTGCAGGGATCTCGCGAGGTACGACACGCGTTGAGATGCTGGGGGTGCGGACGGAACGACCGCATTCGCAGCGGACTCTTTTTCTGCCAATGGCTTGACGACATCTCGCGGTCAATCCACCACAGTTAACATCACCGCCAGAGCGTGCCAGATTTTNATGCCAGCAATGCGGTGAACCAATGTCGGTAGCGGTAATCTGTCAAGCAGTAGGTGAACTAATGTTTCACCTTCTTATGAAACGAGCATGCGCACTGACTAAGCCGTGATGATGCTTATTCAACGTCGCTAGTGGCGCTACCGCCGCTGCGTGTAATAACAAATGGCAGGTTATTACAACCGCTAACGACCGCAGTTTCGGGATCACGCAGCTTATTGTCCTTTCAACATCAACAACTGTTCGCTTTCGGGACGCACGTCGCCTTTTGAGGCAACTCTTCTTATAACGCCATCCATTTTCAATATGCAAATAGGCGCTGTGCAGCATGAGCACTGTTACGTCGCAATGGGCGTTTTGTGACGTGTATGTTTCGGAACGGAAGTGTTGTTGCTCGAATTAAATGTATTTTATAACAACAACCCACTCGTTTGGTCCGAACCAGTGAGTGTCTACCGGTAAGTGGGATGGACAAACACTCACAGACGCAGAGATTGGTGTCTTTCCAGGCGTGCGAAATCCAACTTTACAGACCCATAGCACCGAGATTCACTTGGAAGTGCTCCCTTTGCAATCTGACCCATGCATGCACTCATGTAAAGCTGCCACGCCACTACTTGAAGAAACCTATGGCGACCAGCAGCCATGAAGAAAATGCGTTTCGCTTCAGGCGAGCAAAAGAACTTGTGGGTTGTTCGCCACCAGCGAATGCTGTGAAAAAGCGAAATGCTGTAGACTTAAGCGAAATGCTGTAGACTTAAGCGAAATGCTGTAGACTTAAGCGAAATGCTGTAGACTTAAGCGAAATGCTGTAGACTTAAGCCCATCGCTCTTTGCACAAGTACAAATCAGGCGCTTTCGTCAGACAGGCTTGGCCCTGAAGACACCGCGACATAACGTGACTATTTTTTGCATCAACACGGTCAGGAAAAACACCACAACAACCTTGCGTCACCGACTTCATCCTTTCGCATTTTCGTTTGGAACGATTCAAACGTCGTCATACGACGATGCTGACTCAGCAAGTTGACGATTGAAGGACGACATCTAGCGGCGGCAGCGGGTACGATTCTCGACACTGAGCTTGCCGTTAGATGGCGGTGCAGACGACAGTAGTTGAGTTCCACCAAGAGGCTTACGTCACGCCAAAAGACAGCAGTGGCCAAGGAGAAGATGGCGGCAATTTCCGCCCAAGTCACTGGAATAAACGTTTCGCGCAGCAACGCCAGTGAGGGGGGTCCATTTGTAAGCGGCTAGAAGGGGGAGGGGGGTTAACAGGAGCACCGATGTGCGGGCGCTCAACGGGAAATGACGCAATACAGGAAACGGGTGCGTCGCAGCTGAAAAGCTCCGCCTGGCGGAGACCAGGCAACACTTTCGGTGGCTGGGCTGCGATGAGCCTGGTCGTGTGCTCATTATTGTGATGAGATGGGAGGACAACCGAAACTGAGCCGCATGTGACGTTAAATCAAGTTGAGGTAAGGTTGGGGTCGGAACGAGTCTCGGTAAACTCGCACACAGCCAAGCGACTTAAAGCAACTTTAATGCTATCAAAGATCTTCGCGACGCGGAAGTTCAGAAACGAGAGCGCAGGGTACGACTCCGCTGCTGCAGCGCTTTCGCGGAAAGCGGTTGTTTTCGAAAGGTTCGACATGATCTCGTTTTGTTCAAAACTGTTTCGTTACTTTCGTACTTTTCTTGAAAAGCAACTTTTCATTATGACCTTCCAAAAACCGGCTTGCAACAGTAGGATTGCCACCTGCAACCCAGCATCAGGCTGTGAATTGACGTAACGCACATTCAGAGCGTTCTCTTTATTCTACAAAGGAGTCAAAACGCGCCCGTTTCATAGAAGAGTGAAAAAACAGAAGGCTGGTGGGAGGAAAGGCTTGGCAGAAATCATTCGATGCAAAATCTAACTATACAACCATGCCGCAACACATTTAGTTTTGTAGTTTCTTGGCGGGTCTACTTGTGAGCGGAACAAGGTGAGCCTTTTTCAATTACACTGCTCGGGCAATTAAGTCAGAGCCATGGCGGGCCTGCTGAGGCCGGCAAGCGTGGTCGGGTAATCCGCTGACGGGGCTAAATCCAGCGGTTGAACTCGTGCATAGCGTTTCAAAACGACGGAGGTTGGTTAAAGCAGACATTGCATGTGCATAGTACAGCAACCAGGTGCTTGAATTAATTCACAGAAACGTAAAAATATCAGAAAGATTACGATTGCTCTTTACTCGAGCCAGTGCAAAGACTTTTCGCCTGGCATAAAACAAGCAAGGCTTGAATCGCAGAGGGCAGCGCACGAAACGAGGGAAGCAATAGGGACTTGAACATTTGCTCGAAAACCCACGCCCACCCACCTGACATGATACCGTGGTTCGCCGTGTCTCGCCGACTGAGGCTTCGCATCGGACTCGCTTCTACCGTTGCTCCCCCGCTGCCGTCGTCGGGGGGTGGAGGCAGTTCGCGCTTGTTGAGCTGAAGAGAGTTAGAACTGCTGTTGGCCAGAATCGGGACCAAAATTCGGATGTGAAGGAGTGGAGTTTTGAACCACGCTTAAGGGTTTGATTGGCAAGGCAGCAACCAATCCAAGCGACACAAACAGTCAGGAAAGCTTTTTCTTCGAAGGGTCGGGGTTTAACACGGACTGGGAACGAAGCAATCTCAACTTTACAAAAACGTTTCTGGCTTGGGCGAATTTCTTTCGAGTAAATGCAGAATATATTGAAAGCGCTTCTTTGATTGGCCAAAACCACAACGTGAGGTGTTATTTGCTGTTCTTCACTCCCATAACATGGACCGGTTGAAGTATTATTTACAGATGGTAGGAGCTAAACATGCCAACTTAACCTACAAGCAGTGGCTTAAGTAGAGGTTTGAGCCAGGAGGGAAAACTTAGCTGAAAGGGGTACACTAACCAACACTTAGAAAAAAAACGTGAGAAATGATGTTGAATCCGGATGTGGATGGCAAAACTAAAACATTAAATCACCGGAAAATACTCCGAAAATCGCTAAAAACAACAACCTACTGAAAACCAAAAGAATACTAAAAACGAAATATAAGCTAAGTCGGTGCCCGATTTGTACATTTAGCTTGCCAAGGGGGATGGGCGATTCGCCATACTATCCCCGGTCAGTTACACCACTGCCTACAAGGTCAACAACACTGTTTTTCAGAGGAAAAATCGCTGTGTGGAAAAAGAAACATTTTTAAAATCTTAGGCGACATTCGTCACAAAGACCGTGAAAGCTGCCGGATGCCTTAGAATATAAAAGCAAACAAACAAACGGAAAGAAGCGGTAGGTGTCACTGAGTACAGACCACCAATGAGACGGGCATGCACTTGAAGAAAAATTTTAATTTCTGTTTCTAGATGTCGACTTACCGCGCGTACGATTAGGCTTTGATCGCTGTTGTTGACGAAACGACAGTAGCCGTCGATTAAATCCGCGATGTTCTCCACCACGAACAGAGAGGGGGCTGTGATGGTCAGCGGCTGGCAGGAGAGCAAACAAGAAGAAATTAATCAAAACGGGAGCCGCAGGCCGTTGGTGAAAAATGTAGTAAACGACAGGCGCGCAACTGCGACGATCTTTACGAAATACGCTCTCGTTCTTGCAGCAGGTAAGTTCGTTCTTCTGGCGCTTATTTTTATTATTCATCCGATGTTTCGCCCACCTATCCAAATCACGGACTTGCGCAAGGATCACAATGTTTCCTAAGTTAAAAAAAATCACTGCATCTTTTTTCCTGGCTGGGCTTGCCTACAGTAGCGAGCTTGTAACAGCGCGAGGAAAGCAAAACGCAGGCGTAGCACAAAATAATATCTTGACTAGAATGGCACTTGCGTTGTGCTGGTGCGTGATGTGAGGCACCCGCGGTGACGGCAGTGGTTATCTATTTCGCTGCGAACAGTAACTTATTGCAAATAAAACAGCCACATTAATCGAAAACATTGGTTTGTTCGACGTTTCGGCTTACGCGTAAGCCATCATCAGGAATGAACGAAATGCGACAGGAATGAATTCCTGATGATGGCTTGCGCATAAGCCGAAACGTCGAATAAAACAATGTTTTCGATTAATGTGGCTGTTTCATTTGCAATGAGAATCTACAGCAACTCCGTGCATTGTTTACCAAAATATCACCACTCCTTGAAACAAAAACACCCTTTACTGTGCAAAGCTGCTGCAGCTAGCGACAACTTACGTTGCAAGACATTGCGGTATTCAGGCGGTCAAAGTACAGGGTTTTTATTTGTTCGTTTGCTTTATGTGGTGCGCATTCACGTGTGCACTGCCTGAAACCTGTGGAATTTAATTATCCAGCGAACTTAATGGCGTGCAAACAGCTTCGTGTGGTGTGGACATACTCCAGGTGCGACCATGCAAATGAGCAGCACGGTATTTGCTTTGAATTTACAGCCGGTACCCGGTAGTTAATTGCGTGACGAAGCACACAAGCGCGCTTACATCCCCTAAAAGCTGTGATGCGCTCTGTTTGCATAATCGTTGAAAGGGCTTGTTGCCCGGGCCACTGATACAATTGCACGGCGTTTACAACCGAGGTTGCAGATCGTGTTCTTGGTTTTAAACCAAAGCTAAAGCTTTTACTTCCGTTTTTTTTGAACAAGTTTTCCGAGTCATGTCATAGCGGGTAGTAATTTCTGAGTCATGGCATAGCGGGTAGTTCCGAGTCATGGCATAGCGGGTAGAAATGTTTGTCATGCGTTCTCTTTCAGCATCAGCTAATCAGAAAAAATGAACGTACAAAACGGTAGAAACTTTTAGTCATCATCATTCACTGTAGCTATCCACCGTGTTTGAACAGGACCCAATTACGTCGTAAGCCACACTGCCAGCACGCAGCCGTGAATGAAGGATCAGATACTAAGCGGAAATTGTCAACAGAAACACATCTGCTCGATAAATCAAAGCATCATCATTTCCAACATAAATGAACAAAACGCATACATTATAAGAACACGTTTGCACATTTTTCATTTGTGGGGTTTTTCACGCAGTATTATACCCGTACAAAGGACTTTCAATTTTATGATCTGCTTAACTTACATCATTGGTGCCTTGAATCTTGAGCAACAACGTTCCTTTCTTGGTAGGATCTGTCGAAGAGTCAGTTTTGATTGACATGACCTAAAATTAACAGCGTTTTAGAAAAGCATTAAAAAGTCCAGCACCGAGCAACAGTATTTGAAAGCATAAGCTGCCGTTTGATCACACTGCGCAAAATGCCAACAACATTGCGATCGCTAGTCTGCGGTAGCTACGTTTGGAGAAGATGAGCTAATAAGAGTGATGGAGAAACTCTTCGAACGGGCAGCACAAAGAAACAAAACGTCTGAGCGTGTCGCAACAAGCAACACTGCAGCTGTCCCGGATGATACACATATTTGATCGGCAGTGCAACAGAGGTCAGTAGCTGGGCAGCATTCGATGACCGCGGCCTCCTAATCACTGCGACAATAATCTTCTACAAACAGGGCGCCGAAAATCGCTCACACATGGCACCAGGATTTTCGCAGCAAGTCGCTCGTGAAGGTGACAGGCACCGCTGGAGATATGGACGAACCGCTGGGTTTCTTTTGTTCTGTAGCCAACTACCGATACGCTAAGTGAGTTGTACGTCACGAAGTGAGTTACATGTCACAAAGTGAGTTACACGTCACGAACGCGTTGCGCGCACTTCCTTCACTGCTGGGGCAAGTTTCGAGCTAAATTGTGGGCCTGTTCATCGAAACTCGCTTTTCATGATTTTTCATACAACTGTCGACGATCAAGTTTCTGTTCCCTCCTGACACGAGTCAATGAGTCATTTTGATCGCCCGTGCAGTTTGCGCGCTGGCGCGAGTTGCGCGAAGATTCTGATTATGTACAAAATACCATAAAAAGCAATAGGTCATCGTACAGCAACGCACACCGTCTTGGGTTATTATTCAACAACAAGAACCATACATTTGCGACCTCAACCACCGGGTCGCAAACGAAACAGTGTCGCCAGTTGCCAGACAGCAAGTTCGTCCTCACGGCGCTTGGCCTGGTCGGCATTTCACGAAGCGACGTGCGCTGGATCATCGCAGCGATGACGTCGCTTCCTATCGACGTGACGTTGAACGTTCGTGGCCAAGTTTGGCTGCTATGGATGCGATCAACAGTCAGCGTCCCCCCACACGATTTGAGTGACCTCCCCCCCAGGATTCAGCCAATGCTTCTGTGGGAGGGAACCTAACCCGTGTATCGTTGCCTGCTTCGCCGAGAGCCCCATTTTAAGACCCTTCAAGGCCCGCACAAGGGACGTTGATGGCTTTTTAGGACGTTTCGGCCTGTAACTTCCGAACCACTGAAGCTACGTCAATAAGTAAGACATTGCCGGAAAGGTGAGACAAAAACGCATTTTTGAGGTATGTTCCACGTCGTTGTGACGTATTTTTAAGGGAAAGCCCCTTTTTTGCGTACCAAAAATCAGCGTACAACACACAAACCGACCGACGAGCTGCTGAACTCCTCACACACATGAGCGTCTCACCTGATGAAACTCGGCGAGTACAGTGGGCGTGGCACCTTTGTCTGTCCAATAGCAAATGCCATCCTCTGGACCAATCACCAGCTCCACCGAAACGCTCCACCCAGTCTGTGACGACATAAGCGTTCAAAGTGGACGGTTTTCTTTGATCTATTTCGAGTCAACGACAGAGACGCGCAAGAACTTTCATTTGGGTTTTATGCATTGATGCAAGCAGCTGGATTTCGCGACAACGCCTAACGCTTATTGTGAAAGCTGCGCGAAGCAGCCTTGAAGAAGCCGCGCCAGTCCGCGAAGTGCACAGCAATCCGAACGAACGAAGGAAACTCCCCCTCACGAGCAGGAAACAACTGAAGCCAGAAGCGGTGACCGCGCCCGACACATCACCTGGCGCCAAAGGACACATTTCAACACAAAAGTCCTGACGTCAGTTACAAAGTTAGGTGGAGTTTATTTGGAAAGTTAGGTGGAGTTTATATCGACTCACCCCCAAGGCACAGCTGAACATTTCCTGATCGAAGCGCGTGATCCGGCGGAGGATGTCGAAGAACTTGAAGACGCACTTCTCCTCGGTGCAGTTGGCGATGTTGCGGAACTCCTTCGATATCGACTTGCGCAGGTCCCTTGTCTTCGTCGCGTCCACCACGGACTTGGGGAAGAACTTGCGCAGGCCGACGTCACGTCTGCAAATCAACGCACACAGAGCTTTTGCCAAACCCCTGTCTACGTTACTGTGAGTGCGCGCGAAAAAGGCGGCGAGTTGTGTATTTTCAAATCTTTCGCACGCGTTAAAATGCGCGACTGTTTTTTGTCTGCGCGAACAGCGAGCGAATACGATCATCGCAGAATTTCATCAGAAGCGTTTCGTTTCTGCCAGCGGCTATCGAATTGCGGAGCAACAAAAACATTTGAAAGTTTGCGCCGAACTCCTTCTGGTGAGCATCGCAAGCCCATCGCGCATTGCCCGAATCAAACACAAAGCAAATCTATCCGATACTTTACTTCAGGAAAAGGCGAACATGCGGTGCACTGGACCAGGAGTCTCCAAAATTTTTTGCCAGAGGGCCACATGAGCTAGTGAACAACAGTTGGAGGGCGCGACATCTTATGTGATGTGATGGTTTCGGGTTATGTTACATTCTACCAAATCAAAACATTTTTCGTATATATATTTTTCATTATGACAAAATGTATTTGAGGCCTGATGAAACGACTTCGCGGGCCGTATTTTGGAGACCCCTGCACTGGACAATCAATAGGCGGCTTCGCAATAATTGTAGTGTTCTGCATTTATCGGTTATCGCAATGCTTTTTAAGCCTTTACGCCAAACAAACTCATCTCAGGAGAATGAAAACTGTCACCACATGCATGTGTAGTAATCTCACGCCAGTGGATCAGCCACACGAAGGTTCGTTTCCTTTATTTCTCCGTATTTACCCATCACGGACTTTCACTCCCCGAGAGCAAGCAGTTGCGTTCATATCAGTGGGACTTTTTGTTGTGATAGTTTAAATTCATTTTAACGCCATGGAATCCTTAACGTTTCGTAAAAACAAAACCGATTATCCAGTGAAATTACTTCGGGCGACCATTTTTATGCAAGAACCTGTTCTATGTTCGCGCCCCGCCTTGGAATCGAAGCGCTGCCCCCCAAGGACAGGTCTATAATCAGCCCTTCCGGGCCAATAGAAATCGATCACACCACATCAGCTTTCGACAGGCGACCTTGAAATGACAACGATGGCCCTGCGCAGTGCTGACGTCACAATAACGCGGCGCAGACGTCATAATGGTCGCGCGCAGCACAAGCGCCGCACGGTTCTTACTCCAGCAGTTCGAAGTTGGACTTCTTGTCGAAGACGTTGGACGGCATGTCTTTGAAGAAGCGTCGGATCTCCAGGCAGCCGAGCTTTATCGCTGTTTCGTGGTCGATCTTCTCGGCGATCACTTCCAGGTAATCGCAGTAAACCTGGATTGAAAAGGAGAAAAAATACAACGATCAGGAAAGTCAGGACGTGGCCAGATTTTTGATGGAGTCTGGATGATTCTCACATTCATTGTGTTCCTAAGAAGAGTGCTTGTCCCCAGGTATTCGTTTAAAATCGCGCATACACCCGGGTTTTTTTCAAAGCCGTGCACTCGTCCAACGTGTAAGCCAATAGGAAAGCAGCTAAAAGTCAGCATGTCCGTATTTGATCGTCAAATGTGATCAGGGCCAACTGGGTCTTGGTTACATACTGTCAGAAAAACTTTACGCGAATCAGCTTTTGTGACCGATTGTGTTTAGTCAATACCGGAGCAGGCATAATAGCTCTGTTTTGCGGACGAAACAAACACGTCTGTTTGATCATACAGCTTCGCTCAAGTTTCAATCGACTGCTGCATTGATTAAATCATGCTCGACAACGTAACACGGCGTCAGGAACAATGCGTTTTTGAATCGAAATTACGTGAACCCCGTGACACCGCGTTAAGCGCATGAGAGTCAGCAAGATGTGCTGCAGAAGGTTAGCGACCTTTTTCGTTACTGGGTTCATGGCGGCGGGCGAGGGGTCGTGCACAGGAAAACATCTCTGCAGTTGAAACTGGATAAACTGGCGAGTTGGATTTAGTCTTTGTCCGCACTTATTCCGACTTTTTGAGCAAAGTGAAGGAACGATACGCATGATTTTCGAAAAGGAAGAGACGATTCGTAACAAACACAACAAAATGCGCAAAATAACTTCCGACTTATCATTTGCTCCAAAATGTTGATGACGACGCTGAAAATGAGATAACTTCGTTTACGCGGAGTGGGCAAGAAAAGAATGTGCCTAAGATTTTCCAGGTTGAGTAAATGTATTCTATGCTTATGGAATTGGACACTGGCAACCGGTTTTACATGAACAGTTGACGGCAAGTACCAAAAACGAACGTAAAGATGTTGTTACTTTTTTCCATCTTGATTGAACTGGGAAGTTTAATACAAACAAAATTAATAGCAAATTTACAGTTGCTTTTCCTTTGGAAGCCAAATTGCAAAAAAGCTGCAAAACTTCAGTTGGATAGAAGTAACATTTAACTTGGACAGAAACCAAGACTAGGCTTGGTCAGGAACCAAAGCTTAATTTGGACAAAAAGCAAAACTTAAATTGAATAAAAGCCAAAACTAAACTTGGACAGAAACTAAGACTGCTCTTGGTCGGAAACTTAATTTGGACAAAGAGAAAAACCTGACTTGAATAAAAACCAAAAATAAACTTGAACAGAAACCAAAACTTCACTTGAACAGAAAGCAAAACTTCACTTGAACAGAAAGCAAAACTACAATTGGACAGAAACCAGCCCGAGAAAACGTTGTGAGTTACAACAAGATAAACACCATCGCGTCAACAGCGATGAAATTCACGTTCGATGAAATTCATGATCCGCTTTCAATAGTTGAAAGCAACAGTAGTGACGTACGTACGAAGTGAATACATTCCAATTTATTTCACAGGTACACAACTTTCGTTTACTTAACACATCTTCCATCCTGCAAGCAGTAAGAAAACTTACTAGCGAAACGTTCACACTGAACAAGAGCTGAAAAGAAGCCACACGAACAGCGGCTAGGAACACGGAACTAGTTATCCCTGCTAGAACACGACTTCCTTGTTGCTTTTACGAGAATAGTCGTCAATTGCGCCCGAGCTGGGGTTGTCAAAAAGCTACGGGGCTTTCGAAATCGCAAACCAAGCTTTCGGGACATCATAACGCGCAGCGTATTATACTCCGAACGTTGAGCAAGTTTAAGTGTAGCCCAGGGATCTCCAAACTTTTGTCCGAGGCCCACATAAGCTATTACTCGAAAAATTCGAGGGCCGGACATCTTACGTAATGTGGGTGTTTCGGGATAAGCTACATTCTACCAAAACAACATGTGTTTCGTAAATATATTATTTTTTCATCATTGAGAAAATGTCTTTGGGGGTGGGATTTGGCCCGCGGGCCGTAGTTTGGAGGCCCTGGTGTAGCTGAACGAGTTGCTGTCATGGAATTTTTCTTGAGACACGTAAACGAACGGCGACACGCCTCTGGTAAGATTGGAGTCAAACAGATGACTTCATGACTGCGCTTGTAACAAAGGGCAACGTTGTCAAACGTTCTGCAGAGAAGCCTCCTTCCCAGGTGCGCCTGTTGTTTGTCAAACTGCTTTAAACAAACGCAAACACCGAGGCGAGATCCTCACGTAAACTCTCTTTCGCACCGCGGAAGCGTTTCTATTGTAAGAACTTCCTTGTGACTCGCATAAAACACAGCCCTCGCATGGAATTACTTCGTTAAGGCGTTTGCAGGGCATCAGAAGATGAAGCAACGTCATTCCAAATCATGGCAGTAAATCACATCAGTCACGGAACGTTTCGTGTCCAAGAAACAAAAACGCGAAAACGTCAATGAGTTTAAATGGTGCTGTATGATGACTGCGTACGAAGAACAAGAACTGATACAAGCGTGTCTGTTGAGTGCTCACCGCAAATAGCGCATTGCTCGCTAGTCGCACAAACCTGCTGCCTGGAGCTGCTACTATGGGTTGCGCACCTTAGTGAGATTATAAAGGTTGAAAAGAAAAAGCAAATCCGAGTTTGAATGACACGACCACGTGAAACTGCAAGTAGAAGGTGTCATCTAGATTGTGTTTTTCGCTGAGACACTTCGCTCATTTGTCCCGTAGTAGTATTAAAACTCGCCGCAACAGTACAGTGCATCCTCGATTTTCCGGCCCTCGATTAACCGGCCGGGTTCAACAGGGAGGCACATTCAATTATTTAGTCTAAAATCTACACGTTTTACAGTGGAAAAAACTAGAAAGCCA
>JGI24158J21664_10010288_pt1 | contig 12484 bp, 7 predicted proteins | sample Ectturendosymbi3_FD_21664 | JGI IMG/M metagenome (IMG submission 21664) | reverse complement strand
CAAATGCTGAAGTTAGTGCTTGTCGGATGTTTTCATTTGATAATTTTGATGTAGCTATCCAGATTATGTCATCGATAAATCTGCGGAAAAGTGCTGCATCACGTAGCACCCCAGCAATAGGCTGTTGGATGTAATGTACAGCAATGTTTGCCAATGAGACCGAGTGGTTGTCACCGGTTACAATACCGTTTTTTTGGATATGTAACTGGTCTCCATATTGGGTGACAACATTGTTCAGGCAAATTTCGTTCAGCTTGACAATGACTTTTTGCGCATTGGTGTTGAAGTTGGAATGCTTCTCCAATGCACATTCACGGGCTTTTGTTACCGTTTCTCCGCACAAGCTTGGGTAAAGTGCTTTTACATTTGCCGCAACAATGTAAAAAACTTGTTTTTGTTTTCCAGTTTCTTCAGTTTTGGTTAGACGGTCTTTCCAATTGAGCAGGTCTCCAATGTATTGACGGCTGTCTTGACAAAATTCGTCTGGGCAGTTCTTGCAAAAATCTGTACTAATAAGTTTCAGTATTAATTCTAGAAAAGCAGTAATTCGTGAGGTGCTGATGTTCCCAGCAGATTGTAGCAAACGCACAGTAAAGTCTCCGGGCTTAACTTATGTGTTTTGAAAAGCGAGTAGTAGAAAAGTTGAAGAAGCGTTCAGTCAGGGCATTTTAGTAAAATTGAATTTTTGTAATTTCACACTTCTGGATGCCCGGGGCCATCGACCCGTTCGCCCTCACGTATCTGCACGCCTCTGCGCACAACTTTTATGTTGTTGTGCAGGAACGCTGATTTGCTGTAGATATCGTTCAATGTACCTTTGAATATTAAGGAAGGGATTCAATTCGCTTGAATTTCTGAGCAAGTCCAAAAGTCGCACGGTGCTGCTGCGCCTTTTGTCTCTTGTAGCCTGAAATTTCTATTAATTGTTTTCCACAAACGTCACAGATGCCATTTGCGCCGGTCGTTCCGCAGAACCTNTGATGGTAAGAAAAGAAAAGATCAAAGGCTGGTCTGTACATGTATCGTTTAAGCAGTTTCCTTTGCACTGTTCACGTATAAACTCATGAAATTAAAAGTAATATCATATTTTGATCAAAGACATATGGTGATGAATGTCAGTTCCATTCCGCGTTTTTTTCATCAAACCAATTTTAATGACAGGTGTGTGGGTGGCGTGCTATGGTCGAACGATTTGAACTTTACCAACAACTGGAGAAACATGAAGGTATGTGAGCTTAAATTTTTGATGAAAGATAGGCTAATTTAAATTTTCTTGGATGTCATGCAGAGCAGAATTATTGATAGGTGTGTCGTTTTTGCATCCTGCTTTACAGCTGACTAATATGCATTTTGGGTTTAGATCAAAGCTGCCTGTGTGTGACCTGTGCTTCAGTGTTGTTCATAGTGGTCTTAATTAGTGTTTGGCTTATGAAGTTTTGCCAATCATTGCGTTACTAAAGAACACTCGGTGCAAAGGATGAGTGTAGTGTTTATAAACAAGTCATGTTGAACACCTACTTGAACGAAACGCTTGTTTCGGGATTTCAACCGAAGTCGTGCTTAACTAAACCGGGTTTGCAGAAAACGGAGCTTGTAGCGCTGAGTTACGAATCCTTTGAATCCACGATGTCGTTTTTAAGCAGTTGTTGTTTTTACCTTTGCGCACATGATTCGGAACTAAGCACGTCGGTTTAATGAGCACTTGCCGTACGTTCGTGTCTAGCCGTTAACCTGCTTTGATGGAATAACATGAACCTGCTTNGATGGAATAACATAAATCTGCTTTGATGGAATAACATAAATCTGCTTAGATGGAATAACATTGAAAATGTGCTCCTATCAGACAAACCGAAAGTTGCTCAGTTGACCTTCTCGACTTGTGCCATTTCATTTTACAGATTAATTAATTAAAGAAAATTACGTGCGCGAGGTGGCACCAAAAATGTCTATACCTAAATTACAATCAGAGCCGTTTCAGCCGCCCTCCATACCCCCTAAGTGGGGGCCCACGCTATCACAGGAGCCCCAAAGTTCAGTCCCGTCACCACGTTTTTTTTTTAGCTTAAAAGTTGTTGTCAATCCGTATTCTGCTCTGTCCTGTAATTTATGGACGGAGCAGTACCTACCGCTGTTACCTAGATACGTTTGTGAGCAGTGGTGTGTTAAGGGGAGGCGAGCGAGGCACTTGCCTCGGGCCCCGCTCTTGAGGTGTTTTACGCGAAAATGTTCCTCATTTTTGGTGAAAAACTTATTATCCGCTCAACTATATATTACTCCCAAGCAGATCATGCGTAAGTACTCTGCTTTCAAAAGGGCCTCCAACACCAATTACAATGTGTAGGTGCTCTGCTTTCAAAGGGGCCCACAACAGCAGCTACAATGTGTAAGTACTCGGCTTTCAAAGGGGCCCCAAACAGCCACTGTAATGCATAAGTTCTCTGTTTTTGAATGGCCTAACAGCAACTGTAATGTGTAGGTACTCTGTTTTTGAAGAGCCCTCAACAGCCACTGTAATGCGTAAGTACTCTGTTTTTGAAGGGGCCCCCAACAACAACTGTAATGCGTTAAGTACTCTACTTTTGTAGGGGCCCCAACAGCAACTGTAATGCGTTGAGTAGCCTATTCTACTTTTGAAGGGGACAGCAAATGTAATGTGCAAGTACTCTGCTTTTGAAAGGGCCCCCAACAGCAACCGTAACGCGTTAAATACTTTTGAAGGTTCCCATTGGAAACCGTAATGTGTAAGTGCTCCGCTTTCAAAGGGGCCCCCCATTCATATCACTTACCGTTAGTCGGGCATACTCGCGCTTTGCTAAGATCATTGCGAAATTTTCAATTCTGTTCATTCTTTCATGATGCGTGAACTGTTGACGAAGAAAAGGAGTTAGCCGATCACCTGGCTGAAGTTTGATCAGCTTCGATCAAGCAGCTCTTTCATCGTTCTGGTTAAGTGTTACGGATGAATAGGCGTTGCTCTCACAAAAGAAAATAAAAATTTTATTGCACTTTGCCATCAACTACATGTGCAAGACAGCACTTTCAGCTCTTGTAAATATACCGATAAATACAGCTTCAGACTTACCGTGAACTGTGTGACTTACGAGTTTGCTTGTCCGAAATACTTCCGAGAATTGATAAATTGTACAAGAAGGAACAACCCATCCGTTTCATTTTCATTTTGTCAGTTTCGTACAATAAAAACAGTATTCAATGTCATTTATTTTTCGTTTCGTATTATCATTCCGCGCTGGTTGGTCGGTAAATTTATTCGACATAAGATTGCGGTCCAAGTAAAAGCAGATTCCCAAATGGGGGTCCGTGGCACAAAAAGCTACGGAAACCCTGACCTGCGCGGCTATCTCCTGCTACCTGCTAACTTGCCTCGTCTAGTAGACCAGTGGTTCCCACTTTCCAACCTTCTTTTGTCCATGGCCTACTTCATCGCCTCTTAAGATCCTGATTATCCCCCATGTAGTGATGTATAAATCGTAAGATTTAAAGAGTGAACCAACTCCGTTTCAGCTAAGAAGCTTGAAACGCCAATACCTTTGTTAAAACAAGTTTTGGATCCAGACTTCTTCAGGTGGCCTCAATTGCCACATTAAAATCAAATTGCACGCCTGTGGGGCGTATACCCACCTTGGGAACCACTGGTATCGACACTAGACGCGATCAGGAAATGAAGTTTAGCGAACAATATACAAGAATCAGAGATTTACAGACGTGCAGAGGTTAATTTTGCTGATTGTGTATAGTCGTAGATTCTGTCATGCTCTAGAAACAAGTCTCAAACTCCAAGCCATTACCACGCCGGTGATCTCAGCGTCAAGAAAGTAAGCAGCGTCGTTCGTTCAAACGCGAAATTCCCCCACAACCCGCAACACTGACACGCACACAGCTAGTGTTTGCTGCTCACTCGGCTGAAAACCGTTCTAGTTCGTGATGACCTGTGTGATTGAAGACAGCAAAAAACAACTTTCCTCGTGACCTTTGTAGTCGTGAAAATTTAAACATCCTTTGATGTTGAAAGATTTTATCTCTAAATTTTACATCTGATCCATATTTTGTGTTGTAAGTAGCTTTGTTTCATACTTCCATTATGTCTTTCAGGTTGTGTAAATGCTCTGCATTTCAATCAGACGGGCACTCTGTTAGCTTCTGGAAGTGATGACCTTAACATCATCCTTTGGGACTGGACTACCGAGCCTGGTCATCCTGTAGTTGAGTTTGACTCTGGTCACAGAAGCAATGTTTTTCAAGCGAAGTTTATGCCAAACTGCGGTGATTCTACTGTGGTCAGTTCTGCCAGAGATGGCCAGGTAGGTAACTCTGCGTTACCTTGTTGTGTTTTATGTGATTCACTGAAAAAACTGAGTTTGAGATCAGACTGTAATATGCTAGTCTTTACATTTCATGAAGTATGTTTGACAAAAGCATAATCATAATTTTGTTGTTGGTATGAATTAAATTGTCTCCGTGACGTTAATGGACAAAGAATGGTTAATTTTTTTGTGCTGATCTATGAAAATGATATTTTTGGGTTAACATTTCCCTTATTCTAAAAATGTGTTTTCGTGCAATGCCTTCACGGTATCTACGTACTGCTTAAGCAGAGAAGGGTTCGTCGCCGGCGGCGCCAAATACAAGAGGTTTTGGAATGAAGCACGTCGTAACTGCCAAATGCTTTCAGCTTGTTTTTATCTCTACTTTGCCAACACAAAAACATGAAGCAGGTGAAGAAATTTATTCGGTCGCGCTTCTACAGCCATTTTAAGACGGTCCTTTTAAAATAAATTGGATATCGTTGGAAAACCTTGAGTAACCGCACAGCTACCAAGTACGTCAAACTCGGAAGTATTTTTCCGCCATGTTTTAACCAACCTATCTACTGGCTGTACCTCGGCTCACAGGTTTCGAGGAGCACTGACAAATGTATCGCCGGGAATATTTGTTATCTGCAATTTACCGACAGGGCGTTTGGCTTTCGACACGCTGCATAGCAATATTCTTAGCGTTTCGTCTCAGCTATTTCTTTTATTTGGCAGTTTCAACATGCTAATGTCTAAAACCTCTTATATTTGGCAGTTTCGACATGCAAAGTTCTAAAGCCCCTTATATTTGGCGTTTCCTTTCAGCTACATCTTTTATTTGGCTGTTTTGGAATGCCACACTCCCAAACCTCATGTTTGCCAGTTCCTCTCAAAATATATTTCACTGCTGCGTGGCAGAATGGCGCCTCTTTAATTCGGCGCCGTTGGCGACGAACCTCACTGCTTGGACACGAATAAAGTGCTGTGAAGTTTTGCCAGCTTTGCGGTGAAAATTCATTTTCGATACGAATATACAAGCGTCGTTTCGAGGGATGGTGCGTGGATACAATAGTTTTTAACTTTTTTGTGAGTAACATCCCCGATTGCATTTTTGAATAATTGCTCTGGAAACAAATAGGCCTACCTTCTTTTGAAGATCTCTTCACGACGTAGTTTTTTTGTTTTTGTCATAAGATTAGCAAAAATGTACAAAATCGGAAAGATGACGTACCAAAAACATACCAGGGGGCTTCAAATATTTGTGGTATGGTTCTGTAGAAGTAGGAAGATGCACAAACGACGCAATACATCCAACGCTTCAAAGGATTTGCCCGCGTGAAAGTGATTACATTCAACCAGGATATGATTTTAACTGGCCAAGCTGAACATGAAACAGACCAGCGAGTTAAGACGCACGTATCGTGTAGGTTAGAGTCTCGAACATATCGTCGACCGGCACGTGTCACGCAACGAAAAAGATCGCTCAGCACCGAGGCTCTGCCCACAAGTTGTCGCTCGACGTCGACTCGAAGTCAACTTTTCTTTCCTGCGGTGAAGATGGCGTCGTGTTTGGAATCGATCTTCGACTTGACAAGTAGGACGACTGCCCTGACCGTTGGAGTTCTGTTTGTGCCAAGACATTCTTTGCATGATGATCGTTGCTTAACTTTCGTGGCAGGCCCGCTGAAAAGATCGCGGTGGTGAAGGTTGACAATCGGAAGATCCCTCTCTACTCGATTCACACGAATCCTGCCTTGCCGTACGAGTTCGCAGTCAGCGGCCGCGACTACAGGGCGCATGTGTTTGATCGAAGGATGCTCGGAGAAGATGTCGACCGACCTGCTGTGAAAAGATACTGCCCTCATCGCTTGCGAGACGCTTCTGATATAAAAGGTTGACATTTTCTGTGATGCGTTGTTGCTCTACGAACATTCAAAAGTTGGTTGAAGGTAGTGTCGCTAGTGGTAACGATACCTTTTTTGACTTCCGCTGTTACGACTCCACGATTCTTTGTTGTTGCTGTAACGATACAGGCTTGGTATTGGACGTATAACTGCAGTTTGTGTAGAATAGTACTGCTGTGTGTTCTCCCAAAACTGTAAAGAAAGCACGATGGTAGTGACAGTTGAATCGGGTTTAAATGTCAAATCGTTGCAGCAGTATTTCAGGCTCCTTATATCCTCTGCAGTTGTTGAGTTTAGCATCGCCTGCGATAAATATTCTTTTCATCACCAAAATATGTGTTATGCGTTGTTGTGTTACAGCCAACATTACTTGCCTGGTGTACAGCTGGGACGGTAGTGAACTTCTGTGCAGTTACAATGATGAAGACATATATTTATTCAACACTAAACATTCTGATGGTGCCGATTATATCAAAAGGTACTGGTGAATGGAAGTAAAATGTTGAATCTAAAACCTGCTGTTGTAGAAGTCAATAGGACCAGAAAATATTTGCCCATTTTTCAGATACAAAGGTCACCGAAACAACGCCACAGTGAAAGGGGTCAACTTTTATGGACCTCATTCTGATTTTATTGTGTCTGGAAGTGACTGCGGTAACGTTTTCTTTTGGGAAAAGGAATCCGCTCAGGTACAATTGTTTAACGGAAACATTCTATTTTCTCTGTTATTTTAGAGTACTGCGTCGTTTTATTGTCACATTTGATTTAACTCTGTATCCAATCGGTGTGTCTTGACATTTTAGATATGAGGGTTTCATCTTGACATCGGCAACTGTGTAAGGTGCAAGGTATGTGATCGCACATACTTCAAACGCGAGAATTGTTTCTACAATTATTTTTGATGCGTTGATTATTGGCAGTATGCCAGTCGTGACACTCTTTCAATTCCTTCCCGGACAGGTGACACTGGCCAATCCACTCTTGCGGATTGGCCAGTGTCACCAGCCCGGGAAGGCGTTGCGGCATATCGCTAAGCAATTGCAAGTGTGGTCTGCTTTGATCAGATCGTGCAGTTGGTCGATGGAGACAAGGGAGGAGTGGTGAACGTTCTAGAACCTCATCCACATTTACCAGTCATTGCTACCAGCGGCTTGGATCACGACGTAAAAATCTGGACTCCCTCATCAGACATGCACGAAAAGAACAACCACATGTCGAAGTTAACAGAGGTATATGCATGATGCGTTATATTTTATAAACACGGTTTCCTGGTCTTTAAAGTCAGTCATCGTAATTCATTACGTGCGTTCAAAAGTCAGTCATCGTAATTCATTACGTGCGTTCAGTGATTTGTTTTGTTTTTGCCTCTCATGTGAATCTCCGGTTGATTTTGTGTGTACTTTGAAATTTGATATTTGTTTTAGCTCAAAATATAATATTTATCACACAAAGGCTACCATTCATTCAGTCATATGGGTTTCGATGAAGATTGAGGGCAATTTCGGGATTGCTTGTTTTAAATATTGTCTAACAGGGTAGCACTTTTCTTCTATGTTTGGCAGCGCAAGCGAGTGTTCCGGAATTTTTGTAAACGTGAATGGTGCAGTCGAGACCGTAACCTCCGAGATCGAGACCTGGTTAAAACTTCGCAACCGAGACTTCATCAAAAAATCCGAGACTCGAAACTTGAAGTTCGAGACCGAGACTTCGAAATTTGTGGATTTCGCCGAACTTTTCCAAAAATGTCATCATATCTAAGTTGAATTTTTTTCAAACTTCTGGTATTATTCCGTCCTGTTTTGCTTGTTTTTTACCTGAAAATACAAGGAGAAAAAACTAGTTGAATCATAGAAGTTTTACTAAGCCATTTGTTTGCGATATTCAAAGTCTCGAGACTTGTAGCCTTCGAGACCGGGACAAGACCTGAAACTTTCGAGACCGAGACTCACAAAAATGGGTCTCGAGATCGAGACCAAGTCTCGAGACTCCATCACTGATAAATATGTGTACGGCTGTGTTGTTGATTGTTACTTGATGAACAGGCATTTGTCAAAAACCGTTATGTGTTCCCAGCTTGGTTGCCGAATTTTCCACTAGCGATTTTATAAAACTGATGTTTCCCATATTCTCTACATGACGATGTTTTTTGTCAGTTAATGCTGTCTAATCGAAGAGAAAGAGAAGAGGAAAGAAGTTCGCCTGACATGATCGACGGCCACATGCTTTGGTTTCTTATGAGGACGTTACGAAACAGGTCGTACCCCTGGATTTGTAGAATCACCTGTTTTTGCTGTTGCTAATACTTCCAGTCGATGTAAACCTGTATTATTGTCATTTTAAATGCAGATGGACAAACAGGGTATTTTGATAAAAATGACGCAATAGCGAGTAGAGCTTTCGATTTAGTTATAAAATGTTTTAAAAGAATAAGTTAAGATGCCTGTTTAATAGGCGAAACATATAGTCGGTAAACACGACAGTGTTTGATCCTTTCCTTTGTTGTGGAAGGATTCTTTTGATGTACTGTACTGAGTCAAATCGTGGATAAAATGCCTCATGGCCAGCGTAGCACAAAACAACATTTTTCGAAGTATTCAACCTTCTCGGTAATATCCTTGGTTTTGTAAATGTATCCCTTACTCTTGAACCATCTTGTCGCTTCACCTTAGGCAGGGATGAACGCTCTTTGTTTCACTGTACGTTGCGTGTTATCGATGGCAGTGTCCCGCAACTCTTGCCGACAGGGCCTTGCCACTCACAAAATGTTCTTCACAGGCGTTTGCGAGCAGTGGAGAGGAGGGACAGGGGAGACGACACCAGTTCCAACAGCGATGAAAACGATTCATCCAGCATGAGCTCTGGAGACAGCGATGCCGACGGTGCAGAAAGAAATTGCATTCAGTCGTGATTGACATCAGTGTTGCTTGTTGGTGCCGCGGATTGACTCGGTTTCTGAATCGCGGCCACGGGTTTCGTGCTCTGGTTTGCGGAGGCCTCATTGCAAAATGAACAGAGTGGTAAGCACTGTAGAAAGTGACTCACCAATACTGTACTTTGAAATTCTACTTGCTTTCTTTCTGCTAAAAGTGTGAAACAGCCATGAAGATGCAGACATTCTAGACCGGTTATCGCAGGTGTTCGCATTTCAGCCTGGGTAGAACATTATCATTTATTTGCAAAGGGTTTATTCCGTCAAATCTCATGTAGCCCTTCTGTGACTAAGAAATGAACTTAAGATTTGGGCAGCCTGTGCTTTGGATCAGTAAAGCTGCTTGCTGGCGTCAGAGTTGAAGTTTTTTGTATGTAGCTTAAGTTTGTTTCCCGCACGTTCGTTTTATCGGAATTGAGAATCGGTATCTGGACACAAAGCAGCTCCGAAGTCGAATTCAGTAACATTTGGTGAGGATGGGGATTGATCAAACATTTGTTGAACTGTAAACGAGATTGGAAATGTGTCGAAATGCTTGTGGTGAAACCAATGAAAATATTGGCCATGATTTCATCCAGCAATTGTGGGCAGCTAAAGTGATTTGCTCGTAACTTTACGTTTGCCGAAGAGCACGATTTCTGAACCGACCACCCAAGTGTATGGTTGTTTTCATGCAATTGATTCAGAGCGAAAAGTAATCAAACTCTCAACAACATTTCGTAATGTGAAAACAACGAAAAATTTCTGTCAAACAAGCTTGAATATTACGCGACCAAGATTAAGTTTTGAAATGTGTGCCTGAACAAATTCGAATGTTGACCTGAAGGTTGAGTTCATTTGCTCCAGAATGCTGCTTCCGGTGGCTGGCCACACATTTCTTCTTATTGCATTACTTTCTCCTTTATCTTTTTGTCTTATCATACGACTGTGACGCTTATGTTAAAAGTTTACTCGCAAACATTGCCGGTGTAGTGATGCAGGATCTGATAACCAGCATGTATGCAGTCAGTTGCTTGTTGGCTCGCACGAGAGGCTAACCTGTGCGCATGGTTCCTGATTGAAACCACGCATCAGTCATCCTAGCGATGATGTACCGACACCATTTTTGCCGAAAGCTAGCTTTTTTCTGATGACAGCGACATTTCATGCAAACATTAATCGACAGTTTCATACTCCTCCAGTAATTTTGATTCAGCTAAGAAGTTGATTGACAACGGTTACAACGGTTTCGTTTTGTGTTTTATTTAAGCCTTTTTGTTTGTCGGCGTTCATATTTCTGCCAAACCATGCTAGTTTCGCCGGAATGTCGATGAACTTATATTACTTCATTGAATTTGCTGCGTGCCTTTTCTTACAGCGTTGTTGTGTTGGAAAACAACGGCGGCAAATAACGGACATTACACCAGGACTGTGCGATTACGCTAGTGCTGCTTTAAAAACGCTGGCGACTGGAGTTTGGTGTAGAATGGTGAACTTGTGTCAACGTCACAATTTTACGGTGGTAGCATTGAACCAAATCTTGTGTTTTGATTTAGTTGAATTGCGATTCGATCCCGTGCAAAACATTGGCGTTGGGAATCGACCTACGCAAGTTTGAGCTATATTGAACACTTTGTAATTTAATCTTGTTCTGATGTAATTTGACGAAGCTGTGGCTTGAAATAGTAGGAAATGGTGCAGGTGCATGAATGCTGAGTGGATTTCCGTAGTGACGGTTGAAATGGAACGTAATATGTTGGAGGCTCGAGTTACAGGATGCCGCATACCCGGAAGGAAAATACATACTTATTGTATAGTGTATGTCATTACTATAAATTCATTTTAACAGAGATTTTGTGTTAGTTGACGAAAACGAGCCGTGGAGGAAGAGGCAGAAGAATAGATGCATCATTTTGGCAATCTTTGTTGTAAGTCAAAAGTGAGACGAGATTGTTCATTTTGAGGACTGCTCGATGCTGCCTTATTGGCTGCCTTATTATACACCCACCCTTCAAACCTCTGCAGCTCCTTCGCTGTGCCTGTGCTGAATTTAATTCCACTATCAGCCTGAGCAAAACCATATTTCTCTCTGAGGGATCTAGCTCTACCCTGCAAATCAGCATAAAATGAGCTGTACGGCAGTCAGACAAGTTCTATTGTCTGGGGCCAACAGCCGACAACACAAACTCCCTGAAATCGGAGCTTGACATTCGTACAAGCAAGGCCGCGACAACGTTTCGTCCACGTGTTTGATCTGATGGCAACCTCTCCGTCCGAGTTAAAATCCAGTTGTACATGGCCTGTGCAGGCGCGTAGCCAGAAATTTTGATGGGGGGGCAAACAACAGCCAAGTCTCAACATTTAAATGTATAAATCCCCTTGTTTTTAAAGCATCATCCATGAAATATGCCTTTTTATGGCGTTTCTTTCTCTGAACAATTTTATTCAGTTTTAAGTTGGCAAATAGAATATCTCCTTTCATTGAATTCACTAGTTATTTAAAAATTAAGTTCCAATATTCAACTCTGAATGAAAACCACCATTTGCTCATAAAAATATCTTGCGAAAGCGCTTGTGAAAATCTTGATGCTGTTAGAGCAAGATCTGCAGTATGCCTTTTTCAGCCAATACTGCAGTCGAGCAAAAAGTCATCATGGTCGCCCTTTTCTGTATTTCCACGCTTCGTCTGGTGGACACCAACACACAATCAATCGGAAGCCGAGTAGCGACGTTGCTCTAAGATGTCGACACCCGAAGTAGGTCTACAAAACTTGCGCACATACAAGACGTGGATTTTGTCCAATTCTTGGGCGGCTGCTGGTTGACGTATGCAGCTGATAACGTAATGGCTAGAGCCCCGGCCTCAACGCGTTTGAAAAGTTTTTGGATTTTATATCACTTTAAACGCTATGAAATGCGACTGCGGTAGCATTTTTGTACGCCACTTGCACTAAGCCTGCTTTCCAACAAACGCTCAGGTATATTGTGTATGTCTATCTAGCTATTCAGAGTAACTATAAAATCCATAAATACAATTTTGTAAATTAGTAAAGTTATATATGCCCTGTAAACAAACTTGCAAATATTTGATCCATTCAGTCTACACCAGAGCAGGCACGTAGCCAGAAATTTCGAACGGGGGGGCAAACAACAACATAGTTGTTGATAAATTCTCGCTAGGTTTCGTACGTGGCACTGCTAGCCTAGCTGAAAGGCTTGGGAATATCAACCACACTCAGATACCAAACTGCACAGCCTGTTTATAAACGACCATTGCGCATGCGCGACATTACATCTCAACGTGTGACATTAGCATAACATAAACCAATACACACAGCGGTCGGCGTTGCACACGATCAGTC
>JGI24158J21664_10010287_pt1 | contig 12484 bp, 9 predicted proteins | sample Ectturendosymbi3_FD_21664 | JGI IMG/M metagenome (IMG submission 21664) | reverse complement strand
TATTCCGGAATCTTTATTTCAAATCCTATTCCGGAATCTTTATTTCAAATCCTATTCCGGGTTAGCTTGTTAGGAGCAAAATGAGCCGATCGCACAGAGGTTTAGAACGCGATCAGCAATCACATGACCTGTTAAATAGCTCGTTACGTCACTACGCAGTGCCGTGAGCTCGTTGAGTGTTTCTTTCTCTTACTCAAGAGCGCAAAGAGTGCCACTGCAAAATTTAGTGAAATTATTTGTTTCGCGAACTTTGCAGTTTTTCACCTTTATTTAATCCATGTTTATTTCGCATCAAAATATCCGAATTTATTATATGCGATATATGCGAATTCATTATATTCCATTATATGAATCCCTACTGTGCAGTGAATTAGTTCTTTTTTTAATGATGCATCCAAACTCCGCATGCAGACACGATTAGTTGAATGTAGATTCTTGTCAAGTTGTGACATCGCTGAGTAAAGAAGGTTTTGGAAGACACACTGCTAGTTAATGGCGTTGCTGGGCAACATGCATACTCGAAAACAACGATTTAAGTTGACCTGTTTAAAAGAAACGATCGTGCCTTCGCGGTTTGAATGTGCGTGTGCGTTTCGACTAGACGATGCACGAGATCATGTCAACGGGTTTCACTCGAATTCCCGTTTTCGAGAAAGAGCGACAGAACATCGTGTCGATCCTCTTCGTGAAAGACCTGGCCTTCGTCGATCCTGACGACTGCATGTCGTTGCGCACAGTGTGCAAGTTCTATCAGCACCCGCTTAACTATGTTTTCAACGACATAACGCTCAACAGATTACTGGACGAGTTCAAAACAGGTTGGTGCACTGGTTAGACGCCTGTAGAATATTCGAGAAAATTCAAACGCACCCGTCACATTTGAAAAAATCTGCACGAAAACTTGCAGCAAACAGCGAAATTTATGCAAAGACTGCTGTTTAACGAGTTTGCGGCCGTGTCCGCCAAAGATAGTTCAGTTTGTGGCAATCAACTTGTTTCGCAATTTATAAGTCACATCACCATTTGGTGACATTACGTCGCTGATTTGGTGACATCACCCACTGGAATTACGCAGGCTTACGCTTTGCGACCTACGTATTTGCGCAAGTGCTTGATTACCACGGTGAACGCCTAAACGAGCGGGTGTGCGATGAACACTAGATTCGTTATAATGCGGTACCTGGTTTTGATGTTCCTGCCCATTAGAATGATAAAATGCGTTCTGCAAACCAATGCCACACTTTTTTTCCAAACCGTCCGGAAAATTTCGCATTTATGCGCGGCGTTAATCAAGTATTCGATAACATGCTTCCCAAACAATTTTTAAAAATTTCAATAATAATTTTCTTTGCGACCAGCTTTTGTTGCGTTGAACAAGCACAGCCTGGTATAATTTTTTTAATGAAATTAATCTTCCGCCCACCATAGTTCACGCGGTAAATTAGCCTGAAATGGTGCTTGCAAAACTGTTCTTGTTGAATGCAGTCGTGGCTGCACCTGCTACTGCTATTGGTATGTAGACCTTATTCTCATTCTGTGCCCAGGCACGTTCCACATGGCTATCGTCCATCGAGTGAATAGCGAGGGTCCCGGTGACCCGTTCTACGAAGTAGTGGGCATCATCACAATGGAAGACGTCATAGAAGAGATCATAAAAGCGGAAATCGTGGACGAAACAGACGTCTACAGTGAGTTCACTATCGTTCTTTTTCGTTTGCGTGGACTATGAAAAGAACGTATTTCGTTTGCGTGGACTGCGAAAAGAACGATATTTCGTTTGCGTGGACTACGAAAAGAACGATATTTCGTTTGCGTGGACTACGAAAAGAACGATATTTCGTTTGCGTGGACTACGAAAAGAACGATTATTTCGTTTGCGTGGACTACGAAAAGAACGATATTTCGTTTGCGTAGACTACGAAAAGAACGATATTTCGTTTGCGTGGACTATGAAAAATCGGTTACAAGCTCGTTTTCAAACTATTGTTAGCTTTACGTAACTCATCCTCAGCAGTGTTTTCCGGGTAGCGCAATACACAACCCTAGTAATGGTTAGTCTGTTGCGCTGTACTCGCAAGTCGGACGAGACTTGGCGTACCACGTGCGCCAAGTCTTCAACACCGCAAGTACATAAAGCGATGTCGATGATCCGCTGCGGCTTTGCGTGATGTCTCGACCAACTGCGCAGCAAGGTTTACAAATCCGTGTTGAGGGGTGTAGACGCTTCGACGCAGGGTTGCTGATCCGAGCGCCTTTGATCCTCGCGAGGACGGCGATTCAGCAAGGACGGAAAATAGTTTAATTTCTTTACCACAGCTCGTCTTTTTTTCCAATTGGTGGCGCGCGAGTCTCGGCATGCACTCCCGAGATTTCACTCCGCGTAAAGACCGTGAGAAATGAAGCATTTCAAGCAACTGCACACGAACAAGTTTTCACACCGTGCAAATACTGGCTTTCGCATTTCATGTTTTGTTTGACCTTAGTTGTGTCCTATGACGTTGGTGCAGCATACCCATACTGATGTGTAATGCAAACCTCACCATTTGGAGTATTACTTGCCGTGTCAAAATTACTGGAAGCGGAAATTCGCACAAGTGGTATTTTAAAAAATTAATTTTTTGACGAGTTTTTAGTTCGAATTCCCAATGAAAAAAACTTGTTTTTTTGCCATGCTGGGTAACAAATTCAGAAGTTACGCAAACGGAAGAAGCAAAGCGCCTGTACCCAGATTGATTGGTAGTTTCCTGCATACGTCCCAAGACTTGTATACATATATACGTTAAGAAAATAGGTTGCAAGCTTAATCAAAGCTGTGCGGCAAAGGTCACCTCGTTGGGCATCGCACAGTGCAAACAAGGAAATGAAACGATACGCTTGCGCAGCCAGTTGAATAGCGGCAGATCCAAGGAAGCGTTTCGGTCAGTTTTTTCCCCCTGCTTGAACGACGATTGCGCTTGCTAGAATAATCTTACTTAAACGACCCCACCCCGTTTCTTGACATGGAAACAATGGGTTTGTGCTGCAAGAGAAGCGGCAAGCAGAAGACAAAACGATCGCGGTGCAGGCCCATAGCCAGGTTTTAAGGTTCGGAGGAGCATAATACATTTTAGGGGGAAAAGATTTTTGTTTTCATTTTACGTTTGAAACCAATTTTTTTCTGGGCACAACAATATTAGTGGGGGCACAAAAAATTGGCAGGGAACTGCCCCCGAATGCCCCCTCCCTGGCTACAGACCTGTCGCGGTGGTCAACTCACGCTTCGCGCTCTCGCAGCTGACAACCGCATGAAGAAGCTGAACAAGATGCGGCAGCAAATCCCAATCGACCTCTCTCTCTTCGTCGAGCAATCCGGCCGCAAAGCGCAGTGCTCGCCGCAGCTGATGCTGGCCGCGCACCGTTTCCTGATCGCCGAAGTGGAGCCCTTCCGCGAGATATCGGATAAAGTACTCCTGCGCCTGCTCAAGCAGGACGTGATCGTCGACCTGAACTTCGCCGAGAACGAGCATCGCCCCGAGAACCTATGCATTTATCAACGCAACAAGCCCGCTGATTATTTCGTGCTTATTTTGGAAGTAAGCGCTTGACGATGTTATCAAAGAAATTGTAGTTTGCCTCTGTTGCAGTTGCACAAGGTGCAAACTCTCACGTTAGCTGCCACTGCTTTTTTGCCACTGTCTTCACCTCTTTTTACTTACCTCCTGACTTTATTGGCGTATGTTGAACGCTATTTACGCATTTTTAGAAATTTCAGGCTGTGAAACCGAAAAATAAAAGGCGCGAGTTGTTTCAGTGTTCATTGGAAACGTTTTTTTTTAAAAAAAAACTTCCAACACAACTCTCTCGAAGCTCATAGCGGTCAGGCAAAGGTTTGGTTCGAACATAAACAAAGAATTTGGTGCTCACGTTTAGCTTTCTGCTTTCCGAATGATAAATATTTCAGCTGGCTTCGTTTATAAAGCAAAGAAAGCTGCGCGACGTTGCTCTTGAGTTTCTGCGTTGTGCTTTTGATAGTTTTCCTAGATTGCTGAAAACTTCTGCATAGCGACCTTTGCTTTTGTTTACTTTGCGGTTACCATTCGTTCGATCGCCGATTACGTAAGTGCTAACAAAAACTGGTCAGCAACAACCCGTTGACGCGTTGAACGCGCGAGCACAACGATCCTGTCACGTGACCCACGGTTCTTTACAGGGCAACGTCAAGGTGGTGGTGGGTAAAGAAAATCTGGAGTTCACGAGTGGACCGTTCGCGTTCTACGGCGCCAACGCCCTGAAAATGACAAGCAGCAACCCGTCCTCAGGAAGCCCCGTGCACAAGGGCGCCCGGAGAGGAAACAGTGAGACGTTTTTTCAATTGCTTTCGTTCGCGCAAACGGGGGATATTGAACAAGCAGGGGGACGAATGCTTATATGGGGGAACAGCGCTAAGCGACGTGACGGATCGCGAGCGGGGATAGTTCTGCCACCACGTGGCGGAGGCGTCGTTGCGCCGTGTGTGAAGCTTTACAATTGAACGATCGAAGATTATGCGATCGTGGCAATGTGGCNTCAGGTGTTGAAAGCAAGCCAAGCGGTATTGTTTCAATTGATCGTGCCGCATTTGAACCGCCACACAGGGTTGGGAACTTCGCCTTTTTGCAGCCATTTTGTAAAAATCTGGCCTTTTCTGCTGAAGTTGTTTGGCCGCAAATATTTTGTTTGGACAGTTTTGGAAATTTTGCCCCAATTTGCATGTGGTACCACATTCCGGATTTTAAACACCCCAATTTTATCTCCATGTACACTCTCACAAGCACGCTTCCCATTTGCGAATGGATGCAACTCAGTCGCCCTGGTGGAGGTAGTTACTTGACGCATGATGATCATTGTTATGTGGTCAATCGATCGACATTCAAATAGTGCAGTTTATTTCCGGAACGCGCACGCTGATCTGCTGGGCAGCACAGTAAACAGAAGATGGGTTGCTAGGCACGGCGAGATCAGTCGACTGGTTAGTCTCTTGCTGTATATTCAGACCGGGTATTTGCGGTGGCTCCGTGGAATGTCGCGTGTATGATAAGAAAAGAAAGTACTAAGCAGAATGCGAAATAGGTTGCGATGTGATCGTTTACGATCAGGTGAAAAAAAAACAGGTGGAATTGGAATTGGCTGTCACTGTTTGCCGCCGCAGCTCTCTGTTTACAGTTGATCATTTTTCGGAGGCGATTCAAAGGCATGGAAAAGGAAGCGCGTTTTGTGATGTTCAACTGCATCGACATAAATGTACTGCATTAATCTCGGACGTAGTGGCTTCGTGTTTGAAAGAAGAAATGCACCGCATTTGAGACAACAGAAAGTACTTAACGACTGTGAAGTCGCGAAGTAGGCCAATAGCCTAATAACAAATTGTCGACCGAATGGATGATGACTGTCAGAACGCAGGTGCAGTCGCAAGACCCCGTGGCTTGATGTTGGTCCTGGATTTCGATCACAATTTTCGATTTGAAGGAGCTGCAGTGAACACCGTAGATTTTCGTCGAGATTGCACTGTAACCGGGTTTGAATTGGATTTACTAATCCAGATCTGCTCAGTCGGGCAATACAAACTTGCTGAATTGTGTTAACGAAAATATTTTTTTATGAAAATAAATAAAAGCCACGCTTGGCCTTAAGAACGAAGCTATGGCTGTTTATGAGAAGAGAGTTGGCCTGGTCATTGCGCTGATCGAATGTTTCGCAATTCTACCCCCACAATTGCACGTACGCGCAACTAAGCCTCTTCAGCTAAGCATTCCGCTACTAAAACTGACAAACTCTGCTTTCCATTACAAAACCTGTTACCTGGTGAAACACACGTCCTGGCTCCAACTACACCTGGCTGCATCCGTACGTGTCTGCATTAAACGTGCCTTTCATGACCAAAAATAAATGTGTTTAAATTTAAGAAACTTTGTGAAGTTGGATCGTGTTAACTTGAGGATTCAATAAAATGAATACCATGATTCATCCTAAAATCCGAAGGTGTCTAATACGTATTTTTGGAACTGAGATCACCTGATCAACAGGCTAACACTCGTTGTGTATTTTAGTTTTGCTCGTGGATATGTTGTCTCTAGTTTTTAGGTTTATGCTTATTTGCACCATGTGATAAAGAACAAAACTTATGTTGGGCGAAAAGATAATCCACTATACTGGTGTATTATGGTCTCATAGCTTGTGTCAGCATCAAGCTCTGTGCTGGCATTTTCAGTTGTGGCAGACATTGGCGACGGAAGGAGTTTTTCCAGGGGGGGAGCCAATAGTGGATTGTTCAAGAGGTAGCCAAAAAGAACTTTCGAGGGGGCTAAAAATGGTGAAATTTCATTTTTCCCTCTCGAAACTAAGCAAACAACCCTTTTGCTAAAAATGTAACAGGAAAATTTCGAATTTCAAAATCCACGGGGCCAAGGCCACCCCCTAGGCCCTACCCCCTTCCGACACCCATGGTGGAAGGTTCCATTGGGACAGATACAGTGTCCAGGCGTGCGCGGGTGCATGTTGTAGATTTACTCCCGGAAACTTCAATTGTTGTGCCACTGAGCGGAACGGTTTGTTGGCTTAGTTGATTTAAGAATTACTCTTCAATGCTGCAACGCTAAGCGTCAAATAAAGTCTGTTGTACCAAGGCCTAAATGGTTGAGGGCTGCAGACGTTTATCTTTTAAAAAGCGTTTCAAACTGTGCGCTCCTTCAGTCAGACTTCGATGCAGTTCCCTGCAACGCAAATGTCTGTCTATAATTACATCCGACGCCTAATNCTCATACGTAGAGAGTTCGAATTGGACCTGCATAGGAAAAAGGGCGCTGTGTCCGTTTTTTTGCAAGCGTCACTGAATGCTACAATCTGCCTTGAACAGCCGTGATTGTTCAGTTCGTCGTAAATCTGCGCGGACGAAATCGGGAAATCCCCGCTCATCTTCCAACGCAATTCTGTTAGCAAGCAACGCGTCATAATACATGAAAGGGAAAAAGCTCTTGCCGTCTTCACTGTAAACCGGTCTCACGCGTTTCTGCTCCGGTCGAGAGACGCTTGACCTTGCGACTGTCAATGCGTTGTGTGATTCTGCTGCCGCGAACAGATGGTGACAGACACGTTTTACTCGTTCCAAGTCGATTTGCTTTTGTTTGGCTCACGTGATGCTAACTTTATTTGGCTCAAAGTTCAATTTGGCGTGAACGCAGCAAATCTCCTACTGTTGAAGCTGCACCTGAAGAAACAATGCGAACGCCTTTTCACTGTTCTGTGATTTCATGCATTTCGATTTGTGGCACGTCCAGCACAGCTTAGCCACAAAATACACGACAGTTATTCAACTTCGCCGTGTGTAAGTTGGTGTGGTTCGGTGTTCAACAATGGTGCTTTGGCGTGCGTCCGTGGCGCATTGAAACATTTCTGTGTCTCACGACAATGTCACATCGATTTGTAGCATTTTGCAAAACTTTTTTTAAGCGATTTGAAAACATGACACCCAGCGATTTGAAAACATGTCAGTGTAAAAACTGACAGCTTTGCGATGGTTGAACTCCCGTTTCGTTACCACGAAACGATAAAGCGCACGATGTCACACCCGCTTTTCCTCTGGGGAGGGTCGCAGAGGCAGCAGATGCGAAAGAACTCGAAATGCCTCACGATCAACAGCAATCTCTGCTTGTAATGCTGGTTCCACACCGAGACGGGAGTAACCCAGGTCGGAAATGTAGACAGCTGTTCCTCGATCGACATCCGGGTCGCTTTCGCGTGGGTGCAGTCAGCAGGCTTGTAAAACATTTCCAATTCAGGTGACATGACCGGACCACCGTAACTGAGATCTCTGTTTGGAGAAGAGGCGCGGCATTTAGGGTTTTGCGAATTTCACAGCTGCGCACTTTATCGCGAAGTGTCACGCCGTGAACTCTTCGCTAAAATCCCACCCCTCCACGTGTACTTGAGGTAGCACTCTTTCAGTCATTACACAAGATTCATGACCAAATGTAAAGATCGAAACAAAGATCGGTTTAAAAACTGACAGCTTTGCGATAGTTAAACTCCCGTTTTGTTGCCACGAAACGATAAAGTGCACGATAAAACATTTCCTTTACCGCGATAAGGCATTTGCTTTACCAATCCGTCCATCAATCTTCCTCTTCTGCTGTCCGTCACTCGTGAATATCACCCCAAGGTACTTATTCTCCACCTGCTGCAACGTACTGCCGCTTAATTGCAGCGTACGCTGGCATTGGTTTCTGGAGAGGCATTATATCTCGGTATTTTAGTGCTACTTTTGATTCCCTATTGGTCGCACACAGCTGAAAACCGACCAAGCGTATGTTGAAGACCCCTTTCAGAAGTTGCTAGCAGTAGCAAATCGTCTGCAAACAGCAAACGGTTGATCGTGCAGCTTTTAACAATGACACTCTCGCCGACTCGATTGTGACTCTCGAGCCAATTCATACGGGCTACGAAGAGGAGTGGTGACAGCCGCATCCTTATCGGAGTCCAGCACCCAACGGTAAACGGTTGTGATCTAATTCCGCCAACAAAGCCACAAACTTTAGAGCAAGAATACAATGACCTAATGGCAATAACAGGCAGCCGTCTACATCGTACTTGCGCAGCACGCCCCAAACTTTTCTAGATGGACCCGGTCGTAGGCTTTCTCCAGGTCGACTGAACATGCATAGACATCTTTGGCATACACTCAATATTTTTCAAAAATTTGTTGTTCGGCGGCCAGACCAAAAAATTAACCCTCCACCAGAGGGTTAATTTTTTTGCCATCATTCTCCCTGCTGAGTCATTTCCGTCCACATACCGGAGGAGGGGATGAAGCTACAGCTGCTACTCCACCTTTGCTGTGCATGCGGGTTGCTCTCGGAACAAGGACGACACGTCTGCAAAGGTCTTTTACATCCTCGTCCACCAGGGCCTCCCACATCATTCCGTAGACCTCCTAGTCCTTGTGCACGTTCAACTGCGCCAGTGGATTTCAACCGGTAGGCCATGACGTACCATCAAATAAGATAAACAAATAGCAAAAAAATTTGACCTGAATGTTACGTTTGTGACATAGCTCCTACTCAGCAATGCGAGCTGAAGCTGTATTTACGGGAATTGCTGTGGCATGGCATTGCAATTGTTATAGCACAGCAGCTAATGTAAGTTAAAGTTACAGAAATGTTTTATATAGAGATGTTAAATCTACCAGATTATAAGTTTTGGACCAACATCAATATCGTTCCCAGGTGAATTGGCCCCGAGCAGAAAAGGTTGAAAATCCCGGGTCCAGACCCAGTTCCCGGGTCCAGACCCAGTTGGCTTTTCCAGTCGCAGAAAGCCAGACCACCATGTGGTGATCGGTCGACAGTTCTCCACCCTTTGAACGTCCAACAGTGATTGGGACAAGCCAGCTGAAACATGCGATGCATTCCAAATATGAAGTTTTGTTTTGAGGCAGGGTTCTGGTTCATCAGATGCTGAGCAGGGTTGCCAGGTTGGCCTTTTTTAGGCCAAATTTCAGAAATCTGGCCACATTTCAAGTTGGTTGGCCAAAAAAAATTTATATGGCCTTTTTTGGTCTCATCACAAGTTGGTTGGTTTTAAAAAATTGTTTGGCCTTTTTACGCTCACAAAGTTTCCTCTGAAGTGAAATACTACCACTGTATTCGATTTCTTTCGGCAACACCTATGCAAAAGTTTTGCAATAAATACACTATCCGACTGATGTCCGCGTTCTGAATATCTGATCTTAGTAAGATATGAAGAATGCGAGACTCGAAATAATTTTTTTGCGTAATCACTGGAAATGGGTGTGCACTGTGTGGGCCTAGTGTGTTGCAATCAAGGTTCCGGAGTCGGAGGTAAAATATAATCAGGGTTCCGGAGTCGGAGGTAAAATATCCGACTCCGACTTTCCAAAATTTCCGACTTCGACTCCCGACTCCGACCTTTCCAAAATTTCCGACTCCGACTCCTTAACATAAAGGGAATGAAATGGGCTGTTAAAATCAATGGAAATTGTGGTACACAGCAAGAAGTCTCTGATTCAGCAAAAGTTTCAAAAGAAATTGTGCCATTTCAACAGGAATTCCCAATTTAGGAGTGTGACGTAAAAAATGATCCAACTGGGCATCCGGAGTCGGACAAAAAAATCCGACTCAGACTCCCAGTGTTGTTAGGAATCCGACTCTACCCAAAAACCTCCGACTTCTTACGACTCCGACTCCACAACCCTGGTTGTAAGCACCAAGCAAGCTCAACGCTAGCAGACAGGTCTGCGTCTCCGTGACAGAAACGCGACAATGACGTCGAGGAAGTGGAAGAGCTCTTATGATTCTGGTCATTGCTTGTAAGTGCAGGAGTAAATGGAAGAGACTTTCGTGCAGAAAGCTCCCGATAGACCGGTATGCAAACTGTGGCACCAGTGAAACCAAAGTGTGCAATATCACAAAACATGTACAGTCAGAGAAACAAGAAATAAGCTCCAGTACAAGCCCAAGCAAGACTTAATCGAGATTTGAAAAAAATTATAATTATTCTTGTATTTAAAGATGTTTTGTTGTGACAAAGGAATAGCAATGCCACGAACAAAGTTTGGCTTTTTTCTTGGCTTAAAATATTCGGTTTGGCCTTTTTCTGGCCTCGTTTTAGCACTGTTTGGCTTTTTTCTGAGATTTTCGTCTGGCAACCCTGATGCTGAGTCGTTGAAGATGCGCTCGGTATCGCGTGCGTGAAGTTTTCTTCGCACTTTTCCACCATTAAGTTGGTTTTTGCCGAGCTGTCGTTGCAGTAAGCCGACGCATTTAACTAATTATCACATCGAGTCAAGCGGAGCGTAAAGTTAACAACGTCGTACGATCGGCGCCTCCCTGAGCGCATGTCAATTTAACTGCAAGTAGTTTCTCACCAATATCGATTTTGCCTAACAGTAGAGATTGTGTCTGATGCGTGAACAAACTATTATGATTTCCGGCAGGTATATCCAGGCCCGTAAAGGAAGATGCTGACAGCGCGAAGGAGGTCATGACCTCTGCTAGTGGCATATTTCAGCCCGATTATTCTCTTATCGCTCTCAGTGACGTGAAGTACGTAAAGGTGAGCTGACTCAGTCGCGAAATGACACATGCGAACCCGCCTTATGCTGATGTCTTTACTGGCAATAACAAAAGGGAAGTTGTTTGTTTTTAATTGTTTTTGTTTCCAATGCTCTGACTGCCGACCTCGATGGTTGTTCACAGAAAACTGCTACCTTGACTGATTGTTTGTAGGCGCACGATCATAACTGTTGGCACTGTCGGCTCAAGTTTTGTTGATGGTGGTATAAATTTTTCTGGTAGTATTTTGATGTGTTCCCATAGTTAAAGGACAATTTTTGCATTTAAAGCTGCAATTGTATTGTTTTATGTAACGTGCGCTAGACTTTAAATATGCACCGTAGTAACAAGATGCACACAAATACATGAAATAACACAAGGATATATACGTGGCGGTAGTGTAGAGTGTACGCTTGATGGCCCTAATACATTTACTTCGATGAAACACAAGTTTTTACGACACACGCATGAATGACGCCATCATGATTATGTTTAATATAATGTAGTACTGCGATGACTTCCAAGTACATCGATTTATAAAATGCATAAGGGAGTGGGCGGCTGCGAAAGACCAAGGGTCATTTAGGCTGCAGACCTCCCAAGGACGAAGCTGCTTAAGTAAAGGGAACAGTGCATAAAAGTTAGTAAAAGTCTTTGGCAGATCAGGTTAAAAACTGAAGCTTAATTTTCTCAGCACGATTAGATCTATTTTTTGTTGCCTGAACGTGACGATACTGTTTTTTTAATGTATATACATTTTGTATTGGCAGCCCTCAATACCTGTCGTCCTTTACGTGATTCTGATTTTCTTGCGACACCGCAAGCGATTCCTTTCGCCGATTGCGCAAAAATCGTCTTTTCTCTTTTTGGTGTTTTTTCTCCAACAAGCGCATCGGCGATTTGACAAGTTTCATTTAAGCTGATGTACTGAAAGTCATCGATCGAGCCATTTCGGGCAGCAAAACCAATCCTGGGCACTGTCGCAAATCGCTTGAAAATCGACAGGCGCTGACTTCCTAACAATTTCATCTCCAGATCGCGCGGTACCAGTACCAGAACGCGGTGCGCGCCACGCGCATGGCAGAAGACGGTCATGCACTCCAGGAAGGCGTTGTTTCAAGCAGTCAGGTTCTCAGCGAAGAGCTTGCCCGAAAGTAAGTGCTGATCACCGTTGCTTTGTCGTTGGCAACTGCTCTCTTGCCCTCAACAGCTGTTGCTTGGTGCGACCGTTGGCTGTGTGATTCACCACGAACGGGATGTGCGTGAAGAATAACACCATTGTATATGTAGCGCGAGCAAGCAATAGTAAGAGAGATTGCGGCGCATGATCTCTGTTGTTGCTTGCTGCCGCGGTGCGAAGCATTGCGCACATGCCGCTCGGGATTTCCGATCGCAACAGT
>JGI24158J21664_10010286_pt1 | contig 12484 bp, 6 predicted proteins | sample Ectturendosymbi3_FD_21664 | JGI IMG/M metagenome (IMG submission 21664) | reverse complement strand
ATAAATATGTAATGTGAGTGTGGTCAGATAACTTCACCGCTGCCTTTTTCGTTCGTTTCAATGTGACTGTTTTTGTTGCTGATATCAAGGGAATTCAGAGTGAAGTAATATGTCTATGAATTGGAACAACAACTTGTTCAGTGAATGTAACCAGCACGTGTAGTCAGTGGCGCAACGAGAGGCTTGAGCCAGGGGGCAAAGATTACTTGTAGGGGGGCCCACTGGTCACCGTAGAGGATCCCACTAGCCAAAACTCAGAAAAAAGTTAAGAAATGGCAGTGGATCTCTGGATGTCCATACTAGATTAAAAAAAACGAAAACATCCTGAAAAATGCAAAAAACAACAAATTAAAGAATACTAAATATCAAAATGTCAACTGAAGGGGGCCCAGTTTTTATACTTACAGTACCTTGCCAGTGGGGGCGGCTCGCCCACTTGCCCCCCGTCAGTTACGCCACTGCATGTAGTGCTAAATGTGTATGACATCGTCGCAAACCTTCCAGAAGGGCCCCCAATTTTAAAAAGCCTAGGGCCCCGAAAATCAAAATTCGCCTCTGCACATGGGTAATACAATATGCGCAGGCCTATGCTATGTTCTGCTGAAATATTGTTGCCGCATGGTGGCAATGGACTATTTGTTCACTGGAGGTACTTCTCACAGCTTCGCATCTTTTTCAAAAGGTCGCTGTTCGTTTTGGCATATTTGTAGAAATCTCCACAGGACATTTCATAGTTCATGTATTAAATTGAAAACTAAACAATAATTATTATGACGACACAACTGTTCTTGAATAGTTCATATTTTGCTACACAGCTGCTTAAGAAGTTAAGATGGAACAAATCTACAGCGTTATTCTGTTCAATTATAATATTTAATCTTGATACTTGAATGTTCAATGTAATCGATTCAATAATGAACAATTTCACAACTGTTCAAGAACTTTCAACGATGCCGGAAAATACTCAAGGATAGGCATGCCATAGGCAGTAGCGCAGCCAATAATTTTGTTCGGGAGGGGTCAGTCAATGACGTCGTCAGTCACCGACGTCGTCTCGAGTCTGACTGTTCCTTCCGTTTATTTTCTAACAGTTGACAATTTATATAACGCACCAGTAAAATTCTTAGGAAGTTTGTTTCGGGATGGGCCATGGACTCTTCCGGCTCATCCTGGCTTCGCCACTGACCATAGGTCCTGGTTTAGACATTCGGTCAAAATTACATATGCTTGAACATTATTTTGTTGCTTAGCAAATTGCATTATTTTACTTTAAACTAGTTACATGCTCCAAGTATGATATAAATAAACCATTTTTATCTGTTGAGGCTCGTTGTTCTGAAAGGTCCCGGTTTTCAATCACCAAAATATGGCATGCCTACTCAAGGACAACAAAATGTTTTTCAAGGATCAAGGACATAACCAGTTTTGAGAGCAAATTTAAGGGAAGTTCTTGGCTCAAGGATGTTTGGCATTGGCAACCTTACCTGTAGAACAGTTGAAATTTGTGTCTTGCATTCTTTGTGGATATCTTGGTCCAGTGAGTTCAAGATTTCGTTGGTGGTTGTGACGTGACAAGAAGCAGTCTGTTCTTCCAATATCAGCACTGATTTGCTGGTTCATACGACGCATTTTACTCCTGCGGTTTTGAAACCACACCTGCGAGAGAATGGCAGACTTATTTGAACAATTTTTTAACGTACGACAAGGTGAACAACAAAAGTTGTGGAGGGATGATTTTCCAGTGCTATTAGTGCAAACGGGCGGCAGGAGATAGGCTGGCATATGACAAATCGTACAGATTTCGCTTTTCCTTACCCTTTGAGATTGACACAAGTCATCAAAAGCATTTCTACCAGCAAAACTGGTTTTTCGTTTTTACGTACGAGTACCCAGTACTTGTTTTGGGATAGTGTTGCTACGAAAGAACAATTTTGATCATGAAAATTTGAGTGCCAAATATAGTACATTAAATCGGTTCAACACTCGCGCAGAATTCTCAACACTATACTCCCCAAAGATACTCGGAAAAGAGTATCTATCCACAGGAAGTAAAAACAAGTCCATACATCCTTGACGGTGCCAAGGGTATATTATATAATGTTTTCGATAAATCCTTTTTTCGTGGTTGATATTACGTACACGTAAGAGTCACAGTTGTTTGAACAGGCTACATTTTAATTGCCCATTGTTTAAGAATTTATGCTGCATTTTGATACTCACTTCCAACACAAGATTTATTTTAGAAATGTTATTAGCAGATGCGAATATCAAATTCTCCTTTTTTGTCTTTATTTCTCGTGGAAAAGATATTCCAAAGAAGTTCTGTGATCACAGGTGTTGTTAAGGTGAAAGACAATTTTATCCATGTCCATAGCTTGTTCTCATGTCAGGATCCTGATGAGTTATGAAACGTTTTCCTTCGGACTCTTCTTTGAATAGGTTTATACTTTTCATGGGATTAGATCAGGAATTCACAACTGGGATAATGTACAAGCGTTTTGAACACCGCGACGTTTCCCTAAAACTGCAAGACGTACCTGAATAACCCTCATATCTAAACCAGTTTGACTGGATAAATCCTCCCTAGTTTGCCGAGAAGGTTTTTGAGACACGGCGAAAGATGCGTTGAGTTTTTCTAGTTGGTCCGGCTTGATTGTAGTTCTTGGGCCACGCCGTTTGGTTTGAGGTAGAGCAACGGGTGTTGTGGATTCAGCGCCGGACAAACTTTCATCGGTGCAGTCGATTTTCGCAAGTTCTCTTTTAACGTCGCCTTTTCGCAGCGAAAGCTTTGCACATGAGTCTTTTACTTTATCAACTCCGACGTCTGTTTCATCGGCGTGATCGGTAGTTGCATCACTCGAGACGGGTTCGCTCTCTTTAGGAGAATGATCGCAATCTGGAGAAGAGATGATATTTGTTTGTTCCAAAGCAGGTTTTACTTGTAACAAATAAAATCTTACATCATTCAATTTTAAATAAGAACAAATGCAAATAAAGTTTTGCAGAACAATTAAGATGTTGAAATTGTTCTGTAACAACACAGTCATTAAGTAATTAAGTGTAGTTATATAGTTTTGTAAAACGGTTGGTTGCATGCTATACAGCAGCAGTGGCGTAGCCAGCCCAAAATTTGGGAGGGGGCAAAATGTTTGATTTTAGGTGAATGACACCATTTTGTTTGAAAAAACGCCACTGAAAGGGCAAAATGACTATATTTTCTAAAAGTTTGGGGGGGCATGGCCCGTATGGCCCTCCCCTGGCTACGCCTATGTACAGCAGTTAGGTATTCCAGCATAAAGATGATTCTTTTTAAAAGCTTCATACTCTGAAAAATTTATTAGGCAGGTTTTTGAAATATTAGCAAAGATACTTTTTACTCTTCTGTCGAATAAAAAGATGATATACCAGTTGGTTGTGCTAACTACGCTTTAGAAAACAAAAATTTTATTTTGGGTTATCTTCAACGATTTTAAACATTCAAGCTTGAGGCCACTGCTTTTCAAACAGCTTCTTTTCGTCGGGAAGCAAAACTGGTAATTAAATTTTTAAATATTATGCGTAGCAAAAACATTTCTGGGAAAACGGAAACCAATAAATTCTGAGGCTGAAGGAGGATGAAGAAAATCTGTAGCAACTTTTCGAGATGCATCCACACAAGTGTCCTTATGTTGTGAATTGAATCAGAGGCAACACTGCGCAGCGCCCAACTGCAGCAAAACTTGTTTTTTTTCGCGCCACTTGCATGCAACTGTATACCTGTCAACGTTGGAACAGGTGCACACAGTCTTTCTTTCAAAACTGCGTACTGCTTTATAAAGCGCTTACCGACTTTTGCATCACATTTCCAAGAATGCACTAACCGTCAGCATCAGGTCAGTAGCGTAGCCAGCCCAAAAATTTTGGGGGACAAAAGGTTTGTTTTTAGGCGAATAACACTATTTTGTTTGGGATACCGCCTCTCAAAGCACAAAATGGCTATATCTTCTAAAAATTTAGGTGGGCCATGGCCCGCTAGGCCCCCTGGCTACACCTATACATCAGGTTGCTCATTTCGTCTGTGATGCGTGATCACAACTTTTGAGCGTTGATCAACTTTTCAACGTTGATCCACCTTATCTAGCTTTTTATCAGGTCCAACTAACCCTCAAATGCATCATATATGTTTTCACTTTTTACACCTTGCTTGTCGCTTCGATGTGATGATGAAAATTGCAGGAGTTGCTTACGCATTATTTGAGAGCATGTTCTTTTTCAGTAAGGCTTGAGCGTATGTGGCAAAGCATTGTCTATGATGCGAAGTTTAAACATAAATGTTGTTTGCTTAGGTTTTCGATTATAGCAGTGGTCCTTAAAGTTTTAACTCCTCAACACCCCTAAGTTAAATTTTATTCAATGTGGATACCCCTTTCCAACAAAGTTTACTAACAAAGTCAACGGGTATCAAGTCAAGGTCAATCCGGATAGCAAAAAGTTGAAGTGCTTAGAGAATGAGGACTTGAGTCCGGATTTGGACTTCACTTCCCAACATTGTTAAATACCCCAACATTTAATCTCAATAACCCCCTGGGGTATTGAGGCACCACTTCAAGAACTCTTGGTTTATTGGTTTAATGTAAAAGTATGACTAAAGTGCCTCCGATAAAATAGCACAAAAGAAGCGTCCATATTGAAGTATTAAAAGAGAAACGTTTTTCAAAAACGAATGGAAACTTTGTTCAAAGATTTCTTTCAACAACCACTTGAGGCTGACTGACCTTGCATTGTGGAGATTTCAAGACAACGGTTGAAGCAAAGCAGACGCAAATCATCCGAGTAGAGAAACTTGGATCCAGTGGGTAAAGCGGATCCGCACACTGAGCAGACGAAGCATCGCGTGTGGAATTTGAGAAGTTGTCCGTTGCACTTTACCTTGTGCACGAAGTCGTTTGGCAGCAGTGGCTCGCCACAGCGGTGGCACTTGCTGCCGAAGAGTCTGCGCAGAATCAATGAATATGAAAATAGTTGGAAAACGTTCTGAAACAACACAAAGGTGGAAAAAATTTAAATTATATCATTTTGTGCAAAAATTTTCCTGAAGTTGATTGTAGGTGCTCGTTATCATCACAGCTTGATAAACCCTGAAGTATTCACGGTGGTTGGGAAAAGCGTGAAAGCTCTAACAATAAATCTTAAGTTCAAGTTCTAGCAATTCATAGTAATAATGTAATTTATTTATTAATAAATGTATATCTAGTAATTTATTTCTAGTAATAAGAAATAGTACAGAGATCTATTTTTAATTTACCAACTGGCACATCGGAGCTACCTGCAAAAGTCACTGATGCAAAAGATGGAACCGTTTCGGTAAAAGCACTTCTTGTCCAGCAGGCAATGGCATTCAGAGCAACGGACGCACTGTTCGTGGCACATATTACCGTCAACCTGTAGCAGAAATTTCGCTAGTAGAGACTTCCACAAGTTTTTTACAAGTCAAAGTATCATATTTTGATGATATTTTCTATGCGTTAGAAAATAGGCAAAATGGGTAAAATTGAGCTTATTTCGATGGTTTTGAAAGTCTTGTTTTTTGCTATATTTGTCCATGGTTTGTTTATGAACGAACACTAAAACAGTTATACCAAATATATGACGAAGTCAAGTCTTGCAAATTTCTTTCCGACGAAGAACAGCGTAATGTTGCAGTTATAGCAAGAAATATGTAATTCGTGTAGGCCTACTCATGCTGAGTGGCTATAAAACGCTGAAAATGTCATCTAAAGCTCTCAGCAAAGACAGCCGCAACTTTTATAATAAATTACGAAGTATTCCATCTGCCTTTACCTACTTTGCAAATAGCACCATCTACAGTCAATAAAAAATCAAAGCGCATTCTACAAATTATGCCTTTACCTCGCGACAAGGCAAGTGTCAAACAAATTGCGACAGTATTAACTCATGCCCTTGCAAATAAAATCTGAAAATGCATCCTATCGCTTGTCACTCGGTGATAAAACGCAGTGTCGCGACATTTACGTTGTTGAATCTACGTTTGGTGTTCTGTTTTAGCCAGGATATAAGAAACGTCGTTTTGCCAAAAGCCTAATCTGACAGAATGACTGTACTGAAGTGGAAAACACGGAAATAAACATATAACGTTGGTCCTTCAAACGATTCTTCCATCTGTAACAAAACAGATCGGTTTTACCACTTCAAATCACTCTTTGATTCAAGTTTCTTGGTTACAGCAATTGTTGTCCACTACTGCTGCAACAGAAAATCAAACCCGACCTCGGAATGTCGGTTAAAACAAGTCTTAATGCCATCGCTTACTTTAAATTTCTCTCATTGCCGTATTCACTTCTTTTCGACAACTCTGAACATTTGCTTTAAAAGGCTATAGACAGTTTTTCAGTGTTATCTCAAAGCATCGTCAGCATATTAATGAGCTTGCAAACAAATGATTTCAACAGGTGTCAAACTGCAAGGCACTTTTATTGAAATCCAGCAATCGCTCCAATCACGAGCTATTTAGGTTTAAAGACTTTCGTACAGCGCTGAGTAGTCGATCAACAGAAAAACGTTTTCACGATGACAAAAAGTTGTCACCCTGATCATTGGACACTCACCTCACAAGCGAATTTTTCCATAATGGCTGTCCCGCAATAAAAGCAACGATATGTCTTCGACATTTTCTGATATGCTTTACAGGCCCTAAGTAAAAAAAAAAACACCAGGAAACGGATAAAGAAAATTAATAAATACAAAAAGAAACAAATCCTGCTACGCATCTGGTAATACATTTTTGCAACAACCTTAAAAAAATGTTGTTCTTTTGCAAAGTTGTTCTATTTTAAAGAATACACTTGCTTTACGAATGTCTTCGCAAAATCACAGCTTGTATTTAATGAACTCGATAAAACGTCATTCATTCTTGCTTTTAGCCAGAGTCAGAACCGCCGGCAGAAAGTCTTCATTAGGGGGCAGGGGGGGCATGACGTTCCGAAACGTGACAAAAACTACTTATTCATAGCATTTTGTATTTAATTTGGGAAGGCTTGAAGCTTTGTTTGGGGGGATAAGCCTACCAAACCCCCAGTAGCGACGGGACTGGCCAGAGTTAGGAGCTAACCGCTTGTTTGGAGATGACTCTTACAGCTAAGAAGTTTCAACCGTCCTTGTCAAATTTCAAGAGATCATTTTGACACGGATGTATGCTCCACAATACAGAGTTTTTTAAACAAGTAACAATGAACCAAACCACGAATACTGCAGAAAGTCCAGGCACGGAAAAGTTCCTATAGCACAATTTTTTGCATCATTTTGTTCTTTTCGCCTTTTGCATAAAATCAGGTTGTTGACTTTGAATATGAAGCAAACCGTAATATGGGACAGAACTTGGAGTCGCCCAAAGTAAAAACCAAGAAACAGATGTCTGCTGCATTTACTGCATGGCCTTGCAAATGAGTGAAAGTCCTTGATAGTGCTTAAAGCAAGTGGAGGCACTACGCGAATAAACTCGAAGTTTTCCTCAAACTTTGCAGAAAACAAGTACACGCATTTCTGATGTTGGCGTAGCAAGAATTTAATGACGTCTTTGATCCAGCTGATTAAAGTAAGACCATTCACAGCAGCATATTTAGTGCTCAGAACTACTGCGAATGTATTTTACGGACATCTATACGTCAGTCAGTTGTTGAACAACACAAAATGCAGAACGAGATGGAACTACTTGATAATACGTGATTGTTAACCANNGATAATACTTTTTCGTTTCTGCTCTTGCTCATTCTTATATTATGTGCGATACTTCAATGCAGAACCTTACGCATTTCATTTTTTAAACGCTAATTTATCTCGTTACTATAAAGTGGGAGCCACCATGAATTATTTTTTTATATTTTCTTTAGCACCCTCCTTGTTCTAATCTAATTCCCTTAATATACAAAGACTATCACAAAAGCTTGACTTGTGTTAAAGTGGCATTTTGTGTATTTGCAAAGATCGACGAAGTGCGTATATTCTGGCATATTTTCAAATTGTTCCATTGCGAAATCCGATTAAACTGGCTTTAGTGATTTTTGTGCCATGTGTCGATTTGCGAATTGAAAGAGTCAGTAGCTTTCGCGAAGTAGCAATAACTTTTAGTTCATTTCTGGTTTCTATCAAATCTACAGGTTCGACAGTTTTACGACTGGAACGTAGGTCAGCCACAATTTTTTTACGATTCTTCCTTTGCGTTACCGAGGCCCATATTTCTTTTGCATGGTGCACTTCAGGAAACTCCTTTCTTACTTGAATGGGATTTGTAAATGGGCAAGGAATAAACACGAATTATTTCTTCGCTTTTATGTCCCTATTTTTGCCAAACGTTCAGTTTGTGTTGTGAGTACAGTCTTTCAATATTTCTGTTCAGTAACATTTGAAACAACCGCACTTACAAATGTCGTTTTTCACAATCAAATTCCGGAAAAGTTGATATTGGTTTTCTGGAGCGATTTGCTATTTGCGCACGTTCCTAACTAGCATTTGCAGGTAACGCAAACTCTCGTAAGTTTCGTATAGAGCATCAAATCATAGTTGGAAGAATTGTTTAGGGTACATGAATTGTATTATCAAGAACGAAACAAATGCAGTGTTTCAAGATTGCAAAAACAATAGCAAAACGTAAGAAAATTCAACACTGATTAACGTTTTGCAGTTCGTTTATCGTAGGCTCTTACAAAAACTAATAAACTGACTGTAAATTTACTATAAAAACGGGTGAAAATGCAGCTTACTATTTTATTCATTTATTTTACTATTTTCAGTTTATTTCAAAAATTTGTTTGATGGTGAGATATATACAGTATATGAAAAAATAATTTGTCTTGGTCTTTCAGGATTTCTGTTTTGCGTCTGACCAGGCGTTTAATAAAAATGTTTTTCCAAAAAACCTATTTGTAAATTTAGACATTCTGTAAAAAACTTCCTCAACAAAATGTTGTATTACTAAGTCTTTCCACTCTTCCACGCAACTCATTTTTTGCATTTCTTTAAGGTATGATGAATCTGATGTTCAAGTGGAAAAAACCCTGCGACACTTCATCAATTCTTATTAGTTCGCTGTACAAACTTTTTCGCCTAGAGTGCATTCATTTAACGGTAAAAGAATGGCGAAAATTAGTTTATTATTGCATCAAGCTGATTTCGAAAAAAAATATTGCTGTAAGTGGTCCAACATTTCAACATCTTATCTCGCTAGCCTTTTGCTGAAAATAGTCTTTAAGCAATCTGTCTGGTAAGTTTCACTTCTTGCGCTTTGCGTTTGTACTGACCCATTCTCACAGCTGTCATAAAACTCGGAAGCCCAATCTACCAACGCGCATCTCAACGTGCCTTTCTTTAGTCGCTTCTTGAACAGCGTTATAGAAGCGTTCTTTAGCGCTTTCACGCGGCAAAGTATACTCAACCTGCTTTTGAATTCATAGCATATGCAGTGGCCACAACACTCGATTCCGATGTGAGATTAGCAAAATTACAAAGAAGCAAATACCTCCGTATTTCTTACTTTAGTGCTGTCCCAATTTTTATACGGTAGGCTACGCTCGAGTGTGTACCTGATCATTTACTAGGGTATACCACTGCGATTAGCCGTAGTGAAACCAGAATAACTTAAAGCATAGTTTCCCAGCTTTTTCTGAAGCTGGCACCCTTTTCATAAAATAAAGTGACGTTCGCACCCCCTCGTAGAAATCACAGAAACAGGACGATTTTGCAGTATCTTCATTTTCAAATTACCACTCGTAACCATTACTGACAACACAACCGAAAACACTCAGTCATACTGCTTAACTTTCATATCTTACTGCTCATTAGAAACAAACAAACCTAGTGACTTTTTGTTGCTGCTTCTCTGAAATTATCCTCTCATACCTGGGCCGCAACCAGTTAATATTTCCGGGGGGTTCGAAAATTAATGTAACTTGTTGTTGTACCTAACAGCTAAACATCTATTTGGAAATGTCAAGTGGGGGATTGCCCGGTTCCCCCCTGGCTGCGGGCCTGGATCATACCTTGATACACAACTACTCAGAGCCACGCGCAAATTGTTCGAGGGGTTCATACTTGTTTTTCAAATGAGCAGAGAGGAAAATCCAGATTCGCAGAAATATGCTGTTGCAAACGGCGCTAGAATAGACAACACTTTTGTAGTCAATTTCTGGTAACTTTGCATGGTTAAACATCAAAAACTTTCGAGTTCACTAGCACCAAACATCAATCTTGTCATAATTGCGCCATAAACATTTAAACGTCACAATGCGCTTACAATTACATCACCAGTGCCGGATTAACAATAGTAGCAACTAGCAAATATAACAATTGCTTTTTTTAAATGTCGTCATCACTTCTCACTTCAATTTTTTTTCAAATTTCTGGCATTTTTCCGACCTGTTGTGGTTGTTTCTTACCTGCAACTACAACAAACAAAAATCGTTGAATTACAGAAATTTTGCTATATCATTTCTTTGCAATAATCAAAGTCTCGAGACCTGTAGCCTTCGAGACCGAGACGAGACCTGAAACCTTCAAGGTCGAGACTCGCAAAAATGGGTCTCAAGACTCCATCACTGATAATTAGGCTGGACAATGTTCTTCTGAGTAATAGCACTTGCAAGCTTTCATACATCTTGGTTCTTTTGAAAAGAAGTACATCTAATCAGTGGCGGCTCGTGACTGTGATTCGTGGGGGTGCTGCAACTTCTACTAACAAAAATTTTATAAAGACTGAAAACATCACGTTTGTCTCGGCGGTGTGGACTGCTATGATGCATGACATCTCTCTTTCTACGAACCAATTGTGTGACTTCTGTATATTGATATGTTGCAGTGCAGTGCAATGTTATGGGATGAACGACTGGTGAGGCACTGGTATCCTTAAAGCAGGGGTGCACATCGTGCGGTCGTCGATTAATATTTGTGCGGCCGTGCACATGTAATATAGGTTATGGCGGCCGTTCATTAATAAAAAGTCCTTGTCTACTATATGCGGATACTCAGTAGAAAGACAACCAAATAGACACGTGGAAGCAGGCCAGGCTAAGTTTGCGGAAGCGAAACAGAAGCAATGTAAACAAAATAAAAATAAGTTGAACTCACTGTCGGCCTTAATTCATAAAAATAGACGTAACGCGGCCAGCAGTAGCGAAAAGGCAATCCTGCTTTAAAATTAAACCCAATGCGAGATTCATCTTTCACCGCAGTCTGCTAAAGATGGTAAAAATATCTTTTGCTTCCTCACCACCTAAAACTAACAATGGAAAGCAAGATAGTGCACTTCTTACTTCACAAACGCATAGCCACGTCTTCTTTGTGTAACATTCTGAATTAAAACTACGTTTGTACCTTTTATTACTCAAAGCTGTGATACTTGAATGTCAAGCAAGGCACGACCTTTCACCTATGGCAACTTTTTCATGTAGTGACAACTGAGATAACTTCAGCTTTTGCAGGTCATTCGCACTCAAAAAATCATACGCAAACAGGCGCGACGCCATGTCTATTTCGCTCACATTTTGCACTTTAACTTTCTTCTTTCTAGGATAAATATGCATATCAAATATAATCACAGCAAGTGAGACTCATTACAAGTTTACTAGAATGTGTCATATCACGATGCTTTGTAAAGCTTTAGAGCAGCTATGTCCAACCCGAATGGCTTGCTGAGCCAAATATCATGTCACTGTCTTACCCAGGGCCGCACGTTGAAAGACATACTAATGAGGTCCGCAGATTGAACGGCTTACCTTGATCTTAGCAAACTAAATTTAGCTTAAAGCTAATATGCTGAAAGCGTTCGAACCCTAACTGCAATTGTACCAGACGTAATAAAGTGCCACTGAAGACCACTTGCATAAAAAATGGTAAATTCAAGATAATTATGAGGACAGGTTGTCAGCGCATGGGATATTTTACTACAACGAAAACCTAAACTGGGCCGCACAAAACCTTCCACTGGGCCGCATGCGGCCCGCGGGTTGGACATCGCTGCTTTAGAGAGTCTACACTTAAGTACGCTACCTCTCACCAGCACTAGGATAAGCACAATGATTCTGCTGCCAGCCATTTGTTTGAAAATAAACGAATGGTGCTGCCTTCAAATTTATGAAACATTTTTTGCAACGTACTGTATACCCAAGCTCCTGTCTAAATTTACTCAGTACTTTCTGAATAATTTGTCAAGCTATAAATGGATTCGTGATCCTATCGTGCAGCCTAGCCCATCGTCTTTTACCCCAAGGGTCTACACACTATCGGCCCACGGGTCAAATCCGGCCGGCTGAAGCGTGTGCGACTCGGTTGTGTTCGCACACCTTCAGTGTGGGATTGATTCTCGAACCTCGGGAAGGATGGAATGTGACATCATGGATGTTAACTCCACGCCAGACGAATCGGCCAAAGAGAGCTCTTACTTCCATGTGCATGGAAGTCACTTATAAGTGTCGCTTGCTTGGTCTTTCCCTTCTCC
>JGI24158J21664_10010282_pt1 | contig 12487 bp, 6 predicted proteins | sample Ectturendosymbi3_FD_21664 | JGI IMG/M metagenome (IMG submission 21664) | reverse complement strand
CCGTTTTAAAAATAACTACAATTGTGAATAAACGGAAGCGCGAATGTAGCCAAAATCACTACCCGGACGCGGTCCAGATCGAACACTTGAAAGGTCCGGACCGCGGTCCGCCAGTTGAGTAGCCCGGCTCTAGGCAAACAAAGCGATAAATGTTGAGGTTTGCTATGAACAAATCGCAGTAAAAAGACTGTCGTACTGAGTAGCCTACAGTACCAGATTTTTAACAAATTCATTTGCAAATGGTTTATCAGTCCTTTTTTGAACAGGTTGTACCAACAAGGTAGCTGTGGTTGCTGTGCTATAATACATCATTCGTGATGTTACAGAAATAAAAAAATTACGTCAATGAATGTGGTATAAACAAAGCTTTCTCATGTCTCAGACTTTTTCACAGCTCCTCTGTTTGGTAAGTTATAGTCAAAAGATAAATTTAAAACAATAAAGCAGTTTCAAGCAAGACAACTCACGCTTCTTCATCAACTGCGGCCAGATTCACACGGTAAGGTATGAGACGTGACGCCATAGCGTCGCACCGAAAAGTGTTAAGACAGCAACAAAACTTATAGAAAGCACAAACAATCGGAAGGCGTCAGCTATGCATTGAAATAAAGGCAAGTGGGGTCAGTATGCTAGGGACAATCAAGATCAGATCAAACCTGCACATGGGCCAATATGTTGGCAGTCTTCCCTCTGACTCGAGCCAGGGACAGGCGGTGGTGGAACCACTGTCGCTCCCTGGGGTCACCAAATACTGTATATCAACAAGCTTCTTTGTGAGCCGCTCAAAAAAAGGGTGCTGGGCTTAGCATACACACCAGTGGTTTCAATTGCAACTGGTTGAAAGTGGTAATTGTTAAGAAGGTCATTATGTTTTCTGCTTTTGCAGCCACTGTTGCTGCAGTGTCTACCTGTCTGGTTCTGGCTTTGTGCCACAAATAAGGCTGAGTACATGGTGTTGGTAGTTAGTGAACTTGGTCAAGTGGGTAATGTCTATTCCTGCTGTGTGAATGGTCATCGGTTTGGCTCACACCATGTCCGGTTGCTTTGACATTTCCTAGTAATAGTATAAATGCCACTTCTGATGGTATAAGATCAGATTATGTTTTCAAAATATTTTTTGGGAGTGCTTTTTATGCATTTTGTTAAATTGTTAACACTTTTGAAGCCGGTCTAAATCAAGCGGTTCACACTAAAACAACCGGATTGCACAAGGCTTTGCGTGCGCGTAACTCGGGTGCCGAAAGTGGTAGAGAGCTGTGCAAAGGCCCAAAAGACGCGGCAAGTCTTGTAGTTTGCACTAAAAAAATTTTTTGGTTGGGTGGTGTGGATTTTTTGTGAGTGACATCATAATTGGAGGACTTTTAGGCCACCTTGGCCCACTTAACCTGTGCTCAAACCTTTAGATAGTAGTATTTTGCTGAAATTTTTGTTGGAAACTAGGCTACAATCTTATTCTTTTGATTGTTTGGACGACCTGCTGGGGTTTCGGGTTCAAAAGTTATGATCTAAAGTAATAAAAATACTTGGCTAATTAGATAATTAATTAATTTGTTTATTTTAGATCATACCTTTTGAACCAGAAATGCTAGAAAGTCGATCAAAGGCTCAAAAGACTCAGACTTGAGCCTAGTTTCCAATAAAAACTTCAGCGAAATACTTTGGCCCAGTGGTTAGGCCTTAGGCCAGGTAACATGAGCCAAAATGGCCCAAAAACTACTTCACTTATGATGTCACTCACAGAAAATCTGCAACCCCCAACAAAAAAAAACTTTTTTCCCCCTTAATCCCCTGGGGAATTAATTAATTTGTTGTGACCTGCCCCAGGAAAGATTGGCAGGGCAAGTCCTGTTGGCAACACCCAAGGGAAAGTGGACTAGGTGGAGTGACTACGTTTCCAACCATGTTTGGTCCTGTCTTGGTGTGGAGCCAGCAGAACTATCTGAGATTGCTGGAAACAGTGAAGTATTTCAAGTCTTGGGTCTGTGGCCCCCGTGACCCTCCCCAGAGGAAAAGCAGACTTTATCAAAGCGAATGAATGGGCTTGAGAGTTTTTAATAACATGTGTAATTTGTGATGTAATATTTTTTGCACAGAAATTGTATATAAAACAAATGCAATTTTTGTTAGGTTAATATATTTGAAAAATGCAAAACTTGTGCAAACGCTTATACTCTGATGAACCCATTTATCTTTATGCCCATTACAACTGTGGTTATTTATTTGCACAATTTTAGAACTAAGCAGAATAAAATGGAAAGGTCTTGGGAAATTATATTTTATATTATGCTTCATTATTGCTGAAATTGATGAATCTAAATATAGAATAATCCAATTTGTGTATTTGGGAAATCGATGGTAATATACATATTTAGTAAGACAAATCTTATTCTAACTCTAATCATGTGCTTATTACTGAAAAGTAGTGTGTGGGCCATGATGCACTACTCTTAATGACATATTGAAATTGTTACAACTGGATTTGTTGAAAATGGTACTCGCGGATGTTGAAGCAGTGCTGCAGTTAGAGCTGTATCAGCCATCCCCCCAAATTGGGGGAGGCCCATGCTGTCATAGGGGTCTGAAATTCAGTGTTGTTGCCACAGGGGGGCCTTTGTAAAGCATCAACCCTAACAAATTGAAATATGAAACACTAGAAATCAATGAAGTTTTTGTCAGTCTGTTCTGTCCAATAATTTATAGATGGAGCAGTACCTCCCACTGTTACCTAGAATAACATCGCCTGATGATTTTCAATACGTTTGTGAGGTAATAAATGTACTATTTGCAGCTTGAGTGTAAGGCATCAGCATTAATTGCTTGGAGTATTGAACGTGAAGTTAGCTTATATGCCTAGTTGTATACAGGCCTGTAGCCAGGTTTTAGGGTTTGTGGGGGCAAAATAAATTTTTAGGGGGCAAGATTTTTGTTTTTATTCTATGTGTAAAACAAATTTTCCTGGGCACAAAGTTTTGGGGAGGCACTGTTCCGGAATACCCCCTGTGGCTACGGGCCTGGTATACCTCCAGAAGTCAGACTTCCACTTGATCAACAAATTTTGTGCAGTGATTGTTGTGAAAAATTGTATTATGGCTAGCCCAGGCAGTCTTCTCGTATTTTCTACTGCATAGAAGCAAGATATTTTTGGCGCTTACAACCAAAGTTACACATTTAGGCAGTCTGATGTTCAGACAGCAAGATGAAATTAATAGTATAGTTAGAAGAGTTTATTTGGAAATCAATGTTAAGCTTGTCCCAACATACTCATAGTAGTGCAGTTAGTGGATTATGGATGTTAACCATGTTGCGCCCACGTAGGCCTTAGTTTATATTTCTTAACATTTATGGCCTATTTGAAATACATTGATCTAATCATGTGCCATACACCAGGAGAATAACAAGTGTAGACATCAGAAAGGTTTATGCATGCGTATTGTGGCCAGTTGAAAGCATGATGTGCATGCTTAAGCAAAATTCACAATTTGCGCTAATGAAAGAAAACCTTCATTACAGCGCACTGCTCTGACTGGCCTCAGGTTTGCTCCTTCGATAAAAATGTTTTCATAACTGAATGAAGTGCTTCATACTGATTTCCTGCAAATTTTTGTAAACATTTACAGTTCGTTACAACTGTAAGAAATCGCTCAAGAAATGACAATGATTAAGGCTCAATTGCTTTTGTTAAGCTCGGTCTATAATTTGTAGTTGAAAACTACAAGCCTAGTATAGGTACTGTGTTTGCTGGAAAATATTTAGTAATTTTATGATTAGTTCCCACAATTTGCAAATGCTGTGTTGTGAATTAAATATACAATTTCAGAATGTCTAGCTCCTCTGCACAAACATGATGCCCCCAAGTGAAGATTTTCTGGTGATGGCTGTGCTAAAATTTTCTCCGCAAATGGAACTAAAAAATTAATGAAACAAGAAAATACAAAATGAGGATAATTTGTTGCAAAGGACAATACGCCAATTGTCATAACGTCGAATTTTTTTAGAAATTACTATTGGTGGGAGCCTCTGTAAGCGTTTTGGGGGCCCAGAGTTGGGCTGCTGTGGGGCTGACTACAGTTCCAAAAGTCTGGTTTTTGTAGTTACTGATACTATTCTGTTGCAACAGTTTCGTTCCATCTCACACTTATATTTGTGGTGAATGCGAACCGTTTCAACCCTGCTGACTGCACAGTGTTGCGCGAGGTGCATAACACTAAAACCAACGAAAATCTTATCGTTAACTCTACAGATCAACATGATTAGCTTACAGTTACAATGAAATAAGAAAAATAATTTTGAAAGCTATAGACTTGGCTGCCACAAGCCTCGAGAAAAGTAGGTACTGTATACAAAGTTTCCAGATAACTTTTCTTCTTCATTTAAGTCCAACAGTGCGTGTTACCAAATAATTTACCGAGGAGGTCAGCTTCCATTCTTTTTGATTAATTGCCACTGTAATTTTGTATGGTCAGCGCATTTATCTAAACTACAAATGCTTCATGCAGTTTAATTCGTCGTGAACCAGATACGTATTTTGCAACGCGAACGTTATTCACTAGTACTGTTAGTAGCCATTTGCCCCAAGCTACGAACGCGTGCGGATGCTGTGCTTTCATCATTGTCATTAAAAACATATCACATGTGTTTAGATGTCTGCTCAACTGTTAGAAACTGCCGTTGACATTTGACTTTTTCATGTTGCACAATCGGGCTTTTCAAACTCTATATTTAGCATTTATATGAAGTAAGTCATTACGTGGTGTCTGATGACCGAACTGTGATCGCGTCCTTATGCTTGGGTTAAGGTTGGCAATAAAGCGAAGTGATTTTTCAAAAATTTAACGTTAACTCGTCATGTTTCTGTTTGTTTTACAGCATTTATCAAATAGCAGTGATATGTGCGACGTGAACGAGAAGTTGCATGATGAGTGCGGAGTGTTCGCTTGTGTGGCGAGTGGCAAACGTCCCACGGAGCTAGATGTGGCAAATGTCATATCCTTGGGCTTGGTGGGACTGCAACACAGAGGGCAGGAGAGCGCTGGTATCGTCACGTGCGACGACGATGAACAGTTCCGCGTGCATAAAGGGATGGGCCTCGTCAGCTCCGTCTTCCCCCCACACACTCTTACGCAACTCAAAGGCAACGTCGGTATTGGCCACACGCGGTACTCTACCCACGGCGCGTCTTCAGTTACTAATTGCCAACCATTTGTCGTCGACACTCAACACGGACATATCGCTGTCGCTCACAATGGCGAACTGGTGAACAAAGATTCACTCCGGAAACAGATCCTCAATCGTGGGGTGGGTCTTTCAACTGGTTCAGACAGTGAGCTTATCACGCAATTGCTTTGTCTGCCAATGGAAGGTCCGGATGAAACAACCCCCGATTGGCCGGGACGGCTTAAGAAGCTGATGAGAAGAACCCCCACTGCATACTCGCTGGTGGTGCTGCACAAAGATAAGGTCTTCGCGGCGCGTGATCCCCACGGGAACCGGCCGCTGTGCATTGGCCGCTTGGTGTCGCTAGCCTCAAGTGAAACAAGAGATGAATCTGATGAGAAAGGGGAGACGGAGGGCTGGGTGGTGTCATCCGAATCATGTGTGTTTCAATCTATGGGTGCGGAACTACACCGAGAAGTTAGACCGGGCGAGATTGTCCAGGTTGACCGAAGCGGTGTGAAAACCATGGGGAGTGTTTGTCGGATCGACGCTGCCCCCCCCGCCTTTTGCGTGTTCGAGTACGTGTACTTCGCCCGGCCGGACTCGATCTTCGAGGGCCAGATGGTGTACAGTGTAAGGAAGCGCTGTGGCGTTCAGCTGGCCAAGGAATCACCTGTGGAGGCTGACGTCATTAGTACTGTCCCTGAGAGCGCGACTCCATCAGCGTTCGGGTTCGCCCTTCAGTCTGGAATTCCGTATGACGAAGTCTTGGCCAAAAACAGGTATATCGGTCGCACATTCATTCAGCCCAGCACCAGGCTGCGGAAGTTGGCTGTGGCCAAGAAGTTTGGCGTTCTGGTAGAAAACGTGCGAGGAAAACGAATCGTGGTAGTTGACGATTCAATAGTGCGGGGAAATACAATGGGTTCGATCATACGAATGCTCAAGGAAGGGGGAGCCGCAGAGGTGCACGTACGAATCGCCTCCCCCCCAGTTCGGCATCCCTGCTATATGGGAATCAACATTCCCACAAGGGCGGAACTTCTTGCAAATAAGATGTCCCTTGAGGAAACCCGGGTATTTTTGGGAGCCGACTCTTTAGCTTATTTGTCCGTGGAAGGACTGCTTGAGTCCGTGCGGCCCCGAGTCCCCAACACGGAATATTTGAAGGACAATGATTTGCAATGGAAGAGCGCCTGTCGTGACCTAGCTGCTCCAGATGATGCAGCAGACAAGCAAATTGGTGCCGACGGTGAAACCGGCCACTGCGTCGCCTGCCTAACGGGGAAGTACCCGATCACACTTGACTGGTGACTTGTGCATTCGACCGTTGCTTCTTGTCAGTCATGCATGGCTTCTTGTAGTTCAAGACGGTCGTGCAAACGATGAGGAACCGCAGTGCCATTTTTACAATATCTTTTTTGCTTCATGAACATTCAGTGAAAAATCGTTTTCAAACAGGATGTGACGACACGATTACTTATAACGTTTACCTATCTATCAATAATGTGGATCTTCTTTGATCAAAAGCGCGGGGTTAGGTGGTTAGCTGTGCACGAACACAAAATTAGTGAATCATCTAAAACTCGTGGAGAATCAGCTAAACTTTTGCATACATCAAGATAGCGGCTGCCACGTAGGTGGGTTCAGCTGATTTGCTGAGTAGCTCCGGTCTCTTCACTTCATGCAAGCTTCTTTAATCTATGTCGGGGTATCCAACTTACGGCCATGACAGAAAATGCAAAAGAGTGTTGATGATACACAACTTCAAAACACTGAAAGTTTGGAAGACAAAGCAAGCAACACAAAAAAGTCAAGCGATAGCATGCTGGCATCTTCCCCCATTTCTCTAGTTATACAGTTGTTGTTGGGGACCCCTTTGAAAGCAGAAAAGGGTACTTACACATTACAGTTGCTGTTGAAGGCCCTTTGAAAGTAGAACACTTAAGCATTACAATTGTTACTGGGGGGCCCCTTTGAAAGCAAAGTACTTGCTTATGAACTGCTTCGGAGTATATTATATGAGTGGATATAAGCTTTTTACCAAAAATGAGAAAATATTATGCCTGAAACACCTCAAGGGGGTTCCCAACAAGGGAGCCGAAGCAAGCGCCTCGCTCGCATCCCCTTAAACACACCACTGCCCTGGTTTATGTGGTGGCAAGAGCGTCAGGTTTTCTATTTCATATCAGATCAACCGGATTTTTTGCAATAAAATTATGATATCGAAGTGCAAGGGAATGGAAAGAAAAAAAACGTTAAACCAAAGTTTTCTGAGTATGGACCAGAACCGTCGCCAGAAAGTCTTCAACGGGGGGCTTTACGTTTGTGCAGAAGGGCTTGACATTGTGAAAATTGATAAAGCTCCACTTATTTATAGTGTTTCGTATTTCAATTTGGGGGGTTTAGCCCACGAACCCCCCCGTGGCGATGCGACTGGTATGGACTCTGCAGTAGGCCTACTTACTGCATTCAGGTTTTTCACAGAAGATTTTACAGTGCATGTACAATGATCCATCAGTTCTCATGTTGCATCAAGCTACTGTTAAGCACAATAATAAGAATATTTGTTTTCCTGCTGGAAGATGGCGACTCAATACCAAGGATAAGGCAGTAGTGTGCTTATTTTGAGAATTAAATTTGTTTATTCATCATCAAAGCTTGTTTCCCATTTACTGCAAATCAGTGATTCGTACTTTCAAATGTTATTTCCTTTTGGTCTTTATTAATTTCACTGAAACGATTTTACGATTGGAAAACCGTAGAAAAGCTTTCAAAGCAAAGGAAAAATATAATGCAATCAGTTTTGCTTTCCCGAGCCAATCACTTATACCTTCCATTTCTTTTGCTCCACTGTGGTGGTGTTTTTTCTACATCCATGGATCATCAGGGACATTCTTGAGTTTCCTTATTTTTTACCACTAACGTGTTTACCTCATTCGATGCAAACTGCTATTCTATGTTGAAGTGTGCAAACATTTCAAGTGCATTGTTGCCTTCAACTTCCACAAACTCTTACTTGATCGCTAAAGCGCTTGGAAATGTTGTGGAATTTTTACCTCAGTTTTAATCATGACGTTGCACCTTTTTTCGTGAGTGCAATTAAATAAGTAAAGTTGGATGAAGTATTTTTCAACGTAATCACACAAGTTTTCGAGTTAACCGAAGTTGGAATACTGTATTTTAATTGCGCTGTGCGTCCGCTAGCTAATAAACTTTACAAAATGATTTCTGCCTTGCGGTTCAATGCTTTCAAACCATGCAGCAGTCACTCTATGAAAGACAACTCCAAGCCATTTATGTCGTAACAATTGCTACTGGATTGTGCATTGTTGGAAAATAAAGCTGATGACCACCAAGCGTTTGAACTATGGTTAGTTCGGATATCAATAATTTTTTCTATCTGGATAACGGATATATCAGAATGCAGTAGAAATAGCCTATAGCGACTTCGGATTTAACGACATTTTTTCGTCGCTCTCGGCAGAATTCCTATCTTTCACGTGCATTCGAGTTCGACTATATCGTCACTTCGTTTATACTAGTGACGCTTTTTGTTGGTCCCCGCAGAATGTTTTGTTAGTTTATAACAAAGACAGTTGCGAGTTTCTTTACAGTTTGAAGTGTAAGCTCGGCTATGTGGAGCCACCACACAAATTTTATATGACCGAATATGAATGCATTCAAGCTAAGCGGCCAGTCGTTGAGCCGGCATAGGCGTACGAGGCGGGCAGCAGACCCCCCACGGCTTGAAAATTTTCAGGACAAGCGCAAGTTGCTTAAAAATCATGAATGATAAAAAATATTTCAATGCAGTCAATTCAGGGCACACTCTGTTTTTCAAGGCAAGCGCAAGTTGCTCACAAAACCTGGATGTCAAAAATATTTCTATACAGTGAAAAATTTCAGGGCAACTCTGTTATTCAGGGCAAGCGCAAGTTGCTCAAAAATCTTGAATATTAAAAAATATATTCAATTCAGTGAAAATTTTCAGGGCAAGAGCAAGTTCCTCAAAAATCGTAAACGGTGAAAATTTTTTCAATACAGTGTATATTCACTTGGGGGGGATCCGTGTAATTTAGGCTAGTGTAGCGTGTAATCTGGATCAAAGTCGTGACTGATTATAATGACTTTGATCTGGACCAAGCCCTCGTTTTCTGTAAAAATTGAACAATCGGACGTCGGTAGGTCAACAGCTTGATAGAATTCAAGCGCATAGCAACGATAACACAGGCAGGTGTAAGGAGTCAGACCAGTGATTGCTATAAAAATGGATGGCCAACTCCATTGTTACGGTCACGCATCAGAAAGCCTTTTCTCCTCGTATGCATTTGCAGGGGAAAGCATTGCAAAACGCACAACGTCGCGTAATAATCAGCTATTGCGCTCTTTGCAAACCCGCTGATGGTATATTTTCCCAATTTTTGTAGGTTTACTGCAGGGTTTGAAAGCCGCATGCTTTTTCTATGTGCCAAAAATGTTGTTTCCTAGTCAAAATAGTGCCGACACATCTTCAACTTCTCAGGACAGTTATTGCACTGCCGAAAGAAAAATCGCTGCTGAAGGTAAACACCTAGTGCGCTGCTGAAGCTAAAGAAATTTCTGATGTAAATGCCGGTGGATATACTTTACGTGAAACAGAAATCTTTGCAGCCTTGCTTTACTCAGGCAGCTTAATGTCGATAAGTATCCTAATAACAGTTGTTCTTGTTCAGATCCAATAATTCCGAGGTTCATCGTCCAGCAATGTAGCCTACATCCTGTCGTGTGTAAACGGCAGAATGTCTAAAGTCAAATTTTTTTTGATTGAAGCTAACCTCCCTACCTGGACATATCTACAAAAACGCATTAAAATTTTCATATCGTCAATAGAGTAACCACAGTGCTTTACGCCATGTCGTCTCACCAGGACTCTTGGAGAGACCTATTGTCTATTACTATATTTGTACTATGAATCGTTTCAAAATGGCCACAAGAACCGGATTAATAGTTTGCCGGTCATGTTGCTTGGGCTCAAGTTTATCACAGGCGTGGGCAAACGGCAGCTCACTGGCAACTTTAGGCATGCTAGCTGACTAACAGCATACAACTTTTCCAGCAAGGAGTTGTGGAAAGTTTGATCTTCGTAGCGTTGTTTATTGCTTATGTACGATATTTCATGAAGAAACGTATTTTTTTGCATTGAAATCTTTTCAATATGTTTGTCTTTCAGTGAGGTGATTTTTTTTCTTTTTGGGGAAAGGATCATTGCAAACAGATGTCCACGCCAGTAGCACAGTTTGTTCGGGAGAGGACAGCCAGTGAAATCGTCAGTTGCTGATGTCGTCTTGATTCCGACTGTTCCTTCTGGGTATTTTTTAACAGTTAAAATTTATAGGAAGCACCAGGGAAAATCTTAGCAAGTGTGTTCCCGTTCCTGATGTCAAACAAATTTTACAAAAAACGTTGCATAGTTGCGATCAACCCTGCAAAGGTGCGTCGTAACAAAACATTTAAAAATTTATACCGAGCACAAAGCAGAATATATTTTGACGTTCCTAGAGCAATAATTTACTCCTAAGACATTGCCCAAATTTTGAACTCAGGATATCTTTGGCTGGATTGACTTTCATCCTTCCAAAATTTATTGCAGAAAACCTGCTCAAAGATTATTATTGTGGATAGCAGACACATAAACGATTCCCTTCTTACTTTGCTGTATTGTGTCAAGCCAAGAAATTTCAAGCTTCGATTAAGCGTGTTCTACTCAACATAATGGAACACTGTTCTACCTTGTGCAGTTCCAAAATGTGGGTCCTAAAACATCCCAGGGACGCCGGAGAGCGGGGGCATGACTGAGGCAGTTCCCCGCCCTTTAAAAAAAGGGGTCGGGAGGCGAAGGTGCCTTTTCATTTTATCGACGGTGATCTCATGGTTGATCAAGATCAACTTGAAACAAATTTATTGCAGCTCTTTGCGCATGCATAAATCGCAGAATAGTTTTCTTTTATTTCTGCTATTATTTATTATGTCAACATTGCTGTTGAACAGAATCAAGCATAATTGGCAACATTGTTTTGATTTTTGTAAGTTTTCTTTGCCCTCAATTCATTTACTTACAGCCGCACTCTGCAAAACCGCTTCTCCGGCGGCCCTGAAACATCTTCTCCGCTCATGTTGATGTACCGTGAACAACCATGTTTTGAAGCACAAAATGAATTTCTTGCAGTGCGTTGGAACAATTAAAAGCCTAACTTAAAACTGCTCTGCAATTTGTTGTAACGTAGCATCATGGGTCCAGTGCTAAAATAAGAATGGTGCCAATGACTTTTAAACCAGTGTGTGTCAAAAATACCTTGGGGTCAATCTTTTTTTGCACAAAGTTGGCCGCTGCGTCGTTGCCCAATTCTGGCGTGATTTTATCTGAGGTAAGAATAAGACACTACTTCTCTGGATTTCATCTACCCTATGTCAACAAAAACAAGCTTTTTCAGTATTTCTTTTGGGAAAACAGACAAATTAGCAGACATGAAAGGCATATTATTACTATCTGCTTTTACATTTGTACTTAAATCCCACAGAAAAACTGTGTAAGCAGTAAACAAGGATAAAAGCGATCCTAAAGAGTTCAAAAACTAGAGCATAGGCTTGATTAGCCATTGCAGGCAGAGCCCTATGACAACACCCATAAAACAGATTTGTAGCACATCTAATAATTAAACCAAATAAAAGAACTATTCTTATAGACTAAATCCTTATCAGCAACTGGCGCAAAGTAGTATATTTTGCAGACGTTCTACAGAACTGCGCAAAAATGCCTGTCATACACCGTAGTATGCACACAAGCCAATGCTTTTGCCTGCTTGTCGCGAGGTTCGAGCAAAGGCTCAGTCACCCGTGACGGAGACAATGAGTTGGCCATCCATTCTTATAGTAATCACTGGTCAGACCCTTCAATCCGGAACCGTTGCTTTTAACCAATATGTTGCGCCATCAAAGTCGCGTACATATTTGCATCAGTAAAGGCAATTGCCGCAAAGTTTCTTGTCTGGGAGAACACACCACGCAAGGAACATCACCCCCTTGAGTTAACAAGCACGGTAACTACAGAATTTGCCTATAACGGCACCTCTAGGGGATTGCATAAAGAACGTTATTGCCGAATTGACGTTGTAAGCGAATTGAGATGCATGTAAGAAATGCCATCGGGACCGAACAAAATGCAACGTTATAGGTGAATTGACGTTACAGACGAAGCCGTTATAAACTGTATAGAACAGATTTACAAGAGGTTTCAGGCCAGGCGCACAACCAGGAGGGGGGCATTTGGGGCATTTGCCCCCCCCCCCCCCCC
>JGI24158J21664_10010279_pt1 | contig 12488 bp, 9 predicted proteins | sample Ectturendosymbi3_FD_21664 | JGI IMG/M metagenome (IMG submission 21664) | reverse complement strand
TAACCCAGTAAGGCAACCATTTAACCAAAGCAGCCGTACAGACAAGTATTAACAATCTGAATGTATTCAAAAGCTTCCAGCTGATGCTAGCGCCACCGTCCGCTCTGCTATCTAACGCAATGAAGTTCGCTCGCATAAACGCACGTAGTTTTAAGGACGTGTTGGCCTTAACGCCCTCTGAGTACATGTGTCATTATAGCAGCAATATCAAAACTAACAGCTTTCCGCCGCCATTGCGAGTCTAGGACACGCGACCAGGATCACCAAAAAAGGCAGACCTTGTCTCAAAAAAAGCCAAAATAAACCATATAGCAGTTCTAAGACATTCAGGCTACACATGCAGTAAGACATGCATAACCAAACAAAAATACAATAGATGTTAAAACTCGTCAGAAACATCGATAAAATGCAATTCAGATTTTTATAAGCGATTTCTTTCCCCGTAAATACACTGTCGTACATTTGTTTCTTGTTAAATACATCGAAAAATTTCAGGGCAACAGTAAAATCTTTGCAATATTCTTTGCACCCTGCATGGTCCTAAACTCCCGTCAGAAGATATTTGTAATGAATATGCAGCTCAGACAATGTTTAGCCAGAGCTGAATCTTTCAGACTGAAAAAAGTAAAAAAGAAAAAGCCAGATTTTGACTGGTATTTTTGATTTTCAAAAAAAGCTAAGTGCGTCAAAAAAGCCTGAATTTCAAAATTTGGTTTCAAAAATGCCAGATTGGAACCCTGCACGCAACCAACGACCGCAAGAGACGGCTATTGTTTGGTAGGGCTAGCTGTTGCGTCACAAGGCCAGGTATTGGACCACCGTGACTGAGCGAGGATATTCTTACTGTCCGTTTTGAAGTTTTCTTGCAATTCCTGGTGTATTATTTGATTTTACTTGACTTGCAGCTGATTAATTTCCCACGTGCATGTACGATTTCCCGGGAAGCTCCTTCCCGATTTCCACACTTTCTGCAGCCCTGATGTCAATACACTTTCACCATGCTTATTACTATTTCTTAGTTTTTAGGTTAAGGCCACTTTGAGTTAGACTAGTGAACTACGCTGTTAAAAGAAAAACTGGCCATGCTTTGTTGAACGCTGAAAAAAAACTTTTTGGTAATGCTTTATTAAACACCAAGATTTCACTGTGATCTACTAGTAATAAGTATATTTAAAAAGTGAAACCTGTTTCATCCGAAAATCGACGGCATTCGACACAATAAAACAATAGATACATGCTCATCTTCACACAGTTCCAAACTGCACGTTGCTTGAGAATTGAGATGTCTTCAGTCTGAAAGCTAGGATCCCAAGCGGCAGGCAACATTGCATTTTACCGAGAAAAACTATAAAAAAAGATTGTTGCTAATTTCGAAATATAATAATTTTTGCTGATACAATTAGCCAATATCAGTTTTTTGCACTGTCACAGTTTTTTCATTCGGATAATCCGGATCCGGTTGAAGCGAAAGCGATATCCAGCCCAAATCCAAAAAATTCTTTATATGCGATCGGATTCGACTGCAAAATCCGGATCCTGTACACCACTGCTACTGACCTAGTTCAACTGTTTCGTCACAAATCGTACATTTGTGCCGTATCGATGGGCAAGACAGCTCTGTAGAATTTATTTTGAAAATGGCGAAGGGACGTGCAGACGTAGCTTTGTCTAAGAAACTGGAGATTTTAAAAAATTACCTAGCACTGCCAAAATGCAGACAACATGCTGCCACCGAACAACTCAACATCTTTCCGACAAAATGCGTAATTTAAAAAAATTGAACGGCCATATTCGACAGTTTCTACGCCACCAACAACCAATGAAGCAATTTACTAAGTTTTTGCACGGAAATAAATATTGTTTTACCGCAATCGTAATAAATTAAAAAAATTGTTCATTACCTGTAACTGTTCTGTACATTTTTGATAGTTTTAGCAACTTAGCGATAGAAGAGTCGGCCATACTCGTTTATGCGCGTGAGAGCGGCGAAAATTTGTCCGTCTGTTAATAATAAACCCAACATCGTCCGGTCCCGAGGTGTGCTCAATAAGCGGGACTACCGTACTGCTTTCTTATCTAGCGTTTCAATTGTTGCTGTGCATGCAGGTTCATGCCTTGATTTAATCCAGTCCAATTTCAAATACGGCCTGAATGAGATGCTCATTGCGTACATCTTGCGCGAGGTGCTGAAAGCGCTGGCGTATATTCATCGTCTCGGGTTTGTTCACAGGTGAGTAAACCGGTTTGCTGGTGTGGAACAGGAAAAAAACGTTGGTTCGAAATTACGTGAAGTTGTTTTACAGACTACGCATTTTATCCAGTTCTTGTACAGATTATTGTACTGACCAGGGGCGTAACGGGGGGGTCAAGGGGGCGCAATTTTCCGGGCGCCAAATCGCAGCGGGGGGTGCCGAATGACTGTGGTTGGCGCCAAATAGTCCCGACAATGTCACAAGTACTTTCTTCAATGCAGTACATTTACTTCCGAAAGATCTCAGATTCGAACATGGGGGCGCCAAACTTGCTTCTTGCCCCGGGCGCCATCCAACCTCGTTACGCCCCTGGTATTGACATCCAGGGGCGGTTAATGAGGGCGATTTCAATAATTTTTGGTAGTCAAGTCACATTACGGGTTCACTACTGTAAGAGAGATGAACTACACTTCACAACACTGCTGTGACAAAACAATGGACGGCAAAATGGCTTTATATCTTGAATATTGTTTTCCGAATTGTACAAAATCATGGTGAATGAAGTTATTTCGTAGGTTTAAGGCGGGCGATCGCCCTTTCTGAGAGCTTTTTTGATAAAACCATATTTTGAAAAAAAGTAAATTGGTTCAGGCCGAGGAGTATCGCCACGATTGGCTTGTTGGATGAAGTGGCAGCAGAAACACAGTCTTGGTCCGATTCAGTGCAAGACTAATTAAAGTCCTCACCGATTTCCCGCTGGCGGACTAAGTGTTGTACTTTATCTCTTGCTCCTAGTTATTAGTGACATTCAGCTTTGTAACTGCGACAATATCGTGTTCGCATGAACAACATGAGCAAGGTCGCGAGCAGCTGATATTTTTCCGGTGGCAGCAAAATTGTTGTAACCTGTTGTTGCGCCTAACAACTAAACACGATTTTGAAAATTTGGACTATGCGTCATTACGTCCAAGTTCTAACTCGACGCTTCGTCGTTTATCTCGTCTTTTTCTACGCAGAAGCGTAAAGTCGTGTCACATTCTTTTGTCCGATGACGGAAGTGTGAAGCTGTCCGGCAATCGCAACGTGGTCTCGATGCTGAATGCGGACGGGCGACCGTCGAAAGTTCACGATTATCCGAAACACGACCCGTACTTGCTCCCGTGGCTAAGCCCGGAGATATTAGCTCAAGTATTTAACTTCATTATCCTTTCTAACTTTTGTTAAGCGAGGCAACCATGGTTTGGCACTGAGGTGTGTACTGTACGAAGATACACGTCGTGTAACACGAGATAAAACAAAGGGCTGCTTCATAAAATGAACTACGTTGTTGAAAACATTTTCTGTCCGAAAATAAATCTGTTGTGTGTTTGAAGCAACCGGTCGATTCAATTTTTTAATTGTAATTTCGAAAAAGAAATAATTGCAAATCGCAGTTTAACATCGCTTTATGGCAATTGATTGAGTGTGCATGCATTAAACCCGATGTCAGTTCGCTAGCTGCTCGTACGAAATCTAAGTGCATGCAATGTTCTCACGATATCGACACGGTTTCGTCGGAACTATTCGAAACCTACACTGCTTGTCTCGAAATCGAAGGCTTTTGTTGTAAACTCAAATCCTAATAATAAAAAAAACATTTCAATATTTCTCAGAACATTGAGGGTTACGACTGCAAATCCGACATGTATAGCTTGGGCATCACCGCGTGCGAATTGGCGAACGGCCACGCCCCTTTCACGGATATGCCGAGCACTCAGGTACGTTATCACTGCTTAGCATCTACAGCATTTGCCAGATTAGGTGGACGATTGATGAGAACGATATTGATATCCTATCCAATTGACGTCGTGTTCGTTCTGATCTTTTTCAAAGTTCTACAAAGCTTAGGCTGCACAGCAAGCCTCACACAAGAACTCGGCGCAGCATCGAATGGTGTGCTGTGTCGAGATCGTAAGGTGTGTTATGCTGTGTCAAGATCGTAAGGTGCGTTGTGCCGTGTCACGATCGTAAGGTGTGTTATGCTATGTCAAGATCGTAAGGTGTGTTGTGCTGTATCACGATCACAAGGTATGTTGTGATGTGTCAAGATCGTAAGGTGTGTTGTGCCGTGTCACGATCGTAAGGTGTGTTGTGCCGTATCACGATCGTAAGGTGTGTTGTGCTGTGTCAAGATCGTAAGGTGTGTTGTGTTACGACTGTACGATGTGCTGGTTAAGATTGCACGGCCTGTTGTGTTGAGATCTTTGGCGTGCTATGTTAAGATTGTACGGTGTGCTGTGTTCAAAAATCTTGCACAAAGTACACTCGGTTCGACCGAATTTAACTCGGTTTTGCGAAAGAAAGCTTTTTAATTGTTAGAATTTCTTGGTGTTTTTTTTTGCTTAAACACCTTTGAGAAGGGTAAACAATTTTTGCCTGTAAATCATAGCCTAATTACCGGTAGATAAAGGTAATTGATTTTGTTTGGTTGAGTGGTACTCGGCATTTTAAGCGCAACTAGTGGCTTCGTTGAAAAGATTGAAGTAGGCGTCCAGTTATTTTATTCCGGCGTTTGCTTGCGTGCGTCATGGATGACGTTTGCTTGTGTTATGTCATCAGATGCTACTTGAAAAACTGAACGGCACAACTCCTTGCCTGCTTGATGAAACGACTGTTCCCCCGAACGAAGGTGGGTTAAGATTTCTGCAGCGTGGTCGGAATACAGTCACAACGATTGGCGAGGTTGTATGTGTTGTTGACTCTTGGCTGATCGAAACCGACTTTTCAAAATAGCGCGTTTTTGCTAAACCGCAATGTGTTTAAGTTCTTTAGCTGTGGTTTGCCCTACGTAAGATTAGTTGACAAAGCTGATTTAGATGTTCCTTTTTCACTAAGATGTAATCTCTTAGTTTCACTCTGAATGTTTCGTCGAGCATCGATGCGTATCAGACCGTGTCAAACGGCACATCGGTGCTTTACCGACACAAAGCTACACGATTCAACTTGTTGATGGCACATGTTTTTCCTGCTTCTTTGTCTCCTATGTCGCTTTGTCTTCATCTTTCACATGCTCTGGTCGTACCCACCTTTCGCGGATTCTCACATTTTTGTCATTTAAAAAATTCCGTCACAGTCAAAAATTGCGCGTTTGTTTTGTAAAAAACGCGTTGCCTGTTTTCTCCGCTGACATGCGTTTTCGCCTTGTGTTTGTTTTAAGCGTTGACTTTGCACTTGAAAAATTCGAAAAGAAATGTGCGTTCTCTCATAACTCTCCAATTTTCGCAGAAAGGTTGTAAATTAGTGGTCGGCAAACTGTGGGCTTCGTCCCAATTGAAAGCTTGTTAATCAGAAAGCTTGTTACGGTCAATTGTGGGCCTTTTAGCACATTTTATTGGGTCGCACAACACTTTCTATTGTAAGCTGCGTTGTATGTAAGAGCTACAGTCCTGTGCCGGTTGCGTGGATTAAAATACAGGCTACTGTAACAACTATGAAACATTGATTTTTTAGCGTCAACAAAATATTGTGTTTGTCATTGTAAGTTTGAAATCGGTCCCTCAAAAATGAGAGTGCTGGGCCTTTAATTACGACTGAAAGGGCGGTTTGGGCCATCACAACGAAAGCTTGCCAATAACTGGTCTATATGTTACGCGATTACAAAGCCGGGTGTACCCATAACGAGGCGGCAACACGTAAAAATTCACTTCTTGTTCAATTATTGGCGCATCAACAGCCAAAAGGAAACCGTATAGTAGAACTGCTGGCTGGTCGTTCAAAACTAAGATATGGAAATGGTTTGAAAAGCGATTTAAAAAAATTGAAGTAAACCCGGATACCAGGCAACAGCTGACGAAGGAACGCATTCCGTGAAGTTCTCGCGCGTACCGCCCAAGCTAGCTCCGCTCAAAAGTAAATCTTTGACTCTGAACGGTGTCGTTCTGATCGTCGGTCACGACGGGAAAGGCCGTAGAGAGAGAGTGGGGGTCTCAACGTTTCCCAGAAGACTATGTTGTTGGCAATTTCTGATTTTTTGAGGCTGAGTGCTGATTTTGATCAAAACACTTTTGGTCATGAGTTGAAATTTAAATTCGAGCTTATACTTCGCAGTAGTTTTGTTTTTTTCCAACGAGCAGTGGCTTGTCGCCTGAAGTATCGCTTCCTGTTTCTTCTCTGCCCTTCCTACCATTACCGCTTATCCAGGAAACTGAAACGCAGTAACCGTTGTGAATATCTGTGGTGGTCTTCGGGGTGCGATGCACGCAAAGCATAGTTTTGATTTTGATAGAATTTGAGAGTTTTTTCCGGCAGTTCGTTGCAATGGTGATGGTTTCCGCCCAACTGCAGCGGTGTCATAGAAACGATTGTTTGCGTTGCACAGACCTGACAGCTGGCGAGCAATCACCAGAGAACGCTGAACAGCAAGCTGTCTCAAGAGCAAGGAAGTTTTCGACGCCCTTTCATAAGGTCGGTGAAAGGAGCTGATCCGCGGCGCAAGATCTGGTGTCGCGTCGTCAGTTTCTTACTTTGTGACTGGCTCTTTACAGTTGCATCGAAGCTTGTTTTTTTAATGTTTTCGTGAAGTTGATTTGTCTAAAGCCCGGGTTCTTGAACTGGGTTCCGTGAACCCCTAAGACACTGGTTCTTGACCTTTTTTTTTATATATCTTACCCCTTTTTATAAAACAAGATTACCAAATTTACCCCAATACACTCAGTGGTTGTTATTTCTTAAAAATATGAAATTGACCAACTCCTGCCGTTTATAATGATTCATGAAAATTTACATTTGCTGCAATTTATGGTTCAGTAAATTTACCCCCAGGGTTACATTTACCCCAGGTTAAGAATCACTGCCCTAAGAGGTCCGTGAATTTGATTTAAAGGGTTAATAGGCTTTGCAGACACACTAATACAGTATGATGAATGAAGCCTAGTTTCGAATATTTATTGCAACGTTTTTCTCTAAGATGCCCGTAAATTTATGCACAGTTGCGCATTTACCAGCGCACGCTGCTAAACACGTGAATCAATTGTCAAGGTCCGCGTGATGACACAGCAATTTTATTCCCGTGACTCAGCGGATTGTTTTCTTCGCAGTTCGTGTTCTCCTGCCTGCAACGTCATCCCGGTTCCCGCCCGACGGCGGGCGACGCCCTCAACGACCCCTTCTTCGCGCAGTGCATGGAAGTGAGGGGCAGCGACATACGCGCGATGCTGGATCCGATCGTGCCGGTCACGCCCGAGTCCGTAACAGGTCGGGAACTGGTGACCTTACCGACCAGTAAAAAGTTTTGTTCTGGGTCCGAATTTCTCAACGATTAGAATTCCAGCAGGGTTGCGGAGTCGGAGGTAAAATGTCCGACTCCAACCTCTCCAAAATTTCCGACTCCGACTCCTTAACATGAAGGGAATGAAATTTGGCTGTTAAAATCAATGGAAATCGTGGTGAAAAGCAACAAACCTCTGTTTCAACAAAAGTTTCAAAAGATATCGTACCATTTCAACTGGAATTCCCAATTTAGGAGTGTGATGTAAGAAATGATCCACTTGGACATCCGGAGTCGGAGAAAAAGTCCGACTCTGACTCCCAGGATTGTCAGGAATCCGACTCCGCAACCCTGAACAGAGGTTGCGTGGTCACCCTTAATTGCAGAGAACTTTTCGGGACTTTTGCTTTCTGATAGAATTTCAGCTCAAGACCCAAACACTTGGCTCTGAGGCATCTGACCGAAATCAGATGTTGTAGTGTAAGAGCCACCGTTTCCTTTAAATTTAAACATAAAAATGTGGGAGCGAGTGGATGCCGATTTCTTTATTCCCATCGGCAGCGTTTTTGCGTGTATTCACGTAATCAGATTATTATTATTATTATCAACGAAAACTGAACATGAGCGCAGTAACTTCACCAGAACTCGGAATTGTGCGGTTTTGCGTAACTCGAAAGTTAAGAAATTCGTTAAAAGCTAAGAAAAACAAAATTAAAGGAGTTGAGAAAATCAAGGTGAAAGTCGTTGCAAAAATCCAATCCTGCTTTGGGATCTCCGCAGTTCACAACGATTCGTATATTTTTTTGCACCGCGCGCAGATATCTCCGACGCAGAGGTGGCGGAGCTGAGCAACGACATGCGCGAGATAGAGATCAACGCAACAGAGTGGGATTTCGACGTCGCCGATTGACTGCAATGGAGTGAAACGCTGCCTCGCGCGCTCTTCCCCGTGTCGCACGCTGCTGCTGCTACTGCATGCGTGACGTGTCTGCGCGGCGTAACCCGGTCGCAGCGAGAGCTGACGTCGGACTGGCGGGCCGCTCGCAATTCGTGCGTACGACGTCACTGTGTTGTTCGTTTACGGTCAAGCTGCGCTTGCGAGGAGGTCAGCACCCCAAACGGGTGTTTTGGCTCCGTTTGATTCAACCCACTCGCTTTTACAGCGTTAACTGTGCGTGGGATTGCTCTGTCCTTGGCGATGCAATCCGAAGAAATGCAGAGTCGCCAATTGAGATCTTTCAACTCGCTCGTAAGCGCCTAAACTCGACATCCTTCAACTCGCTCGCAAGCGCCAAAACTCAAGATCTTTCAACTCGCTCGCAAGCGCCAAAACTCAAGATCTTTCAACTCGCTCGTAAGAGCCAAAACTCGAGAGATACCTCAGCGCTGCTGGAGATGTTAGGGGGGTTAGGATATTGCGGAGCTGCCACCGCCAGTCGCGTATAGCGATGTTTGTTCACAGCTTGGGTTGAACTTTTCCGTTGATTGAGTTAAAATCTTCCGCTGCTTAGTTCAAATTTTTCCACGGCTATAGGGTTGAATTTTCTTTTTTCCGGTAAAACGTTTGCACTGTTTGGGTCAAAAATCATCCACAACTTCGGTAAAAAGTTTGCACAGCTAGGGCTAAAATTTTTCGCTGCTACCTCTGCTTGTCCTTTGTGCGAAAAAAACAATGAACTACGTGGTGATATAAGAGAAGCATGTTCACTTAAACGACTATCAGCGAGGAACCTGCTATTGAGCTTTTCAAGCCCAACGTTTCTCGGCCCTTGTCTAATGAGCGCTAATCAGCCTTGGCGGTTGTTCAAAGTCGTTACGATGTTGACAGTTCTAGTTTCGGTGGAGCTCCTGCCCGGTTGTGGAAGCTTATTTTTTCAAAGTATTTACGTGGTCTGTTTCGCGAAAACACGATGTGTACGCGCTTGTCTTTGATTTTCCCGTGTTGTATTGCCCTTTTCTTGTCTGGCGGAATACCGCTTGAAGCTCCGTGCCTTAGGAATCGCGCACTCGGCTAAAGAGTCACATTGTTAATCACCAACAAAGTCAGTTAAGGTATTTAGCGTTGATAAATACGACGCCCTTGCCGACCAGAGCCAAACAATAACCATCGTGCCACGTAAACTACAGTCTGGGCGTACTTACGTTGGAAACCACTTGGCGTGTTCGATCCAAGGGTCGTCGCCTGGTTCCCAGTTCTGCAATCCACCGTTGCAATACCATCATTTCACTCTGTCGCTGTCAGTGGTGTGTTTAAGGGGAGGCGAGCGCGGCACTTGCCTCGGGCCCCCCCTTGAGGTGTTACGCGCGTAAATTTTCCTTATTTTTGGTGGAAAACTTATTATTCACTCATATAATATACTACAAGGCAGATCATAACTAAGTACTCTGCTTTGAAAGGGCCCCCCTACAGAAACTGTAATGTGTAGGTACTTTCCTTTCAAAGGGCCCCAAATAGCAACTGCAATTTAAAAGTAATCTGCTTCCAAAGGGGCCCCAACATCCACTGAAATTTGCAAGTACTCTGCTTTTAAACGCCATTGAAGGGGCCCCTAAAAGAAACTGTAATATGAAAGTAGCCTACTGTGCTTCCAAAAGGGCCCCCAACAGCAACTGTAATGTGTAAGTACCTTGCTTTCACAGGGTTCCCAACAGCAGTTGTAATGTGTAAGCACCTTCCTTTGTGAGGGGCCTCCAGCAATCACTGAAATGTGTAAGTACCCTGCTTTCACAGGGCCCCCAACAGCAACTGTAATGTGCAAGTACTATGCTTTCAAAGGGGACCCAAACAGCAACTTTAATGTGCAAGTAGTCCTTCCTTTCAAAGGGACCACACCAACATCTCCAATGAACAAATAAAAAAATCTTCAAGCCAGCTTATATACCTAAAAACATTGTGGGTTAAAATTTCTTCCAAAAAGTTCTGAAAAGACCTTATCAAATAAGAGCAAACCAAATGATGACTTTTTAATAGCAAATGATAATTATTGATTTCAAATGATGATTTTTAGATATTGAAGTGTTTGGTATATTGAAAATTTTATGAAAATGCCACAGTTGAACAGATGGTAGTCTTTTTTGTCTCCGAGTTGAAAAGGTTAGACAAATTCCTCATTTTTTGTGACGTTGCACCTTAGTGAACATTTCCATCAGAAAATAAAACAACATGCAATTGTTATAGCAGGGACCACACTACATCTTTTAATTAGGACATTTTCTTCTTAGTTCACAAAGTAATTTTGTACTATTGCTGTTGTGCTGCAAAGACTGTTCTTAAGCAAGGCTACATTCATGCTTATCAGGTAGCAGAAATGGCAATCTTGAGTATTATGAGTACTCGTTTTAGGTGGTTTGAATTTAGCCTATGCTTGACGTCACAGGTCATTTGAAGCTTGACTAGTAAATGGTTGGTTTAAGGTAGACTTGGTAGGTGATGTTGAAGTTATTTTGCCAGCTCTTAGCCAGTATAACTTGAACCGTTTTCTCTTAGCATAGATTTAATCAATTGTGTAGGATACTTGCTGCAGTAGTAATGTTTGCGGTAAGATATATGATGAATTATTTCCTACTTCTGCACAATTTTCAAACAACTAGTGTCAATGCAGGATGAGGGCAGCCTTGACTCATCCAGCCTCAAAGCTTTCCAAAACAAGTCTCAGGTTGGATGCTTAAAAGGATGAAAGTTTTAAATCTTCTTGGTTGTTGTTTATAGTTTCATGGATTCCTATAAAGACATGAATGTGAACAAATCCGGGATACCAACTACCAAGCATTTTTTCAAAAGGGGAAAGTGTGAAACTTTCAAGGAGTTAACTTTGTGGTTTATTGATGGTGAATGCAGTGAGATGGGGCGTGAAAATGAAGAAGTGGGGTCGATGCCAACTTGCTATTGCCTAACTTTTATGTGTTGCCAGCCGTATCTTCCCAACTTTCAGTGTTTTCAAAGTTGTGTATCATGAACACCATTTTGCATTTTCTCCTTTAGCTATGTCAGTAATGCCGTAGTCTTAGGAACGTATCCTTCGGTGGCCATATCTTAGGTTTGATCAAAAGTTATTATCACGGATGGCTGAGTATGATGACGTCATCAGAGGGCCCCTCCTTTTAGTCATGCCTCGGGCCCCCCCAACCCTAAACCCACCACTGGTCGCTGTCACCTGAAGAAACGTGCGGGAGATCATTTTTAAAGAACTTGAATAAATCACAACAAAAGTCAGTTGACAAATCACGCACCCAAGAAAAAAAATCCTGCTTCTACCACTTGCTCCGGTGTTACATTCATCTGCCACACTGGCCATCCACGATGGAACGTCACAAACCTTGCACTCTTCTCCTTAGAGAGAACATTCATTTAAATGTGACACACTCTAACCGGATAAATGGTACAGTCGGTTGAGCACGCGTCACTAACCTGGCTTCTTTCAAAAATCATCTACAACTTGCAAAAAACGATACTAGTTAATGCAAGGCCTTATGTTCTCTCTAGAAGGCCTTGGTTTATGAGGCGACGAACCAGGATGCCGCGTGACGCATTTGTAAGATGTAGGAGTTAGATCGGGTAGGTCTATTGTGCATAACCATACGCGTACGGGAAGGCATTTTACTGGGGGTCCGAAAAAATTTGCCCTAGAAATAAACAAATCGCCCTGAAACTAACTTTCCAGTTTAATCTGAATGGGGCCTGAAACCTTATGTAAATCTGTTCTATACAGTTGAATTCGTTTATAACGGCTTCGCCTATAACGTTACATTTTTCTCGGTCGCGATGGAATCTTTTACATGCATTTCAATTCGGTTATAACGTCAATTCGGTAATAACGTTCTTTATAATCCCCCAGAGGTGCCATTATAGGCAAACTCTGTAGTTACCTTGCTTGTTAGCTCAAAGGGGTGAAGTTCTTTGCATGTTGTGTTCTCCCAGACAAGAAACTTTACTGTAATTGCTTTTACTGATGTTATAGTCATAAATGACTACAACATGACCAGAGACATTGAAGAACTATACAATGATGATAAGATCGATGATTTACGTTCTGAAAATGACATTGTGATCA
>JGI24158J21664_10010278_pt1 | contig 12489 bp, 8 predicted proteins | sample Ectturendosymbi3_FD_21664 | JGI IMG/M metagenome (IMG submission 21664) | reverse complement strand
CATCTGTGCCGTTGACAGCGGAAAGGATGCGATCGAAAACGTCATTGAAAAAGCTCGTTAGAAGTGCCGTGCAGAGCAGTTGACTGCGAAAAGGCACTATGGAAAAGAGATTGTGACGCCGGATCTGTTTGTCTAGAATTCGGAAAGGCGGTGCGGTGGATGGGTACACTTCAGTTTGGCAAACACGCACGTTAGGTCACTGCGCAGAAAACCACATTTAACTTTATTTTTCTGCCAGACGGTCATTTCTTACTGTTCGCAGTTGTTCTCCAGCTGATTCTCACCCTCTCTCATCATTTGAACATGTGTGAACCGACGCTGAATAACGTTCTGGCATTGAAAAAATCCAAAATATTTTTAACAATTACAAATTTTCTGCTGCATCGTACGGTCCGTTGCTGTCGCACCGCTCAATTGTTGTCGTAGCAAACGTGTTGCTTGTGTTTTCAAACATTTTTTGTTGGTTCAGCTTCAAACGGCTACACAAAGGTGAAGCTAAAAATGCTGCACGTCGCCACAGGCCACATACATTAACAAATACTCGCGCGTTTCTCTCAAAAAGCTATCCTAGTTCAACCAAGTCAAACTGTTCTTGCTGGTAAGTAAATAGTTTGGAATAAGCTCTTTTCGCACTTATACATGCAAGCGATTTTTTCGGTATCGTCTGACAAAGTTGCTCCATTCAAAAGCAATTATTTTTACCAAAAGTGCACAATATTTTTAAAATTATGCAACAACTTTTCAAAGTTCCGGGATAGAAAGAACATAGATATGGGACTTGCTGCTGATTGCTGTCAGAATAACAATGAAAACTGTTCGTGAGACTTGGCATTATCACGAAACCACATCTATGGCGGTAACAAGAAATGAGCAATATACAACTTTATTCGTCTATCTTTAGAATTGGTTAAAATTTTTTAGTAATCAGCGTTTGTTTGTTAATTCCAAACACGTGCGATAAGTGCATTAAACACTTGGTTTGAAAGCTGCTGACAATATGTCGGACGGAGGCAAAGATGTCGAAAAAGATGCGGCCCAAAGTATTGAAATGGATAATTTGAAGGACGAGTCAAAAAAGACAGATGAAACGAATCAAGGAGAAAACTCTGTCAATCAAGTTGAGGACTCGAAAGATGTGAAAGATACCGATCCTGAAAAAATTGAGGAAAAAACAGAAGATAAATCCAAAAAAGACGAAAAGTCTGATGAGGAAGAGAATCAGGAAGAAGATGAAGAAGAAGAGGAAGAAGAAGAAGAAGAAGAAGAAGAAGAGGAGGAACAAGATGACGACGATGATGGCGACGATCATTCATCGGACAAATTGACAAAAGAAACTTCTGCTCAAAAGGAGGATAAAGATCAAAAAGGTTTGGAAAAACTACTAGCAAATTTTTTCTTTTGGATAATATTAAAACATGTTCATTTGTATTCTGAGACATTTCGCATTGCCCTCAATCCGTTGCAACCTAAGAGCGCAATCCGAAACCTCTCACAATGAACATGAATATTCTAGAAAAGCTTTGATAGTGTTGATGAAGCCTATCAGACTATCTCAGTTTTATGCTCTGATCTTTAACCTTGTTTTTGTAAACACTGTAAAGCTTAGTATCTCTATTAAAATTTAACGAAAAAAGTAGAATGAATAGGAGATTATGTAGTTCAGATAACTTATAAAATTGTTCGAGATATTTGCTTGCGATCTTATCAGTTTACAGATATTTGTACAATATTATTTGAGTTAGGTCCTTTGAAAGTGATTGCACATGCATTAAATCAAACGAGTTGAAAGAAAAAGCTTGAGAACTAATTCCAAGGATAAAAACCTCAGCATAAAAGACTGTATGACCAAATCCTGAGCTAACATTTTTATAAAACCCACATACTTTGGAGGGTGGACATATTCTGTGTCACAGTTCTAAATGAGAATAGCTGCAAAAATAGCGACGTATTTTCAGCGGATTATGTTTTGAAAGTTGGAAATAGTCGAAGTTCTTGCAATAAGTTGCAAAAACTCTGAGAGCAGGCTGTTGCTCATTTGCATGTTGCTACAGTACAAAACGTACCAAAAGCGTTAGATGTTTGACACATATTGTTGGAAAATGGAGCCGGGTAAGTAAAAAAATATTTCAAGTAATAAGGATTAAAAAGATTCATAAAAATAAACTTTTCACTTGACTTTGAAAACGAAAAAAAACTCAATATTGCGTACTAATGCATTGATTAACAAAAAAGAAACATATCGAAAGTCGTCGCAACACACTGTCTCAACATCAGTTTTACCTTTACAAATATATTGTGACATGAGCAAAATCCTGCCACATTACCACTAACAACAAATGATGCATCTATGCTATTTGCGTGGCTAGGAGCCCATCGAGAACAAGCAAATGCTGTCTGGGCCGGCAGTTTCTTTTTGTGTGACGACAAGCATTGTGGTAACGAAGATGCTGGGGGTTATCGAGAGGAGCAAGGTAGGCGATGCCCTGGGCGCCGAGTTTTAGAGGGGACTGAAAGTCAAAATATTTTGGCACCTTGGCAAGAGTTGTTAAAAATTTAAGAATTTTTTTTCTCTTCACTTTAATTTCAAGAATAAAAATCGGAAAAGCAGTGGGAAAAGCAGTGATGTCTCCCAAAAGTCTCACGAAAACGTTTTCCCGCAGTCCTATCTTTATTCTTCACACTTTGCAAACACGGGCACCAAGGTCCTTTTTGCCCCAGGCACGACTTTATCTCGGAGCGTCACTGTTTGTAACAGTTCCTTTTTTGACGTGAGCGTTCTCGGGTTACTCGTTTGCCGTGAGAAAAGTAGATAATGTCGATTTTACGGGCTAGTCATGTGGCGAAACTTGCCAGCAAGCAAAGATTTCACAACGTTGTACTTGGTTCGAAGCAAAGTAGGAGGCCTGCCTGTCAACAATTCTGACTAATAGCATGAAGTTTTTGCTGGCATGCGGGGAAAACCAGCCGTTCGCAACGAACGTGATATTTCGAATTTCGCTTTCATCGAGCGAGCGCATGCATTCCGCATACGCGGAACCGGCAACGGGCGTGCCTTGGCGTCAGCATTTAGGTTGCGGCAACACAAAGCCACGAAATATAATCCTGGGTTTGTATGGCAGCAACTTGCCAATGGCATGCCGGGCCCGGTATCCGTCATAATTTATTTTTAGAAAACATCTTACCTTGTCATTTGCAGGGAGGGAGCAATATAAAACCTTGTCACTCTAGTAGTAAAATGACCAACAGAAACTCGCTGTCGCGGCGCCTACCCGCTCTTGTTGATTACATCGCGCAGTGTCGGTTGTGACCATTTCCAGCTTTACACAAAAACAATTGTTTTTACTTGTAATTGAAACAATCGGTCTTGTCCTTCAGACACGGACGGAGCAGCAGTTGTCCAGGAAAAGGAAGACGGCAATGCAGGTAGCCAGAACGTGCTAGTGGATGGCGGTGACGTGGAAGGTGAGGTGTTAAGCAAGATCGCCACTTGTAAAGTTTAATTGCTGTTGTAAAAGTATTTTTTTGTTCTTCACTTGCTTAAAAACTGTTTTGCTTTGCCTAAATGCTATGGCTGCTAAAAACCAACAAGTTTTTCTTGAATTTTGTTATTTCGCAAAAAGACAAGCAGCGAAACTTGTTATAGTGCGAAAAATTTAATGGCAGTGAAGTCTGACGAAGCTTACGTATCGGCAACTTAAACAGTAATCTCCAGCGTCGCGTTCTTGATTTCTGCATCGTACCACCTGAAGCACAAAGGTTGTGGTGCGAACCCTTAATGCAACTTACCAGCGCTTACTTGTTTAACAACGATGTGGCGGTATCGATGTGTAGCTCTAATTAAAAAAACAACCACGTTTTTGTGCTTCTGAGCAGAATCGTCGTTAAACTGGTCACAATGTTTCGTCTGAAGACTATACCTAAGTGGAACATATTCATATTTGAATAGCTGGTTTGCACACCCGAAGATTACAGGAGAGTCTGGCAAAAAGCTGCTGAATGCAGCTTTTTGCTTAGTTAACACCGGTGTCACTTGGGCCGGTGTAGAAATGTTTTCAAATCAGGGAGATTAAAAAGTACATGTGATTGGCTGCTTTTTATGATGCAACTCATGTTACCTTGGAACTTTTGCACTTGCTCAAACCACTGGTTGATGCAGCATTTATCATAAGAATAAATGAAACCAACGCGACAAATAGGTAGCTAAGCCGACCGCATCAGGGTATCAGTGACATGCAAATATGCTTCGAATCTAGCAAAAAGAGTAAGTGCGTATTGTTCGACTCCAGGCGTCGCTTCGAGTTACGAAAACACAACCTTAACTGAATGGTTGCATGCTGTTTACATATGCACAGTGGCGTAAGCGTAAGTGACGGGGGAAAGAGGGGTGATCTCCCCCCTGGCAAGCTAAATGTAAAATGCGGATCCCCACATAACTTATATTTCGGTCTCAGTATGCTTTTGATTTTCAGTAGGTTGTTGTTTTTTTGTTTTTTTTCGGAGTATTTTTCATTGTTTTAGAGTTTTAGTATGGCCATCCACATCCGGATTCAACATTGTTTCTCAAGTGTTTTCCTAGTGTTAGCTAGTGGACCCCTACAGCGGCCAGTGGGCCCCTTTCAGCTAAATTTTCACCTCTTGGACTCATACCTCTAGTTACACCACTGCATATGCAATACATGAAATTTTCAATTCATACCTTGCATTAAAAGACTGTTGTACTGAACTGGGACGGATCCAGGGGCGGCGATTGGGATCGTCCCCCCTAAATCCTACAAAAGTAACTTTATTCACCATGATTTTGCACAATTCGGAAAACAGCAATCGCGATATAAGGCCATTTTCCATCCACTGTTTTGTCAAAGCAGTGTTGTGAAATATACTTCATCTCTTTTGCAGTAATGAGCCCGTAATGAGACTGGACTACCCAATATTACTGAAATCGTACCCACTAGCCTCACTGGCTAGATCCGCCCCTGGTACTGAGCGGTCCAAGTGTGGTCACTGAATTTCCGTCAAAATATGACAGCAGAATAGATGTATTGTACGTCAAAGTGGGAATCGTTAATGAGCGTGCAAACGCGCTTCAGTGTTTTTGTCATTCCAGTGGATGAGCCAATTGTGTCTACAAATGCATTAGTCAAGGCGGATCCGATTGTCATTTAGAGATGGCAGATTTTCAAACCTTTCATTCAATGGATCTTGCAACGAGAGCGTTTGTATTTTTTCCCACGAAGACTTCAACATACAATTTTGCAATAAATATTGTACAATCATTTGTGACTATACAATCACCACGCTCAAATTAACACAAAAAAGCAAACCGAAGGTTCGTCAGGGCCTTGCAAGCGCTGTGCGCTTTGTGGTTGCCGTGGAAAATACAGCAAACCCATGATCTGAAGTGTATCACATATCCAGCAAAAAAAAAAAACTTTCCAGCTGAAACAAAACCTGAAATGTGCAAACTATGGTAATTATGTGGCGACGTGTGCGATATGCAGTCAACGTTGTGTTGAGCGGGTACGCGACTTTTCGGTCTGGCCGATTCGGTCTGGGCCGTTTCGATCTGGGGACTTTTCGGTCAGACTATGAAATCTTGCAGAAATCTTACATGTTTACTTTTTAATGCAAACATACTTAAATCAACGAGAAGTTTTATTTTAAAAAACTACAAACATGATCCAACATCCAACTGTTAATCAGCATCAACGTATGATTTTCATTATAGTCAGCAAGCAAATGAAATCATTATCGACATTTTGCAATCAAATACAACTTCTTCAAAGTCATAATTACAATTCAGATTTAATAGCAATCATGACTCTTCAAAGGGAGTTGGTATAGCACCAGCTAGCGTGACGTTTCGACTGCCTATAATGATCTAAATAAACGAATGTGATACCGTAAGTTGTTTCTGTACAGAAATGTCGTGACCGAAATGTCCCCACCCAGGCCAAAACGGCCAGACCGAAATGCCCGCACCCGAAACGGCCCAGGCCGAAACGGCTCAGACCAAAACGGCTCAAACCGAAACGTCCAGACCGAATCGGCCAGACCGAAAAGTCCTGTTCCGATGTTGACCAAACAGTAAACAAATTTTCCGAGAGATGGACCGCACACCGAGGTGCTTGGGACAAACCAGATATGAAATGTGACAGAGATCAAATGCCCGTATTGCGGTACTGCACGGAGCATCATAGCATTCTTAATAAAACACCTGTGTGTGATTCTTACACTGTAAAGGTTTGTAGGACAAACCAGCTGTGACTCTAGATTCATGTGAAGGTAAATTATTTAATAAACTAAACGCCCAGCTTGCCGTTCAAAGCATGATCCCCCTCGTGTAAAATAATTCTTGTTTCCCTTATTTGTTAATTTACGGTGATTAAATGAACATTTTTTGTCATTCCGCTACACCAAATTCTTTGATTCCCTTCCTTACAACGCATCTACATTTTTGCCTACTTTTGTGTCTCCCATCTGCAAGGAATACCATTGAAAGGACCCTCCCTTGAGTACGTCAGTCAACCTTAACGACTTTCTGCTTGTGCGTTGCACTGCCGCTATGGTCACAGTCGTTTTGCTCGTGTAGCTGTGCATTCGTTTCTCGGTAACTGCTGTCACTCGTCAGACAGTTTTCAGCTTTAGTGAAACCAGCCGTCTGAGAACGGGTGATTTTGCAGTTGCGGTTTGTCCCAGCTTCTGTTTCGATTTATTTTCATTCTAGAATTTGCTTGCTTTCTTTACTCTTGTTTCATTTTTCCAGCATTTTACTCGTGAGTTTTTGCTTACAGATTTCGGGAGCGAGTACACGTACGTTTACGTAAAACCGACTTCCAATTAAAATTTCGCTGATTGATTCAACTGCAGCACCTTTGCGGAAACTAATTACTTGAAGCTTGTATTTAGTGATTAACAAAACCAAATATGGTGAAAGTTTGAACTGGCCCGACCTGGAGTTTAAATGAAACTGGAACAACCTGCAACTTACTAAATTCCACGGGTTAATTTAGCACCCATTTCGTTACTTTTCTAACGGTAAATTCATTGATTATAGGTGCAATTTTCTATATCTCTTACAGTGCAAAATTTATTAGCTATGAGTCATCCATTAGGAATAATTGCTTTATGCTGCAGCTGGAAACCAAGTAACTTTCGGACACAGCAGCAGAATCAGCGAAATTTGGAGCCGATATAAGATGGAAATCGTGATCGCGGCAATAATAATAATCTTGATTGTGGTCATTTGTGTCTTGATTGGAACGTTGGCGGGTAAGAAAATATGTAAAATTTTTGAGCTAATAGAAAAAAACATGCATTAGAAGCACACACATCATATGTGCTTTGCGAAGGTCGTAATTTGTACTCAAATGAAAACTACTGACAGCTCTGAGCCCGCAGTAATTTGGCTCAAATAGATTTTCCAAGTACAGTAATTTAGATATTTAGTCACTGTTTTAATGGTTGGCTGCGGACTATAACAATGTTTGTTTCATGGGGTCTTCGACAACAGTTACAAACACGACACCAGCATCTACTGCTGCATCGCAATCAACGACCACGAAGCCCACCAAGAAACCGATGTCAACGATGAAAACGTCAGCAAAGCCGACAACTTCCCTAACGACGCCAATGGGCACCACAATGGGTACCACAATGACCGCTTCATCAACACCGAGTGTAGCTACAGCGGCTTCAACTATGTCTCCCTCCACCATGCCAACACCGGCGTCTGCATCCACTCAACCGCCTATAACCCCACAGGCTACTCAGCAATCCTCACAAGCGTCCAATGAAACTTTCACTATGAACCAAAGCACTGCTTCTGCCTACGGTAATATGACTACTGGAGTAAAACAGGTAACAACAGGATCAAATTTCGGAATAATCGCGGATTTTAACACTACAGTTCCCTAACTCAGTACAGCAAACCCGTTGAGCTTGGATGTTGCGTTTATTGCCTCTTGATCCCTGTCTAGACCACCTTGGTCATATACCAGGAGACAGGAAACAATGACAGTGTAATCATCAACTTGATTATACGAAGTCTCGCATTTCGTGTGTCGTGCTCCGACAATTTTCAAAACTTAGACACAAGGGTGGTAACATCACAGGTATTTACTTTTTCAGCATAAATGCAGTTTTACTATGCTCAGCGTTCAATGTAATGCACGACGCCATCTGTGAAGGCGAAAAGACTTTATATATTTTTCGAAAAACTCTTTCACAGCAATAATGTGCTCTAACAAATTATTTTCATCACGACACCATTTCTTTGTTTTACTTAAACAATTTTTGGATGGCAGTCCTATTGTTACCAAATTGCGACAGAAAGTAATATAGTCCATAAACCTTACGCAAAACTTCGTTCAAAACTGGAGAAGAAAATCGATCACAAAGGTCTGTTGCTAACAAGTGTCACATCAGCAGTAAAGTTAAAATACAACGCCGCTCTGCGAAAGTATTGAAACACATATTGTTTGCAACTTGCGATTTTCTTTGATGCGTCTTAAATCACAGCCAGTTCATGTTTTCGTGATAATGCATCTTGAAATGTCATCTTTTCAAGCTTTGTTTAACATTCATTTTGTTGTACAGGGTTAATTTCACTAATAGGCTATTTAATCGTATGTAAAAATATTCCAGTTTTCCAGCAAAGAAAATTGTGCAAAACACTCTATAGCGTTTCTGTCGTGATCTCCTTCTGCCCTAAACAATCAAACGCTGTTGCTAAAGGTGATTTTTTGTAAACATTAACCATCAGTACAACAGGCCTGAAAGACAAGTGAGAACGCAAATACGTGGCTTGAAGTTTCCAGATGTCGCGCCTTTAATGATCTTCTAGAGTGCAGTTGAAGGGGTCGAAAGCGCGAACTTAGAAGTCTCGTTTAACGAACTCTTGAACCATGGCTTACTGTACTTTAGCTCACGACCGTTCCATCCAGAGCTTCTCGAAAGTTTCATTCAGCCCTGAACTGCTGCTACCTGATTGTATATGTACTTTTTTCGTTGCGCTTCTTGTATGTGGCAACTTGCCATTCCATTAATTTTGTGTAGTGATGATTTGTGAGAAAGAAATGTGCTGCGCCCACTGCCCCAGAGTCATTTGCATTATGTTGGTTCCAGTAAACAAACAAAACCAGACACAGAGATTCATGCAAGACTTTAAAGTGATAAAGTAACGGCGGAGAAACGGGTTTGCACCGGAATCTTTCTAAAATCCTTGGACAAAACCGAGAGTTTCTGAGTGCCGCTTATACAGAAAATGATGCGAAACAAACAAAACAAGCATTTTTTCAGGTTCGCCCACCGCAATTCAACGAATACTGTCTGAAAAATTTGCGACTACATCCTTGAACTTTCGGCCTAAACTTCCTCAAGATTTTTTTGCACTGAATCCCGGGGTGTATGGCTAAAGCTATATAAAAGCTTACCTGATCTGATCAAAATTCATTCTGGCAAAACTGCTCCAACATTGTTCTTAGAACTGTAAATGCACCGCTCAATATATGTTCAGCATGGTGCATTATTACTGGTGCTGGGGAAAAAAAAGAGCTGTCCTGGGGTTACAATTTTTAGCCAAAAAATTGCTGCCGCGACTTATTCACCGGCAAAGTTAGTAAATCCATTCCATCGATATGTTAAATTGTGACTGTCGCATTTTTTGAGATAAAGTGTATTAATAACACAATTTTTGAAAAATGGGTGAATATAAAATACAGTAGCAACTTGTTTTTTGGAAGAATAATCCACTTTTTTTGAAAAAAAAAGAGTAATGTTAAACAGGGGCGTAACGAGGTCAGATGGCGCACTGGGCAAGAAACAAGTTTGACGCCCCCATATTCGAACCTAAGGTCTTCGGATGCAAATGTTTTGTATTGAAGGAGGTGCCGATACTTGGACATTGTTGGGATTTTCGGTGCCCCCGCAGTGCTTCGGCGCCCGAGGAATTGTTCCCTCCTCTTTACGCCCCTGATGTTAACGTTTGTTTCGAAAACAGCGAAACATCAACAAAATGAACCCCTTTCCCACACAATAACAAGTCACTTTTATAAAAGCGTGGTAATAACCTAATGACGTCTCAGATCCGAAAATGTGGTAAAGTCGCAGCACACGGTAGTTTTTGTTCAGTCTGTGGCGCAAACGTTCTTTTAGTCTTTTGCGAGACCGACAGATAAACCATGACGTCAGTTTTGTTCGCTGAAATTTTGAAAGAGCTCGTGATGGATTTAAACCTGAAAACCGTTTTAGAGTTGGCGAGGTGCCGATACACTAGCACCTGTTTGCTTGAAAAGTAGCTTGTACTAAGCTTTTTTATGGCATGGAATCCTTTCATGATGCTTGAAGTGTTTGCTTCGTCCTTTTTTGTAAAAATATATGCTACTTTGAGACCACTGAATCAGCATTAATAATTTTGTATGCCTTTGACTGTGTTTGATTGCTGTAAGCATTTTTGTGAGCGTAATGAGTTGTGGTAATGCTGTGAATCGCGCATTTACAGTTGTCGTATGAACGTTGGTGTAGAGACCTTTATGCGATCGAACAAATGAATGCTGCCCTGGTTTTAAAAGTTTTCTGCATGAGTGACCGTATGTTGTTCTTTAACACGTTTGCAAACGTCAAGTCATGTGGACGTCTTATTCTGGTGTCAGTACCTTCGTTAACCCAATATTCGTTTCAAAGCCTTCTGTTTGACCAGAAGCGTGTTTCAATACTTGCCGTTCTTCCAACCCAGCGCGTCAACGGTCTGAAACTAGTAGCGTAGCTCGCCCAAAAATTTTTGGGGGCCAAAAAATTTGGGGGAACAGAAAGCTTGATTTTAGGCGAATAACGCTATTTTGTTTGGGATACCGCTTCTCAAAGCTCAAAATGACTCCGTGTTCTAAAAATTTGGAGGACCGTGGCCGCCCAGGTCCCCCCTGGCTACGACTATGTCTGAAACGCTTTGTTTTTGTTGGCGTATATACGTGTGATTTGTATACCTAATAAAACTGAAAATGGTATGGAAGTTTTGACTCCATCGATGGGCTACAGTTTAAAATACCACCTTTTATTCCAGCTCGGAAAAAAGGGGAAAAAACACATCGAGTGTTTACGCGGAGACAAAAGCTGCAAATTAACATGGTTCTATCAACTTTCAAAAATCAGTGATTTTCATAAAAATTTCGGTTGACTACATTATAGGTCATCTATTCTTATAACGTGGTTTAAATAACTTTTTCGATGCGCTTTTATATTTTCTAACAGACAAATTCTGACTTTGGCAACTTCTAGTGCTAAATAAAAATTTTATTAACAAGACAAAAGTCATGGTAATGTCAAAGCAGTCACCAGATGAATTATTATCAATTTCCATAACAGCCAGCAATATTAAGATTGAACAAGTTCAGCACTTTTATTGTTCAGGTTCCTGACTCACTTCAAATGCTAGGTGTGGAAAAGAAATAGAACGGCATAAATCTGTAGAAATCAAGTTTCAACAGCATGAAAACTTTTCAGAAACCGCAAGATTTCCACTCAGATAAAAGCAAGACTTTTGCAATGATTCGTGTAGTCAGTTCTCATGTATGATTGTAAATTTTTGGGCCATGCTATACGCAAAGGAGAGCTTGAAGATCTTCCTCTCAGTGGTAGAATCCCAGGAAAACGTGCAAGGGGTGCCCAGTGTTTTACTTTTATCAATAACTTTTAAGGTTTATACAAAAATCGTGGGAAATTATGGGATGCTGCCCCTAACAGAACAAATTCTGAAAACATCATTGTACATCGAGGGCTGGATCAGCCATGATACCAAAAGTGAGAATGCTAAAAAGTATACGGCTATCTCCCAGTTCTCAGTACATTGAAGGCTAAGAAGGCTGCAACTGTGATGAACTGATATGCCAAAATCCTTGAACAAAGATGGAAATCACTAACTTCTGTGTGTCAAGTAGCCTGGGGATCTGGAATGGCGTTGAAGGTTTGGCAAACTGTGGTGATCATCCCCATGGACAAGAAGGGATACAGGAGAGAATGCAATAACTACTGGGGCACATGGGCGTCGGAAAGGGGCAGGGAGGGCCATAGGCGTACGGGAAAGCATTTTACTGGGGGGGCGGAAAAAGTTTGCCTTGAAAATAACAATTTGCCCTAAAAATAGACAACTTGCCCTGAAACTAACTTTTTAGTTTAATCCGAGTGGGGCCTGAAACCTTATGTAATTTTGTTCTATACAGTTGAATTCGTTTATAACCTCTTCCTCCGTAACGTCAATTCGCCGATAACGTTACATTTTGTTTGGTCGTGATGGCATATTTTATATGCATTTCAATTCGCTTATAATGTCAATTCGGCAATAATTTTCTTTATGCAATCCCCTAGAGGTGCCGTTATGGGCAAATTCTGTAGTTACTTCACTTGTTAACTCAAAGGGTTGAAGTTCCTTGCGTGTTGTCTTCTCCCAGACAAAAAAATTTACGGTAATTGCTTTTAGTGATGCAAATATGTACGCGA